>Ga0224555_1000481_pt1 | contig 60504 bp, 48 predicted proteins | sample 714S23034metaG_FD_180687 | JGI IMG/M metagenome (GOLD analysis project Ga0224555, IMG submission 180687) | Peat soil microbial communities from Stordalen Mire, Sweden - 717 S2 30-34 | ecosystem: Environmental > Terrestrial > Soil > Wetlands > Peat | place: Sweden: Norrbotten County, Stordalen... | reverse complement strand
TCAACATACTAAGGGCGGGACACGCCCGGTTAGTCTGCCAAGTGAACGGCGAAGTAGGCCGTCAGCAGCAGGAACCCTCCGAAAGGGCCGCTTAGCGGCCCTCGTAGGAATCCCCTTCGTTCCCGCGTAAGCGGCGACCACAGGTCGAGGAAGGGGAGGATGTCAAACGATGCGATCACAACGCAGCAGAGAGGTACGCGTGATGACAGACGGAAATAGGGAAGAGGGGCAGCCAGAATCGCGTCCAGAGGCGCGGCTGGCCTGGCTGGCTTTGGCGCTGACGCCGCAGATGGGGCCGACGCGCTGTGCGCGAGCTATACAACGGCTGGGAGCGGCAGAGCGGGTGTTTACCGCATCGCTGACGGAGCTTGAGGGCGTGGGACTGCCGGCTGAGGCAGCGCAGTTCTGCTTCGATGGGAGAGCGCGGGCCGCGGCGATCGAAGAGGCAGCGCGAACCGCCGAGCAGCAGGCAAGCTTTCTGACCCCCGAGGACGAGGCGTATCCGGGAAGACTGCTGGAGATCTATGATCCACCGGCGGTGCTGTGGGTGCGCGGCGATGCGACGCTGTTGAGTCGTCCGGGGATTGCTGTGGTGGGTACGCGGCAGCCGACGCCGTATGGTTCGGGGATGGCAGAGATGCTCAGCCGCGATCTGGCTGGACGCGGGATGGTGGTGATGAGCGGCATGGCGCGTGGTGTGGATACGTGCGCGCATAAGGGAGCGCTCGATGCAGGAGGAGCGACGGTTGCGGTGTGGGGGTCGGGGATCGACGTGATCTATCCGAAGGAGAACAAAAAACTGGCCGAGCAGATCGTGGCGCAGGGTGGAGTGATCGTGAGTGAGTTTCGGCTGGGGACGTTTCCCGCGCCGCAGAACTTTCCGATACGTAATCGCACACTGAGCGGGATGAGCATCGGCGTGCTGGTGGTCGAGGGTGGGGGTATTCCGGCACACGGATTACAGCACGGTGCGCGCTGGAGCAGGGGCGCGATGTGTATGAGGTTCCAGGCAATGCGACGAACAAAAACGCATGGGGGCCGAATACGCTGATCAAGCAGGGAACGAAGCTGGCGGCAACGTGGGAGGATATCTGGGAGGACCTGCCGTCGCAGGTGCGGATGCAGTTGGAGGACGAGTTGCAGGCCCAGATGGGCCGGAATGAATCGTCTGATCAGGGGAGCGCATCCTTGTTTGCAGAGCAGTCGACGACAGCCCCGATGAGCGACCACGAGCGACTCGTGATACAAGAGTTGCGGCAGGATGAAGCGCTGCAATTGGATGAGTTAATTGAGCGGCTGGAGCTGAAGATGATCTCGGGTGAGATCTTTACCGCATTGTTCGAGTTAGAGCTTGGCGGTAGAGTAAAGCAGATGCCGGGAAAGAATTATGTGCGTTGCTTCTAGATGAATCACCGATCAAGTTGAAATTTTCGTGGCTCTGATCAGGACGTTTGTGCGTCCAACAAGACGAGCCAGATGGATCGCAAGCCGATGGAGATTCGTTGAGCGGTTTGACTTGACCTCGGTAAAGCATGATAGGTTGCATAGGAATTGGAAGCGGGGACGCGGCTTTGGCCGGACGTCTTTGAATGGGTGTGTAGTATGGCAAAAAACTTAGTGATCGTGGAGTCGCCGGCGAAGGCGAAGACGATCGGAAAATATCTTGGCAGCGATTACGTGGTGGAGGCCTCGATTGGGCACATCATGGACCTGCCCAAGAACGATATCGGCGTGGAGTTGAAGCTGCGGACGTTTGAGCCGACGCTGATTGTGTCTCCGGGGAAGGAGAAGGTGGTTGAACGGCTGAAGAAGCTGGCGGCCAAGAGCGACTCTGTGTTTCTGGCGGCCGATCCTGATCGCGAAGGCGAGGCGATTGCCGCGCATCTGAAGATGCAGCTGCTGCCGTCGATTCGGGACAAGAGCAAGATGCGGCGCGTGACCTTCAACGAAATTACGAAGAAGGCTGTGACGGCCGCGTTCGAACACACGCGTGATGTGGATGAGAACCTGGTGGATGCGCAGCAGACGCGGCGCGTGCTGGACCGGCTGGTGGGATATCAGATCTCGCCGCTGCTGTGGGACAAGGTGAAACGCGGGCTGAGCGCGGGACGTGTGCAGACCGTTGCGCTGCGGCTGATCGTGGAGCGCGAACGCGAGATCAATGCGTTCCAGCCGGTGGAGTATTGGAATATCGATGCGGTGCTTTCGCCTGCGAAGGGTGGGCAGGAGTTTACGGCGCGCATGGTTGGGGTGCAGGGTCTGCCGATCCGTGTATCGAACGGCACCGATGCAGAGGGCAAAGAGGTGTTTCTCTCGAATGCTCTGCCGGACAAGGGTGCAGTCGATGAAGTGATGGAGCAGCTAGAGCGCGCGACGTGGCGGGTGAAATCTATCGAGAAGAAGGAGCGCAGGCAGAACCCACGCGCTCCGTTTACGACAAGCCAGTTGCAGCAGCAGGCGGCGGGACGGTTGGGCTTCAATGTGCGGCGCACGATGGGCGTGGCGCAGCGGCTGTATGAGGGCATTGAGCTTGGCAGCGAGGGCACGGTCGGCTTGATTACGTACATGCGAACCGATTCGACGAATATGAGCACGGACGCGGTGTCGGAGATTCGCGAGTGGGTGAACAAGAAGTTTGGCGGCAAGTATGTTCCGGAGAAGGCGAACGTCTACAAGAGCAAGAAGGATGCGCAGGAGGCCCACGAGGCAATTCGTCCGACGAGCGTGAGCTTTGTTCCAGATGAGGTGCGCAAGTATCTCTCGGACGAGCAGTATCGGCTGTACAAGCTGATCTGGGAGCGCGCGGTGACCAGCCAGATGACGGCTGCGATCTTCGACCAGACGACGGTGGAGATCGAGGCGAAGGCGGCTGGCCCCAATGGGGGTGCGTATGACTTCCGCACGACTGGAAGCATTCTAAAGTTCGACGGCTGGCTGCGGTTCGATGAAGAGGCAAAGAAGGCGAAGGCAGCGCGCGCAGCAGCAGAGGCGAAGGCCGAGGCTAAGGAGAAGCGGCAGATCTCGCAGGGCGCCGATGCTGATGATGCGGAGCGTGCGAAGGACTCGACGTCTGAGGAGAGTTCGGCGGAGCGTCGCTTGCCGGAGTTGAAGGATGGGCAGGGGCTGGAGCGGGTGAAGCTTGATCCGCAGCAGAAGTTTACCCAGCCGCCGCCACGCTTCAATGAGGCGAGCCTGGTGAAGACGCTCGAAGAGAAGGGGATTGGCCGACCGTCGACCTATGCGTCGATCATCAACACAATCCAGGAGCGCGAGTATGTGAAGAAGCTTGCGCAGAAGCTGGTGCCGACTGAGATCGGCATGGTCGTGACCGAGCTGCTGGTGAAGAACTTTCCGTACATCTTCGAGACCGGCTATACGGCGCAGCTTGAGGGGGAACTGGACGCGGTGGAAGAGGGGACGGAGAAGTGGACCGATCTGCTCAAGGGCTTCTACGCGCACTTCGAAGAGGAACTGAAGGTCGCCGAGACGCACATGGAAGATGTCAAGGCGATGGAGCGTAAGACCGATGAGATCTGCGACAAGTGCGGAGCGCCGCTGATTATGAAGTGGGGCAAGTTTGGGAGCTTCTACTCGTGCTCCAACTTTACGAAGCTTAAGCCAATTACCGTTGCGCAGGGTCCGCTCAAGAAGGATCCCAAAGCAGCAGTCAAGAAGGTGCTCGATACGTTCAGCTTTCCGATGTATGTGAAGGCAATGAATGCGGATGTGATTGAGTCGAGCACGAAGGTCGGGGACAAGGCTGAGCTGGTGGAGGCGCTACAGCGAGCGGCGGGTCAGGGTAATAAGCTGGTGGTTGAGCCGGAGAGCTGCGACTTTACCAAGGAAAACTTCGCGGCCAAGCCGGATTTGAACTCGCCTGAGGCGCAGGATGCCGAGCAGGAGGAGGAGTTCTGCGACAACTGCGGGCGCACGATGGTGCTGCGGAATGGGCCGTGGGGGCCATTTATGGCCTGCCCGGGATACAACGATGATCCACCGTGCAAGACCATCCGCAAGCTCACGCAGAAAGTGCAGTCGAAGCCGCCGGTGGTGCTGGCGGAGCCGTGCCCGAAGTGCGGCAAACCATTGCTGCAGCGCGATGGGCAGTACGGCGAGTTCATCGCGTGTTCGGGATATCCGAAGTGCAAGTATGTGAAACAGGAGCTGCTCGAAGTTCCGTGCCCGAAGTGTGGAGGTGAGGTGGCAGTGCGCAAGAATAAGCGCGGTGACACGTTCTATGGCTGCACACGGTATCCGAAGTGCGATTTTACGAGCAATCAGAAGCTGGTGAATGAGACGTGCCCGAAGTGCGAGTCGGCGTATCTCGTTGAATATGCGAACAGTGAGGGGACCTTCCTGATCTGCCCGAACAATCGTGAGGCGCTTCCGAAGCGACGGCCACGTAAAGGTGCGAAAGAGGAGGAGGTCGCGACGCCGCCGGAGTGCAGCTTCGAGAAGAAGATTGGTCCGCCGAAGCCGAAGGATGAGCCGGAGGACCGCAAGCGGCCCGATCCGGAGAAGACAAGACCGGTGGTGGAGGCTGTGGCCTGAGCGTCATCATTTCGCCCCGAAGAATATGTTCTTCTGGAGGAATCGCCGGAGGACTTCCCATTTCTAGTAGATTTGTGATATAAAGGAAGCGGTACGCGGCTCCAACCGCGGTATAGACGCTTCTTATTCCTCGCGCTTGCGATGGCGTCTAGCCGCTGCATCTGACTGAAACGATTGGAAGGGCGGATATGGCAAAGGCTATTTGGAACGGACAGACGATCGCAGAGAGCGATAAGGTCGAGACGGTAGAAGGAAATATCTATTTTCCGGAAGAGACCGTAAACAGGGCGTTTTTGCGTCCGAGTTCGACGAGTTCAAGTTGCCCCTGGAAGGGCATGGCGCGCTATTACACGGTGCTGGTTGACGGCCAGGAGAACCCGGACGCGGCATGGTATTACCCCAATCCCAAGCCGGCGGCCAAGACTGTGAAGCACCATGTTGCGTTCTGGCGCGGCGTGGAGATTATCACCACGTAGTTTGTGATTTTACTTTTGTGATTTTACTGTGGACTGGCTGTGAAAATCGCCCCCTTATTGGGGGCGATTTTCGTGTGCAGTCAACCCTGTTTCGGGTTGCGATGGGTAGGGTTCAGCCTGATTTCGGGGTGTCGTCATTGCGCCGGTGGTGGTGGCGTCGGTGGAGGGTGCTGGTTCAGTGGGAGCTGGCTACCGGGTGAGAGCAGGGAGACGCGTAAGGGCGGGAGCGCGGTGAGGCTGCAGGGACGGCGTCGTGGTGCGCAGGGGAGAGCGTGTGGAGGCTGTCAGGGGTGGGGGGCGTGCATCTCCGGCTGGCGGGTGGGACTGGCGCCGATGGTGTCGCGGAGTTTGTCGATGGAGAGGGGTTTGGAGGAGCGAAGCTGCTCGACGCCGTCCTTGCCGAGGAGGATGACGGCGAAGCCGGAGGGCGGGATGTTGAAGCGGCGGCGCGCGGCCTGGGCTCCATCGTCGGTGAGCATGGCGCGGGTGGGCGAGGGGCTGTCGTAGGGGATGGCGATGACGACAACGTTGAGGTCGTCGAGGACGGGGGCGTTGGCACCCAGGCGGCGGAGCTGGATCTCGAACTGTGGGTCGTTGGGATTGGGGGCGAAGATCAGTAGTGGACGGGCGCGGCCGCGCAGGGCGGCGAGCGAGACGATGCCGGTGGGGGCGGCTTGGGTCTGCTGGCGCGGCGGCGCGGCGAGGGCGGTGAGGGGCAGAGCGAGCGCGAAGAGGATCGTGGCGAGCCGCATGGTGGTTTGGATGCTAGGACCGGAGCGAGAGCACGATCTTGCCAAAGTGGCTACCGCTTTGCAGGTGGGCGAGGGCTTCGCGGGTCTGGGTGAGCGGGAAGACTCGGTCGATGATGGGCTTGATGTGGTTGGTTTCAATGGCTGCGTTCAGGCGGGTACGCATGCCACGGCTGCCGACGTAGACACCGTCGAGGTGGATGGCCTTGGCGAGGATGGGGAGGACATCGACGCCTGCGCCGGGTTCGGAGAGAACGCCGATGAGGTAGATGTAGCCACCGGGGGTGATGGCTTTGAGGGAGCGGGGGAGCGTGCCAGCGCCGCCGACTTCGACGATGTGATCGACGCCGCGCTTGGCGGTGAGTTTGAAGACCTCTGTATCCCAATCGGGCGTGGTGCGGTAGTTGATGGTCTCGTCGGCGCCGAGCTTGCGGCCGCGGGCGAGCTTCTCATCCGACGAGCTGGTGAGGATGACGCGGGCGCCGTGAGCTTTGGCGATCTGGAGCGCGAAGAGCGAGACGCCGCCGGTGCCGAGGATGAGGACGGTCTGGCCGGCGCTGAGGTGGCCCTTTTCGACGAGCGCGTTCCAGGCGGTGAGGGCGGAGCAGGGGAGGGTTGCGGCTTCTTCGTGCGAGTAGCCGGCGGGTGCGTGGATGAGGCCGCCTTCGGGGAAGAGGTGGGCGGTGGAGAAGACGCCGTCGATGGGGCCGCCGAGGGCGGACTTGCCGGTGGTGGGGAGGATGGGGCCGTCGTACCAGTCCTGGAAGAAGAGGCTGGTGACGTGGTCGCCGACTTTGAAGTTCGTGACCTGGCTGCCGATGGCGGTGACGACGCCGGCCGCGTCGGAGCCGGGGACGCGTGGCAGCACCATCCGGGGGTTGTAGGTGCCGAGCACGGTCATGAGGTCGCGGTAGTTGAGCGATGCGGCATGGAGCTCGACGAGGACATCATTGGGGCCGGGTGCGGGGAGCTCGATCTGTTCGAGCGAGAGGTTGTCGAGGCCGAAGGCATTGAGGCGGAGGGCGGTGGCGGTCATGAGTGCTCCTTGAGGCGACACACGTTGGATGCGCTGGGGGGGGACAAGGGATGAGGGATTTTTTAGTTGGGGTGGGCGAAGATCGGTCTCGGGTGGAGGCGGGATGCGCTGCGTCTCGTGTTGTGGAGGGATCATCGGCGCATGGAAAAGCCCCATGTCTCAGAAGCGAGACATGGGGCACCCAGTTTGTGCGGATAGGAGGTGGTTAGGCTTTGACGACGGCGCCGTTGACTACTTTGACGGGGTCGAGGAAGGGCATGCCGGCGCGGAGTTCGGCGCCCACCTTTTCGATGGGGTGGTTGCGCTCGGCGGCGCGGAAGGCTTCGAACTGCTTGCGGCCGCTGTTCTGGTCTTCGATGAAGCGCTTGGCGAAGGCGCCGGACTGGATGTCGGCGAGGAGGCCCTGCATGGCCTTCTTGGTTTCGGCGGTGACGACGCGGGGGCCTGCGATGTAGTCACCCCACTCGGCGGTGTCGGAGATGGAGTAGCGCATGTACTCGAGGCCGCCGCGGTAGATGAGGTCGACGATGAGCTTGAGCTCGTGGCAGACCTCGAAGTAGGCGAGCTCGGGCTGGTAGCCGGCCTCGGTGAGGACCTCGAAGCCGCACTTGATGAGGGCCGAGACGCCGCCGCAGAGGACGGCCTGCTCGCCGAAGAGATCGGTTTCGGTCTCCTCGGTGAAGGTGGTGTTGAGAACGCCGGCGCGGGTGCAGCCGATGCCCTTGGCATAGGAGAGAGCGAGGGCGCGGGCGTTGCCGCTGGCGTCCTGCTCGACGGCGACGAGCGCGGGGACGCCGCCGCCTTCGGTGAAGACCTCGCGGACGCGGTGGCCGGGGGCCTTGGGCGCGACCAGCGAGACGTCGGCGGTGGGGGGAGGGGTGATGGTGCGGAAGCGGATGTTGAAGCCGTGCGCGAACATGAGCGTGACGTTGGGCTTCATGTTGGGCTCGATCTCGTCGTGGTAGACCTTGGCGGCGGTCTGGTCGGGGACGAGGTTCATGATGACGTCGGCCCACTTCGCGGCGTCGGCGACAGAGACGACCTCGAGGCCTGCGAGCTGGGCTTTTTTGATGCTGGAGGAGTCAGGGCGGAGGCCGATTTTGACCTGGACGCCGGAGTCCTTGAGGTTGAGCGCGTGGGCGTGGCCCTGCGAGCCGTAGCCGATGATGGCGACTTTTTTGGATTGGATGAGGGAGAGGTCTGCGTCTGCGTCGTGGTAGGTCTTAACCATTGGTTGCTTCCTTCTGTGGGGTGAGATGTGAAAAGTGGTTGGGTCCGAGATCGCGGTGGAGAAGATGCGGACGGTCTGGGTGAGCAAGAGAGCTTCGGGGTCCTTCGACTGCGCCCCCTGGGCTGCGCTCAGGATGACAGTGCGTGGGCGGGGTTAGGCCTCGCTCTCATCAAACTGGCTGGGAAGGGTTTCGTCCTCGGGGAGCGCGTCGGGGTCGAGGGTCGGGAAGTCGGAGGGGGAGAGACGGTGGGTGCCGAGGGCCTTGAGGACGCGGCTGGTGTGGTGGCCGCGACGCATGGCCATGCGTCCGGTGCGGGAGACCTCGAGGATGACGTAGTCGCTCTCGCGGAGAACCTGGAGGAGGCCTTCGATCTTGCTGGCGGAGCCGGTCATCTCGAGCATGACGGACTCGGGGGCGAGGTCGACGACGCGGGCACGGAAGACCTGCGCGAACTCGAATATCTGGGAGCGCGAACGGACACCGTGCGGCTCGTTGGGGCCGGCGGCGACCTTGATGAGGCAGAGTTCGCGGACGACGGCGTCGGCGCGGTTGACCTCGTCGACGTCGATGGTGGTTTCGAGCTTGTAGAGCGATGCGCGGATGCGGTGCGCGGCGTTCTCGGGGGCGTCGGCGACGATGGTCATGCGCGAGGTGTCGGGGCGCTCGGACTCGCCGACGGTGAGCGAGACGATGTTGATGTTCAGACGGCGGAAGAGCGAGGCGACGCGGGTGAGGGCGCCGGGCTTGTCTTGGACGAGTGCTACGAAGGTGTGGAGCATAAGACCTTTCTAGTTCGGCATCTTTCTGCTATTTGCGGGGCGTGGATGAAGCCATGTTCTTCCGTTGTGCCTCCGCGTAATCTGGTCCGGAGATCGCAAGGCTACTCGTCCTCCGGGTTGGGGAGGAGGGGGTCGCGGTGGGGGCGGCGGACCATCTCGTGGAGGGCGGCGCCGGGGGCGATCATGGGGTAGACGCCGTCTTCTTTTTCTACCTGGAAGTTGATCAGGAAAGGCTTGTTGCTGGTGCGGGCTTTCGTGACTGTTGGGGTTACTTCGGGGCGCTTCGAGACGTTCGCACCGGCGATGCCGTGGGCCGCCGCGAGCTTGACGAAGTCCGGCGAGAGGATCGGCGAGGCGGAGTAGTTCTTGTCGTAGAAGGTCTCCTGCCACTGGCGCACCATGCCGAGAAAGCCGTTGTTGATGACGGCGATGTTGATGGCCATGTCCTCCTGCACGATGGTCGAGAGCTCGGCGGCAGTCATCTGGAAGCCGCCGTCGCCGGCGATCACCCAGACGTCCTTTTCAGGACATGCGGCCTTTGCGCCGATGGCCGCGGGGAGAGCGAAGCCCATCGTGCCGAGGCCGCCCGAGGTGATGAGCGAGCGCGGTGCTTCGTGCTTGAAGTACTGGGCTTCCCACATCTGGTGCTGGCCTACGTCGGTGACGATGATGGTTTGCTCGAGGCGGCCGGCGGCGGCGGCTTCGTGCCAGATGTCGTTGATGACGTGGGCGGCGTAGAGGTGGCCGTTGTCGGGGAGATTGATGATGTCGCGGACGGCGGCGGTGCCCTTGCTGGCGTCGATGGTGCGGAGCCACTCGCTGGGCTGCGGCTGGGTGCGAGCATCCGATACTTCGCTGCGCTCAGGATGAGAATTCAATAAGGGCAGGAGGAGTTGGAGGACCTCTTTGAGGTCGCCGATGAGGGCGACGTCGGCGTGGACGTTCTTGTTGATCTCGGAGGGGTCGATGTCGACGTGGATCTTTTTAGCGTTTGGCGCGTAGCGGGTGAGATTGCCGGTGACGCGGTCGTCGAAGCGCATGCCGAAGGCGAGCAGGAGGTCGGCCTGCTGGATGGCGTTGTTGACCCAGGACTCGCCGTGCATGCCCATCATGCCGAGCGAGAGGGGATGCGCGGCGGGGATGGCACCGAGGCCGAGGAGCGTGCTGGCGATGGGGATCTGGTGGGCTTCGGCGAAGGCGAGGACTTCGGCTTCAGCGCCGGATTCGACGATGCCGTGGCCGGCAAGAATGACCGGCTTCTTGGATTGCTGGATGAGCTCGACGGCATCGCGGATGCTGGAGGATTCGGCCTTGAGCATGGGGTGCGGACGGTGGGGCCTGGGCCTTGCTGCGGCAAAGGAGAAGGCTGTGGTGGCTTGCTGCGCGTCCTTGGTGATGTCGACGAGTACGGGGCCGGGGCGGCCGGAGGTGGCGATCTGGAAGGCCTCGCGGAGGGTAGGGGCGATGTCTTCGGCGCGCATGACGAGGAAGTTGTGCTTGGTGACGGGCAGGGTGATGCCGGTGATGTCGACTTCCTGGAAGGCGTCGGAGCCGAGGACCTTGGAGGAGACCTGGCCGGTGATGGCGATGAGCGGGATGGAGTCCAGCATGGCCGTGGCGAGGCCGGTGACGAGGTTGGTGGCTCCGGGGCCGGAGGTGGCCATGCAGACGCCGGGGCGGCCGCTGGCGCGCGCGTAGCCATCGGCCATGTGCGAGGCGCCCTGCTCGTGGCGGACCAGGACGTGGTGGATGCTGGGGAAGTTGCGGAGGGCGTCGTAGATGGGCAGGATGGCGCCGCCGGGGTAGCCGAAGACGGTGGTGACGCCTTCGCCGGCGAGGGTGGCCCAGAGAATCTCTGCTCCGGTGAGGGTGGGGTGTTGGTTGGTTTGATTTGATTTCAACATTGAAAGTCCTCTAAGTCTGCGAACCAATTCTTTTTGTTGACGCTTCAAAAAATAGCGCGCTTGACACAATACGAATAGCTGCCGCCTGTGACAACGGCTACCGCGTTAACGATTTGATCTTGCGGAGGAAGCTTTTCCACCGACGGCAAACGGAGTGTCGCCTTCAAGATCGCATTCTTCAAGCCCGTCGCAGGAGAAGTCGTAACGAGCCGTAGAGCTTTGAATCGCTGGATTGCGTTTCTGCTCATGCCCTGTCCTGTCGAAGAACAATCTCCTCGACGCTCTTCCCAATTGTCTTGATTGAGCCCTGTACGTGAGCCACCAGCGATGGTCCATATCTCGTACTGGCGCGCTCCAGTTCGTCCTCGTTGCCAAATACCGGGGCTAGCCACGCCTTGCTCCAGGCCAACGTTTTGAGGCTGTATTCGATCGAGGACATTTTCTTGTCTTTTATGATCTCCTGTAACCTGGTCGTCTGGCAGGTGAGCGTCTGAAGTTCCTTCGCCAGCGTGAGCGCTTCCTCTGGCGATGCGGCGGAGAATGTCAGGCGTTCAAATTCCTTCAAAATCTCTCTTGCTCTTGACTTCTCCGGATTGGAAAGTCCCTGCTCCAGAAGCCTCAACCACTTAATGACGATTCCCGCATCGGCTAAATGGATCAGATGTTTTATGGAACGCAGGTGCTCTTCGTCCAAGTCTGGGAAGGCCTTTGCCTCTGGGCCGATCATCACGCGGGAGGCCAGTGCTGCGGCGGCTGCCTTAGGAGTCATCGACTGCTTCTTTTTTCGGAACAAGCCAAATAGCTGCATCTCCAGCCTCCTTTAAATATTGGACCTTACTTATTAATTGACGGCCTGTGACGACGATTACGTGGTGACAGCTCCTTCGCTGGCACTGCTGACGGAGTTTGCGTATTTGAAGAAGACGCCGCGTTTGTAGTGGGGTACGGGAGCTTTGAAGTTCTTGAGGCGGGCGGCGATCTCGGCGTCGGAGACGTTGAGCGTGAGCTTGCGCCCGGGGATGTCGAAGGTGATGGTGTCGCCCTCGCGGACCGCGGCGATGGGGCCGCCGAGTTGGGCTTCGGGGGCGACGTGGCCGGCCATGAGGCCGTGCGTGGCGCCGGAGAAACGTCCGTCGGTGAGCAGCGCGACCGTCTTCGAGAGCTCGGGAATGCCCTTGATGGCGGCGGTGACGGCGAGCATCTCGCGCATGCCGGGGCCGCCGCGGGGGCCCTCGTAGCGGATGACGAGGACGTCGTTGGGGTTGATCTTGCCGGCCTCGATGGCATGGAAGCAGGCGTCCTCGGAGTCGAAGACGCGGGCGACGCCGGTGTGGTGAATGCGCTCGTGGCCGGCGACCTTGACGACGCAGCCCTCGGGTGCGAGGTTGCCCTTGAGGATGACGAGGCCGCCGGTGGGCTTGAGCGGGTTCGACCACGGGCGAATGACGGGCTGGCCGGGAGTCTCTTCGGCGAGCTTCGCTTCTTCGTGGATGGTCTTGCCGCTGACGGTGGGGTTGTCCTGGAGCAGGCCGCGCTCGAGCAGGCGAGCGGCGAGGACGCGGGAGCCGCCGGCGTGCTGGTAGTCGCTGGCGACGTACGTGCCGCCTGGGATGAGGTCGCAGATGAAGGGCGTGCGGTCGGAGATTCTGTCGAAGTCCTGCATGTCGAGCGGGATGTCGAGTTCGCGCGCGATGGCGATGAGGTGCAGGACCGCGTTGGTCGAGCCGCCCGATGCGCAGACGGCGGCGATGGCGTTCTCGAGGGCTCCGCGGGTGATGATCTGGCGCGGCGTGAGGCCGGTGCGGGCGAGGTCCATGACGAGGCGCCCGGCCTGGCGGCTGGCCTCATGTTTGTGAGCGTCCATGGCGGGGACGCCGGTGAGGAACATGGGCGAGATGCCGAGGAATTCGCCGGCCATCGCCATGGTGTTGGCGGTGAACTGCCCACCGCAGGCTCCGGGGCCGGGACATGCGGAGGCTTCGACGGCTTCGAGCTGCGCGTCGTCAATTCGTCCGGCAGCGTGGGAACCGATGGCCTCGAAGACGGCCTGGATGGTGATGTCGATCTCCTTGCCGGTGCTTTCGGGGACTTCGCCGGGGAGTGGCTTGCCATCGGGGCCGAGGTGCAGATGGCCGGGGGCGATGGAGCCGCCGTAGAGCATGAGGCCGGGGATGTCGAGGCGGGCGAGCGCCATGATCGCCGCGGGCATGTTTTTGTCGCAGCCGGCGATGCAGACGAGGCCGTCGAAGGAGTTGCCGCGGGCGACGAGTTCTATAGAGTCAGCTATTACTTCTCTGGAAATGAGCGAGGCTTTCATGCCCTCAGTGCCCATGGTGATGCCGTCGGAGATGGTTACGGTGTTGAACTCCATGGGCGTGCCGCCGGCTTCGCGAACGCCCTGCTTGACGGCTTCGGCGATGTCGCGGAGATGGAAGTTGCAGGGGCCGATCTCGGTCCAGGTGTTGGCGATGCCGATGATGGGCTTGCTGAGGTCTTCCCTGGAGAAGCCGACGCCGCGGAGCATGGCGCGGGCGGCCGCGCGGGAGGCGCCTTCGGTGAGGACGTTGCTGTGGGTCTTGCCGGGGGTGTTGCTCACTTTGAGATTCCCTCAGGGCTAAAGCCCTCTTTGTTGGGGTCGTTACGGCGGTGCTGAAGCACCGCCCTTTCAAGTCTTCAGGCCGTGGCTTGGGCCTTGGGTGCGAGCCAGAATTCTTCGTTGTGTTTGGCTTCGTAGGCGTCGAGCTTGTCTTTGTGGAGCAAGGTGAGGCCGATGTCGTCGAGGCCGTTCAGCAGGCAGTGCTTGCGGAAGGGATCGATGTCGAAGTGGGCTTGGAAGCCCTGGTCGTCGGTGACGGTTTGCTGCTCGAGATTGATGGTGATCTGGTGCTGCGGGTTGGCGGTCGAGCGCTGGATGAGGGTTTCGACTTCTGCGTCGGTGAGGCGGCAGAGGATGATGCCGTTCTTGCCGGCGTTGGAGTAGAAGATGTCGGCGAAGGTGGGGGCGATGACCGCGCGGAAGCCGAACTGGTTGAGCGCCCATGCGGCGTGCTCGCGGGAGCTGCCACAGCCGAAGTTGCGCTCGGCGAGGAGGATCTCGGCGTGGGCGTACTCGGGCTTGTTGAGAACGAAGTCGGGGTTGGGCGTGGTGTGGCCCGCGGCGTCGAAGTTGTAGCGCCAGTCGTAGAAGAGGAAGTCGCCGTAGCCGGTGCGCTCGATGCGCTTGAGGAACTGCTTGGGGATGATCTGGTCGGTGTCGATGTTCGGCAGCGGCAGAGGAGCGGCGGTGGAGGTGAGGGTGTTGATGGGTGTCATTAGCGACCTTCCTTGCTGTTGAACTTCCAGTAGCGGACGTCGGTGAAGTGGCCGGTGATGGCGGCGGCTGCGGCCATGGCGGGCGAGAGCAGGTGGGTGCGGCCGCCGCGGCCCTGGCGGCCTTCGAAGTTGCGGTTGCTTGTCGATGCGCAACGTTCTCCTGGAGATAAGATGTCGGGGTTCATGCCGAGGCACATGCTGCAGCCGGGCTCGCGCCACTCGAAGCCGGCGGACTTGAAGACGAGGTCGAGGCCTTCGGCTTCGGCTTGATGCTTGACCGCTTGCGAGCCGGGGACGACCAGCGCGCGGACGGTTTTGGCGACGTGGTAGCCATCGACGATGCTGGCGGCGGCGCGGAGGTCTTCGATGCGGCCGTTGGTGCATGAGCCGAGGAAGACGGCGTCGATCTTGATGTCTTTGATGGGCGTGCCGGGCTTGAGATCCATGTACTCGAAGGCGCGCTCGAAGGACTTGCGGTCGGCGTCGGTTTTGGCGTCTGCGAGGGAGGGAACGGCGGAGTCGATGGTGGTGACCATGCCGGGCGATGTGCCCCAGGTGACGTTGGGAGCGAGCTTGGTGGCGTCGATGGTGAGCTCGCGGTCGAAGGTGGCGCCGAGGTCGGTGACGAGCGCGGACCACTGCTCGACGGCGAGATCCCATGGCGACCTAGATATTGGCGGAGGGTTGAACGAATCAGGGTAGTTCGGAATCGCGCTGACTGTTCCAACCGGGTCTTTTTCGTAGGCGGGGGAGAAACGGCGGCCCTTGAGGTAGGCGAAGGTGGTGTCGTCGGGGGCGATCATGCCGGCGCGGGCTCCGGCTTCGATGCTCATGTTGCAGACGGTCATGCGGCCCTCCATGGAGAGGGCGCGGATGGCGGAGCCGGCGTACTCGACGACGTGGCCGCTGGCGCCGTCGGTGCCGATGCGGCCGATGATGTCGAGGATGATGTCCTTGGCGGTGACGCCGTAGGGGAGCTCGCCGTTGACGCCGCCTTCGACGTTGATGCGGAAGGTTTTTGGCTTGTCTTGCGGGAGCGTCTGGGTGGCCATGACGTGCTCGACTTCGCTGGTGCCAATGCCGAACGCTAATGCTCCAAAAGCCCCGTGGGTGCTGGTGTGCGAGTCGCCGCAGACGATGGTCATGCCGGGCTTGGTGGCGCCGAGCTCGGGGCCGATCATGTGGACGATGCCCTGCTCGGCATCCTCTACGTCGAAGAGCTCGATGCCGAACTCGGCGCAGTTTTTGCGCAGCGCGTTGACCTGCGCGGAGGCGACCTGGTCGGCGATGACGAGGCGGTCTGCGACGCTGGTGGTGGGCACGTTGTGGTCGACCGTGGCGATGTGGCGGGCTGGATTGCGGAGCGGCCGGTTGGCGAGGCGCAGGCCTTCGAAGGCCTGAGGGCTGGTGACTTCGTGGACCAGCTGGAGGTCGATGTAGAGGATGGTGGGCTCGCCGGCGGGTTCGACGACGACGTGCTGCTGCCAGACCTTCTCGAACATGGTGCGTGGCTTCAAGGCTTGCGACGGATTTGATTCAGTGCTCATAGCTATTCGATGTCTGCCTGGTGGGGAGTGGTGGTGTCGGGTTGAGGAGCGATGGAGTTGGCTCCGGCCATTTCAGGGTCGAGCGCGAAGGACGAAGCGTCGGGTTCGACCAGGAGCGCGTGGGCGATGTGGGGGACGAGGCGGTGCGCGGAGGCGAGGCGGATGTTCCAGTGGGCGATGGCCTCGGTGAGCGCGAGCGGAAGCTCGTCGGGTGAGAGCTGGCGGTTGGAGAAGAGCCAGAGGTTGTAGTCGGCGGCGGGCTCGGCGGTGGTGCGCGCGTCGGGATTCCAGTTGACGGCGGCGAAGACGGCGAGCGGGTGGGGGCGGCCGAGATCGATCCAGAGCAGGCCGGAGGCGGCGCAGAAGCTGGGAACGCAGCCGTCGACGGTGATGTAGCGGTTTTGTTCAGCGGCGACCGCGCCGTACTGCGTAAGGAAGAGCGGGATGATGGTCGAGAGCGGCTCGTGCGTGCCGGGAGGGCCCCACATCGACTGCGGCTGGTGGAAGGCGTCCAGCAGGAAGGACTGGAAACGGCCGTCGAGGCGGAGGTCGTTGGCGCGGCCGATGGGCGCGGGCTGGGCGTATTGCCAGAGCCACTGGAGATCGTCGGCGGGGTGGATGGTGTGATGAACCGGCGGCTTGGGGGGCTGGCCGATGAGGTTGTCGGGGTTGGTGATCTGCGCACGCGCGGCCGTGACTCCGATGAGGAGAGAGAGGGTGGCGAGTTGGAGGAGCTTGCGCATAAAACAGGAAGTAGCAAGTACAACAGCAACGACAAGTACAGAAGCAGATCCCCTGCGGGGATGACAGCAAGAAAAGCAAGGGCAACCGCAAAAGCAACGACAACCGCAACAGCAAGGACAACCGCAATCGCGGTGCTAGACGGCGTGGAGCGATTGGCTGCGGTCGATGGCTTCGGCGAGTGCGCTGTGCACGAGCTTGCCCATCTGCGCGGTGGTGACCGCGCCGGCGGTGTTGCCGCGGGCGATGTCGGCGGTACGGTAGCCGGCGTCGAGGACGTGCTGCACGGCGGCTTCGACGGCGGCGGCTTCCTGCTCGAGGCCAGCGGAGTAGCGGAGCACCATGGCGGCGGTGAGGATTGCGCCCAGGGGGTTGGCCTTGCCGGTGCCGGCGATGTCCGGAGCAGAGCCGTGGACGGGCTCGAAGAGGTTGACCTTGCCGCCGATGGTGGCCGATGGCAGCATGCCAAGGGAGCCGGTGATGATGCCGGACTCGTCGGAGAGGATGTCGCCGAAGAGGTTCTCGGTGAGCACGACGTCGAAGTTGCGGGGGACGTTCATGAGGTGCATGGCCATGGAGTCGACGAGCTGGTGCTCGACGGTGATGCCGGGGTAGTCAGCTTTGAGCTCGTCGACGGTGGCGCGCCAGAGTTGCGAACACTCGAGGACGTTGGCCTTGTCGACGGAGGTGAGCTTCTTGCGGCGCTTGCCGGCGAGCTCGAAGGCGACGCGGGCGACGCGGACGATCTCGGCTTTGGTATAGCGCATGGTGTTGATGGCTTCGCCGGTCTGCTTGTTCCAGGAGCGCGGCTGGCCGAAGTAGAGGCCGCCGAGGAGCTCGCGCACGAAGAGGATGTCGACGCCTTTGGTTACCTCGGGGCGCAGCGGGGAGTTGTCGGAGAGCGCGGGGCAGGCGACGGAGGGGCGGAGGTTGGCGAAGCCACCGAGGACCTGGCGGATCTGCAGCAGGCCGGCCTCGGGACGCTTGTCCGGGGAGAGCGCGTTGAACTTGTTGTCGCCGACGGCGCCGAGGAGGACGGCGTCGGAGTCGAGGGCGATGTCGATGGTCTCCTGCGGGAGCGGCGTGCCCTTGGCCGTGATGGCGACGCCGCCGATGAGGGCTTCTGCGAAGGTGAAGTTGTGGCCGCCGGCTTCGGCGGCTGCGCTCAGGATGTTTCTGGCTTCGCGGGTGACTTCGGGGCCGATGCCGTCACCGGCCAGGATTGCGATCTTCAGTTGCATTGTGTCCTTCAAACGGTTGTGGAAGAGAAGCAGATTCCCTTCGGGGAATGACAGCAAGAAAGGCAAGTGCAAGAGCAAAGGCTTATGCAAAAGCAAAAGCAAAGGCTAATGCAGGAATCCTGCCCCTTCGAGTCTGCTCCGGGGCAGGATGACGACGAGAGACGGCAAGCGCTATGACACGGTTGTCGTTTCGGTTGCAGTCTCGGTGACGGGTGGCTGAAGCAGACCGATGATGTCCTGGTCGTAGAGGAGCTTTTTGCGGTCGGCGAGCTCGATGAAGCGCTCGTAGACGACGTCGATCTCTTCGTGGGAGAGCTTGTGGCCCATCTCGGCGAGGCGGTACTCGAGCGCGCGGCGGCCGGAGTGCTTGCCGAGCACGATGTTCTGGCCAGTGAAGCCGACGGAGGCGGGTGTCATGATCTCGTAGGTGAGGGGATTGGAGAGGACGCCGTGCTGGTGGATGCCGGACTCGTGCGCGAAGGCGTTCTTGCCGACGACGGCCTTGTTCGGCGGGCAGTTGAAGCTGATGATCTCGCCGAGCATCCTGGATGTGGGGTAGAGCTCGGTCATGACGATGTTGGTGGTGTAGGGGTAGCGGTCGTGGCGGGTGACGAAGGCGGCGGCGATCTCTTCGAGGGCAGCGTTGCCGGCGCGCTCGCCGATGCCGTTGATGGTGCACTCGATCTGACGCGCACCGCCTTCGACGCCAGCGAGGGAGTTTGCGACAGCCAGACCGAGGTCGTCGTGGCAGTGGGTGGAGAAGATGATGGCATCGCTGCCCGGGACGCGCTCGCGCACGGTGCGGAAGAGCTGGCAGTACTCGGAGGGGGTGGTGTAGCCGACAGTATCAGGAATGTTGATGGTGGTGGCGCCGGCCTGCACGGCGACGTTGATCATCTGGATGAGGAAGTCGAGGTTGGAGCGGGTGCCGTCTTCGGTGGAGAACTCTACGTCGTCGACGAAGGTGCGGGCGAGGCGGACGGCCTCGGCGGTGCTGTCGAGGGCCTGGGCACGGGTGATCTTGAGCTTGGCTTCGAGGTGGAGGTCGGAGCTGGCGAGGAAGATGTGAATGCGGTTCTTCGCGGCGGGTTCGAGGGCGCGGGCTGCGGCTTCGATGTCCTCGCGCTTGCAGCGGGCGAGCGAGGATATGCGCGCGCCGCGAACTTCCTTCGCGATGGCCTGCACGGAGTTGAAGTCGCCGTGCGAGGCGATGGCGAAGCCGGCTTCGATGATGTCGACGCCGAGCTTGGCAAGCTGGTGGGCGAAACGAAGCTTTTCGGCGTGGTACATGGTGCAGCCGGGAGACTGCTCGCCGTCGCGGAGGGTGGTGTCGAAGATAACGATCGGGGTGTTGGTTGCCATGGGGATAGACCTTTCCGTCTGGACAGAATCATAACGCGCTCTTATGCTCAGAGCCAGATGTATTGTGCATTCTAATAACGATATAGATAATTTACCGCATTGAAAAGGGTGGGCGCACGTGGATTTATTTCAGCTTGAGACATTTCTGGCTGTAGCTGAGGAAAGAAGTTTCTCACGAGCGGCGGCACGCTTGCACAGGACGCAGCCGGCAGTGAGCCAGGTGATCGCCAAGCTGGAGGCCGAGTTGGGGGAGATGCTGCTGGAACGGTCGGCGGGGAAACTGACGGATGCGGGGAAGGTTCTTCTGGAGTACGCGCACAAGATGCTGAATCTGCGCAAGGACGCGGGCGCGGCGCTGGCTGACCTGCGCTCGCTGCATAGAGGGCGGCTGGACCTGGCGGCAAATGAATATACGTGTCTGTATCTGCTGCCGGTGCTGGATGCGTTTCGGCAGGAGCACCCGCAAATCAAGGTGGCCGTGCAGCGGACGCTGGCCAGTCGCATTGCCGATGAGGTGCAATCGCACTCGGTGGAGATGGGCGTAGTGAGCTTTCGACCAGAGGATCCGCAGGTGGTGTCGACGGTGGTGTATCGCGATGAGTTGGTGTGCGTGGTGAGTCCGACGCACGCGCTGGCGGAGGCTGGGAAGGCGTCGCTGGTGCGGCTGGGGCGGGAGACGTTTGTGGCGCACAATGTGCCGTCGCCGCTGCGGCAGAAGGTGATTGCTACGTTTCAACGTCGCAAGATACCCCTGCAGATGGAGGTGGAACTGCCGTCGCTGGAGGCGATCAAGCGGTTTGTGCAGCGTGGCAATGGGGTGGCGCTGGTGCCGAGGCTGACGGTGGAGGGAGAGTTGGAATCGGGCACCCTGGTTGCGGTTCAGGTTCCCGAGTTGCAGGTGGAGCGAAAGCTGCGGCTGGTCCATCGGAAACAAGCGGTTATGTCGCATGCGGCACGAGAGTTTCTGCGCATCGTGCAAGCTCATGCGGTAGCGCATGGAGATCCATTCTGCTTCGTGCTGGAGAAGGGTTGAGTGACGCCCAGGAGCGGGAGTCGGAGGCCAAAGAACTGGGCGAAAGATATGTAGAATCGGCCGGAACATTTCACGGGATTCAGCGTCTGTATGGGAAGACAGACGCGCGGCGAGATATGCGGCGTGATCTTTCGAGAAGAAAGTAGGTTGAGCGTATGAAGAGCATCGTGAAGATGAAGATGTTTCGTGCAGCGGCGGTATTGCTGTGTGGTGCTGGCCTGGTTGTGAGTGCTGCTGCGGCTCAGCAGGATGTACCACCGCCGCCTCCCGATGGACAACAGCAGGGACCGCCGCCGGGTGGTCATCAGGGATGGGATCCGGAGCGTCGCGTGGAGATGCTGCAGCAACGGCTGGATCTGACTGCGGATCAGACCGCTCAGATCCGGGTGATCTTCGCCGATAGCCGCGCGAAGATGGAGGCGCTGCGCGCAAATGAGTCGCTTTCTCCGCAGGACCGTCACGCGCAGGCTGAGGCGTTGCACCAGGACCAGGAGGCGAAGGTCCGTGGCGTGTTGACCCCCGACCAGAAGCTGAAGTACGACGAGATGCAGGCCAGGCAACGCGAGCGTCGTCGTGGTGGTCAGGGTGGTGCGGTACCGCCGCCGCCACCGCCGGTTCCGCAGCAGTAGTCCGAATAGAAAGTGAGTGTAGAGGCCTCGCTTCCGGATACGGGAACGAGGCCTCTTTCGTCTAGCAGAAAGTGCAAACCACGTTCGCTAAAATCAGAATCATCAGCGATGCGCGTGTTGACGCTGTGTGCAGGTACAATAAGACATTAGCGCGCCGCGGTTACCGGCTAGGTACCCACTGGAGAGATCCGTGGAGTCCTGTGCCGGCGGTGTGAATGCGAAGGGATTTCAGCAAGCATGAAGAAAATGATGTTGCTCGGTGCACTGATCGTGTGTACCGCCGCCGTGGGACACGCACAGGAAAGCCGGCAGGATGCCAGCGTTAGCTTGATTGGGGTCTACGCACCGGCTGTCTATGGGACCTCGGTTCATCCGATGACGACAACGACCACCGGCGGCTTTCTGGCGAGCTACCGTTATATGCTGACCCCACGCAGCGCAGTGGAATTGAACTACACATTTGCGCAGGATTCCATGAAGTACGACAGCATCTCGCAACCCAATGGCAGGGTGGATGTCCGCCAACAGGAGATCAGCGGCGCCTACGTGTACTCGCGGACCTATAAGAGATATAACCCGTTTCTCGAGGCCGGGATCGGCGTCGAGATGTTTACGCCAATCCTGAATAATGGGACGACCCAGTTAGAGACGAAGCAGCAGATGGAGATCGGCGGTCTCTTTGGCGGCGGCGTGGCGTATGAGATCAATCCCAGCTTCGATCTTCGAGTTGAATATCGCGGCTTCCTGATGAAGGCCCCTGATTTCGGTGTACCCGGTGGGATATGGACCACGAATCGGTACTACGTACTGATGACACCGTCGCTGGGCGTTGCGTACCACTTCTAGCTAGATAGCAGTAATCGGGCAGAAGAACCCGGCCACGTGGCCGAGTTCTTCTGCCTGGTGGGTAGAGACCGCTCGATTATTGGCTGGAGCCTCCCTAGCGCCTGGGCTTGCCGACGGAGCGGTTTGGGCGGTCTACGGTGGATGAATTGGCAGTATTGTCTGGCCGTGTGGCTGTACTCCACCTGAGTGGTTCTGCTTGAGTGGTGCTGACAGGCCGCGGGAGGTACGTGACTTTTTAGGCGATAAAGGAAACCGTCTGCTGGTGTCAGAACCCCTGCCGACAGCCCTGCACCGCTAGCTTGCCGGCTTATCCTGCGACTTGCGCTTCCAATTCTGCCAGACGCTTGCGCAAAGCGCGCTCTTCATTAAATCGCACCGTCTCATCGCGGATCACCGCAGCAATGCCCACCACCGCGTGTTGCTCTGAGTACAGCAGCGCCACCGTGAAAGCGATCGACAAAGCGCGACCGTCCTTATGCACCGCAGGTACGCGCAGCACGTCATGGCCATAGCGGGTTTGCCCGGTCTTCATGGTTTTGTGATATCCATCCCAATGACGCTGCTGCAGGCGTTGCGGAATGATCAGATCCAGCGATTGCCCCAACGCCTCGCTTTGGGTAAAGCCAAACATACGCTCGGCGGCCGGATTCCACAGCGTGATCGCTCCGCTCGCGTCCGCTATGATGATCGCATCGCCGATGGCTGCGACTAATTGCTCGAAATCAATCGCTGCTGGCATTCGACTCACTCGCACTCGAAAAATGTCTGGCTAAAAAAAAATACGGTACCGGGAACGGGGACCATATAGGTGTACTAAAGGCTTATCAAACAGCGCAGGCACCCGTGTAACCTGGCGATCTATCCCTGGTAATAACCAGGGTCTTTAGCAATAGCCAAGGCTACCCGGTTCTTGGTGCAAATAGACGGCTTCCGATTGCTCTCAAGAAGCAAGAGTTAATGGACTGGAGAGCCGCCAGTGAAGTGGTATGCGAAGCCAACCTCATAGAGAATAGGGGTCAGCCCATTCGGGAGGTATAAATTTTGTCCCGGGCCACCGACACCTGAAGGCCCGCGGGCGCCACCGGTAAACCAGCCCTGGTACTCCATTCCAACCCGAAGATTTAAGCGCGGCATAAGTTCGGTGTCGACGCCGGCGCCCGCAGTGAGCAAGTTATAGCCCGGTGATGCGCCTTTTTGCCACCAATACGGTGCAAAATCAAAGGTGCCGCGACCAGCAAGCGCTTTCGCGTAAGGGTTATAGCGACCATAGGTCCGATGGTAGCGGACACCGTACTCGAAGGTCCACTCCTTGGCCGGCGAGTTCTGATCGATGTAGATCTGGTGAAAGTCGAGCTCTGCCCCCCAGTGACTCTTGATGTCCAAGTCGGCATACACGCCGAAGCCCAGAGCCTGCTGTGGGGTGTAGTCGGGGTAGGCGAATGTAAACGTTCCACCAACCTGCAGGTCAGTATTTCGAGTCGCGCCAGGAATAGCTTGTCCCAGAGCAAAGGAGGAGCACACAGTCAACATTGCAAGAATGAGGACAGTTCATTTCAATGGATCGCCTCCATTGGCCGGGGTTGTGGTTAGTTAGGTCAAAAAATGTAGTTCAGGTTGCGCTGAGATTGCCAGCATTATTTGGGGGATATCCTCATGATTCAACATGTTGGGGGAGACCAGTTGGCAACGCAGATTAACAACTTTCGATGGTACGCTAAACAACCTTTCTTGAGCTCTGCGCGTATCGTCTTGTGCAAGGTTGCTGTGAAGAAGACTGAAACGGCACCCCGCCGAGGGGCGGGGTGCCGTCGATAAAGCGACTGCTTAGGAAGCTGCCGGTGATGCAGTTTCCTGAGCGGTTAGCGTTGCGGCTGTGAAGCCGGTGCGGGCGCTGGAGTTGCGGTGTCCGCCGGTGCGGGCGCCGGTGATACGGGGGCCTTCCAATAGGAGAGATTCACAGATACGGGTGTGATCTCGAACGGGAGCTTGTCCCGGGCGCTGAGAAGCGGTTCCGGGGCAGCGTTCAACTTAATCACCTGATCGGTCCAAGGATCATTGACGAGATAAGAGTTGAGCGGTTCGGCAGCCTGCTGCTTGAGATCGGTGTCGTTGAGCTTGGGCGCCTTGGAGATGAGGGCCTGCATCCAGAAGGTCCCATCCGGCTTGATGAGGCTGTCACCGAACTGCGGATTGGTGAGAGCCTTCAGGCCCTTCTCGCGAGCCTGCAACTGCTGGAGATAGAGACCGAAGTACTGCTGGCCATCCGCAAGATCTTTCACGCTGAGTAATTCCAAGGCCTTCTTGGCAGCCTCGGTGTCGTCGGCGTCCGTGTGGAACAGCGGCAGTTTTTGGAAGGCGGACTCGGGCGGAAAGAGCAGCCGATCGCTAAATGCGTACTTGGTGTCGATGTGGTGACCGAGGACGATTTGCGCCACCTGAAAGGCAAGTAAGGCGTTGAGGTTGCCCATCTGTTGCGCGCCGTCTGCGGTAACCACGGCGGTGGTGTCGACTAGGCCCTTGGAGATCAGAATTGTGTTGCCGACCGCTACAGACTCGAGCGGTTCCGTGAGAAGTGTACGAACGCGGACGGGGCGGTCGATTGGAATCTGGTTGTAGGCGAGGATGTTGTTGGCGAGTTGCGCGAGGACCTTGTCGAAGTCGCTGGGAGCATCGATAAGGCCTGCGGTATAGAGGCGCTCGATGACGTTGTCTTCGGCCTCCTGAACCCATTGACGCTGTGCGCCAAGTGGGCCGAGGACGCCATTCTGCTGGCTCTCGTCCGTCGCACCTTCGACTTCCAGCTCTGCCTCATCGGATTCCTTTGCGGGAATCTTCAGAGAATAACCCCAGATCTGGTTAATCGCCTTGAATCTGAGGCTATGTGAGGGACTCTTTGGATCGCTCTCTTCGATGTAAGACGCAGTGGGCAGCCAGAGACCATCCTCAACATTTGTGCGAATGGAGTTGAAGTGGAAGTACCGGTTGATGTCGTCTTTCTCGCCGCCGGCAAGGTTGCCGTCGTAGCGGACGATGTTTCCACCGTTGCGTTCAACCCAGATGCGGCCAAAGAAGCGGCCCGGAGCCTTCTTGATTGGAGAAACATCGAAGACTACGGTGGGAACGGTGCCGAGGAAGTCGTTGCGCAGGAAGGTGAAGTTATAGTGTTGACGGTCGAAGCCGGCGCTGTCGACGACGATCATGCGGACAAAACCTGCCTCGTTGTAAGTCATGCGCAGAGAGAGATCGGTGATGTAGCTGAGGGAGTGCTTGAAGCGGCCCTGTGTGCTGAGTTGGCCGCCACGGGCGAAGCTGTTCTCACCGATGACCTTGCCAAAATCGACGCGAGCCAGGAAGTGGACATCACTATCAACGGTTTGCCCCATGACTGGATCGGGACGCATGTTCTGGATGTAGGTTTCGACGATCGGGCTGCGCTCCCTGAGTGTCTTGACGATCACGGCCTCACGAACGATAGCTTTGTCGATCAAGGCATTCTGGGCCGGCGTGAGCTTGCGTGCATACGCCGATTCGAGCTGTTGTTTCTTCGGGAAGGCCAAAGCAGGCAGGGCCGATGCAACCATAAGAGCGAAAGCCATGGCGGCGGTGAGTTTTGACGGGAGGTTCATAGGCTTCAGGGGCTCCTTAGCTGGTGCGGCTACCGGTGAGGGCAGCCCTTTCGAAGATTCAGGAAATAAAGCGATGGGTTCTGCCTGGCGGGCTTTCCTACTGGATCAGATTCAGAATATTGTGAAGCTTTTGAAACTTGCCAACAAATAGTAATGCCTGACGGGACGTTTAGTTATTAATGATGAAGTGAACAATGATATTGGTTGGAAAGTCGACGGGATGGCCGCCAGCATCGAGGGCCGGACGGAATCGAACACCACGAGCGGCCTGAAGTGCAGGCTCGTCCAGACCGTGGCCAAGGCCGCGAACTAGACTGATGACCTCCATGGTCCCGTTCGCGTGGAAGACGACTCTGACAACAGCATCGCCTTGAATATGCTGCTCCTTGGCTTCCTCGGTGTACACCGGCTCTGGCTTGAAGGTGATCCTGGGCGGAGTAGCGGCGGACAGGGCGGAAGCGGCGGGCTGCCGGGCGGCGGGTGGCGGCGGTGGAGTACCCAGATGCACAGGCGCTATGGCCGCGTAATTTTTCGAGGTTATGGGGCCGGTTCCGCTACCCAGCTTCACTCCCCTGACGGGGCCCACGCCATTGTCATGACCGTTTAGATTGTTGGAATTTGGGGAGTCTGAGCCCATATTGACTGAGGTCGCACGGGGTCCATTGCCCGTATTGCCACGGTTCATGCCGGGCATTCCAGCAACACCGAGGTTGACGCTTGAAACTGCAGGCCCGGTGAGAGGCTTGAGGGGATTCGTCGGAGATCCGAGCCGCACGGCGGACGGATGCGCATCGTTATTCGGGACCGAAGCGGCCTTGGCCACGCCGAGGTTGACCTTGACCGGCGCGGGCCGGGGATTCTCGCGCTTGGGCGGAGCTGGCGGCTGCAGATTGACGGGCTTGGGCTGCGGGATCGGCAACGGCTTGACGTCAGGCGGCGGCTCCACAATGCGCGGCAGGTGAACCTTCGGTGGCCGTGTGGGCGTTGGCGGTAATGGCTTGGGCGGCTTCGGCGGTGGTGGCTTCGGCGCCGGCTTTGGCTGCGGAGGCGGCTCTGGAGGCAGCGTCAGTATGGCAACCTCTTTGGCAACGGTTGGATTGGTCTTGACGATGTAACCCAGGATGACTAGCAGGGCCAAAAGGGCGACGTTGATCGCAATTGAGGCGATGGCCGCGCCTTTGCTTTGTTTACCCGCGTCGAGAACACCGAAGTCTCTAAATTGAACACTTGGCGGATTAGGATCTTCGCTGCGTAGGGGCTTCGCCATTTGAGAATTCAGTCCTCAAGGTTGCACCGAAAATCGGGCAGAATTGCATTCGTAAAAAGGTATCCAGAGCATAGCAAAAGATTATGCCAGCCTTTGGAGCGGCTATTGAGCTTGCAGCGTAAGTACGCAACCCGCACCTTACCCCTCATTGACTAGTTAGCTACTGGCATAAAAGCGAACAATGCGACTGAATGATGTCTCAGATCGAGACTCCTGTGTACGACTGGCTCGATATTGCTCCGTGGGCCGGAGGCTGTTCTTCGTAGCGCGTTCGGGGAGAAGATCCGCTCAAAAACCCGACGGGTCGGGGTGGAGATCGAGCTTTATGACTATCACGGTCAGGATAGCACAAAGGTTGAGGGCAATTCGCGATCAAGCAGCACCGAAGAAGCCCGTAACCTGCGGAGAGTTTATCGATGCACGAGCTATTGCAAACGCTGTCGCACGACATGTTTCATGTGCCGCTGCAGCCAACGCCGAAGGCAAAGCCGATCAGTGCGGTGCCCTGTAATGAAAATTCACGATACGCATAATAATGTTATGCTTTTGCGGCATAGAGCCGCCTGAGTCGTTGCGACGACGCAGGTTGTGCCGTGCCGAGGTCCGCGAGAGCGGAGACTGTCAGCGATCAGCACCTTGTAAAGAGGGAGCCAAGCCAATGCCACAGGATAGCCAAGTCGCGAACGCCAATATTGTTGAGTCGCACATGCACGAGGTGCGCGTGTTTCCGCCGCCCGCGGAGTTTGCCGCGAAGGCATGGATCGGCAGCAAGGAAGAGTACGAGCGGATGTATGCGCGCAGCGTCGAAGACCCGGCAGGCTTCTGGGGGGAAGCGGCGAGGGAGTTGGAGTGGTTTAAGCCGTGGGAGCAGGTGCTCGGCGGCAGCGGGATGCATGCGAAGTGGTTTATCGGCGGCAAGCTAAACCTTTCGCACAACTGCGTCGACCGCCATGCGAAGGGCGCGCGCAAGGATAAGGTTGCTTTGCTGTGGGAGGGTGAGCCCTGCGTCGACGGCAAGGCCAGCGAGGTGCGCCAGCTGACGTATGGTGAGTTGCACGTGAAGGTGCAGCGGTTTGCCAATGTGCTGAAGTCGCTTGAGGTGAAGAAGGGCGATCGCGTAGCGGTGTACATGGGAATGGGGCCGGAGCTGGCGATTGCGATGCTGGCATGTGCGCGCATCGGTGCGGTGCATTCGGTGATCTTTGGGGGATTTGCGGCGCAGGCGATCTCGGATCGGGTGAACGACTCGGACTGCCAGGTGGTGGTGACGCAGGATATTAGTTGCCGGCGCGGCGGCGAGGTGAAGTTGAAGCAGATCGTCGACGAGGCGATGGCGAAGTGCCCGGGCGTGCGCAAGGTGGTGGTCTATCAGCGAAAGCCGGAGAGCGCTGTCGAGATGAAGGCCGGTCGCGATGTGTGGTGGCACGAGGCGATGGCGTCGGTCAGCGGGGAGTGCGCGGCAGAGTGGATGGACGCGGAGGACCCGCTGTACATCCTCTATACAAGCGGCACGACGGGCAAGCCGAAGGGGTTACTGCATACGACCGGCGGCTATGCGGTGCAGACCTATCTGACGAGCAAGTACGTCTTCGACTTGCACGACGACGATGTGTTCTGGTGTACGGCGGACATTGGATGGGTCACCGGACATAGCTATGTGGTCTATGGGCCGCTACAGAATGGCGCGACGGTGGTGATGTATGAGGGTGCACCGAACTGGCCGGAGAATGACCGCTTCTGGAAGATCGTGGACGACCATAAGGTCACGATTTTCTATACTGCGCCGACGGCGATTCGGGCGTTCATCAAGTGGGGGAGTGAGTGGGTACACAAGCATGATCTGAGCACGTTACGGCTGTTAGGGACGGTGGGCGAGCCGATCAATCCCGAGGCTTGGATGTGGTACCACCGCGAGATTGGCAAGGAGCGCTGCCCGATCGTGGATACATGGTGGCAGACGGAGACCGGAGCGATCCTGATTGCGCCGCTTCCGGGAGCGGTGGCGACCAAGCCGGGGTCGGCGACGCTGCCGTTCTTTGGTATCGTACCGGCGATTCTGTCGGGAACCGGCGAGCCTGTGGGGCCGGGGCAGGGTGGCCTGCTGATGATCACGAAGCCGTGGCCGTCGATCGCGCGAACGATCTGGGGCGATGCGGAGAGGTATGAGAAGTCCTACTTCTCGGAGATTCCGGGGATGTACTTTACGGGCGATGGCGCGCGTTGCGACGCGGACGGGTATTACTGGCTGATGGGCCGCGTGGATGACGTGATTAAGGTCAGCGGACATCGGCTGGGGACGGCGGAGATCGAGTCGGCGCTGGTGGGGCACCATAGGGTAGCGGAGGCGGCGGCAGTGGGGCGTCCGGACCCGGTGAAGGGGCAGGCGATCGTGGCCTTTGTAACGCTTGAGGAAGGCCAGGAGCCAACCGAGGAGCTGCGGCAGGAGCTGCGGCATTGGGTCGCAAAGGAGATCGGCGCGCTGGCGCGACCGGATGTTCTGCGGTTTACGCAGATGCTGCCAAAGACACGGTCGGGCAAGATCATGCGGCGATTGTTGAGGGAACTGGCGGCAACAGGTGAGGTGAAGGGCGATACGACGACGCTCGAGGACTTCAGCATCCTGGCCAAACTGAGGGAGAGCGAAGAGTAGGAGCGTTGACTGGTTTTGCGCTGCAGGTTGGTAATAAATAGTAGACCGTCCGGACTTCGTTTATCCTTAGCGTGGAAAACCCCATCCTTCAGGGCTGGGTCGAGAGCGTCCCGGCGGAGCCGGGGTGTTTCGCCTTGTCTTCGCTTTCAGCGGTGGGTATAGTTGTGGGAGATGGAACGGCTTCAAGCCTTCAAATACGAGATCATGCCAGACGGCAACCAGCAGCGCGACATGCGCCGCTTTGCCGGATCGTGCAGGTTCGTGTTCAACAAGGCGCTGGCGCTGCAACAAGCCAACCATGCAGCCGGAAACAAGTTCATCCGCTACGTGGAAATGGCAAACCAGCTTCCAGCCTGGAAAAGCGAATTCGCTTGGCTCAAGGAATCTCCTTCGCAAGCCTTGCAACACGCGCTCAAGAACCTGGATCGAGCCTTCACCAACTTCTTTGAGAAACGGGCTGATTACCCGCGCTTCAAGAAGCGCGGCTACGGAGATAGCTTCCGTTTCCCGCAGGGCTTCAAGCTGGACCAGGCCAACAGCCGGATATTCCTGCCCAAGCTGGGCTGGCTGCGTTACCGCAACAGCCGGGAGGTCCTCGGCGCCGTCAGGAACGTCACCGTCAGCCTCCGCGGTGGCAAATGGTTCGTCTCGATCCAGACTGAACGCGAGGTAGAGCAGCCGGTTGCCCAAGGTGATGCTATTGGCATCGACATGGGCGTGGTCCGCTTTGCAACGCTCTCAGATGGAACCGTCTATCCGCCGCTCAACATCTTCAAGCGGTATGCTGTCGATCTGCGCAAAGCGCAGCAGGCCATGAGCCGCAAGAAGAAGTTCAGCAGCAACTGGAAGAAGGCGAAAGCCAAGGTCCAGCGCATCCACGTTCGCATCGCCAACGCTCGCCGGGATTACCTGCACAAGACTTCAACCACCATCAGCAAAAACCACGCGATGGTCGTCGTCGAAGACTTGCAGGTAAGCAATATGTCGCGGTCTGCCGCTGGTTCTGTTGAACAACCTGGCCAGAACGTCCGCGCAAAAGCCGGTCTCAACCGGTCGATCCTCGACCAGGGCTGGGCGGAATTCCGTCGGCAACTGGAGTACAAAATGCTCTGGGCGGGTGGCGTGTTCCTCGCCGTGCCGCCGCAGAACACTTCCCGGACGTGCCCACATTGCGGTCATGTCTCAGGAAATAACCGCTGGACGCAAGCAGGATTTGCTTGCGTCGAATGTGGCTTTCAAGAGAACGCCGACCTCGTCGGCGCGATCAACGTTCTAAGGGCGGGACACGCCCGGTTAGCCTGTGAAGTGAACGGCGAGGTAAGCCGTCAGCAGCAGGAACCCTCCGAAAGAGCGGCCTAGCTGCCCTCGTCGGAATCCCCTTCGTTCCCGCGCAAGCGGCGACCACAGGTCGAGGAATGGGAGGATGTCAAGACAATGAAGCGCCGCGTCGCTGCAGGACTCGTTGTTTCTGCCGGTGGATGAGGTGACGGCGAAGCTATGGGTTTCATCAGATCGAACTGAATGCGGCGAACGCGCAGATGAATCAGAAGATCGATATTCTGATGCGTTCCGGGTGCTGCGCGGCGACTTGCACCAGTTCGGATCAAGCGAGCGTGCTGGGGGCGGAGTGAATGGGGAGAACCAGCTGCGAGGTTGGGTGGGCGTGGTGGTGACGGAAGACGAAGTGCTTGCCATCGAAGTCGACAAAGAGGTAGGCGAGCACGAACATCACCAGAAGCGACCCGCAGACCAGAAGGAAGATCAGGAGAAAGTTCGGCTTCTTCTGGGTGGTCTGCTCGATTTCCATGCGATGCAGGATGCGCGGCTGCGTTGGGATGTTGACTCCAGAAGCAGGTGAGCTGTGATTTTGGGTTTGGAGGCTGGAGCGACCTGATGGATGATACAAGTAGTTGGCACAAGGAGACGGTCATGAGAGCAGGGAAGTTCAGGATGGGGCTGATCGCGGCTGGGGTGGCCTTTGCTGGCGTGGCGTTGATCGTGGGTGTTGGAGCGCGGGCGCAGAATTCGCCGATTCCGAGGAAGCAGATCTATCCGGCGATCGAAGCGGCTCCGGCCGACATCAGGGCGGCGCTGGCCGAAGCGCGGCGCACGCATAAGCGCGTGATCCTGGACTTCGGTGGAGACTGGTGCCCGGACTGCCAGGTGCTGAACATCTACTTTCATCAGAGCCCCAATGCGGAGCTGGTGGCAAAGTACTTCATCCTGGTGGATGTGAACATCGGTCGAATGGATGCGAACCTGGACATCGCGCACAAGTACGGGATTCCGTTGACGGGCGTTCCGGCACTGGCCGTGGTGGACGGAGACGGGAAGGTTGTGTACGCGCAGAACCAGGAGTTTTCGGATATGCGCCACCTGGAGTCCTCGGCACTGACTGCGTTTCTGAACCAGTGGAAGCCGTAAGAGCACGAGGTTCGGATGGCGCATGCAGCAGCGAGCGAGGCGAGGGGGAAGCACCGCTGGAGGTCGCAGGCGGAGCACGCGCTGGCTCTGGCGCAGATGCTACGCCGTGCAGCGCTGACGGCGCTCGAGCATGATGCGCTGACGGTGGCGCAGGCGACGGCGTACTCGGCGATGGTGGCGTTGTTTCCTGCGCTGATCGTGGCGGCGGCGGTGGCCAGCCAGTTGCCGGATACCCTGCCTCTGCGCGTGCAGATGGCGCTGTTCTTCGGTCGCGTGCTGCCGTCGAATGTGAGCCCGCTGCTGGAGATGTACTTTTCGACGGCGCACGGGAGTGTACATACGACTCGTGCGCTGCTGGGGTCGGTGGTGGTGAGTGTCGCGGGCGCTTCAAGCGTAATGTCGACGCTGATGGAGGGCTTTCGGAAGGCGTACGATCTGCCGCTGACGCCTGGCAGCTTCTGGTCGCGGCGGGTCCGCTCACTTGCGCTGGTGCCGCTGTCCCTGCTGCCGCTGGCGGCGGCTAGCGCGCTGGTGGTTTTCGGTCACCTGATAACGCATTGGCTTGCGGGTGAGGTGACGCTGGCGCTGCGGATGCCTGTGCTGGTGCTGGCGTTTCTGTTGCGATGGACGATAGCGCTCGCGGGCAGCGTTGGGATTATCGCGGTGATCTACCACCTGGGGACGGACCTGACCACGCACATGCGTGAGCATCTGGAGCCCCTGCTGCGCGAGCCCTGGATACTGTTGCGTAATGACTGGAGCTGGCGCGCGAGCTTGCCGGGAGCAGCGGTGGCGACGCTGCTGTGGCTCGTGACGACGCTGGTGTTTGGCTACTATGTGACGCGCTTTGCCAACTACTCACAGGTGTATGGATCGCTGGGTGCAGCGATCGCGCTGATGTTCTGGCTGTATATCATTGCGTTGAGCGTGCTGATTGGAGCGGAGTTCAATGCACAACGCGCAGCGCACGGGCCGAGGAGACGTGATCCGAAGCTCTCGGAGTTGCTGTGGAAGCTGCCCGGCCTGCATAGGCGCCGTACAGGTAGAATTGCTGACTAACAGCGATAAAGCGTTTAGCGACCGGGCGTGATTCCCAGGCTGGAAGGATGATGTACGGATGGATGGAAGAGACATACTTACGACGGCGCTCGGTGGACGCCGCGCAAAGATTGTAGCAACGCTGGGACCGGCATCGAGCACAGAGGCGACGTTTCGAGAGTTGGTTCGGGCAGGGCTTGATGTAGCGCGGTTGAACTTTTCGCATGGATCGCATGAGCAGAAGTCCGAGCTGATCGCGATGGTGCGCAAGGTGGCGCGCGAAGAGGGTAAGCCGATTTGCATCCTTGCCGATTTGCAGGGGCCGAAGATTCGCACGGGCAACCTGGTGGACCACAGACCGGTGCTGCTGGAGGCTGGGAAACGGCTGACCATTACGCCGGACCCGATCGACGGCACGGTGGAGCGCGTGAGCACGGTGTTCACAACGCTGGCGGAGAACCTGAAGCCGGGCGATCAGATTTTGCTGTCGGATGGGTTGATCGAGCTGCGCGTACAGGAGATTGTGGGCGCGGATGTGGTGACCGAGATCGTCAACGGCGGATTGCTTGGCGAGAAGAAGGGCATCAATCTGCCGGGTGTTGCGATCAAGGTGCCGTCGCTGACCGAGAAGGACGAGATTGATCTTGAGTTTTGTCTGAAGGCCGGTGCGGATACGGTGGCGGTGTCGTTCGTGCAGACGGCCGACGATGTGCGCTATGTGAAGCGTCGTATCGCGGAGCTGGGATCGGATGCGTGGGTGATTGCGAAGCTGGAGAAGCCGCAGGCAATCGACCATCTGGACAGCATTCTCGAGGTTGCGGACGCGATCATGGTGGCGCGTGGCGATCTCGGCGTTGAGGTTCCACCGGAAAAGGTGCCAGCGATTCAAAAGCACATCATTCGGCGCGCGGCGGAGTATCGCAAGCCGGTGATTACGGCGACGCAGATGCTGGAGTCGATGATTGAGAACCCAAGGCCAACGCGGGCGGAGGCTTCGGATGTGGCGAATGCGATCTACGACGGAAGCGACGCGGTGATGCTTTCGGCGGAGAGCGCTGCGGGTAAGTATCCGGTGGAATCGGTAGCGATGATGAGCAAGATCGTGATTGAGACCGAGAGCCAGATGCACCTGCTGGGTCAGAGAAATGGGCCGCGGCCAATGCATGTCGGCAAGCGGCGGTCATTGACGGTGCCGGAGACGATCTGCGAGTGCATGGCGCACTCGGCACAGGACCTGGATCTGACGGCCATTGCGATCTTCACGGAGAGCGGAAATACGGCACGGCTGCTATCGAAGTACAGGCCGGATGCGCCAATCTATGCACTTTCGCCGTTTGAGCATGTGGTGAATCGTGCGATGCTGCTGTGGGGCACGGTGGCGATTCTTTGTGAGCGCTTCGAGGGCACCGATACGCTGGTGAGGATGGCAGAGGAGATGCTGCAAGCGCGCGGGTATGCGAAACCGAATCAGGTAGTGGGAATTGTGGCAGGAACGGCGACGAAGACCGGAGCGACGAACTTTATGCGGCTGCATCGGGTGGGTGACCGCTAGGATTTCAACCGCGATTTACGCAGGGCTGGTGCGAGGCCGCGGGCGCCGCTGACTACAATCGAGCAATGGGCAGAATCCGCGTGTTGTCGGACCAGGTCGCCAACCAGATCGCCGCGGGCGAGGTGGTGGAGCGGCCTGCGTCGGTGGTGAAGGAGCTGCTGGAGAACTCGCTCGACGCTGGTGCGACGCGGATTCGGGTGGAGATCGAGGCGGGTGGGCGCAAGCTGATTCGCATCGTCGACAACGGTCATGGAATGGGACGAGACGACGCGCTGCTGGCGTTTGAGCGCCATGCTACGTCGAAGCTGCGCTCGTCGGATGACCTGCTATCGATTGCAACGCTGGGATTTCGCGGGGAGGCGTTGCCATCGATCGCGTCGGTTGCGCGGGTGAGCCTGGAGACGCGCGCTGCTGAGGATGAGGTTGGCACGGTGATGGAGATTGCCGGTGGCAATCTGCTGCGCGTGGAAGATGCTGGACTGCCTGCGGGCACGACGATTGCGGTGCGCGATCTGTTCTTCAATACTCCGGCGCGGCGGAAGTTTCTGCGTGCAGAGCAGACGGAGCTGGGGCATGTTGCGGCGCTGGTAACGCATTACGCGCTGGCGAACCCGGACAAGCACTTCGAGTTGCACTCGGCGACCCAGGCGCTGTTGATTGCACCGGCCGTGGCCAATGCGGGCGAGCGGCTGTATCAGATCTTCGGGCGCGAGACGTTCGAGAGCCTGATTCCGGTAGCGGCGGAGATCGACTTTTCGCGGGCAGGTTTGCCGGAGCCGCCGCCGTGGAAGCGTAGCGAAGATTACGAGCCGCCGGAGCCGGGATTCGTGCGGCTGAGTGGTTTTGTGTCGAAGCCGGAGCTGCAGAAGCTGAATCGGAACTCGATCTATGTGTTCGTGAATGGACGGCTGATTCGCGACAAACTGATTCTGCATGCGTTCAACGAGGCGTATCGCAATATCATTCCGCCGACGTCGTTCCCGGTGGTGCTGTTGTTTTTGGAGATGCCGCCGCAGGAGGTCGATGTGAATGTGCATCCGGCCAAGACCGAGGTGCGGTTCAGGCAGGGAAGTTTTGTGCATGATTTTGTGCGCGATTCGGTGCGGACGGCCCTGATGAATGCGCGACCGGCGGCGAGCTTCTTTCAGGCGCTGAGCGGTGGTGCGTTTGGTGGGCGGACGGCGAGTTCGTCGTTGATGGTGGATGTTAGCCCGCTGCCGGGTGTCGAGCAGGGAGTGTATGAGCCTCGCGAAGGGATGATTGCCGGGAGCGAGGGTGCGATTGAGCCGGGGGATGTTGCGGCGTTTGAGCTGCGTGAGCGGCTGATGCCGCCGTCGCCGGGCAGGTTGGGCTTTGATGGTGCGGGGATGGCCGTGGGGTATGACGAGCCTGCGACGGGTGCAACGCTGGAGGCGTTGGCAGGGCAGAGCGCGGGCAATCAGCCGACGCTGAACTCGCTGGCGACATTGAAGCCGCTGGGACAGTTGCGGGACTCGTTCATTCTGGCGACGAATGAGGAGGGGTTGTGGATCGTCGATCAGCATGTGGCGCATGAGCGGGTGTTGTTTGAGAAGATTCTGCGCGAGCGAAAGGTCGAGGCGGTGCAGCGCCAGCGGCTGTTGATGCCGGTGCTGATCGAGCTGCTGCCGGAACAGATGGTGACGTTTGCGGCGATCGCGGAGGAGTTGGAACGGAATGGGTTTGAGGCCGAGCCGTTTGGGCCAAAGACGCTGGCGGTGAAGGCGACGCCGGTGGGTTTGGAGGGGCGCGAACTGGAGCGGGTGCTGGAAGAGGTGCTGGGGGTGACGGAAAAGTCCGCGCAGGTGGAGAATGAGGAGCTGCGGCGGACCAGGATTGCGGCGTCAATTGCGTGCCACGCGGCAATTAAGGTGAATATGCCGCTGGAGCCGGCAAAGATCGACTGGCTGCTGGCGGAATTAGGGAAAACTGAGCATCCAATGAGCTGTCCGCACGGCAGACCCATCGCATTGCGGTATTCTCTAAGAGACATCCAACGGGCGTTTCAGCGCATTTAGCTGTTCCAATTGAGCTAGCTCGGCGCGCGAGCGAGCCCGCACATCACAGGATTCCCCCGATGACATTGCTGCGACCTGAGGGTATCCTCTGCGTGGTAGATCGGGAGCTGTGCGCAAACCCTGGCGCAGCAATACAAGATAGGGGCACTTTTGAGTTCAACACCGGAGTTTAACGAGACGCAGCTTAGTGCTGCACGCGCGACCGCATGGCGACAGGCAGGCGAGCCGCTGCTGACCCTGGAGGCAGCTCGCGACTGGATCAACGAACGTGGGCTGGTGCTGTTTGCGCCTCGTGCGTCGCAGCTGCCGGCACCGGCTCCATCGCTGGTGGAGGCGACGCTGGGAGCGGCGAACGCTGCACCGACATTGGCGGAGACCGAGGTTGCCCGTGGGCTGGTTTCGCGGCTGGTGGGCGAAGGCCTCGCACTGCCGCTGAATCTGCTGAGTGTGCCCGGCGACAACCCGGATTTTGTGGTGAGCGCGCAGGTGTTCAGCTACATCTTCACGATGCGCGGCGACAAGGCGTGGAAGCAGCCGCCGTCAACTTCGGGCGCGGTGAAGGTTTCTCCGCTGGGGCTGCGGGTGTTCGAGGTGCTGACGGAGCGCGGGCCGATGTCTGCGGCCGAGCTGGCACAGGAGTTGGGCCGTGAGGTGACGGAGACTGCGATTCTGCGCTCGCTGAGCGAGTTGTGGTCGCAGTTGCGCGTGCTTCCGCTGCTACAGCAGGGTGACGGCGTTACGTTGTGGGAGCTGACATCGCGGCGCTTCACGAAGGCGATTAAGGCAGGCGCGAATGCAGGTCAGCCGACGGCGCTCTCAGCGCTGGTGTCGTTGTACCTGGCGCAGGTGTTTGTGGCGACCGAGGAGGAGATTACGACGTTCCTCTCGCCGCTGACGGCGCGCTCGCGGGTGCGCGAGGTGCTGCATGCGCTGATGGGCGCGCGGCAACTGGAGACGGTGGTGCTCGAGGGCAAGACGCTGCTGCATATTCCGGGTACGCTGCCGGCGTTTGCCGTGGTTGCTGGTGAAGAGACACCGGTTGAAGGCGGTGAAGTGGTTGCGGCGGAGCGTCCGAAGAAGGTGGGGACGGGCCGCATCAAGAGCTTTAGTGGCGAGGGTAAGACGGCAGGCGAGTTCCGTGGCAAGCCCGCTGCGCGGAGTTTTTCGGCTAAGCGTGCCGGTGGGCCGGTGAAGCCGTCGGCTCGCTTTGGCGCGCGTTTGGATGGTAAGACCGACAGTGAGCGACGGCCGTTCAAGAAGGATGGCGCTGCGAGACCGGCCGGGAAGTCGAACTTTTCGAAGCCGTGGAATGAGGACCGTAAGGCTCGTCCAGCAGCAAAGCCGGATGGTTTTACGAAGTTCCGCAGGCCGGCGCCGGAGGATCGCGAGCCACTCGGACCAAGAGAGCAGGCAGGATTGCCGCCAGAGCAGCGGAGTGCTCCGAGGTCGAGCTTTGATCGTGCGAGCAAGCCGGCTGGGTTTGCGAAGCGGCCCTATACGCCGCGAACGGCTGAGGGTGGTGAGCGCGGGTCGTTCAAGCCTCGCAGCTATGAACGTGCAGGCGGGGATCGCGGTAGCAAGCCGGGTGGATTGGGGGCGAAGCGTCCTTACACGCCACGCACGGCCGAGGGCGGAGAGCGCACGTTCGCGAAGCGTCCGTATACGCCGAGGACTGCCGAGGGCGGAGAGGGCACGTTTACGAAGCGTCCGTATACCCCGAGGACGTCTGAGGGCGGGGATCGCGGGTCATTCAAGCCGCGTAGCTTTGAAGGCAGGGATCGTGGTGCGAAGCCCGGAGGCTTCGGGGCGAAGCGTCCTTACACGCCGCGGACCAGCGAAGGTGGCGAGCGCACATTTGCGAAGCGTCCATACACGCCGCGTACAAGCGAGGGTGGCGAGCGTTCGTTTGCGAAGCGTCCTTACACACCGCGAACAAGCGAGGGTGGCGAGCGTTCGTTTGCGAAGCGTCCTTACACACCGCGCACGTCGGCGGGTGGCGCTGCGGAGTCCAGCGTGGAGCGTACGCTCCCGAAGAGGCCGTACAAGCCTCGGGCGGCGGACGCCGACAAACGCGCCTTCACTAAGGCGCCGTGGGTTCCAAAGACGGAGAGTGACGGTGCGAAGCGACCGTACAAGGCTCGTGCAGCGGGTAGCTTTTCTCGCGCAGGTGCGGGTCCAAGGAAGAGCTTTGGAGGCAAGCCCGGTGCCAAGTTTGGCGGCAAGCCGGGCGGATTTGGCGCGAAGCGCAGCGGTGCGGCGGGTGGCGCCAAGCCAACGACGCGCAAGAAGCCCGAGACACAGGAGTAGATCATGGGCACGCCCGCAGCAGAGACTGGATCAATCGCAAAGCCGGCAACAACTAAACGGCGCGAGCGGCCGGTGATCGCCATTGACGGGCCGGCAGGCGCAGGCAAGAGCACGCTGGCAGCATATTTGGCGCGACGTTTTGGGTTTCTCAACCTGGAAACGGGGGCGATGTATCGCGCGCTGGCATTGAAGGCTATCGACAACGACCTGGGCTTTGACGATGAGGACGAGTTGTTGGACCTGGCTGGACGTACGCGCATTGCGCTGAAGCCGCAGCTTGAGGGGAATATCGTTCTGCTGGATGGCGTGGATGTTTCGCGGCGCGTGCGGGATGGGGATGTGACGGCGGCGGCGTCTCGCGTATCGGTGCATCCCCGGCTGCGGGAGTGGATGGTGGATCAGCAGCGGTTGATGGGCGCGAGCGGCGGCGTGGTGATGGAAGGCCGTGACATTGGGACGGTGGTATTTCCCGATGCAGAGGTGAAAATCTTTCTGGATGCGGCGCCCGAGGTGCGCGGCAACCGGCGCTACCGGCAAGGCGTTCCGGCGCAGGCCGAGGTGACTGAAGAGGCCGTCATTCGCGAGCTGAAGGAGCGCGACGCGAGAGACCGTAATCGGTCGGAATCGCCACTGAGGCCGGCAGCGGATGCTGTGATTCTGGATTCGACGACGATGAGCTTGAATGAGGTGCTGGCGGCTGCTGAGGGGATCGTCCGGACGCATATTGGAGAGCCTCAATTGCAATAGTGCGCAACAGATGCACTGGAATCAGTGTAGTTCCAATTGATTGCATTTTTTTTCGTGGAAAATTAGACCTTTGTGCTAACATTTCCCCATCGTTTGAAACAGATTGGTTTTTTCTGCAAGAGTTGTAGCCGAAGCCCCGATTTGGATTCAGCGTCAAAGTCAATCACAAGGATTTACCAGACATGGAACAGGGAACAGTGAAGTGGTTTAACGACGCCAAGGGTTTTGGCTTCATCAGCCGTCAGAATGGTGAGGATGTTTTCGTGCACTACTCGGCAATCAACTCCAATGGCTTCAAGAGCCTGCAAGAGGGCCAGGCAGTACAGTTCAACGTGGTAAAGGGTCCGAAAGGCTGGCAGGCGTCCGACGTTCAGCCTCTCTAAGCTACGGCTAAGGCAGACTGGTGGGTGAGATTCTTTAACTCTGCAGGAGGGAAGAGCTGCGGCTCATCCCTCCTGCGCATTTAAGGCCGCTGTGGCGGGGACGGTTGGCTGGGCGTTGGTGGCGGCGCGGGTGCTGACTGTTCTGGGGTCTTGTTTGGGACAGGCTGGCCGTCGGGCCCGATGGCTCCGTTTGTCGAGACGATCGTACTGGTAGCGCGGAACTTGCGATAGTCAGAGGTGACGAGGCGGAAGCGCCCTTTGACGCTGTCTACGAGGAGAATGCGTGCGCTGCCCTGTCCGTCGACGATGGCGGGAAGCCAGACCTCGCCGTTGATCCTGGTGGCGCGGAAGTCGAAGCTCAGCCCTTTATGGATATTGAGGACGAGGCCGCCGCCGATCTTGAAGTCATTGAGGAAGTGACCTTCGCCCCGGACGAGGACACGGTCCTGTTCGTCGATCCAGGCGGTGCCGACGAGATCGCGCACGATTCCTTCGAACTCGTTACGAGTCCTGGCGTTGGGATCGCCGGCGTAGTCTACGACGATGGTGGGGCGGCCGTCGAGGTCGGCGCGGCGCGGGTTGGAGAAGGCGCCGAGCTCGAGGATGCGCGAGGCTGGAAGGATGACATCGCCGCGCGAGTCGGTCTCCTGGCCCTTGTCTTCGCGTTTCTCGCGGCGTGCTTTCGCCCTGGCGATTTCTTTGTCGATGCGCTGACTTTCCTCCTCTGCTTCGTCGGGGGTGAGCGGCTTTCCGTTGCGGGCAACGACGCGGTCCACGAGCACGCCGTCGATGGTGAGGCTCTCGGAATCGGTGATCGTGGTCTTCTTGATGTTGCCCATGCGGTCGAGATTCTGCTCTTCGAGATGAACGTGGTAGGTGTAGTCCTTGCGGGCAGCTTCCGCGGTCTTCTCATTCCGTTCGACGTCAAGCAGTAGCTCGTGGATTGGCGGCAGGGGTTGCGCCGCGGTTGCATCCTGTGGGGCTGCTGGCGCAATTGGCTGCTGCGCCGACGCCAGTGCACTGGCGAAGCAGAGGGCGAGCGTCAGACATCGGTCCATGCTGCACTATAAACCGCGGTCGATGCGAAAGTCGTTACCGGAATCGGCCCGCTGGGTGGCAGCATACGCGGAGTGGCATCATAGAGTTGTGGGCGAGACCGGGCACGTTGATTCAACCGACATAGTACCAGCGGTGGCCATGCTTCCGGGCGGCCCGAACGCGTTCGAGCCGCTGAAGCTTCCGCTGTTCCGCGACCGGTGGATTGCGTCGACGGTGTCGAGCCTGGGCACGTGGATGCAGGATACTGCGGGCACGTGGCTGATGACGGTGCTGACGACGTCGCCGTTGCTGATCGCGCTGATGCAGACCGCGGCAAGTTTACCGGTGTTGTTCCTGGGATTGCTGGCGGGAGCTACGGCGGACATCTATGAGCGGCGGCGGCTGCTGATCTTCTGGCAGTGGTGGATGCTGGCGAGTGTTGCGGTGCTGGCGGTGTTGACGTTCTTCGGCGTGATTACGCCGGTGATGCTGCTGCTGTTTACGTTTCTGATGAATATCGGTTCGGCGATGAACAATCCGGCATGGCAGGCGATCGTGCCGGAGCTGGTGCCGCGCGAGCAGATTCCCAATGCCGTGGCGCTGAATGCGGCGAGCAACAACATCGCGCGCGCATTGGGACCAGCGCTCGGCGGTTTGATGATTGCGGCGTTCGCGGTGCCGCACCGCGGGGCGGGGTGGGTGTTTGCGCTGAACTCGGCTTCGTTCGCGGGCGTGATCTGGATATTGTGGCGATGGAAGCGGCAACCGATTTACAAGAGTGCGCTGCCGGCGGAGCGGATTGCGGGCTCGGTGCTCTCGGGGCTGCGGTATCTGCGGCATGCGCCGGATTTGCAGGGGCCGCTGATTCGGGCGTTTACGTTTACGTTTTTTGTGAGCGTGGTGTGGGCGCTGCTGGCGCTGGTGGCGAAGAGAGACCTGCACCAGGGGGCGATGGGGTACGGCATCCTGAACGGCTGCCTGGGGCTGGGCGCGGTGATAGGGGCGACGTTGCTGGCGCGGATTCGGCGGCGGTTCGATGCGGATACGCTGCTGCTGGCGACGGGGGTGTACTACGTTGCGACGATGCTGGTGCTGGCGCTGGTGCGGATTCCAGCGGTAGTGATCGTCGCGCTGATCGGTGCGGGCTTCTGCTGGACGACGACGATGTCGACGCTGAATGTGTCGGTGCAGCTGTCTGTGCCTGCGTGGGTGTACGCGCGCGCGCTGGGCGCCTACCTGATGACGTTCCAGGGCGGGTTGGCGCTGGGTAGCGTGCTGTGGGGAGCCATTGCGCAGCGGAGTTCCACACGGGTTGCGCTGATCTGCTCGGCGATCGGACTCGCGGCGAGCCTCCCATTTATGCAGCGCATTCATATCCTGAAGGGCTTGCTGCCGGACGTCACACCGTATAAGTGGAAGCGTCCGTTACCGGGGTTTGCTGCGACGCCTGATCCCGACGACGGGCCGGTGCGGATCTCGGTGGACTATCGCATTGCGCAAGAAGACTATGCAGCGTTCACCCAGGTCATTCACTCGCTCAAGGGCGTGCGGTTGCGGGGTGGTGCGGTGCGGTGGGGCATCTATCGCGATGCCGCCGATCCCGAGCACCTGAACGAGACGTTCATCATGGAGAGCTGGCTTGACTTTCTGCGCAGCCGCGAACGCATGACAGCGGCCGATCAGGCGATACGCGCGCAGGTGTATGCGCTGCATCGCGGGAAGGATTCGCCGAAGATTACGTTCCAGATCTGGGCCGGTGAGGTCGAGACGCATGAGCCGGTGCAGTCGTAGCGTGGGTACCGCTTTGGCCCCCCACCGAGCCAAGAACGCTCGCCGGCCAGCCGAGCGTCTCAGATTCCTCTTCTTAATCGAGACCGAATAGTTGCGTTTCGTTCCTCCGCCAGGGGTGATGCGGGGACTTTCCTTCTCAAGGGCGACCATAAATCAAGCAAGAACTCAACTTGCAGGACGGGAGCATCTTACGGAGAAGTCGAGGAAGACCTAATGCTCGCAGGCAAGGCTGCCACGGTCCCACCAACGAAGGCGTACCCAACTGCAACACCGCTTGGACTCAGCAGCGATGCTGCGGCAAGCCTCCTTCAAAAAGACGGCCCGAATGCGATGCCGGATACGTCAGTCAATCCGCTTCGCAACGCATTGGCCAAGTTCTGGGCGCCGGTCCCGTGGCTGCTTGAGGCAGCCATCCTGCTTCAGGTGGTCCTCCACAAGTACTTCGAGGCCGCGGTCATTGCGGGCTTGCTGGTCTTCAACGCAGCATTGGCCTACTTCCAGGAAGGCCGTGCGCAGGCTACGCTCAAGGCTTTGCAATCCAGTCTCGCGTTAAACGCTTCAGTGCAGCGGGACGGAGCATGGAAAACTGTGCCCGCTACGGAGTTGGTTTGCGGCGACCTGGTGAAATTGTCGCTTGGTGGCGTGGTCGCGGCCGATGTTCACCTGATCGATGGATCTGTCTCCCTTGATCAATCGATGCTCACGGGAGAGTCGTTGCCCGTCGAGGCCGGTGCTGGGGCAGATTCCTATGCCGGCGCGCTCGTGCGGCGCGGTGAAGCTACGGCTCAAGTGACAGCTACGGGTGTCCATACGAAGTTCGGACGAACTGCGGAGCTTGTTCGCACGGCTCACTCGGTGAGCTCTCAACAGACCGCCGTCCTGCGCATTGTGCGCAACCTTGCCATCTTTAATGGCATCGTGATTGCGCTCATGGGCGTCTTTGCGTATTCGCAAAAGATGCCATGGAGTGAGATCGTGCCCCTGCTGCTGACATCGGTTCTTGCAGCGATTCCGGTGGCATTACCCGCAACCTTCACGCTTGCGGCGGCGCTCGGAGCAAGTGCACTGGCGAAGATCGGAGTTCTTCCAACGAGGCTGTCCGCAGTAGATGAAGCGGCAACCATTAACGTCCTCTGTTCGGACAAGACCGGCACGCTCACCCTCAATGCTCTTTCGGTAACGAGCGTCCGGCCAATGCAAGGCTTTGACGAGGCCCACGTTCTGGGCATGGCGGCCCTCGCAAGTTCCGACGGAGGCGATGACTCCGTTGATGCCGCAATTCGCGCAGCATCCTTGAGCAAGCCAGCATCGGACCTTCCAAAGCTCGCCAAGTTCGTCCCATTCGATCCTGCGAAGAAGACCTCTGAGGCAGAGGCAACAGATTCCAAGGGTGGCACGGTGCGGATCGTCAAGGGCGCCTTCACCGTGGTCGCCAGCCTTGCTGCACCGACGCCAGATGCATCGGGCATAGCCGACGAGTTGGAGAAGCAGGGCTTCCGCGTCCTGGCGGTAGCTGCGGGCCCTTCCGCATCCATGCAACTGATCGGGTTTATCGCTCTCAGCGATCCTCCACGAGCCGACTCTGCTGCCCTCATCTCGGAGTTGAAGTCCCTTGGCGTGCGCACCGTGATGGTGACCGGCGATGCACCCGCAACGGCCGCCATCGTCGCGCATGCCGTCGGGCTCGATGGAGCGGTCTGCCCACCTGGACCCATTCCAGACAGCGTCAAGCCGCAGGACTTCGCTGTGTTTGCAAGCATTCTCCCTGAAGGCAAGTACAACCTTGTCAAAGCATTTCAGAAGAACGGACATACGGTCGGGATGTGCGGAGACGGTGCAAACGATGCTCCGGCTCTTCGGCAGGCGCAAATCGGGATCGCTGTATCGACAGCAACCGATGTGGCGAAGTCGGCAGCGGGCGTCGTTCTAACGAAAGCTGGTCTGGGAGGAATCGTCGCTGCGGTGAAAGAAGGCAGGACAACATTCCAACGCATCCTCACCTACACGCTCAACTCGGTGATCAAGAAGATCGCTCAGGTGCTCCTGCTCGCAATCGGCCTGATCATCACGGGACATGCCGTCCTGACGCCATTGCTGATGGTCCTTGTGATGATTACCGGCGACTTCCTGACCATGTCGCTGACCACCGACAGGGTCCGCCCATCGGAGACGCCGAACTCCTGGCAAATCGGCAGGATCACGGGCGCTGCTGCCATTCTTGGCGCATGTCTACTCACGTTCTGTGTAGCGATCCTCGTTGTTGGCAAGTTTGAACTGCATCTTGGCATCGATGCCCTGAGAACCCTCTCAGTTGTGACAATTGTCTACGGCAGCCAAGCCACAATCTACGCCATAAGAGATCGCCGTCACTTCTGGGGTTTACGACCGACCTTGTGGCTGTTCTTGTCCTCGATGGCTGACGTTTTGATCATTTCCACGTTGGCGTTGCGCGGAATCGCGATGACCCCGATTCCTTTGGCAGTTCTGTCCTATGAGTTTGGAGCAGCGATTGTTTTCGGGCTGCTCCTTTGCGGAGTCAAGATCCCAGTCTTCCATCGCCTTGGTATCTCGTAACTCTTGCGAAGAACTGGGAAAGACGAGACTTCGTTTTAAAGCAAGGAGAGCCATTCTCGCCTGAATGAACTGTCCAGAATATCTGCGACTACGATGCGTATCGTGTGGATTAGTAATGGGAAGTGAGCCAGCATTTACCAATCTACTCGTCGCCCGGACCCAGGCTGAAGGTCGACAGTTGCCAACAGGGCGTGGCGCTCCGTAAAAAGTCTGTCGGTCCTCTCAGACAGGTCGCGAGTGTGTGGTCGGCGATCCGGGACTGGTTGCTACTCCCTATTGGGTTGGCTGGACTAGGAGTCGTGGCCGAGGGCCAGGTCGATGAGGGTCTTTTCTTCGAGCGCGTGGGACTTTGCCGAGCCGGTGGCTGGGCTGGCAGAGGCGCTGCGCTTGACGCTCAGCGAGGCGCGGTCGCCGGCGAGGCGCTTGAGCAGCGGCTGCACGTAGGAGAGAGCGCCCATGTTGGCCGGCTCTTCCTGGACCCAGACGATCTCGGTTGCGGAGGGGTGCTGGTCGAGTGCGGCTTGCAGTTCGGCTTCGGGCCAGGGGTAGAGCTGCTCGACAAAGATAATCCCGACAGACATGTCGCCACGCTTGGCGCGCTCGACGCGAAGATTGTGACCGATCTTGCCGGTGCAGACCAGCAGGCGGCGCGGGTTGACGACGCCGATGTCGGGAAGGACGTTGAGGAAGGTGTCGCGGTTGAGGTCGGCGACCGGAGACATGGCGTCGGGGTGGCGCAGCATCGACTTGGGAGTGAGGACGATGAGCGGCTTGCGCCACTGGCGCAGGGCCTGACGGCGCAGCAGGTGGAAGTACTGCGCGGCGGTTGAAGGCTGAGCAATTTGTATGTTGTCCTGCGCGGCGAGCTGGAGGTAGCGCTCAACGCGCGCGCTGGAGTGCTCGGGACCCTGGCCTTCGTAGCCGTGCGGAAGCAGCAGGACGAGGCCGGAGAGCAGACCCCACTTGGCTTCGCCAGCCGAGAGGAACTGGTCGATGATGATCTGCGCGCCGTTGGCGAAGTCGCCGAACTGCGCCTCCCAGAGGACGAGGGCTTCGGGGTAGTCGCGGGAGAAGCCGTACTCGAAGCCGAGGCAGGCGGCCTCGGAGAGCAGGGTGTTATAGACCTCCCATCGGGCTTGCGTGGGCGCGATGTTGTTGAGGGGGGAGTAGCGGACTTCGTTCTCGATGTCGATCAGCACGGAGTGGCGCTGGTTGAAGGTGCCGCGCTGGGAGTCCTGGCCGGTGAGCCGGACCGGCACGCCGGTCTTGAGTAAAGAAGCGTAGGCCAGCAACTCGGCCATGCCGTAGTCGAGCGGCTTCTTGCCTCGCCCCATCTCGACGCGCTGGGCGAGGAGCTTTTCGACCTTGGGGTGGATGTGGAATCCAGCGGGCGCGGTGGTCAGCGCCGTGGTGAGCGATGCAATCTCCGCGGCGTCGAGGCCGGTGCGGGGGTTGTCGTCGTCGCGCAAGGGGCCACCGTAGAAGGGCTCCCAGTAGTCGGGGATCTCGTACATCTGCGGCTTGTGCGAGGCGTGGGTTGCGGCCTTCTGCTCTTCGAGGAACTTGCCCTGGATGGCGGCGATCTCAGCGCTGGTGTCGACACCGAGCTTCTGGGCGTAGAGCTTGTAGAGGGGCGGATGGTCCTTGATGATGGCGTAGCGGCGGGGCTGCGTGACAGTCGGGTCATCGACTTCGGAGTGGCCGTGGCGGCGGTAGCCGATGAGATCGACGACGACGTCCGAGTGGAAGGTCTGGCGATAGTCGGCGGCGAGCGCGGCGATGCGGGCGACGGCTTCAGGGTCTTCGCCGTTGACGTGGAAGATGGGGATGGGCAGACGCTTGGCGAGGTCGGTGGCAAAGCGCGAGGAGTTGGATTCCTCGGGGAGAGCGGTGAAGCCGATGAGGTTGTTGACGACGACCTGGATGGTTCCGCCGACGTTGTAGCCGTGGAGCGAGGCGAGGTTGAGGGTTTCGGCCCAGATGCCCTGGCCGGCGAAGGCGGCGTCGCCGTGGATGATCATCGGAAGGACTTGCTGTTTGGCGTCGAGGTTGCTGGCCCCACCATTTTCTTTATCGATGCGCTCCTGGTAGGCGCGGGCGCGGCCCATGACGACCGGGTCGGCGGCTTCGAGATGGCTGGGATTGGAGGCGAGGTGGAGCTGCACGGTCTTGCCGTTGGCGGTGGTGAAAACGCCGGTCGCGCCGGTGTGGTATTTGACGTCGCCGCCGCCCAGGGTGCTGCGCGGGTCGACGTCTTCGAACTTGGTGAAGATCTCGCGGGAGGCGCGGCCGATGGTGTTGACCATGACGTTGAGGCGGCCACGGTGGCTCATGGCGAAGACGGAGCGGTTGACGCCGTTTTCCGCCGCAGCGGAGAAAAGCTGGTCGAGGAAGGGAATGAGGACGGTGAGGCCTTCGAGGGAGAAGCGCTTGGTGCCGAGATAGCGCTGCTGGATGACCTGCTCGAAGAGGTCGGCGCGGATCAGGCCGGTGAGGATTCTGGCGGTGTCGACGGGGAGGACGCCGCTGGCGGGATCGCTGGCGGGATCGCGTGCCGGATCGCGTGCTGGATCGCGTTCGAGGCGCTGCTGAATCCAGGCGCGCTTTTCGGGCGAGGGAATGTGCATGAACTCGGCACCGATGGAGGAGCAGTAGTAGCGGCGAGCCTCCGCGGCGTCGGGACTGTCTTTGAGGTCGTCAGGGACAGGGGTGGGAAAGGGCTCGGGCGGGAGGAGCTGGCCGAGCGGATCGAGCGATGCCTGGAGGTAACCCCAGCGGCGAAATATGTCGAACGTTGAACTTCGTGATCCGGGGTTCATGTTGCTATTGGATGGCTTAAGCGGGGTTTTAGTTTCGACAAACGGTGTTTGGCGACGTGATGACGGTCACAGACATCGGGCGGGGCACCCATCAAGATGAAGCTGGAGGATCTATATGCCGTCTATCTCTCTTCCTGAGGTTGTGCAGTCGTCGACTCCCTGCTCATGCGCCGGACCTTGCGCGGGCTATGGCAGCCGGACCGGGTGCCCGTCGTTGCTGGTGCTGGCGACTCTGGTTGCTGCAAAAGACGCGCTGAATGCTTCGTCGTCCGGTGCTGGTGGAGGGATTGGATGAGCAATCGGCCGATGGGCTGGATGCCGCAGAGAATGCCAAGCCAGTGGCGGTGGGCCACGGAGCTTTCTGAGCAGCCGACCATAGCCTGAAGCGTTAGCTGCTGAGGCAGGGCCCGAAACGCATTTCAGCAGATGTTGCTATTGGATTATTTTGATCTTCAAACCGGTGAGCTTGCTGTCGGCAGGACGGCGAGTACTGGTCGCTGAAGCTCTATCTGGGGCTCTCTTGGGAGAAAGGGTTTCTGGATAGGGAAGCTGCCGCTCGAGGTCCCTCTCGAGCGGCAGTTGAAAAAAGATTCCACTCGGCAACTAGAGCATTTCCCCTGATGTTGTAGATCGAAGCCCCTGATGCTGTAGATCGAAGCCACAGGTTTCAACACGGTTCTTCCAAAGAAAAACAGCCCTCTCATATCCCTCCGATTCACGGTAATTGGGAGATGCTCTAGCAGTAGAGAGCTTCGAGCTTGTCGGGATGGTGCAGGACCATGTGCTCGCTGGTTTGATTGATCAGGCCTTCGCGACGGAACTTGCTGAGCAGGCGGGTGACCGTCTCGCGGGACAGGCCGGCCATGCTGCCGAGTTCTTGGTGGGTGAGCGGCAAGGAAAAGGAGATAGGTCGATCTTCTTCCACCAACTAAGATGAACTGTCGATTCGGGCAGGCGAAGAGGCCGAGGCTGGTCTTTGCGTGGTAGTCTGCGGGGAATGTCTGAACACATCGAACGCCATCGCAAGGTAATTCATTCGCAAGAACAACCCGTGCATTCGCAGCACACCCAACCTGCCAATTCATGGCGGGATGACGGGCACAGAGGGCGCGGCTTCGACCTGGCACGGGCTGCGCTCGAGGAGATGCATGAGGCGGGGTTTCGGCCCGAGTTTGGCGCGGGCGTGGCCGAGCAACTGGCGGGAATTGAGGCGAGGTTTGCCGCAGTGCAGCCGACGGCGGGTGTGGAAGATCTGCGCGCGCTGGGGTGGTCCTCGATCGACAACGATACGTCGACAGACCTTGACCAGATTGAGGTTGCCGAGCGGTCTGGCTCCAGCAATGGAGGCGGGATCAGGCTGCGCGTGGCGGTCGGAGATGTCGCGACGGCGGTCGATGATGGAAGCCCGATCGACAAGCATGCGCAGGCGCAGACGCAGACGATTTACACGGCGGTGAGGAACTTTCCGATGCTGCCGCTGGAGCTTTCGACGGGTTTGACGAGCCTGAACGAGAATGGCGACCGGCGGGCGGTGATGCTGAGCTTCACCGTTGGCGCGGATGGCGCGATGTCGGACGAGAGCGTGTCGCTGGCGCTGGTGCGGAATCGCGCCCAACTGGCGTACTCGCGGGTGGGGCCGTGGCTGGAGAATACGGCGGCGGGGATGGTCGATGATGATGTCGCATCGCTGCGGTCGGATAGCGCGAGAGAGCATGATGCGACGCTGGAGGAGGACGCGATGGGGGCGCTTTCGAGTAACTGGCTGGTGGAGCAGTTGAAGCTGCAGGATGAGGCCGCGCAGGCGCTGCATGAGGAGCGGGTGAAGAATGGCGCGCTGGAGTTCCACAGGGCCGAGTCCGATCCGGTGGTGATGGATGGGCGCGTGATCGCCGTGCATGAGGTGATCCAGAACCGCGCGATGAATTTGATTGAGGACCTGATGGTCGCGGCGAATGGAGTGATGGCGCGGGCGCTGCGACGGGGCGGACGGAGCGGATTGCAGCGCGTGGTGCGAATTCCGGCGCGGTGGGACCGGATTGTGGCGCTGGCGGCGCAGCACGGGACGACGCTGCCAGTTGAACCGAACTCCCTGGAACTGAATAAGTTTCTGCAGGAGAAGCGGCGGACGGACTCGATACATTATCCGGATCTGGCGGTCGCAGTGATCAAGTTGATGGGGCCGGGCGAGTATATTCTGATGCGGCCGGGTGACGATCCGACCGGACATTTCGGGCTGGCGGCGCGGGACTATACGCACTCGACTGCACCGAACCGGCGTTTTCCCGACCTGGTAACGCAGCGTGTTCTGCATGCGATGATGCGTGGCGAGCCCGCGCCGTACAGCGATATGGAGCTGGCAGCGATCGCGCTGCACTGCAACGAGGCGGACACGGCGCTGCGCAAGATCGAGCGCCACATGCAGAAGCGCGTGGCTGCGGTGGCGATGGCGGGACGCATCGGCGAGGTGTTTCCGGGGGTGGTTACGGGCTCGAGCGACAAGGGCGTGTATGTGCGCGTGATCCAGCCGCCGTTTGAGGGGCGCGTGATCCAGGGCGAGGCTGGGCTGGATGTCGGCGACAGGGTCAATGTGAAGCTGATTCACACGGACCCGGAGCGCGCGTTTATTGATTTTGCGAAGGTGTCGCTAAGGCCGGTGAGCTAGGCTGGGGGGCATTGAGAAACTGCATCATGCGCACATAGACGGCGTTTGTCCATCCAAAGCCGATTACGTTGGCCTTGTAGCCGGTGGCGACGGCGACGTTGGCTGAGGCGTCTGCGAGGTTGTACTTCTCGCGAATGGTGCTGTCGTGCGCGTAGTTGATTGCGACGGTGGAGGTGAACTCGCGCGCGATTCGATGGGCCTCGGCGGTGTAGCCATAGCGAGCAAGCCCGATGGTGGCGAGCCAGTTGGTGGGTGCCCAGCCAAAGGGCGCGTCCCACTGCTCGCCGGTGATTTGGGTGCTCATGGCGAGGCCGCCAGGGCGCTCAAAGAGCGGCAGCGCAGCGACGAGCCTCTTCGCCTGCGCAGGAGAGGCGATGCCGGCCCAGAGCGCATAGTACGTCGTGAGGTAGGGATAGGTGGAGCGCTGCTGCGTCTGCAGGTCGTAGTCGAAGTAGAGGCCTGTGTTCTCGTCCCACAGCAGGCTATTGATGGCCTGCAGACGATCGCCGGCAGATGAACTCCAGGTGACGGCAGCAGTCGTGTCGCCGAGCGTGGCGGTGATGAAGGCGAGGTCGCGCTCGTACTTGTAGAGCAGCGCGTTGAGACAGATGGGAGCATAGTCCTCGGTTGAGCCGCCGAAGGGGCCGAAGCGGAAGCTGGTGTCGAAGCCGGATTCGCGCATGGCGCGGTCGCCGGCATAGAAGGACGGCGTAAGCTCGTAGCCGTCTGCCTGCGTCTGGAGACAGGCGCTTGAGCCCGACTGTGCACAGTGCGCGGGTGCGGTGGTTGCTTTCTCCAGATAGCCGGCGGGCGCTTGTGCCGGATGAGCGAGCAGCCAGTGGATGACGTCGATGTAGTAGGTGCTGTCATCGTTGATCTCGGGCACCGGGCCGTTGCCGAGATCAACGTAGCGCGAGAGGCCGGTGGTGGGGTCGAGGTGCGGCAGCGTGACCCAGAGACTGTGGTCGCGGATGAGGTAGGGCAGCGCTTTGCGAAGGAAGTTGCGCGCTTCCTTTGGGTTTTCGGGCTCTTCAGCGTGGTACACCGCGAGGACCATCGAGGAGAGGAACGGAGGCTGTGAGCGGGTGAGGTAGTAGGTGCGGTTGGCGTTGAGGATCGAGCCGTAGTGGTCGATCTCGTAGAAGAAGTTTTCGATGGTGCCGCGGGCGAGGTCGATGCGGCCATCGGCGAGTTCGCCCAGCAGGATGAAATAGCTGTCCCAGCCGTACATCTCGTTGAAGCGGCCGCCGGGGACGACGTAGCGGTTGGGCAGATAGAGCAGGCCGGGCGTGGGAATCTGGTTGGGCTGGAGGTCGCCTGGCTTGCGGATGCGGTGCGGCAGATGCAGGACCTGCACGTTGCACTGCTGCTGCAGGGTGCGGACGGCTGCGGGTAGCTTCTCTTCGGCGGGAAGGTAGAGCACGGGCGCGGCGGCAAGTTTGCTGTCCGGAAACGAGGCGCAGTCGTTCATCGAGCGGGAGAGCGTGTCCCAGCCCTGGTGGATGTATGTGTCGATTGGCGTTTGCGGCTGCTGCGCGGGTGCGCACAGACCCACGAGCAGCAGAGCGGTGAGATAGTAGCGCAGACGCATGACGGATGCGATGCTACACCAGACGAAACCGTTTGTGAGCGGGGAACTCGTTAGACCCAGTCGCCGTTCCGCATGAGCGGCTGGGCGGTGCCGTCGGCGGCGAGGCCGTCGACGTTCATGGTGGGGCCGCCGATCATCCAGTCGACGTGGATGAGGCTCTCGTTTGCGCCGAGGGCGGAGAGTTCCTCGCTTGACATTTTCTCTCCGCCGATGAGGCAGGTGGAGTAAGCCTGGCCGAGTGCGATGTGGCTGGCGGCGTTCTCGTCGAAGAGAGTGTTCCAGAAGAGAACACCGGACTGCGCGATGGGCGAGTTGTGCGGGACCAGCGCGACTTCGCCGAGCTGACGCGCGCCCTCGTCGGTGGAGATGAGCTTGTTGATGGCAGCTTCGCCGGCGGTTGCAGTGGCCTTGACGATCTTGCCATCTTTGAAGGTGCAGCGGATGTTTTCGATCAGCGTGCCCTGGTGCGAGAGCGGCTTGGAGGCGGTGACGTGGCCGTTGACACGCGACTTGTGCGGCGTGGTGAAGCACTCTTCGGTGGGGATGTTGGGCTGGCAGTAGACACCATTGCCTGCGGTGGTGCCGCCGCCGGCCCAGAGGTGCTGGTCGGCGAGGCGGACAATGAGGTCGGTGGCGCCGTCGGGGGTAAAAAAGTGGAGGGAGTGGAAGCGCTTGGCGTTGAGGAGGTCTACGCGCTTCTTGAGGTTTGCGCCGTGCTCGCGCCACTGGGCGACGGGGTCGGCAGAGGTGATGCGGGAGGTGCTGAAGATGGCGTCCCACAGCCTGCCGAGGGCGAGCTCCGGCGGGTCGTTGGGGAAGACCAGTGCGGCCCACGCGGGCGAGGCAGAGGCGACGATGGTCCAGTTGATCGCGTGGCGCGTGATGAGCTCCATGGCGGGTTTGTAGGCCTTGGAGACGGCGACGTTGGCGCGCGAGACCTTGGCGGGGTCCTGAGCAGCAAGTAGAGCAGGGTTTGCGCCGGTGATGCCCATGCGTGCGGCACCGCTGCGGTAGGCGGTGGCGAGGGCGTCGTAGTACCAGGCGGGCGCGTAGTCGAAGGTGCCGTCGGGGGCGAACTGGTAGCGCGCGAGGGTGGTGGCGTCGTCGGAGAAGAAGGTCGTGACGAGCTTGGCGCCGGCCTTGTAGGCGTGCTCGGTGATGAGGCGCACCAGCGGGATCGCGTCGATGGGCGCGGTGATGACGAGTTCCTGGCCTGGCTGCAGGCCGAGGCCGATGCGGACGGCGACTTCGGCGAGGCGGTCGAGCTTTTGTGCGAAGGGGAGAGAGGCGAAGGTGGTGGGAGCGAGGGTTGCGACGGAGCTCATGAAGTCAAGGTTAGGGTTTGCAGCGACTTCTCGCAAGCGCAGCATGAAATTTCAGCCGGAGGAGTTCAGTTGATGGAGGAGTTCATCGATGCGATGGACAGTCGTGACCTCGCTACGACAAATGGCCTCCGTGGCTTTGATCGTTTCGGCGGTCGGCTACATCTTTAACTCTATGTCGATCCAGCCAGGGAACGAATCACGCGGAGTGCGGACTGCAACGCATCTTTCCCGACCTTATTTTCAAATTCTCTTTGAACCTTGTCCAATGCGCCAATCACGCGTATCGCTGTCTTCCTGCCCTGGGGTTTCAGCGTCAGGTGATATGCCCTCGCATCCTCTGGATCAATCTTCCTCTGAACTAAACCTTTGGCCTCTAAAGACGAAATGCAATGACTCACATTGCCTCTCGTGGTCCCGAAAGTTTCCGCGAGTTGCGAAGGTTTCACCGCGGCGGAGGACTCGAAAAACAGCGTTGAGATGATGAGGGCCTCAAGAAAATTCAGGTCGTCTGCTTCCAGCAAATGGGTTGTCAGCGTGTCGAAACGGCGTGCCGTGAGGGCGATGCAAAACATGGGACTCTGTTTCAGAAAGGTTTCGATTCGCATAAACTTTTTGCCTTTGATTGAGCAACTCAATTATCTCAGACGATACCAAACTATGCTTGAAAGTTTTGCGCGTGTACCTCAATCTCAATGGGTGAGGTCATAGATTTTGGAGTTATCCATAAGAGTGAAGAGCGCCGCGTGTGTGTTGCCGTGGATATTGGCATTCGCTGTAGCGGGCAGTGCGCAGCAAGGGGAGCAGCATCAACCGCAGGAGAACCAGGCGCAGCAGGGCCAATCGAGTGGAAGCCAGCAGGGCCAGCAAGAACCGGAGAAGATTCCGGAGGTGAGGTCGACGGTGGTGGTGGTGGGGACGCCCGATCCGTTGACGGAAGAGGAGTCTCCGCGCTCGACCGAGACGCTTGAGGTCCAGAAGTATCCGCTGGCATACACCGATTTGAACGATTTGCTGCGAGACGATCCATCGGTGGACCTGGAGCAGCGCGGCGGAGGCGGTGTGCAGGCGGATTTGTCGATCTGGGGGAGTTCGTATGAGCAGACGCTGGTGTTGCTGAATGGGTGGCGGGTCAACGATGTGGAGACATCGCACTTCAATCTGGATCTGCCGGTTCCGATGGAGATGGTAGGCAGTGTGAATGTGCTGCATGGGGCGGGGTCAACGCTGTATGGCTCGGATGCGGTGAGCGGCGTGGTGGACTTTGTGACGGCGGCACCGGCGCCGGGGGCGCAGCTACGGCTGCGTGAGGGGGGCGGGAGTTTTGGCGAGGATGACCAGGCGGCGGTGGCGTCGTGGGGTGGAAAGAAGTTGAGCGAGGTGATCGGCGGCGGGCGAGATTTTTCGGATGGGTTTATGTTTGACCGCGGTTATCGCTCGGAGGAAGGGAGTTCGGAGACGCGATTTCATTCTTTGCTGGGCGACTCGGATGTGCTGCTGGGCGGGAGCGATCGCAGCTTTGGAGCGAACCAGTTCTATGGCGACTACGACTCGTGGGAGCGGACGAAGGAGTGGTTTGCGGGGATCAATCAGCAGATAGATGGGAAGACGCAGGCGGCGCTGGCGTATCGGCGACACAGTGACCTCTTTGTACTGCTGATCAACGATCCTTCGTACTACAAGAACCAGTACGACGACATGAGCTGGCAGGGCGCGGTGCGGCGAAGCGATGATCTGCCGTGGAAGGGTACGGCGGTTTACTACGGGCTGGAGGCGAATGCTGACGAGATCAACAGCACGAATCTGGGCGATCATGGGCGCAATCGCGGTGCGGGCTATGCGGACTTTGAGCTGAAGGGAAAGCGGTGGGGAACGATTTCGGGGGGAATGCGCGAGGAGATTTTTAGTGGTGGGATAGCGGTGGCGACGCCGTCGGCTGCGGCCAGCTTCTGGGTGCAGAAGAAGGTGAAGCTGCGAGCGTCTGTGGAGCGTGGGTTCAGATTGCCGACGTATATCGACTTGTATTACAGCGACCCGAGTACGGTTGGGAATCCGAACCTGAAGCCGGAGTCGGTGTGGAACTTCGACGGAGGTGCGGATTGGTATTTGAGTGATCGGCTGACGTTCACGCTAACGGCATTTCATTCGAACCAGACGAACGCGATCGACTATGTAAGGGCGGATGCTTCGGTTCCCTGGCAGGCGGAGAACCTGAATGGGGTGAGTTTTACCGGCATCGCGACAGAGATGGAGTGGAGGCCGATGGCTGGACAGGAGCTGCGGCTGGGGCTGACGACGCTGGAGGGAGCGCAGTCGGCGCTGCATGGGCTGCAGTCGGAGTACGTGTTCAACTATCCGGTGCAGAATGCTGTCGCGGAGTGGATGGGTCAGTGGAAGAACGGGGTGCTGCTGCGGCAGAGAGTGCGCGTGGTGAATCGCGTGGACAGGGGCGTTTCGCCGGTATGGGATGCGTCGGCGGTGTACGAGAAGGGACGCGTGCAGCCCTATGTGCAGATGACGAACCTGAGCAACACGGGCTACCAGGAGATTGTGGGCGTGCAGATGCCGGGGAGGGCGTTTGTGGGCGGGGTCCAGGTGGTGCTGGGGCGGAAGTAGCGCTAGAGTTCGTTGAAGACTTCGTGGAAGTCGTAGACGCCGATGCGGGTGGAGAGCCACTCGGCGGCGTGGACGGCGCCTTCGGCGAAGGGACGGCGCGAGGTAGCCTCGTGCGTGAGGATGAGGCGGTCGCTGGCGCCCGTGGCGATGAGGGAGTGGACGCCCGCGACGTCGCCGGTGCGGTTGGCGTGGATGACGACTTCCTCGTTCTGGCCGACATCGTTGCGACCGAGGGTCGATTGCACGGCGTCGCGCAGGGTGAGGGCGGTGCCGCTGGGCGAGTCGAGCTTGCTGATGTGGTGGGTCTCGGAGATGGAGAAGGTGTAGCCGGCGTCCTTGAGCGCGGCGGCCATCTTCTTGGAGAGCTCGAACATGATCTGCACGCCGATGGAGAAGTTGGTGCCGTAGAGCAGGCCGGCTCCGTTGTGCTCGGCGAGGGCGCGGAGTTCGGAGAGCTTGTCATACCAGCCGGTGGTGCCGACGACCATCTTCGTGCCGGCTGCGAGGCAGGCACGCATGTTGGCGACGACGGCATCGGGCGTAGTGAAGTCGATGACGATGTCGAAGCCAGTGAGGAAGGGCGCGGTGAGTGCGGCAGCGTCCTTGTTCTCCCTGGAGCCGAGGACGTGAACGTTGTGGCCGCGCTCGGCTGCTACTTCTGCTACGAGCTTGCCGGTCTTGCCGGTACCGAGGACGAGGATGCGCATGATGAAAAACTCCTAGGCGTTGCTGGTGACGGCGCGGTCGTCCGTCTGGGCCGCGGCGCTGACGTCGAAGATGGTGGCGTCGGGCGCGCTGAAAAACTTCTTATGCAGCGAGCGGACCGCTTCGTCGACATCTTCCTCGTTGATCATGAAGCTCATGTTGATCTCGCTGGCGCCCTGCGAGATCATGCGCACGTTGACGTGCGAGATGGATGAGAAGACCTGGCCGGAGATGCCGGCCTGGCCGCGGATGTCTTCGCCGACGAGACAGATGAGGGCCTTGTTGCTCTCGTATTTGACGTCGGCGATGGTGCTGAGTTCGGCGCAGATGGCGGGGAGCGCTTCACGCGAATCGACGGTGATGGAGATCGAGACCTCAGAGGTGGAGACCATGTCGATGGCGCAGTGGTGCTTGTCGAAAATTTCAAAGACCGCTGCGAGGAAGCCGTGGGCGAGGAGCATGCGGCTGGCGACGATGTCGATGATGGTGAGCTTCTTCTTGGCGGCGATGGACTTGAAGGGGCTCGCGCAGGGCGGAGGCGTGGCGGTGATCTTGGTGCCTTCGTTCCCGGAGTTGCGGCTGTTGAGAACGAAGACGGGAATGTTCTTCTGGACCGCAGGAAGGATGGTGGCGGGGTGCAGGACCTTGGCACCGAAGTAGGCAAGCTCGGCGGCCTCTTCGAAGCTGATGGTCTTGACGCGCAGGGCCTCGGGGACGATGCGCGGATCGGTGGTCATGATGCCGTCGACGTCGGTCCAGATTTCGATGGCGCCGGCGTGGAGGCCGCCGCCGACGATGGCGGCGGTGTAGTCCGAACCTCCGCGACCCAAGGTGGTTGTAATTCCGTCGCACGATCCGATGAAGCCGCCCATGACAGGAACTTTGCCGAGGTCGACGATCGGCAGGACCTGTGCGGTGAGGGCGCTTTCGGTGGCCGGCTCGTTGGGTGCAGCTTTGCCGTAGTGGTGGTCGGTGAGGATGACGGTGCGCGCGTCGACGTGGGCGCTGGCGATGCCATGCTCGGCGAAGGCGGCGGATACGAGAACGGACGACAGCCGCTCGCCGAAGCTGACGACGTTGTCGGAGGTGCGGGAGGTGAGCTCGCCGACCGCGGAGATGCCGCGGAGAAGGTCGTCGAGAGTGTCGAAGTCGTTATGGATGTTGAACTGGAGCGAGGTGAGGCGGTCGCCGCTGGTTAGTTCCGCGGCGGCGTTGAGATGGCGCGTGCGCAGTGAGTCGGAGAGCTTGAGTGCCGCTTCGCGGTCGTTGCGTCCGGCTGCGGCGGCGGCAGCAAGCAGCGTGTCGGTGACCTTGGACATTGCGGAGACGACGACGATGGGACTGAGCGTTTTCTTCAGGCGCGAGGTGACGATGGATGCCGTGCGCAGGATGGCCGCGGAGTCCTCGACCGACGTGCCTCCGAACTTCATGACGACGATGTGCGGGCGGGGTGTGCTCATGCGTTCACCAGCGCTTCTGCGTTCTGGCCGTACTGCACGGGAGGAAATTCGCGGAAGTCGAACTTGCCGAGGACGGCGAGGATCTCGGCGTTGAGGATGGCTGCGCCGGCGGCTCCGCGGATGGTGTTGTGCGAGAGCAGGGTGAACTTCCAGTCGAAGAGCGTGCAGGGCCGCAGACGGCCAACGGTGGTCGCCATGCCGTTGCCGCGCATAAGGTCGAGGCGCGGCTGCGGGCGTGCCTCTTCGCTGGTGTATTCAATCGGGAAGAGCGGCGCGGACGGGAGGTGAAGGCCGTCGAGACCCTTGCCGTGGAGGGGCTGGAATTCGGCCCAGGCTGCGAGGATCTGCTCGTAGGTGGCGGGCTTGCGGAGCTTGATGCTGACGCACTCGGTGTGGCCGTCGATGACGGCGACGCGGTTGCAGTGGGCGGAGAGCGTGGCGGCGGCTGGGGTGAAGCTGCGGCCGTCGGTCGAGCCGAGGAGCTTGGCGACTTCTTCCTCAAGCTTCTCCTCTTCGTTCTTGATGAAGGGAACAACGTTGCCGAGGATGTCGAGCGACGCGACTCCGGGGTAGCCTGCGCCGCTGATGGCCTGCATGGTGGTGACGAAGAGCTTCTCAATGCCGAAGCGGGCTTGTAATGGGGCTAGTGGAAGCACTAACCCAATCGCGCTGCAGTTTGGGTTGGTGACGATGTAGCCGCCCGAGGTGTGGCGCGTTGCCTGGTGCTCGATGACGACGAGGTGATCGGCGTTGACCTCGGGGACGACGAGGGGAACGTCGGGGGCCATGCGGAAGGCCGAGGAGTTGGAGATGACGGCGCAGCCGGCGGCGGCGAACCTCGGCTCGAGGTCGCGGGCGATGTCGGTGTCGAGCGCGGCGAAGATGATGCGCGGGAGCTCGGTAGTGCAGGCCTCGGGGGTGTTGGGCTGCAGGACCATCTCCGCGATGCGCGCGGGGATGGGCGTGTCGAGCTTCCACTTGCAGGCCTCGGCGTAGGTTTTGCCGGCACTGCGGTCGCTGGCGGCGAGCCAGGTAATGTTGAACCAGGGGTGGTCTGCCAGAAGTTGGATAAATCGCTGACCGACCATGCCGGTTGCGCCCAGAATGCCTACGTTACGCCGTTCCATTTATCTAGGATATCGCAAGCTTGGCGGATTGCAGGCGCTGGAAACGAGACCATGTATCAGGGCTGAAGCGCCATGCTTCGCAAGTCTCTGAGATAAGTCCGGCTGAAGCCCGGACTTATCTCAGAGACAACAGCGCATTTCCTTCGGTGGAATGAAAGAAATGCGACTTGGAATGCAATGGCTTAGTCGACCTACGCGAGGCGGCGGCGGTAGACCCGCGAGCTGCCGCCGCCCCATGCGATAACAAGCGCGATGGCGTGGAGCAGGAACCAAATGGTGATGCCCTGATCCTGATAGATCCAGAAAAGGATCAGGATGCGCGGGATGAGAATGGCGACCACAATCTGCAGAATAGTGGCGGTCGCTGGAATAAAGTGTCCCATGCCGTGTTGAAGCCAGGCGACGAGGATGCAGATGCGCGGAAGGAAAAGCGATAGAACCAGAAACCAGAGCGGAATCGCGTGAACAGGTAGGGCGAGCGAGAAGTTCATAAGAAGCCTTTCAAGGGACGGTATGCGCAATGGATAGTACTGAGTTGCACTGGGACGGTTATCTGGATGTCTGGTTTGCTGAGCTTTTCATGCACGGCGGGTGCGGGGTGAGCCTGGATGGTCTCACCATTGGGTTCGGCCGGCGCGGGGGAGGGCTTGCAGCCGGAGATGAAGATCGCGGTAAAAGGAAGCAGTGAGGTCGAGCTAAAGTTCACGATGCTTGCTTGGATGCGGAGAGTTGTCGCCGGGATGTGGAGCGCGGCCCACCATTAAGAAATGGGTGTCGCTAGCGGGGGTTGGGGCGTTTGGTGCGGGAGTCTTTGCCGCTGAGGAGGCCTTCAAGTTCAATTTTGAATTCGTTGACGTCCTTGAAATCGCGATAGACGCTTGCAAAGCGGATGTAGGCGACGGTGTCGATATCCTTGAGGCGCGCCATGATGAGTTCGCCGACGGAGGCGGTGGAGCGCTCGCGCTCGGGTGAATCGACGACAAAGGCCTCGACGGCATCGACGATCTCCTGCATCTGGGTGACGGAGACTTTGCGCTTCTGGCAGGAGTGCAGCAGGCCGGCAAGCACCTTCTGGCGGTCGAAGATTTCGCGGCGGCCATCCTTCTTGACGACCATGTAGGGAATTTCGTCGAGACGCTCGTAGGTAGTGAAGCGCTTGTTGCAGCGTTCGCACTCGCGGCGGCGCCGGATGGAGTCGGCGTCCTTGCTCTCGCGGCTGTCGATGACCTTGTCCTCGGTGAAGGCGCAAAACGGGCATTTCATGAGGCCTTCATTCTACCAACTCCTGCGCGGAGGGCGAGCGTAAGACAGATGAGGGGATGGCTGCTAGG
>Ga0224555_1000480_pt1 | contig 60551 bp, 57 predicted proteins | sample 714S23034metaG_FD_180687 | JGI IMG/M metagenome (GOLD analysis project Ga0224555, IMG submission 180687) | Peat soil microbial communities from Stordalen Mire, Sweden - 717 S2 30-34 | ecosystem: Environmental > Terrestrial > Soil > Wetlands > Peat | place: Sweden: Norrbotten County, Stordalen... | reverse complement strand
CGGCACGTACCCGGTGGTGGCTACGATCAACGATCTGAACTATCAGGGATCGGCCACCGGCACGCTCATCATCTCGAAGGCGGCGGCTACGGTGACGCTAGGCAACCTGGCGCAAACCTACACCGGCTCGCCGCTGTCGGCGACGGCCACCACCACGCCCATCGGCCTGGCGGTGAACATCACTTATAACGGCAGTCCCACGCCCCCGACCGCGGCCGGCTCGTACCCGGTGGTGGCTACGATCAACGATCTGAACTATCAGGGCTCGGCCACCGGCACGATGACCATCAATAAGGCAGCGGCTACGGTGACGCTGACCGGGCTGACGCAGACCTACACCGGGTCGCCGCTGTCGGCGACGGCCACCACCACGCCCATCGGCCTGGCGGTGACCTTCACCTATAACGGCAGTCCCACGCCCCCGACCGCGGCCGGCACGTACCCGGTGGTGGGCACGATCAACGATCTGAACTATCAGGGATCGGCCACCGGCACGATGACCATCAATAAAGCCACGCCCACCGTTACGTGGGCTGCTCCAGCGGCAATCACATACGGCACCCCGCTCAGCGCAACCCAACTCGACGCCACTTCGCCGGTGCAGGGCAGCTTCACCTATTTGCCGGGACCAGGAACGGTGCTCATCGTCGGACCGCACACGCTCACAGCAACCTTCTCGCCAACCGATACACCCGATTACACCACCTCCATGGCAACCGTTTCCCTGACCGTCATCCAGCCCACTCCTCACGTGGCTCTGACCGCCTCCGCCAACCCTGTCTTTACCTCCAACCCCATCACATTCACCGCCATCCTGACTGTTCCTGCCACCTCGACCACCGCGCCCACCGGCACAGTAACCTTTCTAGATGGACCAACCCCGCTCGGTACCGGTGTCGTCACGGCAAGCGTGGCAACCTTGACTGTATCGGCCCCTGCAACCGGCAACCACTCCATCACCGCGGTCTACTCTGGCGACACCAACTATTTGTCGGCCGCCAGTCTCCCACTGCCAGAAACAATCCAGGACTTTACCATCGTTCCGCCGGCAGTAGCAACCGTGCCTGTGCCCTTCGGAGGGCAGGCTACTTATCAGTTTGGGATTAACTCGCTTGGCGGCGACCTGCCAGCAGCGGTGAACTTGACTCTGACCGGACTGCCGCCAGGAATGACCGCTGTCTTCTCTACGGATGTGGTGCCGGCAGGTCTTTCAACTGCCAATGTGACTCTTCAGGTGTCTTTGCCAGGCTATTCCGCGCAGCAAGCGCCCCCAGGTCCCTTCGGAGGACGCTCGCTCCCTCTCGCGTTGGGGCTGATCCTGCTGCCCTTTGCCGGCAGGCTGCGCAAGACCGCTCATCGCTTCCGCAGGGTAGCTGTGCTGACTCTGGCCGGCGCTGCCCTGGCCGTGGGAGTGACCGGATGCCAAATCACGTTTACTCCGAAAACCTATCCTTTAACCGTAACCGCGACCTCCGGTACACTGTCGCATACCACCACGGTGAATATCATCGTGGAGTAAGCCCTGCGCAGAATCGCCAACTCCAGGCTTTTTTGCCAGATCCCGGATTCTCACTGACTGGACCTGCGCTATGCTCATCAGACGATCGATCGTTGCTTTGTTCTCCATCCTGATTGCCGCCGGAGCCTTATCCGCGCGCGCGCAAGTGGTTCCCTCAGCCTACAAGCAGCGGATTGCCGTCAACGTCGGCGTCCTGGGCTCCGCTTTTCAGCCCGACAACGCCGGAGCATTGGCCGCTCAAACCGGCCCCAAACGCCTCTACGGCCCGGGCGCATATGTGGACCTGAAGCTCACTCGCTGGGTTCAGTTCGAAGCCGAGGCGCGCTGGCTGCGCATGAATCCCTACGCCGACATCCGCGAAGACAATTACCTGATCGGCCCCCGCCTGCCCATCGAAAAGTTGCGCTTCTGGCGAGCCACTCCCTACGCCAAAGTCCTGATTGGCATGAGCAGGATGAACTTCTATCTCGACGGCGCGTACGGCCACTATACCGACATCGCCTACGGCGGAGGCGTGGACATCAAGCTCTCCAAGAAGATCACCCTCCGGGCCATCGACTTCGAGTACCAGCAGTGGCTCGGGTGGCCGAATATAACTGGGGTACAGAACACCACGCTCTCGCCCTACGGCGGAAGCGTGGGCGTCAGCTACAAGATCTTCTGAATCCCTGATTATAGCCATGCGCGGGCAGGCGATCCTGGTTGGAATCTCCTGCCCGCGCGTCCTCGCTAACGATGGATTGGGCCCACAACCGGCGTTATGCGCTGCGTCGGCGCTGAACCCTGAAGCAGAATGGTCGGCACGCTCACTCCATCCACCGATGGCGTGACGGACGTGACGCAGACATACCCCTGCGGGCAGACCGGCGCATAGCCGGTCAGCAGCAGCGGGTCCGGACCGGTGTGCAGTCCCGCAACATTCCGCGCGTAGCTCTGCACTTGGTCAGCCATCTTCTGATATGCGGGGTCAACGTGGTCGTCCGTGCATGAAACCAGCGGAACCGGATAGTACCCTTGCGTCTTTTGCACGGCAACCTCGCACAGGTGCTTCATCGTAGGACGCGGGCAATCCAGAACGCTGGGGCTGGTCCGCGGCCCCTTCGGCGGCGCCGGCGGCGCGCTTCTCGTCTCATGCGTGTTGCCCGTTACCGCGCCCGACAAGTTCAGCGTCTTCCCCGATTGGACGGCTCCCGTTGGAGCCCTCGTCGCCTCAACCGGCACCCCGTCAACCGCGCAGTACGCCGCGTACTTCGACGGTGGCCCCAGCGTGCCGTTCTCCAGTTGGCCTTGTGCCAGGTGCATTCGGATCTCCTTCGCCAGAAACGGCCCTTCAGCGGAGGTGTCAAAGGCGCACAGCTTGGGGGCATTCATCGCGCCCGACTGGTGCGCCCAGCTCACGCAATTCTGGTACGTCGATCCTTCGTTGCAGTAGTACACTCCGCCGAAGGTCGGGCACTGCGGCTTCACTTGGCACTGCACTGGTGGCTTGCCCAGGTTCAAGCTGGCCATCACCTCCGCACAGCGTTTCTGTGCATCAAACGTCGGGCACCACAGGTCACCCGTGATCGTGGCCCCCGCCGCAGGAGTCATCATACCCGCCGGTAGGCACCTCAGATCGTTGACGATATTGTGCGCAAAGAGGTTTACAAGCGAGGTTGCGCGCCGGTCAAGGTAGAAGCTGTTATGGCACCAGTTTTGAGTGGTCTGAAATGCAGCCTTCTGACTTGCGGTAAGCGAAGTTGGGGCGATGATCCAGAAGTCGACGTTCTCTACCACTGGCTGAATCGTCAACGTAGTGCCGGCAGAGCCCGGAGAACCCGGCAACGTGGCTAACGCTGTTTGCAGGTTTTGTGCCTTGTAATTTGTAGCGCACCAGTTGGTCATGTAGCTTTCCAGCGCCGCCGGTGTTTTCACCGCCGCATCGTCTGGCGCCATCACCACCTGACGCACGGCTGCGTCCGACTGCGTGTCGATGAAATGTTTACGGACGTTGTTGATAGACTTCATCGAGCCGTTGTTGGGATCCATAATCATGGCGTCCCATTGCTTGTTCACCCCATCCAAGAGCATCGAGGTAGCCTGCCCTATGTCGCCGTCATGCGTGGTTTTGAAGTAGTCGCTATCGGTATGAATTACCTGCAGCGCCGCCTGTTGCTGCGCAAAGACGTGGTCCATGTAGTAGTCCTGCGGACAAAGGGAGGCTGCCTGGCCGCCGGAGGGCGCTCCCGCAAGGCAATATGAGGAATATGGCGGCGTCAAGCGCCAGTTCAATCCCTGGTTGCTGGTCAGAATGTTCTGGAAGAAATCGCGCCATGCAATCTGTACTCCCGTCAACTTGTCTTCGCAGCTCGATGGTTTGATCGTGCACTTGACCGAGTGCCACGCCGCGGAGCCTATCTCTTCGGCGAATTTGACCACAGCTTTGGCTATCGCGTCCAAGTCCTCCCCGACATCAATGAATGCATCGATGATCCCGCAGATGTCTATCCCCCACGCCAGCGCTTCTACGATGGCGCAGACTGCGGCCTCGGCCAGATTCAAAAACAACTCCGGAATATTTAGGGTTCGTATATCGATGTAAACGTCCAGCAGGTCCCAGAACCACGAGGGAACCGCCTGCAGTAATGCCCCGCCAATATAGGTGTCCTTGAATTTGTCGATGCATTTCATCACCGTGACTTCATCCTTGGCGGTGTCAATGCACGAAAAGATATTCATGATGTCGCCGTAGGAGTTGGCCACATCCTGCGGAATGACGTCATACTGCACCAGTAAGTGCTCGATCTTGTTCATGTCGCTGATGGCTTCGCCCATCGAGGGAGTATCCAGCGCGCGCGCCGCCGCCGGAAAAAGGAATCCGCTGAGCAGCATTAGAAAAATCAGTATGCGGGAGTGTTTCATTGCTGCCTCCCTTTCTGCGCCGGGGGCGCAGGAATCGTTGTTGGCGTCCCGCCGCCTTCCGTGCTCTGCAAGTATTGCTGAATCTGTCCCACCGTCACCCTCGTTCCGCGCGGTGATTCCAAAATGGTCTCATTCGCCGGATGAACGGGCAGCAGCTTGTGTACCTGCACATCCGTCAACCCCGTCGCAAATTTGATCGACGGTCCGGTGAGCTTCACCGTCGTCGCCGGCTCGCCGAGCTTGTGCCCCAGCCGCTTTTCAATCGCCGGTTGCAGAGCCTTGATCTGGCCCACCGTCACGCGCCGCCCCGAGGGCAACTGCACGGTATCGCTGTCGCGCATGGTCCGCAGCGCGTTGCCAAGATCTGTGGATGTCTGGATGCGCAGTCCGGTGGCCGCCGGGGCAACCCTAAACACCGACGGGGGAGCGCTGGCCGCCGCCCGTATCTTTTGCGATTGCGCCAGCATTCGCCGCACGTCGCCCAACTGGATGCGACGCCCGTTGGAAAGCTCGATCAGGTCCGTGTCCGGCCTTCCCACCAAGGATTCATGCGTCAGTTGAGGCGAGAACTTGACAATGTGTGGCTGGAGAGCAACCACGCTGCCTGCACCAGGCTTCTGGGCCGGGGCATTCCCGCGCGCCAGCAATAAAACCGATGCAAGAAGAAGAGAACTTAAGACGATTTTGAAAAGTCGCTGTGACATATTTGTCCTTTCGCAGAGAGGTGTCTTTTGCACATGGTCGCCAGGAGAATGTCGCAGGGTGAAAACATCCGGTTTTCACGACGCAAAATCGCCGGCGCCGCATACGTGCACACTGTACCATCGTCAATTGTGTTTTGGACAGCCCTGGTGAGTCCCGGAGAAAGTATTTCTACTCTATAGGTGCAGCGAATTCCTAATGCTCTTCCCTGCCCGGCCGTAGCATCAAATCCTTGATCGCTTCGCGGGGATCCTTGCCCTCGTCCAAAATCAACTCCATCTGCTCGGTGATGGGCATTTCGATCCCCTGCCGTCGCGCCAGCCCCAGCGCCGCGCGCGTGGTCAGAACGCCCTCCGCCACTTTGCCGCCCAGCCCGGCAAGAATCTCCGGCAGCTTCCGCCCCCGGCCCAGCTCCTGGCCCACGGTGCGGTTGCGCGAGAGCGAGCCTGTGCAGGTCAGCACCAGGTCGCCCACGCCGGAAAGTCCGGCCAGCGTCTCGCGCCGTCCGCCGCAGGCCACGGCCAGCCGCGTAATCTCCGCAATCCCCCGCGTCATGAGCGCGGCTGCTGAGTTGTATCCCAGCCCTACCCCTGCCGCAACTCCGGCGGCGATGGCGATTACGTTCTTCAGCGCCCCGCCCATCTCCACGCCAATCACATCCGTCGAAGTGTAGAGCCGCAGCGTCTCCGAAGCCAGTTCCGCCTGGATGCGCGCCGCAACCGCCGCATCGTCAAAGGCCACGGTGATGGCGGTGGGCTGCCCCTGCGCCACCTCCTGCGCAAAGCTGGGTCCGCTGAAGGCTCCAATCGGCAGCCTGAGACTCGTTTCCGTCAGGCACGAGCCAATCACCTCGCTCATGCGAAGCAGGCTGCGATCTTCCACGCCCTTGGTGGCGCTGACAATGATCTGCCCCGTGTGCAGATGAGGGCGCAGGCGCGTAATCGTTGCGCGCAAAAACTCCGAGGGAATCACAGAGACAACAATCTCCGCCTCGCCGACGGCGGCGGTGTCGCCCGTGATTCTCACTCCCGCCGGAATCGGAAAACCCGGCAAAAAAAGCTTGTTTTCGCCAGCGTCTACTATCTGACGCGCAAGCTCATCGCTGTGCGCCCACAGCGCAAGCTCGTGTCCGCCGCGCCGGTCGAGCGATAGCGCGATGGCGGTTCCCCACGCTCCAGAACCCAAAACTGTTATGCGGCTCATGCGGTCTTTTTAGCTCCCAGCTTGGATTCCGTGCCCTTCAGCAGGCGACGGATGTTCTGGTGATGCTTGGCGATCAGCAGCAGCGCGACGGCGATTTCAACAGCCACAAAAAACGGGGTTCTGTCTGCGCACAGATGGATGCGGCCCAGCCACCAGGCAAACAGTGGAAAGCTGCCCGCGCCCAAAATCGATGCCAGCGAGACGTAACGGCTCAGCGCCAACACGATGAAAAAAACGGAGATAGCCGCCAGAGCCGCCCACGGCGACGCCACCAGGAATACGCCAAATCCAGTAGCCACGCCCTTGCCGCCTTTGAAACCCAGCCACACCGGAAAGATGTGGCCCAGAACCGCGACCAGCGCGGCCAGCGCCCGCATGTCGTCCGGCGCGGCGCCGGGCGCAAGCAGCCCGCCCATCGCCCCGCCCAGCCAGACTGCGGCGCAGCCTTTGAGCATGTCCATGAAAAAGGTGGCCGCGGCCAGCCCCTTGCCACCGGAGCGCAAAACATTGGTCGCCCCAATGTTCCCGCTGCCCGTTTGCCGGATGTCCTGGTGGCGAAACAAGCGCACCAGCACGTAGCCGCTTGGAATCGACCCCAGCAGGTAAGCGGCAACCACAATGAGCAGGCAGGCAAGAATCATAACGAGTGAGAGTGTAGCAGGTATCAGGCCCTGCATTGCAATCGAGCAAGCTAAGTCGCACAAATCGCTAACTTGCTAACCTGCAAACCCCGCGCAGCGGGGGCTAACTTGCTGCATTTTTCAAAAATATCAGAATTCCAATCTGCCACTTTCATTTGGGAAGCACGGATTCAGCCCTTTCCAGCGTCACTCCGCGCAGCAAAAAAACCTTGCTCCGCGACAACTCGCCCGTCTTCAGTTCCACGGCATTCTTCGCCACGCCCAGCGTCTCTGCCAGAAACGCAATCAGCGCCTGGTTAGCGCGGCCTTCGAGAGGCGGAGCTTTCACGGCAATCTTCAGTTGCGCCGCCGCCCCCTCGCCATAAATCCCGGTGATGGCCGTCTTCTTTGCGCCGGGTTGCGCGCGCACAGCCAGCGTGACGCCCTCCGAAGTGGAACGCAGCATCAGTCTCGCTCCCCGTTGGCCGCGCGCTCGCCGAACAGCGCCGTCCCTACGCGGATGCGCGTTGCGCCCGCCTCAATAGCCAGCGCAAAATCCTCGCTCATGCCCATCGAAAGCGTCTCCAGCGACAGCCTCGGATGCGCCTTCGCCCAGCGATCCCGCCACTCCCGCAAGCCGCGAAAGCAGGCCCGCGTTTCCGCTTCGGCCACATCGAGAGGCGCAATGGTCATCAGCCCGCGCATCTGCAAATGTTCCAACTCCGGCAACCGCTCCAGCAACTCCGCAGCCTCAGCGGAGTCCGGCTTTAACCCCGACTTGCTCTCCTCCGGGCTGAGCTTCACCTCGATCAAAACCTGCAGCCGCTTGCCGTACTTGCCCGCCGCCTCATTCAGCCGCTCGGCCAACCGCAGCGAATCCAGCGAATCCACCGCATCGAACAATTCCACCGCACGCGCCGCTTTGTTCGATTGCAGATGCCCGATCAGATGCATGCGAATCGGTTGCGCGCCCTTGCGCAGCGGCTCCAGCTCCGCCGCCTTGCCCGCAAACTCCTGCACACGATTCTCGCCGAAGAGCGTCAGCCCCAGCGCCGCAGCCTCGGCCACCGTCGCCGCCGGAAACGTCTTCGTCACGGCCATCAGCTCCACCTCGCCGCGCCCGCGCCCCACCCGCCGGCAAGCCGCCTCAATCGCTTCTTCCAGCCGTTCGAGATTGTCAGCAAGCGTAGTCATCGTGCTCCTGCGTCATGCGACGCACAAAGTGTCAGGGCATGACTTTAGTCGTGCCGTAAATGCTCGAAAATAACTTTGGGCTTTAGCCCCTGAGGAACGTTTTACTGTCTGCCCCACCGCAGGTGGCCTTGCACCCCAGCTCTCCCCGCCTGCATACAATCTAACTATGTGGACAGTCATTCTGCTCATCTTCTCCAACATCTTCATGACCTTCGCTTGGTACGGCCACCTGAAGTTTCGCCAGGAGGCGCTCTGGAAGGTCATCCTCGTCAGTTGGGGCATCGCCTTCTTCGAGTACCTGCTCCAGGTCCCGGCCAACCGCATCGGCGCCGCTCGATTCTCGCCCGTTCAACTCAAAGTGATGCAGGAGATCATCACCCTGGTGGTCTTCGCCGTCTTCACACTCTTCTACTTCAACGAACATCTGCGTTGGAATCACGCCGCCGCCGGTGTTTGCCTGGTGGCGGCGGGGTTCTTCGTCTTCCACACCTGGTAGCGGCTTAATGCCCCTGCTCCTCCAGAAACTTCTCCGCCTCCAGCGCGGCCATGCACCCCGACCCGGCGGCCGTAATCGCCTGCCGGTACCGCCGGTCCTGCACGTCTCCGCAGGCATAAATCCCCGGAACCACCACGCCATCCTTCGTCACCAGCACGTTGCCCGTAGTCCGAATGTAGCCGTCCTCGTCCAGATCAATCTTTCCGGCAAACATCTTCGTATTCGGCTCGTGCCCGATGCCCAGGAAGAGCCCGCTGATCGGCAAGATACTCTCTTCGCCGGTCTTCACATCGCGCAAACGCAGCCCCTTCACTTCCTTATCTTCCTCGCCCAGCACTTCCTCGATCACCGTGTTGGTGCGCATCGCGATCTTCGTATGAGTCGCGGCCCGCTCCAGCATGATCTTTGAGGCGCGGAAGGCATCGCGGCGGTGCAGTATCGTTACCTTATCAGCGAAGCGGGTGAGAAAGTGCGCCTCTTCCATCGCCGAGTCGCCTCCGCCCACCACCGCAATCTCCTTGCCGCGAAAGAAAAATCCGTCGCACGTGGCGCAGCTTGAAACCCCATGCCCGATTAGCGCCTGCTCGCTCTTCAACCCCAGCCAGCGCGCGCTCGCCCCGCTGGCCACTATCAGCGTCCGCGTCACGATCTCGCCCGCCGAAGTCTGCAAACGGAAGGGATTTTCTTTCAGATCCACCGAAGCCATGTCCGCCTGCTGGAACGTCGCCCCAAACCGCGCCGCCTGCTTCTTCATGTTGTCGATCAACTCCGGCCCCTGAATCCCCTCCGGCCAGCCCGGAAAGTTCTCCACCAGAGTGGTCATCGAGAGCTGGCCCCCGGGCTCGTGGCCCTCCAGAATCAATGGGTTGAGCCCGGCGCGGGCCGAATAGATTGCGGCTGTGAGCCCGGCGCAGCCGGAGCCCAGTATTACGGTCGAACGAATCTCTGTCATATGCTTTCCTTGCTTGATTTTAGTCCCCCACCGGCGTTGCCGACCCGCGAAGCATGAAACTGTAGCGCCGGCCTCCCGACCGGCTGTAGCGTGGGTCTCCAGACCCACGCTTCTCACCCACGCACGGTGCTTATTCTTCAATGACTTGCGTTTTTGTTTCTTTGTAGCTCTTGCCGCGAGCCGCCACATCTCTTCTGATGAGTTTCAGGCCGTTTTTGACTCTGTTCCTGCTCCGCAATACAACAAAATCTTAATGCCGCCGAGTGCCGAATATCGTCGGCCACCTATCTTGAGGCTGCAATGGTTCTACTGGCGCGAAGAGGCGCGGACGGAAAGGCCTTGGAGTGATGATTCGGGGCTGTTTATAGGAGAAAAACCGGATTTTTCCGGTGATTTTCGGAGGCCAAATCTCACGATGTGGAATATTTTGGGCATAATTATTTTCCACAGGCATTGATTTCAAAGGGGTTAAAAATTATCTGCAAGATTTTTCGGGAAATTTATACCCCCGGGGGGTAGGGGGGGGGGTACCCTTTTGGGTTTCCATCGCATCGATTCGATGGAGGCTTACCATGCAGTTATTATGCACTGCCGTCTCGTAATTTTCTGCAAAGAGACCAGGTAGTGGGCCAGAAGCAGCCCCTCGCTCCGTCGGTTAAACTGGAAGTGCGATGCTCGATCTCGGTTTTGTCCGTGCCAACCTGGAACTCGTTGAGAAGAAACTGCGCGCGCGCGGGGCCGACCCGGCTGCGTTGCTGGGAGATTTTCGCGCCCTCGACCAGAGCCGCCGCGAGGCCATCACCACCGCCGAACGGCTCAAAGCTCGCCGCAACGAGCTGAGCCAACAGGTGGGCGCATTGAGACGAGCTGTTTCTCCGCCAGCTAGAGAAATGAGCAACCTACCCGCTCTCGAAAAGATTGCGCGGTCTGTCAAAATCTCTGAGGAGTTTGAGGCTCGGCCAGATGTTGCTGCTCTGATGGACGGGACGCGGGCGCTCAAAGAGCAGCTTGATGAGTTGGATCAGAGCGCGGCCAGCCTGGACGACCGGCTGCGTCAGTTGCTGGCCGGAATTCCGAATCTGACGCGCGACGAAGTCCCCACTGGCACATCCGAGGCCGACAACGTCACCGTGAAACTGTGGGGCGATATACCCACCTTCGACTTCCATCCCAAACCCCACTGGGAACTAGGCGAAGTCCTCGGCATCCTGGACCTGGAACGCGCAGCCAAAATCAGCGGCGCGCGTTTTGCCGTCTACATGGGCGCCGGAGCCCGCCTGGAGCGCGCCCTCATCAGCTTCATGCTCGACCTGCACACCGAGAAGCAAGGCTACACAGAAGTCCTGCCGCCCTTCATGGTCAACAGCAAGAGTTTGTTTGGCACCGGCCAGTTGCCCAAGTTCTCAGAAGACCTCTTCCGCTGCTCCGACACCGACGCCGAGGCCGTTGCCCGCGGCGAGTTCCGCGACAACGACCACTGGCTGATTCCCACCGCCGAGGTTCCCGTCACCAACCTCTATCGCGATGAAATTCTTGACGAAGCGCGCCTGCCCATCTGCCTCACGGCCTACACGCCCTGTTTCCGCGCCGAGGCCGGAGCCGCCGGCAAGGATACGCGCGGCATCATCCGCCAGCATCAATTTCAAAAAGTCGAGATGGTCAAGTTCACCCGCCCCGAAGATTCGGACGCCGAGCACGAAAAATTAACCCACGACGCAGAGGAGATTCTGGAGACGCTCAAGCTCCCCTATCGCCGCGTCCTGCTCTCGACCGGCGACACCGGCTTCTCATCGGCCAAGACCTATGACCTGGAAGTCTGGCTTCCCGGTCAGCAGCTCTACCGCGAAATCTCCTCCTGCTCCAACTTCGAGGCCTTCCAGGCGCGGCGGGCCAACATTCGCTATCGGCCGGGCGGCCCCAAGGGCAAGCCCGAGTTTGTCCACACATTGAATGGCAGCGGGCTGGCCGTGGGACGCACCTGGCTGGCCATCGTCGAAAACTATCAGCAGGCCGATGGCTCGGTCCTGGTTCCTGAAATACTGCGGCCCTACATGGGCGGCTTGGAGCGGATCACGCGGCTTTGATTCGGCCTGATTTGTTTGGCGTCAAAGGCAGCGAGTCAGCCCCCGCTGCGCGGGGTTAGCAAGTTAGCGGAAACGCTTTTTGTTTCCTGGAGAGGCTTTAAGGACAACATGAAGAAGCTACTGAAGAGCTATTTCTATTGGACCTATCCGCGCGGCTGTTTTCACTACGACATCATGGTGACGCTGATTCTGTTGTTCATCTTCGTCACCCCGCAATTTTGGAACTTCGGCGACAGGCCATCTCCCTCCGGCGGACCGCTTCATCCCATTCAGGTCATCGGCACCGGCGGGCGTGGTTTTATCGTCACGGTGCAGGCTGCGGATGTGGACCTCGACCTTAAGACCACCGCCTCCAACATGGCCATAAAAAAGGCTCTGCGCAAGGCCATCGAGCCGGTCACTGGCGACGCCGTTGCCGTGGAGTATTGGGAAACCAAGCAGGATGCTCAAGGCAATTGGACCTGGAAGGTTTGGGCGAGACGGTAAGAACAGCTGCTAGCTTTTAGCTGCTAGCTTTTACTTCTAGCTTCTAGCTATTAGCTTCTAGCTTTTAGCTTTTATTGATGGCTGCATAAGTAATGTCCTGATGGGCGCGCCGGAGGCGCAGTGTTTGTTAGCCCCGTGCTTTAGCGCGGGGAAAGCGGATTCCACAGATTCACTCCGGAGTCCCGTAGGGACGGCGCAAAGACATTTCTTTTGCAGGGGTCAATAGCTTCTAGCTTTTGTATGCTGCAAAGGGAAAATCGCCGTCTGAATAGGCAGACATTTAACCAGGCAAGAACCAGCTAGCAGCTTACAACAGGATAAGGAAATCCATGCATAAGGCTAGTAAATTTGTTTTTCTCGCATTGATTGCGATGCTTCTGCTCACCGTCCGCGCCGCCGTTGCCGCTCCCGCCGCCAGCGAAAAGGAGAAGGACAAGGTTCTGCGCCGTCTCGACGAAGCGGCAAAAGATTTCCGCTCCACCCAGGCCGACTTCCAGTTCGATTCCGTTGAAACCGACCCCATCCATGAAGATGATGTGCAGAAGGGAACCGTCTACTACGAGCGCAAGGCGGGAGCCTTCCAGATGGCCGCCCACATCCGCGAGTTCAACGGCAAGCCTGCCCCCAAGGTCTACGCTTACTCCGGCGGAGCCGTCCGTCTCTATGAACCGATGGTCGATCAGCTCACCACCCTCACCAAGGCCGGCCAGTACGAAAGCTGGTTCATGCTCGGCTTCGGCGCCAGCGGAAAAGACCTCGAGCAGAAATGGGAGATCACCTATGTGGGCGCGGAGACTCTGCTGGACGGCAAAACCAGCGTGAAGACAGAAATGCTGGAGCTGGTCCCCAAAGATCCCGCCATCCGCAAGAATCTCTCCAAAGTCACCATGTGGGTTGACCCCGAACGGGCCGTGAGCCTCAAACAGGTTCTCAACTTTGGCCCCACCGAATACAAGGTCTGCGTCTACTTCAACATCAGCGTCAATCAGCCTTTGCCGGCCGGCGTCTTCACCCTGAAAACCACCAGCAAAACCACGCGCGTGAACCGGTAGAGCGCAACTCCGCCCAGCGCAAAAAGCATCGGAAAGCACTCCAGCGTGTAGCGCGCCTCGGGCGCCGCGATGGTCGTCAGCAGGGCGCTGCGCAGCAGCATGTAAGCCAGCATCGCGCGCCAGAACCGGGGCCCCCAAGGACAGGTCGTCGACCTTGGGGTGGAGAATCGCGGCCTGAGACACAATCCCGCAACTCCCAGCAGCAGGTACAAAGCATTTAACCCCGCGTAGGCCCAACTCAGGCAGGTCTCGTCCTTGTGCTCGCCGTAGTTCCACCAGTCCAGCTCGATGGGCAGGTTTTCCACCCGCGGCCTGAGCCACATATCCGCCATCCGCCCCAGCGGCAGCCACAGGGTTGATCGCAGCGGGTGGGCGGCAATCCGTTCATCGGCCAGCCGGCCAAAGCGGGCATCGATCTCCGGCGTCAGTTCTTTATTCAGGTTGTAATCCGCCGCCAGCCTGGCAGTTTCGGCTTGCTGGGCCGGGGAATCGAAGGCACGGCTCGGCAGCTTGTCCATCTCCAGAGTGTTGCCGGGAATGTTCCAGAAGATCTCCGAGGTGGAGACAAAGTCCAGGCACCAGGTCTTGCCCCAACGCTCCCATCCGGGATAGGAGATTTCTCCTGGATTGATGGCCTGTCGCGGCGCCAGCGGCTGAAAAACGTGGAAGACCCGCCAATTGCGCCAGCTCCAGGCGGCAAACGGCATCAGCGCCAGCAGCACGCAGACCACGGCCATCCGGGTCAGATGAGGGGCTTTGCAGGCCGTGAATTTACTCTGGCAGGTGTCAGGGCACGACTTTCCCGGCTGAGGAAAAACTTCATCCTGGCTGCAAGAAGTGTCAGGGCACGACTTTAGTCGTGCCGTAGAGCCTGCAACAATAACGTGGGCTTTAGCCCCTGCGGCAAGCGTCGTTACGGAGGGAGGCGGGGGTTTTAACCCCCGCATAAAGCCGATAAAACCACCGTGGGCTTTAGCCCCGGAAGGAAGCTCGCCCTCTTTGCGCCCCAGCCCAATCAGCAACGCCGGCGCCAGGGCCACCGCCACCAGCGCCCCGTCCGGCCTGAGCAGGGCCGCAAAGGTCACCGCAAAGGTAAACGCGAGCGCCGCCGCCCATCCCGGCCGCACTCTGAAGCGGGCCGCCGACCACAGCGCCAGCGCGATGGCAAACAATGTGAGTCCCTCGGTCAGCGGCTCGGCGGCATAAACCGCGGTAAAGGGACAAAGCGCGGCCAGCCACAGTGTGCAGTGCGCGGCCCCGGTGCTCCACCCCAGCGACAAAGACCCGTCGCCGGGGACCCCGGACTTCCACCCCAGCGACAAAGACCCGTCGCCGGGGACCCCGGACTTCCACCCCAGCGACAAAGACCCGTCGCCGGGGACCCCGGACTTGAGCCGTACGGGGGCTATCCGGCGAGCAAAATCGGCCAGCAGCAGGCAGCCGGCCAGCTCCAGCCCAATCTGCATCCAGGCCGCCGAAACGTAGTTTTCCATCCCGAAGAGGCGGAAGCAAAGCGCCAGAAACAGCGGGTAGCCCGGCAGCCTGATCAGCGAGGGATCCAGCGCGCCGCCGCTCCCCGTCAGGGCATAACTGCCATGCAACAATAGATTTTTGGCCAGGTCGCCGTAGATCAGCGGGTCGCCGTCGAGATTGAAAAACTGCTTCAGCATCCACAGCCGCAACGCCAGCCCGGAGGCCAGGGCCAGCAGGACAGACAGGGAGCCGGCCAGAGGGAAACGTATCCGGCAACAGGCTGTCGATTGACTCTTAGGGGCGGCTTCCATACGATTCGTACTGTATAGCGTAGACTGTTTTTCCGGTTTTCGCGCTCCCGTTTTTTCGCAGGCCATTTTTCACGGTTAGGATTAGAAAAGCACCTCATGCCGGATAAGCAGATATTCTTCGACCCGCAACGGAAGCGCTGGAAACGCCTGCGCCGCATTCTTGATGCCGCAGCCGTGATTTCCACGCTGGTGGTGGCGATTTTTATCTACAATGTGCTGCGTTATCAGCAGATGCCAGAGCTTCTGCTGCCCGCCTCCAGGCACAACTACAAGGCGCTGCCCGACCGTGCCATTCTGTTGCACGGCCTGAAAGAACAGCGCCCCGCGCGCCGCAAGACCACCCGCAAGCCCTCCGATATCCCCCTCAACTCCGGCGAAGGTTTGCGCGCCGCCTACTACGTGCAAGACGACCCCGCCAGCTACTCCTCCTTCAAGGAGCACATCCAACAGATCGACTTGCTCTTCCCGCAGTGGCTGCACATCAACTCTCCCCAGGGAACGTTGATGGCCACTAGCTCGGACCACCGCCATGAGTACGCAATCGTGGACGGCGCCACGGTGCACGACCCCGACGACTCCAACAGGATCAAGCGGGTCATCGAGGCAACCAAGGCTGACATCGAGGTCTTTCCGCACGTCAACAACTACAACTCCATCTCCCAGAGCTGGGATCCGGCCATCGCCGGCGTCCTGGCCGACGCTTCAAAGCGCGCTGCGCTGCGCCAGCAAATCATTCGCTTTTTTGCCGCCTTTCCCGTCTATCGCGGACTATCGCTGGACCTGGAAAACCTGCCTGAAGGCTCCACTCCGGTTTATCTGAACTTCATCCAGGAACTCTATGCCGACCTGCATTCCCGCAATCTGCGGCTTTACGTCAGCACTTTGGTCTCCACCAATGACGACGCCTTGAAGCGCATTGCCGCCAACTCCGACGGCATTGTGCTCATGAACTACGACCAGCACGAGATCGCGAGCGATCCCGGACCCATCGCCAGCCAGGATTGGTTCGTGGCCAACCTGCAACGCGTAGTCAAAATTGTTCCCAAAGAAAAAATCATCTGCGCCTTGGGCAACTACGGCTACGACTGGACGCTCTCCATCCCCAAAAAAGGGAGATTCGGTGGGCATTCCAAGCCGCCAGAGGTACTCAACACCGATGTGCTCTCGGTCTCTGACGCATGGCAGCACGCCTCCGATGCCGAGGCCGAACTCAGCCTCGATCCCGACACTCTCAATCCTCACTTCGAGTACATCGACGAGGACTTGAACCAGCGCCACGTCATCTGGTTCCTCGATGGCGTCACGTTGCTCAACCAGATGCGCGCCGCCCGCGCCCTGGGCCTGCAAACCTTCGCGCTCTGGCGCCTGGGAGCGGAGGACAGCTCCCTGTGGAGCGTGTGGGACAAGCCCAGCAACTCCGACTCCCTGCAAGACCTAGGCGTGGTCCAGCCCAGCCATGATGTAGACGCCGAGGGCGACGGCGACATCATCCGCATCACCGATACGCCCAAGCCCGGCAAGCGCACTGTCCAGGTGGACACCGATGAGCCCGACCCCCGCCGCAAGCTCATCCTCGATGAGCACATGGATGTCTATCCGCGCACCTACGTCATCGAGCAATACGGATACCACCCCAATGAAGTCGCTCTCTCCTTCGACGACGGCCCCGATCCCAAGTGGACGCCCAAAATTCTCGATGTCCTCCGCGACAAGGGCGCCAAGGCAACCTTCATGCTGATCGGCGCCGAGGGGCAGGCAAACGTCGGCCTCATGAAGCGCGTGGTGCGCGAGGGCCATGAGATCGGCAACCACACCTGGACCCATCCCGACATCAGCGAAATTTCCACCCGCCAGCTCGAACTCGAACTCAAGTTCACCGAGCGCCTCTTCGCCAGCAAGCTCGGCATCCAGCCGCTCTACTTCCGTCCCCCCTACGACATTGACGAGGAGCCGGGCACCGATGACCAGGCCGCTCCCATCGAGCGCATTCAGCAGGCCGGATACACCATCGTCGGCAGCAAAATCGACACCAACGACTGGAACGTGAATCCCCGCAAGACGCCCGCTGAGATCACCCAGGTCGTCCTCGACCAGTTGCAGCTCATGAAGACCAAGCCGCAGTTCCGCGGCTCCATCATCCTGCTGCACGACGGCGGCGGCAACCGCTCCGCCACCGTCGCCGCCCTGCCCGTCCTCATTGACGCTCTCCGCGCTCACGGCTACGCCATCGTCCCCGTCTCCTCGCTGATGGGAAAAACCACTGACGAGGTGATGCCCAAAATCACCTTCCGCCAATACCTGCGCGCCCTGCCTGACTCCATCGCCTTCTCCAGCATGGCCGTTGTCGGCGAGTTCATCATGCTGTTCTTCTTCGTCGGCAACATTCTCATGAGCGCGCGCCTCCTGCTGGTCGGCATCTTCGCCGTCATCGAGCGCATGCGCCCCCCACATCCCGCCGCCTCGCCCGGATTCAATCCCCGCGTCGCCGTCCTCATCCCCGCCTTCAACGAGGAAAAGGTCATCGTGCGCACCGTCCGCTCGGTGCTCAACTCTGATTACGCCAGCCTCCACGTCATCGTCATCGACGACGGCTCTACCGACCACACCTTCGATGTCGCCCGCCAGGCCTATGCCGCCGAAATCGCCGCTGGCCGCGTTCAGGTACTCTCCAAGCAAAACGGAGGCAAAGCCGCCGCCCTCAACTTCGCCCTCGACCGCATGACGGAGGAATTTTATGTCGGCATCGATGCCGACACCGTCATCGCCCCCGACGCCATCACCAAGCTCATCCCCCACTTCGAGGACCCGCTCGTCGGCGCCGTCGCCGGAAACGCCAAGGTCGGCAATCGCGTCAACCTGTGGACCCGCTGGCAGGCCCTCGAATACATCACCAGCCAGAACTTCGAGCGCCGCGCCCTCGACCTGTTCAACGTCGTCACCGTCGTTCCTGGAGCCATCGGCGCATGGCGCGCCGCCCCCGTCAAAGCCGCCGGCGGCTACCCCATCAACACCGTGGCCGAGGATGCCGACCTCACCATGAACCTCCTCGAGCAGCAATTCAAAGTCGTCTACGAGGATCGCGCCCTGGCCTTCACCGAGGCCCCCATCGACGCCCATGGCCTGATGCGCCAACGCTTCCGCTGGTCGTTCGGAATTTTACAAGCCGTCTGGAAGCATCGCGCCGCCTTTGTCCGCAACAAGGCCATGGGTTACTTCGCCCTGCCCAACATCCTCATCTTCCAGATGCTGCTCCCCCTGGTCTCCCCTTTCATCGATTTCATGTTCCTGGCCGGCATCGTCAATTACTTCATCGACCGCTACTTCCATCCCCTCTCCGCCTCGCCCACCGACTTCTACAGGCTGCTGGTCTTCTTCCTCGGCTTCATGGTCATCGACTTCATCACCTCCGCGGTCGCCTTCTCGCTGGAGCGCCGCCATCCCGCCAACAAGGGAGACTACTGGCTCCTCTTCCACATCTGGCTGCAACGCTTCGCCTACCGCCAGCTCTTCTCCATCGTCCTCTTCAAGACCATGAAGCGCGCCATCGACGGCAAGCCCTTCAACTGGGACAAAATCGAACGCACCGCCCTCATGAGCGAGCGCACCGTAGCCATGACCGAATCCGCCTAGCACCGCGACCGCAATGGCAGGAGTGTAGCGCCGGCCTCCCGGCCGGCTGTCGTGCGGGCGTCCTCGCCCGCACATATCCAGGCACAATGACTAAATCACACGGACTTCGCACGAGCCGCTCCGCGTAAAATAGCAGAGGACTCCAAAATCATGACCTGTAACCCTCCCGAAGATGAGCGGTTGATTCGCGTGCAACCAAGGCTGGCCCATCTGGCTCGCCTCATCGGCAACACTCATCTGCTGGCCATCGAGTTCCTCTTTCGCGGCTCCCAGCGCACGCTCTACGCCAAATGCGAGCAGGGCAATCTGACCGGCAGCATCAAGGACCGCATGGCCTTCCACATTCTCAAGACCGCCTACCTGGAAGGAGCCATCAAGCCCACCGACACCATCGCCGAAGCCACCAGCGGCAACACCGGCATCTCCTTTGCCGCCCTCGGCCACGCCCTCGGCCACCCCGTAAAAATCTTCATGCCCGACTGGATGAGCATCGAGCGCACCCGCCTCATGCAGAGCTTTGGCGCCACCGTGGTTCCCGTTTCGCGCGAGCAGGGCGGCTTTCTGGGCAGCATCCGCATGACCGAGGAGCTGGCCCACGAGGGCGGCGTCTTTCTCCCCCGCCAGTTTTCCAACCACGGCAACGTCGAGGCGCACGAACAATCCACCGGTCCTGAAATCTGGATGCAACTGGAAGCCGCCGGCCTCCGCCCCGATGCGTTTGTGGCCGGCGTCGGCACCGGCGGCACGGTGATGGGCGTGGGCAACTATCTCCGCTCCCGCAATCCTTCGATGCGCGTTCATCCCGTCGAGCCAGCCGAGTCGCCCACCCTCTCCACCGGCTGCAAAGTCGGCTCCCATCGCATCCAGGGAATCAGCGATGAGTTCATCCCGGCGATTGTCGATCTCGCGGCGCTGGATGCTCCAATCGCGATCTCCGACGGCGACTCCATCCTGATGGCGCAGAATCTGGCCGCCTGCCTCGGCCTCGGCGTGGGCATCTCCTCCGGCTGCAACTTCCTCGCCGCCGTCAAAGCTCAGCAGATGCTTGCGCCGGATGCAATCGTGGTCACCGTCTTTTCCGACGACAACAAAAAATATCTCACCTCCGGCCTCATGCAAAAGGAGCCTGTGCTTCCAGGTTTTCTCACCCCGCAGATCGAGCTGACGGGAATCAGCGTCCTCCCCGCTCACCGCGCGGCGCTGGCCACAACCTAGACGCCACGCTCACCGGCCGGTTGGCGACTCGTTCTCCGGCAGGGTCGTGGGCTAGAATTGATCCGCTATGTCAAACAAGAATCTCACTTCCTCTATTCAGCCGTGCTCGCCCCAGGGCGGGTTTGCCAATCAACCCTTTATCGATTTCAAGGCGCCGGAAAACGCGCGCAAGATGCAGGCCGCATTGGAGTTGGTTTCCAGTCAACTGGGCCGCGAGTATGACCTCATCATCGGCGGCAAACGCCTCAAAACAAAGGACAATATCCGCTCCGTGAACCCCGCGCGCCCCGCTCAGATTGTCGGCATTCATCAGAAGGCCGGTGCGGAACACGCCGAACAGGCCATGGCCGCGGCGCTCCGCGCTTTTGAGTCTTGGAGTAGAGTCTCGACTGAGCAGCGCGTTTCCCTGCTCCTCAATGCCGCCCGAATCATCCGCAATCGCAGCTTCGAGTTCTGCGCCTGGCTCACCTTCGAGACCGGCAAAAACTGGGCCGAGGCTGACGCCGATGTGGGCGAAACCATTGATTTTCTTGAGTTTTACGCCCGCGAGGCGCTGCGGCTGGCCGGCTCTCAAACCCCCATTCAGTTTCCCGGTGAGCGCTGCGAGCTGCATTATATCCCGCTCGGCGTGGGCGCGGTGATTCCTCCCTGGAACTTCCCGTTTGCCATTATGGCGGGCATGACCGCAGCCGCCATCGCCACCGGCAACACTGTGATTCTAAAGCCCTCCAGCGACGCGCCTACGATTGCTGCCAAGTTCATGGAAGTGCTGGAGGAGGCGGGAATGCCGGCCGGCGTGGTCAACTTCTGCCCCGGTTCCGGCTCCGCCTTCGGCAACGCCATCGTCGAACACCCCAAAACCCGCTTCATCTCCTTCACCGGCTCCAAAAAAGTTGGCCTGGAGATTCATGAGCGCGCCGCCAAGGCTAAAGCCAACCAAATCTGGCTGAAGCGGACGATTCTGGAGATGGGCGGCAAGGACACGATCCTGGTCTGCGCCGACGCCAATCTGGACGCGGCCGTCGATGGCGTGGTGGCCTCGGCCTTCGGCTTCAGCGGGCAAAAGTGCTCGGCCTGTTCCCGTGCCATCGTCGAAGCCCCTGTCTACAACTCATTCATAGAAAAGTTGTTGGAGCGTGTGGCCAAGCTGACGGTGGGCGATCCGGTGAAAAATTACAACCTCGGCCCGGTCATCAACAAGGGCGCGCTCGACTCCATCCTGGCCTACATCGAAATAGGCAAGAAGGAAGGCCGGTTGATTGCCGGCGGCGAGGCTCCGGCCATCGACGGCGGCTACTTTATTGAGCCCACAGTGTTTGCCGACATTGCGCCGGATGCCGTTCTGGCCCAGGAGGAGATTTTCGGGCCGGTGCTGGCGCTCATCAAGGCAGCCAACTTCGAGGAGGGGATGAAGGTGGCCAACAACACCGAGTACGGCCTGACCGGATCGATTTACTCCACCGACCGCGAAAAGCTGAACATTGCCCGCCGCGAATTTCACGTTGGGAATCTGTACTTTAACCGCAAATGCACGGGGGCGATGGTGGGCGCGCATCCCTTCGGCGGCTTCAATATGAGCGGCACGGACTCCAAAGCCGGAGGGCCGGATTACCTGCTGCTGTTTACGCAAGCCAAGAGCGTGGCGGAGAAGCTGTAGTTCTGTTTGATCTTTCCCAGGTCTCAACTGTGGGAACCCGATTTTACTACTAGCCCTATTTGTGTAGAGTGCGGCGTGGACCAGGAGGTCCACGCAACAGCCGGCCGGGAGGCCGACGCTACGGCCTCGCTAACCACCGGCACTGTATACGCAATCGGAAATCTACTCTATACCAACAGAGCCACATGCAAAATTCAAAGAGGAATGCTAGTAGTGTCAGGGTTTGCAAGAGGCACAGATGTTTGCAGATCATTTCGGCATCTTGTAGCACAATAATTCTCAGGTGCTTTTTCTCCAATCGTCCTCCAAATGTGCCGCTAACTCCTTATCCTGGACGACTTTGCAAATAACTCCTTTGTTTTGACGACTTTACAGCGCAACCCTGTCTGTAACATCAAGAAAACAACGACTTTGCGTCCAAAGTACGGGTGGGGGTAGGCTGTTCAAGCACTAATTTTGCCGTCGGAACAAACTAAAGCCCCGAAGGGGTGCATGAATAGGTAATGCCGGTTTCTTGGTTATTTTGCAAGAGGTTCAACAGGTAAAATGCTCTAGAAACTCCAGTTTCAGGACAGCAATGCGTCTGACCGGGCTGCATTGAGCGTGTGGAAAATCTTCTCGAAGCGTCCGCTTTCGGAGGCTGTGCGCAGGGGGTTCACGCGTTCCACGCAAATCTCCTGGGGTGTGGGCTGGCTGGTCAGGATGGCCACGGATTCGGCCAGAAATTCTGCCAGCGGCATCGCATGTGGATCGTCGGCGCCGTTCATCAGGTGGGTCGCCACGTAAGGCGGAATCAGTTCCAGAACCTCGATCGGCGTGTTCTTGAGCTGGTAGCGCAACGATTGCGTGTAGGAGTGAATCGCGGCCTTGGTAGCGCAATAGGTAGGAGTGATGGCTAGCGGCACAAATGCCAGACCGCTGGAGACGTTGATGATGGTGGCGCGAGGCTGCTTTAGCAGATGCGGCAGCAGCACGGCGATCAGGCGGATGGGGCCGAGCAGGTTGGTGGCCACAGTGGCTTCCGCGTCGGCCAGATCGCTTTGCTGAGCAAATAGTTTTTCCGCGCGCATGATGCCGGCGTTGTTGATCAGCACGTTCAGCGACGGAAACTCGGCGGCAATTTTCGCGGCAAAGGCGCGGATGGCCGCGGGACTCTCGATGTCCAGCGGAATGGATTTCATGCCGGGATTGGCGGCGGCGGTTTCCTCCAGAGCCTGCTTGCGGCGGCCCGCGATGATCACTTGGTTGCCGAGCGCCTGAAGAGCCTCCGCCAGGCCCCGGCCGATGCCCGAGCCGCCGCCGGTGATCAGAATGGTATTGCCAGTGGAATTCATGGGGAATGTCTCCTTCGTGAGGGTAGATACGATATAGATTCGCTCACGAAGAGAACGACTCGCTGGAAAACCATAAAAACTGGAAGCTGTTTCATGACCGAATGCTGGCCATCTTTGAGCTTTTCCTCAAGGGCTAAAGCCCGCGATTGTTCTGCTCTGTCAGCGGCACGGCTGAAGCCGTGCCCTTTCAAAACCACGGCTGAAGCCGTGCCCTTTCAAAACCGGGTTATTAAACAGCCTGTGAAGAGAAAACAGATTCCGCCGTAGCTGATATGCGCAGAACGCCAACCACTTCATGGAGAAGTGGGAATCCCGGTGAATCGCCGCAAAGAGGGTGTCCACGCCCGTGCGCGAAGTATTGGCTTTCAGTCAGCGGGTTGTACCGGTGCGCCGCTACGCCATGGGGCGCGGGTGTGCGGCTTCTTCGGCTTCCAGTTTGCTGCCTACGTCGGCGGCGGCTGCGGCGAGGACGCGGTGGTGGATGGTAAACAGCGCCAGCTCGAGGCGGTCGCTGACCCCGGTTTTGTCGTAGACGGAGCGCAGATAATTTTTGATGACCTGCTCGGTGGTCTTGAGGCGAGTGGCGATCTCGCGATTCTTGCATCCCTGGACTATGAGGGCGACGATGCGCATCTCCTTGGGGGTGAGCCGGTCGCGGACGCGCGTGCCCACCATGTCTTCCTCGACTGACTCGACCACCATGAGCTGCTGAGGCAGCCAGGTGCCTCCGCCGGCCACCGAGCGCACGCACTCCACCAGAGCCGGGCCGGTGACGCTGCGAAAAACCACGCCGCGAAAACCTTGATGCAGGTAAGCGCTGGCGTTGTCGCTGTTCTCGGCAATCACGATGCCGCGGCTGCCGGTGGTCTCCAGCAGTGCGTGCAGCCGATCCATATCCGGCCGCAATGAGGCGGCAAACAGGACAATGGAGCCGGGAAAGGTGGTGATGGCGTGCTGCATGCGATCAAGATCGGTGCACTGCGCGATAATGCGCACGTCTTCGTCCATGGCCAGCACTTTAGCAGTGCCGGCGCGGAAAATTGCCTGCGAATCTGCCAGAATAATCTTATTCATCATGCTCGCCTCATCCGTTGCACACCCTGAATCTCGAGTTGAAGCCCGCCTCGCGCATGGTTTCCATCACGCCGGAAACGCGGAATCATGTCCGGCGATGGCTTCTTCTCTTGTCACTCTATCGGCAGATTCCTCAAAACCCTTGAACTGCTTCAATCTGCAACAAATGAGCGAAGCAGATTCCATTGGTGACCGATCCAGAAAAAAATTCTGCTGTCTCCGGATCATCTCACACGAATGAGATTACAGCTTCCGGACGCGGAGGGTCACGAAGAATTGCGTCCGACGGAGAGGATTTTTACGAATGCGTTTCGTGAGCCGATAGAGAAAGCGAGGCGGGTTCTGTTTTGAGCATGGCCTGAGCCGCGCCGGAGTTCTCTTCCATTAGAGTCTGTTTAACAACTCTGTTTTGGATGAAGGGTACGGGCTTTAGCCCGTACATTACAGGCAGAAGTAGCGGTGGGCTTTAGCCCCTGAGGGATGCTTTTACGGCAATTAACATTCCCTCAGCGGCTAAAGCCGGATATTAAAATCAGCTCTCAACGTACGGGCTGAAGCCCGTACCCTTCAAGGCATAGTTTTTAGACAAGTTCTTAGAAAATCTCAACATCATTCTCCACAGCTCCATGCGGTGAAGTTGGTATGCGCTGTGCCGATGAAGGAGATGGAGAGGTGTAGATGACCGATCGCACGGAACTTCTAGAGGCTGCGATGGACAGTATGCCAGAGGGCGTGGCGCTGCTTGGCGGCGAGGGGCAGATCCTGCTCTGGAACCGTTCGGCGGAGGCGATCACCGGGTATGGGAGCGCCGACCTGCTGTCGCGACAAGCGCCAGAGCCGCTGGAGCCTCTGCTATTGGCTGGCGCACGGCTGGTGAACATAGAGCCGGATGCCGGGGGTCAACTGGGCCACAGAACGCTGGTTTATGCGTCGCACAAGCAGGGCCATGACGTGCCGGTGATGGCGCGCTATTTCATGTTGCGCGACGGCATGGGCGGGCGCATGGGCATGGCGATCCTCTTTCATCCCGCCGACAACCTGGATGCGCTGCCGCACGGAGAGAGTAGCCAGGGCGGAGACGTGAAGGCGAGCCAAGCTGTGGTAGAGGACCGGCTGGCGACGATGTTTGGAGACTTTACGCGCGGCGGCCTGCCTTTGGGCGTGCTTTGGATTTCCGTCGATCAGGCCGCGGAGCTGCGCAAGACGCACGGTACAGGAGCCTGCGAGGCAATGCTCGAAAAGATTAAGCAGACTCTGGCCAACGGGCTGCGGCCAGCCGAGGAGATGGGGCGCTGGGGCGACGATGAGTTTCTGATTCTGTCGCACGAGCGCACACCGGAGATGCTGGAGACCCATGCACAGGCGCTGGGCGGATTGGCCCGGACGGCGGACTTCCGCTGGTGGGGCGACCGGGCAACGCTGACGGTGAGCATCGGCGCGGCTCAGGCTGAACAGGAGGAAAGTTTGGCTGATCTACTGGAAAGAGCAAAAACCTCCATGATAACCAGCTTTCAAGCGGGCGGAAACCATACCACGTCCGCACCGAGGAGGAATACATGTTCGCCATCATAGGCATAGTCGTGGTGTTTGGATCGATCCTCGCCGGATTCCTTATGGAGAAGGGTCATATTCTGGTTCTTCTTCAGCCGGCCGAATTGCTGATTATTGCCGGCGCGGCCACGGGCACATTACTTGTGGCCAATCCGACTTACGTGATCAAAGACATCATCGCCGGATTGATGGGAGTGCTGAAAGGCTCTCCGTTCGACAAGGCGCGTTACCTGAACACGCTCAAGATGATGTACCAGTTCCTGAACAAGGTTCGTAAAGAAGGATTGCTGAGCGTGGAGATGGACGTTGAGAAGCCATCGGAGAGTACGATTTTCAAGAACTATCCGGAGTTTCTCGCCGATCATCACGCCCGGGACTTTGTGTGCGACACGCTGCGCATGGCCATCACGGGAGGCGTGGACCCCTTCGACATGGACCAGATGATGGAGCTTGACATGGAGGTGCATCACCACGGGGCGACGCTGCCGGTCACCTCCTTAACCACTGTCGCAGACTCACTGCCGGGGCTGGGCATTGTGGCGGCGGTGCTGGGCGTGGTGATCACCATGGGTTCGCTGGGCGGCCCGCCGGAGGAGATCGGCGAAAAGGTAGCGGCGGCGCTGGTAGGAACGTTTCTGGGTATTCTTCTGTGTTACGGCGCGGTTGGTCCTCTGGCCTCGAACATGTCCAAGACGGCAGACGCACAAAACGAATATCTGCACGTGCTGCGCGTGCTGATCCTATCGTTTCTGAAGGGATCTGCTCCGATGATCGCCATCGAGATGGGACGGCGCGCAATTCCCGCGCATGTGCGTCCCAGCTTCGACGAAATGGAAAAGAACTGCAAGAGCCAGACAGCCGCTCCTGAAGCAGCAGCAGCCGCGGCCTAAGTCTCTGACCGCATGATTTTGTTTCTTGAGGTTTGTACTTTCCCACCCTTTCGCCAGACCGGGGTCCCCAGCACATGAATTATGTGTGCTGGGGTGGAGAAAACAGGCGAAAGGATGGGGCACGGAGCTGTTACAGAATCACACGATCAGAGGCCTGGAGCCCGTAAAGCCCTCCGGGGAGAAAGCCGGCATCATGGCATCATCCAAGACGCAACCGATCATCGTCATCAAGAAAAAGGGCGGCCACGGCGGGGGACACAACGGCGGCGCGTGGAAAGTGGCTTATGCGGACTTTGTGACCGCCATGATGTCGTTGTTCATCGTGTTGTGGCTGATGGGTTCGAGTGAGAAGGTGAAGAAGGCCGTTTCCGGCTACTTCAACGATCCCAAGGGAACAGGCGCGCTACTGGGCACCACCATGACCGGAACCGGTGTAACCATTGCGCAGACGTCCACCAACGAACTAGAAAAGTTGAAAGACAAGCTGGAACAGGAGATCAAGGCGCGCAAGGAACTGGAGAATCTCTCCAAGCAGATTGATATGACGATTACTCCCGAGGGTCTGCGCATAGAGCTGATCGAAGGCAAGAACGGCACCTTCTTCCAGAGCGGCAGCGCAAAACTGAGCGATAACGGCCAGGAGCTACTGGCGCTGCTTGGCAAAGAGCTGAAGACGCTGCCAAATTCGCTGCTGATCGAAGGCCACACCGATGCGACGCCATACTCCAGCGACAACAGTTACAGCAACTGGGATCTGTCGGCAGATCGCGCCAATTCAGCACGCCGGATTTTGCAGCAGGACGGTGTGCGCCCCGACCAGGTGACACAGGTGCGCGGCTATGCCGACCAGATGCTGCGCGTAAAAAACAATCCCACCGACCCCTCTAACCGGCGCGTTTCGATACTGGTGAAGAACGATAATGAAAAGGTGCCGACGCTGTTGGCGGAGGGCGTGGTGAATGGAACTACGCCGCTGCCGGCATCCGCGAAGACGCCCGCTCCGCCAGAGAAGGGAGCCACGCCGCCGGGCGCTAAGCCTTCCGCACAACCCGCTGCCAACCCTGCACCTCCGGCTATCGCCGCTGCCGCTTCTCCGGCTGTCGCAGCTCCGGCGGCAAAGCCTCCGGCAGTCACTCCGGCGGCCAAGCCCAGCCTGATGGACAAGATCAAGGCCATGCTGCCGGGAAAGAAGAAGTAAGCCGGGGCAGCGAGCCTGCCGGTTATTGATCCGGCCATTCATTACTGATCCGGCCCCAAAGAAATGCAACACTCCCTCCCACCCATTCCGCAAAAAGCGCGGAATGGATGGGGCACAGCGTTTCAAAACTTCTGAGCCGGATCAATAGAGTGTGTTTCATCAATGGCCTCTATTTCTCGCTTGCAATCCCTCTCTCGAAAATCCTGAGTGGGGAGAGTACGCGGGCTTGCAAAAAGAGGCATTTTCAGGTTAAATCAGCGCTTTTTTAGGCTGAAAACGGGCAAAATACGGGGTTTTCTGTTACTGATTCGTCAATAGGTAGAAATTGTAATCTATTTATTATGTGTTGCTTACAAGAGACGATGGGTCGAAAAACGGCCTTCACATGGTAGGGGGTGTGGGCAAGCTGAATTGGTGGTACGGACCGCGCGCGGAGCCATAGCATTCCAGTTCCCGCTCGACCCTTTTCGGCGCTCGGCTACCGTTTGACCTCATTGCCCGCTCGGACCTCCAATTGAGATTGTGCGCCGATGGAGGGTAATTTTCTGCCAAGACTGGCCCCTTCCACTACGCGCAGGGCAGGCTGTCCAGGAGGACCTGCGGTGGGGCAGACGCCTTCGGCAGAGCAGACTGGGAGAGTGTGACCCTTCCCAGGTCCTAGAGTCCGGACCTGGGGCACCCGGCACCCGGCCGGTGATTCAGTTCCCGGCATCATCGCATTTTTTCGGCGCAACCCATTTCCATCCTTGATACTGGTGCATGTAAATAATTTCAGGTAGGAGCTATCGCTTTGACGCTTCGTTATCGTACGTCTTACTTGCTCGCTGTCCTTCTTCTTGCCAATTACAGTGGAATGATGTGGGCGCAACACGCCGCCAACACTAATGCCATCTACCAGCAATTGCGTGGCCTGTTGCCGGGCGACGATGTCATCACGGTCAGCAACCTGGAGTTGCGCCGCGATGCGGCCACCTTCACCTTTCGCAGCGGGAGTTTTGCCTTTTATGGCAAGGTGAACGGCAAGGTAACGGGCGCGGTCTTCAAAGGCGATGGCCATCTGCACATCACGCCGCCCAACGTGCAGGAGCGGCACAATCTGTCCATTCTCAATCACTCCGAGGAGTTTGATGAAGATTTCGACCGCGTGGTGTTGCGTTTTACGGACACAACTGCTGCGGAGTTGCACAAGGCATCGACAGGCAACGGTGAGCCAGACTCGGTTTACGCCAAGGCGGCAGAGGATTTTCACAACTTTGCGCGGACCAAGCTCAAAGAGAATCTCGATCTGCGGCTGCTGGAAGACGTTCTGAGTCCGGCTCCAGGAGGGTTTTTCCTGGCGGCCATCCACGGAAAGACGAATTCGCATCTTGTCTTCCGGGTGGATTCGCACGGGGCGAGTGATGTGGAGCCGGAGGAGATTTCGCTGCTGAACTGGAGCGACTGGGGCGCGATTTATCTTAGCGCCTTTCACGCGGCAACGGATATGGCCCGCGGCGGCGGCAAGGGAAACGAGCAGAATGAAACCTGCCGTATCGACAACGAGAACCTCGATGTTTCCATCGAGAGAAATGGCTTTCTCACCGGGCTGGCGACGGTTCACCTGGTGGCCGAGCAGGACGGCGTAGCGGTGGCGCCGCTCGCTCTTTATCCCACGTTGCGCGTAAGCCGCGTGGAGACCGAGAAGGGCGATCCGCTGGATTTTGTGCAGGAGAAAAAGGATGAAGACGCTGACTTCGGTGTAGTGTTAGCCCAGCCTTTGAAACGAGGTGAATCGTCGACGATTCGCATTGCATATAGCGGCAAGGACGTAGTGAGGAACGAGGGCGGCAATAACTACTATCCCATCGCGCGGCAAAGCTGGTATCCCAATGGGTCCAGCGGACTGGGCGACTATGCCACCTACCACATGCTCTTTCATGTCCCCAAGGGACTTCAATTGATTGCCACCGGAACCAAGGTGAGCGAGAACAGCGATGGCAAGATTACGACGACCGAGTGGAAAACCGACGTACCGCTTGCAGTGGTGGGCTTCAATCTAGGTAAATTTGTCATGAAAGAGGCCAAGGTGCAAAGCAAATCTGGCGACGACCTGGTCATTGATGCGTATGCCAACACGGCGCCGCCTGACAGTTTTACCAGAGTGGACAGCCTCCCGACAAGTCGGCCTCGCATTTCGCAGGATGACGTGGCTACGGGCGACGTTGACACGCCGTCCATGCTGCCCGTGCAACTCAGTCAGGGCGAGGTAGCGGCGCGGCTTTATACCGCGTACTTCGGCCCGTTGCCTTTCAACCATATCGCCATTACTCAACAGTCAGCCTGCTACTACGGGCAAAGCTGGCCGATGCTGGTCTATTTGCCCATCTGCGGCTTTCTCGACCAGACGCAGCAGCATTTACTGGGATTGCATCCGGAAGATATGTACTGGAAGGTCGTTACCCCGCACGAGGTGTCGCACCAGTGGTGGGGGCAGACGGTAGGCTTCCGGAGTTATCGCGACCAGTGGATGAGCGAAGGTTTTGCGAATGCCTCGGCCTCCATTTTCCTGCAACTCACGCGGCCCAAGCCGGACGATTTTCGAGAGTTTTGGAAGCAAGAACGGAAACTGCTCACCGATAAAAACCAGTATGGTTTTCGTCCTATCGATGTAGGCCCGGTCACGATGGGCATTCGGCTCAGTTCTCCCAATGTGGGATGGAACATCTACGAGGATCTGGTCTATCCCAAGGGCGCGTATATTCTGCACATGATCCGGATGATGATGTGGACGCCCAAGGACGGGGATCAACGTTTCATCGATACCATGCACGACCTTCTGGCGAGTTACCGGCTGCGAGCTGCCACAACCGAAGACTTCAAGGCCGTGGTGGAAAGGCACATGAGCCCCGGAATGGACCTGGAAGGCAATCACCGCATGGATTGGTTCTTCAACGAGTATGTGTATGGAATGGAGTTGCCGGCGTATCACTTCGAGGGACAGGTAACACAGAACGGCGATACTACATTCCTGCACTTTAAGCTGACTCAGTCGGGAGTTTCGGCAAACTTCCGGATGATGGTGCCGATCTATCTGGAACTGGCAGACGGCAGAATCTTTCAGCTGGGCGCGGCGGCAATCTTCGGTTCGACGACCATCGACCAAACCGTGCCGCTGCCCAAACTGCCGTCTCCAGTCAAGCGTGCATCAATTAACTATTACTATGACGTGCTTGCTATCGAGAAATAGGCCGTTTGTCGAGTTAACTTCATTTTTATAAACGCACAGAACGCGGACCTTGGTCCGCGTTCTGTGCGTTTGACGATTGAGCTGGATTACGCCTTGATCGGCGTAGCGGCCAGCCGTTCCTTGATGAGTTCGTGGCCACGAGTTAGAAACTCTTCCAATGGCAGCTTGCCCGCATCTACTTCGGCGAGGAGGTCGCGCTGGGCGGCGTATTCCTTGTTGACAATGCCGGATTTCGATTGCAGCATCCGCCATGCCTTGCGGCGCTCTACGCAGAACATGACTAACTGGCGCGAGAGAGCGTAATAAGTTGTTTTGCCCGCGTCTTCGACTGTAATGTAGACGCCGAAGTCGGGGATGAAGGCGCGGTGGCCGGGGGTTAGATAGCGGCGGTAGACCACGTCCTGCTGCGTGATGCGGACCAGCATGTTGTCTAACGGGATGAGCTTGGCTGCGGCTTCGGGCTTGATTTTTTTCAGGTGATTGCGGAAGCGGGCTTCGGTGACGCACCAGTGGGCTACGGTGTAATGGGAGGTTTCGCCGGTCACCTTGTTCTTGGTCTCGTACCAATCGAGATCAATGGACGGATTGCCCTTGATGTCCAGCGCCTCCTGATAGGTTTCACCGAGGCGAGGGTTGAAGACGAACTCGGGGACGCCGCGGGAGTCGCGCACGCGTTGGGCCTGGATGAGGGCCATGTCGTCGGCGACGCCGTGCTCCGGCTGGCAGGTAGTGAAAGCCTGGATGAACATGGTGCCGCGATATTCCAGGCCGTCGAGGATGGCGCGGTAGAGCTTGGGCGCGTTGGCCATGGAGACCTGCGCGACAAAGGGCGAACCGTGGCCGGCGAGGAAGGTTTCCGCAACGGTTTTCTTCTCGGTGTTCTTGCCCTGCGTTGCCGCGCCGTAGGTGTTCATGTCGCCGCCGCCGAGCATGGGGGTGGAGTCGGAGTTCTGGCCGCCGGTGTTGGAGTAGACTTGCGTGTCCAGCATCAAGACCTTGACGTTGGGGCGATTCTGCAGCATCACCTTGGAGACGTTTTGATAACCGATGTCGCCCATGCCGCCGTCGCCGCCTACGGCCCAGACCTTGGGCAGCTCGACAATTTCCTGGTCGGTCATCAGCGCGTCGGTGAAGTGAGTGAGGTTGTAATACTCCTGGGCATCGATCACGTCTGAACTGCCCTGATCGGAGGACGGTCCATCGGCTTCCACGCCTGCGTCGCGCGTGAGCAGGATGTCGGCCAGTCGCTCGGGAATGACGGAGCGGCGCGCGTGATCGACGATGAAGCTCTCGCCCATGAGCCAGCCTACGGTGACGCCGTCCTGGAAGAGGGAGTTCATCCACGGATAGGGATGAGGATTGTTGGGCGAACTGGAGCCGTAGACGGTGTTGCAGCCGGTGTGGGCGGCCATGGCCATGACGCTCATGCCGTTGGCCAGACGGCCATCGACGGCTTGCAGATTTTTGTGGTTGAAGGCCTCGGTGAGCAGAACGGCGGCGATGGCCTCGACCAACTGGGCGTCCGTGATGAGTCCGTTGGCAGCTTCATAAGCGGCGATGCGTGCGTGAGTGTCCTTTTCGTCTTCGCCGCCCAGGCCGAGGATGAGATGCGCGATGGCCTGACGGAGTAGTGCGTACTCAGCGGGGCTGGTGGCCTGGAGATGGGCGAGGCGGGCCGCGCCGACCTTCTCGAGTTCACCGGCTTTGGCCAGGAAGCGGTCGCTCTTGGCGTGGAAGACGGGGCGCATGTAAGCCTCGGTGACCGCGGCGATGGAGCGCAGAACGCTTTTTTCTCCGCAGCCCGCGCAGGCGCCGTCGCCGGCCACCAACGCGTCGTAGGTGGAGCGAACCATGAGCATGTTGCGCAGCGTGGCGGTCTTCGAGTCGGCCGGATTGGCGGCGTTGAAGAGTCCGAGAAACTTCTGCGATGTGTCGGGCAGCAGATCGAGGAAGCCGGTTCCGGTCATGTGCTTGGCGTTGACTTCTTCAGTCTCCGCAACCATTTTGAGGGCGTTGTGGTCGCCGCAGGCGGTGACGCAGGCGGCGCATCCCTTGCATAAATCGGAAACAAAAATCGAGAAGATGCCGCCTGAACCGGGAGCCTTGCGCTCGGGCGACGAGAAGATGGCCGTCACCTTCTGATAGGCCATGGGAACCTTGTCGAGAATCGCAAAGAACTGATCCTTTGACTTAGCGGAAAAGCCATCGAGCGAGTTAGTAACTTCGCGCAGGATCGTCGGCAGAGGAGTGCCGGTTTTAATGTCGGCCGTCATGCGTTGGCGTGCTTGCTTTTCGATCTCCGGCAGCGTGGCGAGGAGTTGTGCACGGTCTGTCGCCTCAGCCACGTAGTAGGAGACGGCAGTCCGCAGCAGCGTACTCAGGTCCTGCGCGGTGTTGGGCAGGGCGGTGTCCGGGCAGACGGAAATGCAATCCATGCACTGGGTGCAGTTCTCTGCGATGAAGAGCGGCGTTTCGCGGCGGGCCACGTATTTGGAGGCCGTGTCTCCGGTGGCGGCGGCGATCATGCCCATGGCCGAGAGCGGCGTGGAAGGCTGGTTGTATCCAAAGTTCGCGCGGAACTCGGCGTCGAAGTTTGCGACGCTGGCCAGCGGCGTGCGCGCAGCCTGACCGGCGGGCAGCGCATGGGAGCGGCAGCCGGAGCCGCATGAGCCACCAGCGGCGGCCGTCTCCAGAATCGGCATCAGCGCATGACCGCGCAGGGAAGAATGGTCGGCCGCCGTGAGCGCGCCTATTTTGATCTCTGCCACCTGATCGTAGCCCTGCATCATGACTTCCATGTTGGACTCGACGACGGCCTCGCCCAGCTTGCCGAACTTGCTGACATACTGCTTGCGAACCACGGCGCGATACTGCTCCTGCGTGATGCCGAATTCCTTGAGCAGCGTGCTGACGCGGAAGAACGCGCCGAGAAATGCATTGCCCTGCATGCGCAGTTGCAGGTCGCCGCGGTCGGTGGCTTTTTTCGCAATTTCAAAACCGGGGAGGGTGAAGACGCGAATCTTCTTATCGATGATCTGCTTGCGCGCCCAGAGCGGCAACTGTTCCCAGGCTTGCTCGCCTTGCTGATCGGACTCCCAGACCAGCGAGCCGCCTTCGGCCATGCCGTCGAGGGGATTAGTGTGCGTGAAGGCCTTGGGGTCGCAACAGAGAACCACCGTCACGTGGCGCAGATCGCAGTTGACGCGGATGCGGTCCTTGGCGGCGACCATGAAGTACGAGGTCGGCGCGCCCTTCTTCTCGGAGCCGTACTTGGGATTGGCGCTGACGTGGATGACTTCCTTGGGATTTCCGAGGGCGTCGTGCTCTCCGTCACGCTCATAGATCAGATCGTTGAGGTCGCCCAGGATGGCGCCCAAGTTTTTGCCGGTGGTGATGGCGCCCCAGCCGCCGATGGAGTGGAAGCGCACGGCGACCGCGCCCTCGGGCAGCAGCGACGGAGTTTCATCACCGATGACTGCGTAAGGGTGATCGATGCCGAGGACAAAGAAGCTCACGCCGTCGGAGGCGTGCTTGCCGTCCTTGCGGGCGCGGTTGGCGGCGGCGAATTCGTAGGCGCCTATAATGTGCTCGGGGCGAAAGTCGCGCGAGCCGAGGCCGTAACTGCCGCCGTAAATCTTCGGGACATCGGCGAGCGAAATTGCGGGCAGGCCGGCAACCGATTGAACAGCCTTGGAAAACGCGGTGCGAATGTCGCGGCCCAGCGGATTGTCGCCGGAGAGGGCCTCATCCGTGCGCTCCAGGATGATGACTTGCTTCTTGCCCTTGAGCGCGGCCACGATGGCGGCTTCAGGGAAGGGGCGAATCACGTTGACGTGGATGGAGCCGACGCTGGCGTTGCGCGTCTGGCGCAGGTAATCGACAGCGGCCTCGATGTTTTCCGCGGCCGAGCCGAGGGAGACGAAGACTGTTTCGGCATCGTCCGTTTTGTATTTGCTGATGAGGCCGTAGCGGCGGCCGGTCAGTTCGGCAAATTTTTCATAGGCGTCTTCGAGGAACTTGAGAATCGGCTCGGCGAAGTTGTTGCGCCGCGCCACGACGCCATTCATGTAGTGTTCCTGATTCTGCACCGGGCCAAGCAGGATGGGATTGGTCAGGTCCATCATCTTGGGCACGCGGCGGCGCGTGGGGCCAAACAATGTGCGCTGCGCCTCGGTGGGGCAGTCGATGATGTCGGCCGGCGAACCGAGGTACTCGCGGATGAGGGCGGATTCGTGCTTGTAGAATGTGCGCTCCAGGTGTGTGGTGAGGAAGCCGTCCATGATGTTCATGCCGGGGGTGAGCGAAAGCTCGGTCACGCGGCGCAGGATGAGCGCCTGATCGGCGGCTTGCTGCGCATCCTTGCCGAAGAGCATGATCCAGCCGGTGTCGAGCGCGCCGTAGATGTCGTCGTGGCCGCAATGCACGTTGAGGGCTTGCTTGGTCAGCGCACGCGCGCCCACCTCCAGCACCATCGTCGAGCCTTTGCCGGGAGCGTGATAATACTGCTCGACGCCGTAGACCACGCCCTGACCGGAGGTGAAGTTCACCACCCGCTTGCCGCAGACCGAATGAGCAATCGCGCCGCCCTGGGCCGCGTGTTCGCCCTCGGTTTCAATGGCGATGGTGTTGTGCCCGAAGACGTTCAAGTGGCCTTCGGCATAGGCCTGCTGAAAGAGCTCGCCGCCCTCCGTGGAAGGCGTAATCGGATAAAAAACGCCGGCGTCGGCGATGCGCGTCTCGGTGTGATACGAGACAAGTTGGTTTCCATTGGCGGTAACCCGAATGCCGGGAAAGCGAGCAGTAGTCATGAATTCCTCTCTGTAATTGCACATCTTGTGACGTCAATGTTTTTTGCGCACAGTGGGAGACCGGTACAACGGACGGGCTCCGGGCTGGGTGATCTCCAAAGGCCACACAACGGTCCCGCAATCCGCTGGGGAAGCAGCCTCGTCTCTAGTATGCACTCTGAATTGAGAGACTGCGCACCATATTGCGGGACGGCGTCCTTCTTCTTGAGTGTTAGATGCACAGCATTCCTCGACGATTCCTTTCTCGGACTCGTGAGCGAGGGGAAGTTGCGCCTAAGTTCAACCTCAGGCGGCGATAATTGTCGAGCCACACCTTGCTATCGCGCAATTTCAGTTGTTCCAGCAGGCGTTTCGAGGCTTTACCATGACTGAGAGGACTTTTCGCGATGAAATCTTTCTTCGAGTTGCGTTTTGTGCGTTTTGCCTATCTTACTATCGTTGCCGGCATCATCCTTTTTGCAGGGTCGAACCGCATCGCAGCGCAGAGCGCCTCCCAAGCCGCCCAGATTGCCGCCAATCTGCCCGCCGACACCCACGCGGTGATCGACCGCCTCACCAGCCTGCGCGAGCTGCCGGATGGGGCCTGGAAGCTCCATGCCGGCGACCTGGCGCATGGCGAGCAGGTGAACCTGGACGAGAGCGGCTGGCAGCCCATCGCCACAGACTCGAAGGCGCCCAAGGAGGCGGTCTGGTTTCGCCAGACATACCAGATTCCGCCCACGCTGAACGGCTACGACTTGACCGGCGCGCGCATCTGGTTCCAGTTCCACGCTGAAGCCAACGGCCCCATGCCGGAGATTCTCTACTTTAATGGCCGCCGCGTTGCCATGGGCGACGACCTGGAGCCGGTGGTGTTGTTCGATAATGCCCGGCCTGGCGACAAGGTGACGGTGGCCGTCAAGCTGCTGCACACGGTGGACGACAAGAACTTCAAGGGCGCTACGCTGAAGATCGACTTTCCGGAGGGCCGGCCTAATCCAGAAGACTTGCGCGAAGAGTTTCTTTCAGCGGCGCTGCTGGTTCCTTCGATGGCACCGAATGACACTGCGCAATTGGCCACTCTTTCAGAGGCCATTCGTGCGGTGGACCTGAGCGCTCTCGACGCTTATGACCAAACCAAATTTGATACGAGTTTGAAGGCGGCGCACGTCCGGCTCGAAGCGCTGAAGCCGTTACTGCAACAGGCAACGCTGCACCTGACCGGCAACTCGCACATCGACGCGGCCTGGCTGTGGCCGTGGACCGAGACGGTGGACGTGGTGAAGCGGACGTTCGGGACGGCACTACAGTTGATGTACGAGTACCCCGAGTACACCTACACGCAGTCGGCGGCGGCTTACAACGAGTGGATCGCCGACAAATATCCCGAGATGAACGCCGAGATTGCTCAGCGCATCAAGGAAGGCCGCTGGGAGATTGTGGGCGGCATGTGGGTCGAGCCGGACCTGAATATGCCCGACGGCGAGTCGCTGGTGCGACAAATTCTCGTGGGCAAGCGCTGGTTCAAACAAAACTACGGAGTTGACACGCGCATCGGCTGGAATCCGGATAGTTTTGGTTATACCTGGCAGTTGCCGCAGATCTACAAAAAGAGCGGCATCGATTATTTTGTGACGCAGAAGATGGCCTGGTGCGACACCAACCAGTTGCCCTTCAAGTTTTTCTGGTGGGAGTCGCCGGATGGCTCCAAGGTGCTGACTTACTTCCCGCATGACTACGCCAACGATAATCTGAACCTGGTGCGGCTGGCGCGCGACTTCACCATCGCGCAGAAGCAGGCCACAGGGCTGCCGGGCATCATGGACCTCTACGGCATCGGCGACCACGGCGGCGGACCTACGCGCGCCATTCTCGACGAGGGCTTCCATTGGGAGCAGCCGGGGCACGTGACGCCGAAGATCGAGTTTGGCACGGCGCAGAGTTACTTCTCGTTGCTCGAATATCAGATTGCGCCTGACAGCCCGGAGTGGAACTACCAATCGATTGCCAAAGGCTACACGCCTCCGCCTGCGGTTCCCGGCAAGGTGAACATACCCACCTGGAAGAGCGAGTTGTACTTCGAGTATCACCGCGGCGTGATGACCACCCAGGCCAACCACAAGCGCAATATGCGCGAAGCTGAGGTTGAGGTGCTCAACGCGGAAAAGTGGGCGTCGCTGGCATGGCTTGATGGCCGCGAGTATCCGCGGAAAGAACTGACCGAAGATTGGAAGAAGGTCCTCTTCAACCAGTTCCACGACACCGCCGCCGGCTCCGGTATCGGGCGAATCTACATGGATGCGCAGAAGGACTACGATGTGGTGCGCTGGTCGACGAATGAGATTGATGCCAAATCACTTGAAGTTCTGTCAGAGCAAATTGATACGAATGCCGGACAAATGGGACCTGAATCACAATCTGTTGTTGTCTTTAATCCGCTAGGATGGGAACGCAACGGACAGGTGAAGGTTAAGATCCAATCTGCACTGTCGGGGATGCCAGAAGTGGTGGCACTGCAAGAACACAACGGGAATATAGTAGTAGCTGACGTTCTCGCGTTTGATCCGAAGTCGCGGATTGCCGACATCGAGTTCAAAGCTAAAGGCATTCCAGCTTTCGGATATAAAGTTCTGAAGGTGCAAGCCGCAGAGTCAAAATTTGGTGCAGGTCGAGGCCATGGAGAAGACTTCCCATCTACTTCAGGTAACAAACCGACCGAAGGCTCCTACTCCATTAGTGATAGTGGACTCCGAGTGGAAGTGGATGTCAACACAGGATGTATCGTAAGACTCCAGGATCAGAAAACCGGAACAAGCATTCTTAAGCCCGGTAACTGCGGCAACCAACTCCAGTTCTTCAAGGACACGCCTAAAGAATACGACGCATGGAACGTCGATCCCGGAACCTTGGACGCAGAGCCCGCGACCATCGCAAAGGCTGATTCAGTCGAATGGGCGGATGACGCCATCCGCGTGACCAGCCATTGGCAAAGCTCCAAGTTTGTCCAGACCATCAGTTTAAAAGGCGACATCATCGACATCGACAACGAGATCGATTGGCATGAGTCGCATGTCCTGCTCAAGGCGGCGTTTCCGGTGGCGGCTTCTGGGCCGTTCGCTACTTACGAGATTCCCTACGGCACCATTGACCGGGCAACCACGCGCAACAACAGTTGGGAGCAGGCACAGTTTGAGGTTGCGGCGATGCGCTGGGCCGACCTGGGCGGAATCGGGTCCGACGGCAAGCAGCACGGCCTGAGCATCCTGAACCAGACCAAGTACGGCTACGATGCCGTGGGCAACACGCTGCGACTGACGCTGCTGCGCTCGCCCAAATGGCCCGACGCCGAGGCGGACATGGGCCATCACCACTTCCACTACGCGCTCTATCCCCACGCCGGGACGTGGAAGGAGGCGCTCACTGTGCGCCACGGCTATGAGTACAACTACCCGCTCATAGCCGTCGTCACCACGGCTCATCCCGGCTCGCTGCCCGCCTCGCACTCCTTCGCCTCGGTCTCGCCGGAGAATGTGGTGCTGACCGCGGTGAAGAAAGCCGAGGACGCAAATGGCTTGATTTTCCGCGTTTATGAGTGGGCGGGCAAGGAAACGATAGCCGAGTTCCATGTGCCGCCGGGAGCAACCGGCGCCACTGTCACCAACCTAATGGAGACGCCGGAGGGCTCGCCGCTGGCGGTGGTTGGCGATGTGGTGAAGGCGCCGATTCACCCCTACGAAATCCTGACCATCCGCGTGGATTATCCTAATAGCGGGCCGAAGCAGTAGAAACGTTGACGATGGTGAATTTAGGGAAGCTCTGATTAAGTCTTTATTGCGAGTCAGCATTCCCTCAGGGGCTAAAGCCCGACGTTGTTTTGTTGCATTTTCGGCACGACTAAAGTCGTGCCCTTTCAAAACATCGACTTAATCAGAGGTTCCTTAGTGGTATCCCAGGTCCCCAAATGCGAGGGATCTCCACCCTACAGACGAAGACCTGTCTGTGGGGACCCCGGACCTGGGGCACCCATATTTCAGGAACATTTTCACCGATGCGAGCGTATAACGGGGCTGGAGGGCAATTGCCATGAAATTTAGTAAGATGCAAATAGCGGCAACATTGGTAATGAGCCTGGTATTGGCGGCTGGAATGGCGGGATGCAGGATTCAAACGGAAAAGGGCGCCAACGGAGAGGATAAGAAAGTCCAGATTGATACGCCGTTTGGCGGCATCCATGTGAATACCGATCAGACCACGGCCGCCGATCTGGGTTTGCCGGTCTATCCGGGCGCCACGGCGGTAAAGGGCGACGGCGACCACAAGTCTGCCGATGTACAGATGGGCTTTGGCGAGTGGCAGTTGAAGGTGAAGGTAGTCTCCTATCAGACGCCTGATTCCGAGGACAAGGTCACCGCTTTCTACAAGAAGGCGCTGGGCCGCTACGGCAATGTAATTACCTGCCAGGGCAACGCTCCGGTGGGTACTCCGGCGATGACCACCGAAGGGCTGACCTGCGCCGACGATGAAAACAACGGCCACAACATCAAGATCGACCAAGGGGATTACCACCTGGGCAAAGGGAATCTGGAGTTGAAGGCCGGCTCCAAGCGTCATCAGCACATTGTGGGCTTTGAAAGTCCGAAGAACAGCCAGACATGTTTTTCCCTGGTGGCGCTGGATTTGCCCGCCGAGGTGGGGTCTGGTTCAGAAAAGAGCGATTAGTGTCTGTACGCACTGCGTGGGAGACTAGAGACACAGTAGACCGCCAAGGCATCAAGTACTGGGTGAGCGCATGGCTGCCGGTTGCCATCGGCATCGGCGTCATCATGCTGGAATCCACGGAACTGTTCGGCGCCAACCACACCAGCGGTCCGCTGCACTGGCTCTGGGAGGCCCTTTTCGGACCTGTTACCAGAGCCCGCTGGAATGTGATTCATACCCTGATTCGCAAGAGCGGCCACTTTTTCGGCTACGGCTTTATCGGCGTGGCGTGGCTGCGCGCCTGGTGGATGACGCTGCCGCGCTCCAGCTTTCTTCCCGACGCGTCCCTGGCGCTGATGGGAACGGCTCTGGTTGCAAGTTGCGATGAGTGGCACCAGAGTTACCTGGCCAACCGCACCGGATCAGCCTGGGATGTGCTGCTGGACTGTTCCGGCGCCATCGCGCTGCAACTGGCAGTCTACATCTATATGCGAATGATGAAGCCCAAGCGGCTGATCAGTCCAGAGTAGGAATTTTGTGGATCAGGCTTGGAGATGAGAATCTGCGCTGAAACCGGAGCCATCGTAACCAAGAAACACGATGGAGCTAATGTTATTCTTGCTGGCAGCCCCGCAAAAGTTGTTAGAGAAAACATCGATTGGCTGGGCGCAAGGATTCGATAACACAGATCGCAGTTGAACTGAAGATTCTGCCACAAAACAAACACGGGCGCATCCCGCGAGGGGATGCGCCCGTTGTTGCGAACGCGCCCTAAAAAGCTCCGCCTGGACAGCTTGTCCAAAGCGCAGCCGAAGGGGCAAGACCTATGCGGCCTCTTCCTTGACTTCTTCCTTGCTTTCTTCCTTCTTCGACTCTTCCAACTGCTTTTCCATTTCGGCGCGCTTCTTGGCCTTGATGTCGTCGCGCTTCTGACGCTTGGCATCGAGCTGTTTTTCGGCGCCCAGCAGTTCGATGAAGGCCTTTTCGCCGCCGTCGCCCTTGCGGAATCCGGTGCGGACGATGCGCAGATAGCCGCCCTGGCGGTCACCGTAACGCGGCGCCACGGTTTCGAAGAGCCGCTCGACGGACTCATCGGTCATGAGAAAGCTGAGGGCCTGGCGGCGCGAGTGCAGATCGCCGTTCTTGCCCAGGGTGATCATCTTTTCAACCAGCGGACGAACCGCCTTGGCCTTGGTCACGGTGGTCTCGACGCGATCTTCGAGAATGACGGACGTAGTCAGGTTGCGCAACAGGGCGCGACGGTGGCTGGTGTTGCGTCCGAGCTTGAATCCTGCATTGCGATGGCGCATGGTGAAACTCTCTTTCGATAACAGATGTCAGAGATCAGAGATCAGAGATCAGCAGTCAGTCAGCACCTAAAAAGCCGTGTCTACGGATTCATCGAGAACTGATCTCTGATCTCTGAACCCTGATCTCTGTCTTAAAAGTTTTCCGTCTCGGTGGGCAACTGCAGGTCCACTGAATCCAGCGGCTCGTCCTCGTCGTCGAAGTGGCTGTAGTTGGCGGCCAGCGCAACGGCGGGTGAGATGCTGGTGGGTCCGGGGACAGCGTTGCCTTGCTCGTCGATCTTCATGCCCAGCGAGAGGCCCATCTGGGCGAGGATTTCTTTGATCTCGTTGAGGCTCTTGCGGCCAAAGTTCTTGGTTTTGAGCATTTCCGCTTCGGTCTTCTGCACCAGTTCGCCGATGGATTGGATGTTGGCGTTCTTGAGGCAGTTGTAGCTGCGGACGCTCAGTTCCAACTCTTCGACAGAGCGGTTGAGGTTGTCGTTGCGCAACAGTATGCGGCCTTCCTCGCCTCGCCCTTCAGCCTCGATCTCTTCCTCGAAGTTGATGAAGATGTTCATGTGGTCCTTGAGCAGCTTGGCGGCCAGGCCGACGGCATCGGCGGGCAGCACGGCCCCGTTGGTCCACACTTCCAGGGTGAGCTTGTCGTAGTCGGTAATCTGCCCCAGGCGAGCGGCTTCCACCACGTAGTTGACGCGACGCACCGGCGAGTGGACCGAATCCACGGGGATGAAGCCAATGCCCAGGTCAGCGTCGAAGTTCTTGTCGGCGGAGATATAGCCGCGTCCGCGCTTGAGGCGCATCTCCATGTCCAGCTTGCCCCCTTCGGAAAGAGTGGCAATATAAATGTCCTTGTCCAGAATCTCGACGTCGCCATCGGCCTCAATCATTCCCGAAGTGACCACGCCGGGCTGGTCGGCCCTCAGATAGAGCGCTTTGGGGCCCTCGCCCGCAAGCTTGAAGGGAACCTGCTTGAGGTTCAGGATAATGTCAGTCGCGTCTTCAACCACGCCGCTGATGGACTGGAACTCGTGGAGCACACCCTCGATGCGAACCGCAGTGACCGCGGCGCCTTCAATGGAACTCAGAAGGGTGCGGCGCAGAGCGTTGCCGATGGTGGTGCCAAAGCCGCGCTCAAAGGGCTGGGCGCTGAACTTGCCAAAGTGGTTGGTGAGCGTCTCGGCATCGACCGCCAAACGCTTGGGTTTTTGAAATCCTCTCCAAAGCATATCTGTCTCTCGTTTCCCGCGCGGCATGTACGTCGCGATGCATTTTGCGGCGGCCGCGCAAGTTCTCCTTCGTGTCAGTTGTCAGAGATCAGAGATCAGAGATCAGTTCCGTCTTGCTCATTCCGAGCATTAACGACTGACCTCTGCACTCCAATCCCTGCTTCGTTCTCAAATCCATCATCAGCCAGTAACCAAATCTAGTTGAATTCGCCAATGAGGCTCGCATCGGCGTAACAAAACTGATCTCTGATCTCTGACCCCTGATCTCTGTTACTTCGAATACAGTTCGACGATCAGCTGCTCATTGATGGGCAGGTTCACGTCCTGGCGCTTGGGTAGATGGAGCACGCTCCCGGACAGGTTCTCAAAGTTGGCTGTCAGCCATGTGGGCACGGGGTTCTGCGCGGCATACTGCGCGCCCTGCTCGATGATGACCAGCTTCTTGGCGGCATCGCGAATCTTGATTTCATCGCCCGCGTTCACCTGATAAGAAGGAATGTTGACCTTGCGGCCGTTGACCTCGACGTGGCCGTGGCGCACCACTTGGCGAGCCTGGCGGCGCGAGATTGCAAAGCCCAATCGGAAGGCTACGTTATCCAGGCGGCGTTCCAACTGTTGAATCAGCAATTCGCCGGTGACGCCGGAGGCCTTGTTGGCCTTCTCATAGTACTCGCGGAACTGGCTCTCCAGGGTGAAGTACATGCGCTTGGCCTTCTGCTTTTCGTGCAGTTGCAGGCCGTAGCCCACAATTTTGGCCTTGCGGTCCTTGCCATGCTGGCCGGGAGGAAAGTTGCGCTTCTCCAGCGGGCAGCGGTCAGAGGTGCATTTAGCACCCTTCAAAAAAAGTTTGGTTGCCTCGCGACGGCAGAGGCGGCAGACTGCTCCGGTATAACGTGCCATTTCTTCTCCTGACTTCGGATGACGGCCGGTTTACGCGCTGTGCGTGTCGTCCCGGCCCGGTTGATTCAATAGTGTGAGTGTGAGTGTGAGTGTGAGTGTGAAGTGCGGAAGTTTTTCACACTCACACTCACACTCACACTACTCTTACACTCTGCGCCGCTTGGGCGGACGGCAGCCGTTGTGCGGCACCGGCGTCACGTCGCGGATGGTGCGCACCTCGATGCCGGCGGCAGCCAGGGCGCGAATAGCCGACTCGCGGCCCGAACCGGGACCGGAGACGCGCACATCGACCGCGCGCATGCCATGATCGCGCGCCATGCTGGCCGCATTCGCTGCTGCCTGCTGCGCCGCGAAGGGTGTGCCCTTGCGCGAGCCGCGGAAGCCCAGCGAACCGGAACTCTTCCAGCTCAGCGTGTTGCCCACCTGGTCGGTGATGGTGACTATGGTGTTGTTGAATGTGGCCTGCACGTACGCAATGCCAAACGGCACGTTCTTGCGCTCGCGCTTCTTGAACTTCTTGTTTTTGCCTGCCTTGCCAGCCGCTGGCTTGCCCGCTCCCGCGGTCTTCTCTGCTTTTGCCATTAGGTTTTACCCGTCGCTTTCTTCTTGCCGGCAATTGTGCCCTTGCGCGGGCCCTTGCGGGTGCGGGCGTTGGTGTGGGTGCGCTGGCCGTTCACCGGCAAACCCCGCCGGTGACGCGTGCCGCGATAGCTCTGAATGTCGATCAGGCGCTTGATGTGCATCTGCACGTCTTTGCGCAGGTCGCCTTCAACGTTTCCTTCGTCCTCGATCACCTGGCGGATGCGGTTGACCTCGTCCTCGCCCAGATCCTGGACCTTCTTGAAGGCGTCTACATTCGCCTTCTCCAGAATCTTGAGCGCGCGGGGATTCCCGATGCCGAAGATGTATGTGAGCGCGATGCGTGCCTGCTTTGCGCGGGGCAGATCGACGCCAGCAATACGTGCCATTGAAGATTCCTTTGCTACTTCGGTTGTGTGCCCCCGGCCACAGCCGGTTCGCACGGGTTAAGCGGCGAGCCCCCAGAGGTTCATCGCAAGCCTTGACTCAGGCTAACTAGCCTCTTGCCAGGGGTCAGAGATCAGGGGTCAGGGGTCAGGGGTCAGTTCAATGTGTTGGCTTAGCTTGCTTTTCTGATCCCTGATCCCTGAAACCTGATCCCTTTCGTGGAGCATTCCGCGTATAGCCAGACTCCAACTAGCCCTGGCGCTGCTTGTGCTTTGCGTTCTCGCAGATCACCCTGACCACCCCGTGGCGGGTGATGACCTTGCACTTGACGCAAATCTTTTTGACTGATGCACGGACTTTCATTGCTTTTGTTGCCCTTCCCGAAAGCTGCTAGCTGCTAGCTCCTAGCCTCTAGCTACATTCTTGCGAAAACTCAGTCTTTCGACTCCCTACGAACAAGCTAGTAGCTAGAGGCTAGTAGCTAACGGCTATTTGTAGCGGTAAACAATCCGCCCGCGATTCAGGTCGTAGGGACTCAACTCCACGGCCACGCGATCGCCGGGCAGAATGCGGATGAAGTTCTTGCGCATCCTTCCCGAGACATGGGTCAAAGCCTCGTGATTGTTCTCGAGTTTGACCTTGAACATGGCATTGGGCAGCGTCTCGGTGACCACCGCCATTACCTCAATCGCATCTTCCTTCGACAAACCGCATCCCACTTCCGCCGGCGCGCTTTTGCCCAACCGGCCTGTAATCCCGAGCGTGCTACTCGGTTAAGATTCTCGCTCCGGTGGCGGTCACCGCCACCGTGTGCTCAAAATGAGCGCTCATGCTTCCATCCGCGGTGACTGCCGTCCAGCCGTCGCCCAGAACCACGACATCATGGCCGCCCGCATTCACCATGGGCTCGATGGCGATCACCATGCCGGCACGCAGTTTCATGCCCTGTCCGGCTTCGCCAAAGTTCGGCACCTGCGGATCTTCGTGCATGTGGACGCCGATGCCGTGGCCCACAAAATCCCGTACCACCGAAAACCCCGCGGCTTCAACCACCTTCTGCACCGCGAAGCCTACATCACCCAGCGTTGCTCCCGGTTTCACCACCGCTATCGCGGCATTCAGCGACGCTTCGGTTACCTTCACCAACTCCGCCGTCTTGGGGTCGATCTTCTTGCCCACCGGCACGGTGATCGCCGCGTCTCCGCAGTAACCTTCCACGAACGCCCCGTAGTCAACCGAAACGATCTCCCCTTCCTTGAGGATTCGTTTGGCCGACGGAATGCCATGCACCACTTCGCTGTTGACCGAGGTGCACAGCACGCAGGGAAAACCGTGATAGCCCTTGAAAGCAGGCTTGGCACCCAGAGCTTTAGTACGCGCCTCAGCCGCCTTCTCCAGATCAAGCGTGGTGGCGCCTGGCTTTACCAGCCCCCGCACCAACTCGAGCACCTCGCGAACCACCTGGCCCGCGCGGCGCATCTTCTCGATCTCTTTGGACGACTTCAGTACTACAGCCACTAACCCAGCTTTCAGCTATCAGCTTTCAGCTTTCAGTTATCAGCCACATCGGCTGTCGGCTGATAGCTGAAAGCTGACGGCTAGCTTCTCAACCGCTCGACGGCGGCAACAATTCCGGCCGCGATTTCCGCTATCGGCCGGTCTCCATCCACTTCCGCAAAGCGCCCCATAGCCCGGTAGTGCTCGACCACCGGCGCGGTCGAGGCCGCGTAAGCCTTCATGCGCTCCTCGAAGACCTTCTCCGTGTCGTCGGCTCGCTGAACCAGCGCGGCGCCATCCACGTCGCAAAAGCCATCCCGTTTGGGAGGCTTGCCGTGGACGTTATAAATGGTCTGGCAGACAGGGCAATTCCTGCGCCCCGTAATCCGGCGCAAGAGTTGATTATAGTCCACCTGGATACTGACAGCAACCACCGGAAGTACTCCGGCCTGTGTTGCCAGGCGGCTATCCAGCCAACCTGCTTGCGGCAAAGTGCGCGGGAAACCATCCAAGATGTAGCCTTTAGCCGTATCGGGCTGATCGAGCCGCACAGCCACCATCTCGTTGACCAGCGAGTCGGGAACCAGCTCTCCGCGCCCCATGATTTCCTTGGCGGTCCGGCCCAGCTCGGTGCCCTGGGCTACATTGCCTCGCAGCAGGTCGCCGGTGGAGATTTGCGGAATCCCCCAGATCTTGACCAGTTCCTTGGCCTGGGTACCCTTGCCCACGCCCGGCGCGCCCAACAATAGAATGGGGCCGGGAGCGGTCTTGCGACCCTGTTCCCGACCCTCAAGATTGGTATGAGAAGAAGACATTACCAGGTTTTCCTTCCGCGAATGCGACCGGAGCGCGGGGAAAAGCCATCATAGTGCCTCATGATCAGCTGCGATTCGATCTGGTTGACGGTATCCATGGCCACACCCACCACAATCAGTAGCGAAGTGCCGCCAAAGTAGAAATTCATGCCCAAGCCGTGCGTTGTCCAATTCGGCATTCTCTCAAAGAAACTGCCGATGAGCCAGATTTTGTCGAAGCGAATGCCTGACATCAGGAAGGTGGGCACCAGCGAAATGATGATCAAGTAGGCGGCGCCAACCAGCGTGATGCGGGTGAGGATGTCGTTGATGAAGTCCGAAGTGCGTTTGCCGGGGCGGATTCCGGGGATGAACGAGCCGGACTTGCGGAAGTTGTCGGCAATGTCGTCCGGCTTCATGATAATGGAGACATAGAAGTAGGCAAAGAAGATGATCGCCAGAATGTAGAGCAGTTCGTACCACGGGTAGCCCGGCGAGAGCGAATCGAAGATGGGCAGCAGGAAGGGGCTGTTCTGCACATACTCGGTCTGCCTGAGCATCATCGGCGCCGACAGGATGGATGCGGCAAAGATGACCGGCATGACGCCGCCGGAGTTGACCTTGAGGGGCAAGTGGCTGGATTGGCCGCCCATCATGCGCCGGCCGACGATGCGCCGCGCGCTCTGGATGGGGATGCGCCGCTCGCTGCGCTCCACAAAGACGATGAAGGCCACCACCGCAAACATGAACGCTACTACCAAAATCACCGCAACGATAGTGAACGAACCCCACTGGTTGGTCTGAACCTTCCCAATCAGGTCCATCACGCCGCGGGGCAGGCCGGCGACGATGCCGGTAAAAATCAGCAGGCTCATGCCGTTGCCGATGCCGCGCTCGGTAATCTGCTCGCCCAGCCACATGATGAAGGCCGTGCCGGTGGTCAGCGTCAGCACCGTCATCAGATCGAAGCCGATGCCGGGGTTGAGCACCATATGACCGCTGGTGAGCATGAACGCGATGCCAATCGACTGCACCGCGGCCAGAATCACGGTCATATAGCGGGTCCACTGAGTGATCTTGCGCCGCCCCAGTTCGCCTTCCTTCTGGATGCGCGCCAGCGGCTCGTAAACCACGGTGAGCAACTGGAAGATGATCGAAGCCGTGATGTAGGGCATGATGCCCAGGGCGAAGATGGTCATGCGGCGCAGGTTGCCGCCGCCAAACAGGTTCATCAGGCCCAGGGCAGAGCCGCTTTGCTGGTCGAAGAGCCGCTCCAGCATCTTGGTGTCGACGCCCGGCGTGGGTATCCACGCTCCCAGGCGGTAGACAGCCAGAATGCCCAGCATGAAGAGCACCCGCTTGCGCAGATCGGGAATCCGGAAAATATTGGCGAACTTCTCAAACATTTCAGCCATTGTTAGTTATCCGCTTCAGGGCGTTTGCCGCCGCTTGAATCTTTGCCACTGACCATCTTACCTGTGCAGAGCTGTAGATGTCGCCTAAGTGGGTGCCCCAGGTCTCGATTTTGAGACCTGGGAGATCAAAACCTACTTCGATTTCTTGGAAACCAGTTTTCCCTTGGGCGCTTCGGTATCGCCGCCCAGAACCACAACCTTGCCGCCGGCCTTTTCGATCTTCTCGACTGCCGACTTGGAAAACTTGTGTGCATGGATAGTGAGCGCCGAGGTCAGCTCGCCGGAGCCGAGAATCTTGATCAGCGCCTTCTTGCTCGAAGCCAGGCCCAGCTTCTTGTAGTCGTCCAGTCCAATCTCGGTGAGATTGAGACCCTCGATGTGCTCCAACAGCCGGTCCAGATTCACCACCGTGTACTCGGTGCGAAAGATGTTGGTGAAGCCGCGCTTGGGCAGGCGGCGGTGCAGCGGCATCTGGCCGCCCTCAAAGCCGCGCATCATGCTGGTGCCGGTGCGCTGACCCTGGCCTTTGTGGCCGCGTGCCGAGGTCTTGCCCATGCCGGATCCCATGCCGCGACCCACGCGCTTGCTCCCAGTGTTGGCTTTCCTGGGCGCACGCAAATTCGATAGATTTCTGATTGCCATCATTCCCTCGCTGTAGCGCCGAACAAGCTTGTGAAAGCCCCGCCGACTCGCGTTACTTTCAGAGATCAGGGGTCAGAGATCAGTTCCGGCTGCGATAGTTCGGCTTTGCTGCTCCCTGATCTCTGTTCTCTAATCTCTGTTCTCTAGTCCTCAAGTATCCGGACCAGATGCGGAATGGCCTTGACCATGCCGCGAGTTGATTCCGTGTCCACGCGCTCGACAATCTGATTGAGCCGCGTAAATCCCAGGCCCTTGACCACCAGCCTGTGCTTGATGGGCGTGGAGTTCTTCGAGCGATAGTACTGAATGCGTATCATCTTGGTTTTGCTGGTTTTCGCCATGGCTTAGAGCTCCTCCACGGACTTGCCGCGCATATTGGCCACTTCGGCCTTGTCGCGCAACTGCACCAGGGCGTCAAAGGTGGCCTTGACGACATTATGCGGGTTGGGCGAACCCAGGCTCTTGGTGAGCACATTCTGCACCCCGGCTGAGGTCATCACCGCGCGCACCGCGCCGCCGGCAATCACGCCCGTGCCTTCGGGGGCCGGCTTCAGCAGCACTTGCCCGGCGCCGTAACGGCCCAGAACCAGATGCGGAATCGAGGTGTCGGTCAGATGGACATGAATCAGGTTCTTCTTGGCTGCTTCAATCCCCTTGCGAATCGCTTGGGGAACTTCCTTGGCCTTGCCGGAACCGTGGCCCACCACGCCCGCGGAGGGGTCGCCCACCACCACCAGCGCGGCAAACGACATATTCTTGCCGCCCTTGACCACCTTGGTCACGCGATTGATGGAGACCACCTGATCCTTCAGGTTGTACTGGTTTGCATCGAGTTTCTTCTTCAACATCGTCATTGCTTTCTCCAGTGGACAGTGGTCAGTGAACAGTGGTCAGTATTTCAGACCAATTGCGCAACGCGCCTTTAACTGTTCCCTATTCCCTGTTCCCTGTTCCCTGTTCTTAAAACTCCAGCCCTGCCTCGCGGGCCGCGTCGGCCAGCGCCTTGATGCGCCCGTGATAGAGGTAGCCGCCGCGATCAAAGACCACCTTCTTGATGCCCTGCTTGACGGCCAGCTCAGCCACTGCCTTGCCGATTTCTTTTGCTGCCGCCACATTGCCGCCGGTCTTCAACTTGATGGACGAGGCTGAAACCAGCGTCTCGCCCTTCTGGTCATCGATCACCTGTGCGTAAATGTGGTTCAGCGAGCGGTAGATGTTCAGCCGCGGCCGCTCCGCGGTACCGGCAAGCTTGCGGCGAATGCGCTGATGAATGCGCTGGCGAATTGCGTTTCTCTTGGTTTGCGTAATCATGGTCTCTCGTTCCTATCAGCGGAGCCGCCCTGCGACCCCGTTCGGTTGACTCAGAGATCAGGGATCAGAGATCAGAGATCAGTCTTTGCAACTACACAAATAACCAATCTCTGATCCAATCTCCCGAATCCCCTGTAACGGGGCCACAAGATTCAGCGAGTCAGCATTTAACTGATCTCTGATCTCTGACCCCTGATCTCTTACTTGGCGCCCGTCTTGCCGGCCTTCTTCTTCAGCTTCTCGTCGGAGTAGCGCACGCCCTTGTTCTTGTATGGATCCGGCTTGCGCAGCGATCTCATGTCGGCCGCCACCTGGCCCACCTTCTGCCGGTCGATGCCGGTGATGGTCAAGTGAAGCTGCTTGGGATCGATAGCCACTTCGATGCCCGAGGGCAGCGGAACTTCAATCTGGTGGGAATAGCCGAGGGTAAAAACGACCGTGCCCTTGCCCTTCAATTCGGCGCGATAGCCGATGCCGACGATGTCCAGTTCCTTCTTCCAGCCTGTGGTAACGCCCACAACCGCGTTAGAGACCAGCGAGCGCGTCAGCCCATGCATCGCCGCCTGAGAGTCGTTCTCGCGGTTGACGTGCAGCACGCCATCCTTGGTTTCCAGCGTAATGCCGGGCGCAATCAGCGCCGAGACCTTGCCCTTTGGCCCCTCGACCACAACCGTGTTGCCCTCAACCTTGTACTTCACGCCCGCGGGCAGCGGAATCAGCTTCTTTCCAATTCGCGACATCGAATCAATCCTTCATCTGGCTTGCGAGTCCCTGTGAAGCAGTTCTCAGTTCTCAGTTCTCAGAAAACAGATTCACTGCTCCAAGTTCCACTGCAGCCCGTTCAACAGCTTCTAGCTGCTAGTTTTTAGCTTCTAGCTCATTTTGCCGCCGCCGAGTCGATTCACTCAGCACAAGACAGCTAGAAGCTAGAGGCTAGAAGCTAATAGCTGCACTTACCACACTTCGCACAACAGTTCGCCGCCCACGCCCTCGCGGCGCGCCTGACGGCCGGTCATCACACCCTTGGGCGTGGTCATGATCGAGATGCCAAGACCGCCCTGGACGCGCTTGATCTCGTCGCGGCCAATGTACACGCGGCAGCCGGGACGCGAGATGCGCGCGAGATCCCGAATGGCCGCTTCTTGGCCGCCATACTTCAGGTAGACGCGGAGGATCTGCTTGCCCTCCTCTTCCTGGGTCTTGTAATTCGAGATGTACCCCTCCTCCTTGAGGATGCGGGCAATCTCGGTCTTCAGCTTCGAAGCCGGTACATCCAGCTTCTGGTGACGCGCCCGGATCGCATTCCGGATTCGCGCCAGAAAATCGGCTACTGGGTCGGTCAAACTCATTCCTTCTCCTTCATTCCCCGTTCGTCCGCCCCAGCGGAAACCAGCGGGAATGCCTAAACAGTTGTCAGAGATCAGAGATCAGAGATCAGGGATCAGAAAAAACGCTTTGAGTTTCTCTCAGCTTCCGGCTTTCGCAGGACTAACTGATCTCTGATCTCTGAAACCTGATCTCTGTCTTGCTACCAGCTCGACTTGACGACGCCGGGGATCTCTCCCTTGAGCGCCAACGCGCGGAAACACAAGCGGCAGACGCCGAACTTGCGCAGAAACCCGCGCGGCCGCCCGCAAAGCTGGCACCGATTGTGCTTGCGGCAGCTGAACTTCGGCTTCCGCGCGTCTTTCACCCTTTTTGCAGTGGTTGCCATATTCCTCTTCAACCTCAGCTACTAGCTTCTAGCTACTAGCTCCTAGCTTGTTCCTTGCGCAACGTACTCCAATGCTTCCAGAACAAACCCAAATTCGTTTTGCCTCAGTTGCGGGTTTCGCCTCGATCAAGCTAGAGGCTAGAAGCTAGCAGCTAAAAGCTGTTCTTACGCGCCCTGCCTGAACGGCATTCCGAAGTGCTTCAGCAGCGCTCGCGCTCCGTTGTCGTCCTTCGCCGTAGTCACGATGGTGATGTTCATGCCCTTCATCTTCTCCACCTTGGAGTAGTCAATTTCAGGAAAGATGAGTTGGTCCTTCAATCCCAGCGTGTAGTTGCCGCGTCCGTCAAAACTCTTTGTCGACACGCCGCGAAAGTCGCGCACCCGTGGCAGCGCCGTCGAAATCAGCCGGTCCAGAAACTCGTATGCCTTCTCGTTGCGCAGCGTCACCATGGCGCCAATCGACATTCCCTCGCGCACCTTGAAGGCCGCAATCGACTTCTTCGCCTTGGTGGTCACCGGCTTCTGCCCTACAATCGCCGTCAGATCGGCCACCAGCGGGTCCAGCAGCTTGGTGTTCTGCGTGGCCTCGCCCAGGCCCATGTTGACGACGATCTTCTTCAACTCCGGAACCGCCATCGGGTTCTCAAGCCCCAGCTCCTTTTGCAGAGCCTGCTTGATCTCCTTGTGATACTTCTCTTTCAGCCTTGCTGCCATAACTCTTTGCTCTCTCTCTTCCGGGTTCCGGAGTGGCTGCCACATCAGCCGTGGGGCCGTTTACCGTTGCGGAATCAGCTACTAGCTTCTAGCTACTAGCCGTTCAATTCTTCAACTCAGCCTGCTTCTCGCCAAAACAGCTAGAAGCTAGAGGCTAGAAGCTAAAAGCTGCTTCTCACTTCTTCGTCGGCAGATCTTGCCCGCACTTCTTGCAGATGCGAACCCTGACTCCGGCTTCAACCTTCGAACTCACGCTCGCCGGGCCGCAGTTGGGGCAGACAATCTGGACATTGGAAACATCAATGGGCGATTCCTGCTCGGCAATGCCACCCTTGGTCCGCTGGCCCTGCTTGCTGGAAACCGTCTTCTTGACCACGCGCACGTGTTCCACAAGCACCGTACCCTTGTCGGGAAAGACGCGCAGCACGCGACCCGTCTTGCCGCGGTCAGAGCCCCGAAGAACCTTGACCGTATCATTGCGATGAATACTCAAACTCGGCATCTTCTCTCCAAATGCAGAGATCAGAGATCAGAGATCAGAGATCAGGATTCTTGCTCTCCCGACCGTCCTTCTTCACTCCCACCGGAGAACCTCTCCAGCCTTCCCTGCCGAACACTTTCAAATCTTGTTAGAGTCTTCAATCAGCGATCTCTGATCTCTGATCCCTAATCTCTGTTAAACCACTTCCGGCGCCAGCGAAACAATTTTCAAAAACTTCTTCTCGCGCAACTCGCGGGCCACCGGCCCAAAGACGCGCGTGCCCACCGGCTCGTGCGTATCGTCGATCACCACGGCGGCGTTTTCGTCGAAGCGGATATAGGTTCCGTCGCGCCGGCGATGCTCCTTGCGGGTGCGGACGATGACCGCCTTCACCACCTTGCCCTTCTTGATGGTGCCGTCCGGCGAGGCTTCTTTGACCGCCGCGGTCACAATGTCGCCCAGGCCGGCCTTCTTGCCCAGTCCGCCGCCCAGAGGCAGAATCACTTGCAGCTTGCGCGCGCCGGAGTTATCGGCTACCGCGAGCATGGTTCTCATTTGCACAGCCATGAGTCCTTCTCCTTGACTAGCTCCTAGCTTCTAGCTGCTAGCTACTAGCTCTCAAATCTTCCTGTGCTGCCAGACTTACCAGCAATCCAGCTAGAAGCTAGAGGCTAGAAGCTAACGGCTCGCTTCAGTTGGCAACCTTGATGTCGGTCGGGATTGCCGCGTCCTCGAGTTGCCCCAGGGCCGAGCGCCGTACGATTTCTTCCAGAGACCACCGCTTCAGCTTGCTCAGCGGACGCGTCTCGCGAATGCGCACCACATCGCCCATTCGCGCCGAACTCTGCTCGTCGTGGGCATAAAACTTCTTCGTCGAGCGCACGATCCGCTTGTACTTGTTGTGGGCCTTGCGCATCTCGACCTCGACCACAATGGTCTTCTGCATCTTGGTCGAAACCACCTGGCCAACCTTCTCGTTCCGCCTGGCGCCTGCTGCCGCCGGCGCTTGCACTGCCTCTTGAGTCGCCTTCATTTAGCGGGCTCCCTTCTTGCTGTCCGCGGCCGCGTTTGCATCAGCCACTGCATCCTTGACCGCCCCGCGAATGCCCAGCGTGCGTTCCTTGGCCACGGTTTTGATCTGCGCGATCTCCTTGCGCATCTGGCGGAGCTTCTTCACTCCGTCGTTCTGCCCCAGCGAGACCTGAAAGCGAAGCCGGAACAATTGCTCGGAGGTGGTCTTCTCCTGGTGAGCCAGTTCCTCGTCGCTCAAACTGCGAATCTTTTCGAGTTCCATCTTTTTCTTAGCTCCTAGCTTCTAGCTGCTAGCTTCTAGCCTCATCCTGCTCGTTCATAACTCCTCAATTCAACATTGAAGAGCTAGAAGCTAGAGGCTAGCAGCTAAAAGCTGCATTTCTACTTGGCCTTGGCCGCGGTCTCGGTCTTTTCCTCGCCCGGCCGCATCACGAACTTGGTCAGCAACGGCAGCTTGTTCGACGCCAAGCGCATAGCCTCCCGCGCCGTCGCCTGGTCCACGCCTTCCATCTCGAAGAGGATCTTGCCCGGCCGCACCACCGCAACCCAGTGGTCCAGCGCGCCCTTGCCCGAGCCCATGCGGACTTCGGCCGGCTTCTTGGTGATGGGCTTATCCGGGAACAGGCGCAGCCAGATCTTGCCGCCGCGCTTGATGAAACGGGTCATGGCGATACGGCTGGCCTCAATCTGACGGTCGGTAATGTAGCCGCACTCCATGACGCGCAGGCCATACTCGCCAAACGAAATCGTAGACCCGCGCCAGGCCTTGCCGCGCCTCTTGCCCTTCTGCTGCTTGCGAAACTTCACCTTCTTTGGCATCAACATAACGAAAACCCTCGTAAAAGCAGGGAACAGGGATCAGGGATCAGGGATCAGTTCGATCCACGGCCCAACTCCCATCCCGGGCTGCTTAAAGTAAACTTCTCCAACCAAACTTCTCAAGATCAGCAATCCGGGTTTTCTGTTCCCTGATCCCTGTTCCCTGTTCCCTGCCTTTAAAACACCGACGTGCCCACTGCTGCCGCCGGCTGACGGCGCTTCTGCTCGTAGATGTCGCCGCGATAGACCCAGGTCTTGACGCCGATTACGCCGTAGGTAGTGTTGGCCTCGGTGAAACCGTAGTCAATGTCGGCTCTCAAGGTATGCAGCGGCAAACGGCCCTGCAGATACCACTCCGAGCGTGCGATCTCGTTGCCGTTCAGCCGGCCCGAGACACGCACCTTGATGCCCTTGCAGCCGAACCGCAGCGCCGAGTCCACGCTCTTTCTCATAGCCCGGCGGAAGCTGACTCTCTTTTCCAGTTGCAGCGCGATCGCCTCGGAGACCAGTTGCGCGTCCAGCTCCGGCTTGTTCACCTCGATGATGTCGATGAACACGTCGCGATTGGTGCGCTTGCCCAGATCCGTCTTGAGCTTCTCGATCTCCGCGCCCTTGCGGCCGATCACGATGCCCGGCCGGGCGGTGCGGATGAGAAAGCGCAGCTTGTTGCCCGGCCGCTCGATCTCCACCGAGCTGACACCTGCCGCCTTCAGCTTTTCGCGCAGCTCAGCTTTAAGCTTCACGTCCTCGACCAGCAGCTTTGCGTAGTCGCGCTCAGAGAACCAGCGCGAACGCCACGGCTTGTTCACTCCCAGCCGGAATCCGTAAGGATGGACTTTCTGTCCCATATGCTTTTCCTCAAAACCCTCTAGGCCTACTTGCCGGCCTTTTTCTTGGTTGCTTTGGTTGACTTGGCCGCTGCCTTCGGCGCTTCAGCCTTCGTTTTGGCGGCCTTGGGCTCATCTGCCTTTGCCTTGGTAGCCGTCTTCGGCGCTTCTGCCTTGGCCTTAGTGGCCGTCTTGGTCGCCTTGGCTGCCTTGCTAACCTTCTGCGCCGCAGGGCGCGTCTGTCCCGCAGCGGGTGGCTCTTCCACCTTGGTCACCATGCCATGTGCCGCTTCGCGCTCGGCAACAGAAAGAATGATGTGCGTCAGCCTGCGCTGATAGCGGAAGGCGCGGCCCATCGGAGCCGGACGGATGCGCTTCATGCGCGGACCGTCATTGGCCAGGGCCAGCTTGACGTAGAGATTGTCCACGTCCAGATCGACGCCCTGCTCGCCGGCTACGTACTTGGCGTTGTCCACTGCCGATGTCAACAACTTGTGAATCACCGGGGCGATGCGTTTCTTGGTGAAGGCCGCGACGGTGAGCGCCTCCTCAACCCCCCGGCCCTTGATCAGGTCAAGCACCAGCCGCGCCTTTTGCGGCGACACGCGCTGAAACCTGGCTTCGGCCCGATATTCCCTTGTCTCGACTGCCATTGTCTCTTCCTCAAATCAGCTACTAGCTTCTAGCCACTAGCTTCTAGCTTGTCCCATTTCCCAACAATCCTTAGCTCCGGCAATATCTAGCTAGAGGCTAGAAGCTAGAAGCTAAAAGCTGCTTTACCGCGGCTTGGCGGCGGTCTCGGTGGTAGCCGCCTTGCTGCCCCCGGTGTGCCCCTTGAAGATGCGCGTGGGCGCAAACTCGCCCAGCTTGTGTCCCACCATGTTCTCGGTCACGTACACCGGAACAAACTTTTTGCCGTTGTGAACCGCAATCGTGTGGCCCACAAACTCGGGAAAGATCGTCGAGCGGCGCGACCAGGTCTTGACTACCTTCTTGTCGTTGGCCTGGTTGAGCACCTCGATCTTCACGGTCAAGTGCGCATCCACGAATGGGCCCTTCTTTGTCGAACGTGCCATAAAAACAGCTCCTAGCTTCTAGCTTCTAGCCTCTAGCTTTGGAACCATCGCTAGCGGCCGGCTATTGCCTGAAATCTCTTGTCCCGCATCCATTAGCTAGTAGCTAGAAGCTAGAAGCTAGCGGCTGCTTTTCTACTTCACCCGGCGGCTGACAATAAACGCGTCGGTCCGCTTGTTGTTGCGCGTCTTGTAGCCGCGTGTCGGCTGGCCCCACGGGGTCACCGGATGACGGCCGCCCGAGGTCTTGCCTTCGCCGCCGCCGTGCGGATGGTCCACAGGGTTCATGGTCACGCCGCGGTTGGCGGGGCGAATGCCCTTCCAGCGGTTGCGCCCGGCCTTGCCGATGGACACATTCTCGTGATCCGTGTTGCCCACTTGGCCAATGGTCGCCATGCACTCGGCCAGCACCTTGCGGGTCTCGCCCGAGGGCAGCTTGAGCAGGGCGTACTCGCCCTCCTTGGCCACCAGCTGCGCCTGCGTTCCGGCCGAACGAGCCATCTGCGCGCCTTTTCCCGGCCTCAGCTCAATCGCGTGAACCGTGGTCCCGGAGGGAATGTTCTTCAGCGGCAATGCATTGCCAACCAGAATGTCGGCTTCGGGACCGCTGCTGACCGTCGCGCCCACCTTCAGGCCAACCGGCTGCAGAATGTAGCGCTTCTCGCCGTCCAGGTAATGAATCAGCGCAATGCGCGCCGAGCGGTTCGGATCGTACTCGATGGTCGCCACCTTGCCCGGCACGCCATACTTCTCGCGCTTGAAGTCGATGAGCCGCAGCTTCTGCTTGTGCCCGCCGCCCTGGTGGCGCATGCTCAGTTGACCCGTGTTGCGGCGTCCTCCGGTGCGCTGCTTCACTTCCAGAAGCGGCTTGTGCGGCCTGTTTGTCGTCAGGTCGTCGTTGGCCAGCGTGGTCTTGAAGCGCAGCGTCGGAGTAATCGGTCTGTATGTCTTGATTGCCATTGTCGTTGTCCTTGACGAGCTTCTAGCTTCTAGCTGCTAGCCTCTAGCTCGTCTTAACTCATCAAACTTTTGCGTCTGACTCCTAACTTCGCTCCCCACCGGGCCAGCTAAAAGCTAGAAGCTAGCAGCTAGTAGCTGCTTCTTACAGGTTGCTCACGTACTCGGGCAACTTCTCGCCGGCCTTCAGCCGGACATACGCCTTCTTCCAATCCGGCTTGAAGCCGGTGAACTTGCCGCGGCGGCGCTCCTTGCCCAGAACATTACTGGTGCGAACCGCAGAGACCTTCACCTTGAAGAGAGCCTCAACGGCCTGCTTGACTTCGGTCTTGGTGGCTTCGGGAGCGACATCGAAGACCAGCGTCCCTTCAGTTTCCTTCACTCCCAAACCCTTTTCGGTAATCAGAGGGCGGCGAATCACGCTATAAAGTGTCGGCATCAGGCGGCCTCCGTCTCAGCTGTGGCGATCTTGCGTCCCGCATCACGTTTCGATGCGTTCTTCTCCAGCATTTCGGCGATCTGCTCAATGGCGGCCTTGGAGAAGATGGCCCGCTCATAGCGCAGCAGATCGTAGGGGTGAACCTCGTTGTTGAGCACCAGCTCCACGCCCTTGAGATTGCGCGCGCCCAGCAGCAGCGACTGCGAGAGCGTCTTGCCGCTCTCCACCAGCAGAGCCGTGCGCGTCACCTCCAGCTTGTCGAGCGCCGTGCGATACTGCTTGGTCTTGGCTTCCTTCAGCTCAAAGGTGTCCACCACCGTCAGCTTGCCGTCGGCCAGCTTGGCGGCCAGCGCCGAGCGCAGCGCCCCCAACAGCTTCTTGCGCGGAAAGGCGTAATCGTAGCTGCGCGGCTGGGGCCCGTGCACCGTGTAGCCATGACGCCACAAGGGCGACCGCACCGAGCCTATGCGCGCCCGGCCCGTGCCCTTCTGCTTCCATAGCTTCTTGCCCGAACCGGCAACCTCGGTGCGGCTCTTGGTCTTGTGCGTGCCCTGGCGCAGCGAGGCGCGGTAGTGTTTCACCGCCTCCCACAGCAGAGCCTCGTTCACCTGGTCGGGCGCAAACAGCGCGTCGGCCAGCTCCAGCGAGCCTACCTTTTCCCCGTTCAAATTCACTACATCCACTTTTGCCATCGTCTTCTTCTTCCGCCGGGCTACTCCCCCAGCTTCAATTTCTTTTGCGCCCGAAGGGCGCGTATGCCTGGACGGCCAGTCCTACTTCCTCTTGCCGCCAGCCTTCTTCGATGCCTTCAACGGATCAACCGTGCCCGATCCGGCAAAACCACGGCGCTCGCGCGGAGGAGTCTTGGCCTTGGAGATCAGCACGTAGCCTTCGCGCGATCCGGGCACCGCACCCTCGACCATCAAAAGGTTTTCTTCCAGGTCGATGCCGCGAATGCGCAGATTGCGCACCGTAATCTGCTTGGCGCCCATGTGGCCCGGCATGCGCTGGCCGGGAAAGACGCGCGAGGGATAGCTCGAGGCGCCAATCGAACCCTGAACTTGAAACATATGGCCGTGCGATTTGGGTCCGCCGGCGAATTTATGCCTGCGCACCACGCCGGCAAAGCCCCGGCCCTTCGATGTGCCAATCACGTCCACGAACCTGGCCTCGGAGAAGATGTCCACCAGCACACGGTCGCCGGCCTTGGCGGCCACAACGCCATCGGCATCCAACTCCAGAGCGACTTCATTGATCACCTTCACCGGCGGCGCTTCGCTCTTGGCAAAGTGGCCCTTCTGCGGCTTGGTCACATTCTTGTCCTTGACGAACTCGACCAGGCCAATCTGCGCGGCCTCATAGCCGTCTTTCGCCAGCGTCTTCAACTGCGTAATCACGCACGGGCCCGCTTGCAGCACCGTAATCGGGTGCACATCGCCCTTGTCGTCGAAGACCTGCGTCATGCCGATCTTTTTTCCCAAAATTCCTACTACGCCCATGATTTCCTTTCCTCATCATGCGATGCGAATTCGATCGCACTGCCGGGTAAAGCAAGTTCTCAGTTTTCAGTTCTCAGTTCTCAGTTTTTAGTTCTCAGTTCGCCGCACCTATCGACTGTGTGGCAAACGCTGACAACTGGGAACTGACAACCGAGAACTACTTCTCAAACGCCTTGATCTCGACATCGACGCCCGCCGGCAAATCGAGCTTCATCAGCGCGTCCACCGTTTGCTGTGTCGGTTCGAGAATGTCAATCAGCCGCTTGTGCGTGCGGATTTCGAAGGCCTCGCGCGACTTCTTGTCCACGTGCGGCGAACGCAGCACGCAATACTTGTTCTTGATCGTCGGCAAGGGAATCGGGCCCGCCACCGTTGCCCCGGTGCGCTTGGCCGTCTCCACAATCTCGCCGGTCGAGGTGTCCAGCACACGATAATCGTATGCCTTCAACCGGATGCGAATCCTCTGTCCTACCATGTTCTTCCTTCCAATTATCAGGAGTCAGGGAGCAGTTTTCCTGTTCCCTGTTCCCTGTTCCCTGTTCCCTGTTACTTCACAATCTCCGAAACCGTGCCCGCGCCCACCGTACGGCCGCCTTCACGGATCGCAAACCGCAAGCCCTTTTCCAGCGCCACCGGCGTAATCAGCTCAACTTCAAGCTGCACATTGTCGCCCGGCATCACC
>Ga0224555_1000479_pt1 | contig 60811 bp, 49 predicted proteins | sample 714S23034metaG_FD_180687 | JGI IMG/M metagenome (GOLD analysis project Ga0224555, IMG submission 180687) | Peat soil microbial communities from Stordalen Mire, Sweden - 717 S2 30-34 | ecosystem: Environmental > Terrestrial > Soil > Wetlands > Peat | place: Sweden: Norrbotten County, Stordalen... | reverse complement strand
GAGAGGTCTCTCTGAGTGTGGTGGCGTGAAGGACGACGCGTTCCTCGCCCCTGGCCACCGGGAGATGAGCCTCGGGTCCCACGGTCATGACCGGGAGGTAGACCGAGCGCAGCACTTGCTCTGCAACAGAGCCAAGGAGCAGCTTGCCAATCTTGCTCCGGCTCCGTGTCCCGAGCAGCACGCGGTCGGCTTGAAATTGACGGACGGCGGCTGCAATCTGCTGTATGGGGTGGCCCTCGCGCACCAGCGCGTCGCAACGGATGCCGCGGCGAGCGGCCACTTCACACCATGGCCGCAGCATCTCGTGCGCGGTTTCGAGTGCGCTGCCTTTGTCGTAGTACGGCATTCCGGCGGCATCGGCACTGAAGACCGCGGGCGAAGAGAGAGCATGCAGAAGAATCAGGCGCGCCCCGGTTTCACCCGCCTGTTCCAGGGCAAACGGCATGAGATGGTCCAGATCGCTTAAGTCGGTGGCGACAAGAATCGTGGCTGGATGCGTCCAGCGGCCCAAATCGGAAGCCCGCATGGCGAACACCTCACACCCGAAAGCGTGTCACCAAGCAAAGGGCCGGGATGTGCCGGAGCGCACTACGGAATGTGATTTAGATCACCTTCCGGCCGCCAAATGGTCCCAAAAACAGGCTCCAAATTACCTTCGAAGACTCGTACCGCCCCGGCTTCACCGTTGCGAAGGAATGGCCCGATAGAAAGTTTTAAGGCTCGCAGTGAGCGGGCTGCAAAAGGTGAGGACTGTCTCATGCGGGCCGAACTCGACGAGGCGTCTCTGGTAAAGGCCAACGCCCAGCTCTGGGAGCCGATGATCGCCATGCGGCTGGAGCCGGTGGCGAGCTCCGAGGAGTTCTGCGTGGGGCCGGGGCACCTGATTGGCAGCGTGAGCCTAAACGGAATGTGGAAAGGACGCATTGAGGTGCGTCTGGCCGAGGGATTAGCCCATGCCGCCACCGCAGCCATGCTGATGCTGCCCGTCGAAACGATCACCGAGGCAGACGCGCTCGACGCGACTCGGGAGATTGCCAACATGCTTGGGGGAGTCATCAAGACATCGCTGCCGCGGCCCTGCTCCATGGACGTGCCTGAATCCTCGGTGGCTACGGACGGACTGTGCATGCGGCCGCGCACTGACGACGTGCTGTCGGTGGCCTTTCGCCACGACACGGGATCGCTGCTCCTCCGCGTGTGGGAAGAGGCGTGCGGATAGTCGACCGCTGCCGCCGGAAGATGAGCGCTTACAATCGCCTCATGCTGTTTGCCGTGGTCACCATCTCCGACCGCTGCTCGCAAGGGCTGATGGCCGACACCGCGGGCCCCGCGGTGGCCGCGCTGCTCACCCGCGAGTGGCCGCAAGCGGAAATTCGAACAGCGCTCTTGAAGGACGATGAGGACGCGATTGTGGCGTCGCTCGAAGAGCTGGTGCGGGCGAATGCGAGGCTGGTGCTGACCGTGGGCGGCACCGGCCTGGGCCCGCGCGACCGGACGCCCGAGGCCACGCGGCGCGTGATCGATCGCGAAGCGCCGGGCCTGGCCGAGGCGATGCGCGCGAAGGGAGCGGAGAGCAATCCCTATGCGCGGCTTTCGCGCGGCGTAGCGGGACTGCGAGGAAGAACTCTGATCGTGAACCTGCCCGGCAGCAAGCGCGGAGCCGAGGAGAGCCTGGAAGCGATTCTGGCCTTGTTGCGTCATGGGCTTGAGGTCATGGCGGGAGCGCAAGAGCATCCGTAGGCGAAACGCGTCGATCCAATCGCATGTCTCCGATGTATGCAAGACATCCCGTGGTACGCCAGTGTGAACCTGACCTATTACTTTGGCGTGAAAGCGAAGCGGTGAGGGATTACTTCCGGATTGGCGACTACACGCCCGGAAAGCCCCGTGGCCCTAAACTTGAGTCGGTAAACCCGATCATTTGGAATCCTGGCGGTTTCGCGCCTACTTTCTTCGTGGGGATGATTCATGAAACGCGCAACGAAATTGACTTGGATCGGTATCGTGCTGCTAGCGGCCGGGCCCTCGATCACACTGGCCTGGAGGCGTTGGGACAATACCCGAACCCTGGTGGGCGTATCCACGCCTCTGTCACCTACGGTTAGGTCATTGAGGACCGCCGAATTCAAAGTGAACATGCATCACATCTATGTGATCAGCGTGCAGATGCATAAGCCGTTTCCTCAAGCCATGGAAAACTGCCTAAAGGGCCCCGAGGAAGAACTGTACAACTGCAACAAGAACCCGGCGCTCAAAGCACATTGGCGCGTTTGGAGCGATGGTCAAGTTGTCGCCCAAGGCCTGAGCGATTCAAACGACTCGGTTCCCGAACACTGGGTCGAATACGGCACTGCGACGTCTGATCCTCTTTTGCAACGAAGCATCGGGTATTTCGCCAGCGAGTCCGGCAGGCGATATCTTCTCGACGTTAGTTTTGCGGGAGATCTCGATTCGCTCGCGGGGGCACGGCCGTATCTAGTTGTAGACGTGCCGGTGACCTACGGTGAGGAAGAAGATGACAAGGAATTTGCTCTCTTCTGTATGACAGTTTTAATGGGGATTGCTGGGGTGATCATGCTTGCCATCGGGCATCGAGGAAGGCTACGAGCGAATGGTATTTGACGAGACGGCCCAGGGTAACGCCTGAATCACCGGCTACTCTTCAATTACCAATCGGCAAACGTGCGTCCCCTTAGGGCGGACCAGCCTTGTCTCCGCAGCCAGCATCAGGATTTGGTTCGTCTAGTGGCTATGCGAATGCTCATGCGAGCGGCCGGGCTTCGAATCGAGCGCATGCGTCGGCACGCTCATCACCAGGCGGCCGTGCTGTACGCCTTTGAGTCCGATAATCAAGTCGGCAAATTGCTGCACGCGGCTGGCTTTGCCATGAACGATCAGGACCTCGAGGCATGAATCGTGATCCAGGTGCGCGTGGCTCGTGGAGACAACCAGGTCGTGGTGTTCGTGCTGCGTTTCAGTCAGCTTTTCGGTGATCCCGAAAGCATGGTGGTTGTAAATGAGAGTGACCGTGCCGACGACGATGGCATTTAGCGAGGCCGTCTGCTCTCGCACCAGCCGGTCGCGGATCAGGTCGCGAAAGGCTTCGGAGCGATTCGTGTATCCGCTTTTCTCAATGGAATGGTCGAACTGCTTCAACAGCTCGGAATCGAGGGCAATGCCGATTCTGCTTAGCTCTCCCATGCGCGCTCCTGCCATCAAGCCGGCTTGATGGGCAAGCCACAGAATAGCGCTTGGCGGCGATTCGAACTACTGCGGCGCGATTAAGTGGTGCGCGATGGCGAAGAGCGCCAGCTCCAGGCGGGTTGAGACGCCGGTCTTGTCGAAGATATTCGAGAGATGGCGCTTGACCGTCTCTTCGCTGAGCGTGAATTGCTTGGCGATGTCGCGGTTGCTGCAGCCCTCGACGATGCAGCCGACAACCTCGAGCTCGCGCGGCGTGAGGCCATAGGTTTTGCGCTGCGGCACGGCGGCCTGTTGCATCAGTTCGTGCAGGGCTGAGACAAGGTTCACGACGCGCTTGCCGCCGATCCAGTAGTCGCCGGCGTGAACGGTGCGGATGGCGGTCTGCAGATGGCTGGCGAGAGCGTCTTTGAGCACGATGCCGCGCGCGCCGATCTGCAGGGCCTCGATGATCTGCTGCGTGGTGATGGTCGACGTGAGAAGCAGAATTTTGGCTGTGGAGGGGCCGCTCATGATGGCGCGCATAGCCTCAAGGCCCGGCAGGCGCGGCATGGCGACATCGAGCAAAAGAACGTCCGGCTGGAGCTCGAGGGTCTGCGTGATGGCTTCGTCCCCGTCGGTGGCATCGCCCACCACGTCAAAGCCGTCGTTTTTTGTCAGCATGTTGCGCACGCCGATGCGGACCACAGGGTGATCATCCGCCAGCACGATTCGAATGGGTCGTTCCATTTCTGCCACAGGCCTCCGCCGTTGCTGGTCCCTACGCCAAATGACGCGAAGGATCAGGCAGGCAATTCAGCATCCAGCATACGCTCCAACCCTCGGGCGGCGGCACGCAAATCGCTGAGCAGAACGGCGCTGTTATCCAATTGGTTATCCTTCGAGTTGAGCGGCGTCGCCTCCAAAAGCGCTCCCAGGCGGGCAGCTTGAAGGGCGCCCGCCATGCCGCAGCCCCCTTTGATGGCGTGCCCAATGCGGCGAATCTCCGCGGTGTCGCCTTTGGCGATCGCTGCTCCCAGCGCTTCAATCCGCCCGCTGAGGTCGGTGACGACGACAGAGTAGATTTGCCGCACCGCGGACTCGGGCATCACCCTTCGCAACTGTGCGAGAACCTCCATGCTGATCACGGGCTCATTGGGATCGAGCAGCGTGGGAGCTGCATCCGGTTGGTAGCCGTCGAGCAGCTTACTCAGGCCTTCGGCATTGAAGGGCTTGAGCAGAAAACCGTCGGCCGCATCGACCACGTCAGGCGGCGCGTTGCTGCCGCTGATGGTGAAGATGCGGGCCTTGGTACGGCCGCGAAGATCCGCAATCAATTTCTTTCCGCTCAGGCCAGGCATCTGCGCATCCATCAGGATCACGCCCGGCCGGAACGCTTCATTGGCGAGCATCTTCAGCGCGGCATCCCCGTTTTCCGCGGTGTGGACAGTGAACCCGGACATGGTAAGCACAGTGGCCGCTACTTCACGGCTGACCAGGTCGTCGTCAATGAGCAGGACAACGGGAAGTTGCCTTCTGGCGGAGCGCTCGAGCATGCATCTAGTTTGCATCTCCCGCGCTCTACTGAGGAGAGAAATCTGCAGGCCGGTAATCGCCATGGTTCAGCCGGAGAGCAACGGTCTAGTCCGGCAGCACAGCCGGAATTCCGCGGACTCTCTCAGTGAGCGCTCGCGGCAGGCTCGGGTATCCTCAGAGCAGCGGCCGCAGGCAGATCCTGGCCATTCCGCCAGCCGTAGATAGCTGCAGCAAACTGATCGCCGCGTTGCTGCCACCGCTCGATCTCCATGTCGTAGCGGACGGTCACGTTGTTGAGCCAGTAGGGGCGGTTTTCAGCCAGCCACACCTGGCTGTACTCGCTCTTCAAGGCCGAGTAAGCGTCGCGCAGGTCCTGGCAGCGGCCGTTCGCGCCGCTGATCTCGCTGAGCAGAGTGTTGGTGGCAGAGCTTTGCGTCTTGTCGTGTTGCTGCGCCATTGCCTGGGCATACGCCGTAGGAATCTCCTGCGCAAGCTGGAATTTAAGGCCGATCAGATCGAGGCGACGAGCGCCCAAATCCATCGCTGTGAGCGCATCGGGCTCGCTGAGCCTGGGATTGTCGTGGCGCACCTCGGCCAGCAGAACAATGGCCTGCTCCGCGTGCAGGCGCAGATCGTGCGCAACGGGAAGAAGCTTTGGTGCAACCGTTTGCCCCTCGGCGCTCCACGGATCGAGCCAGAACAGCGCATCACTGGTCAAGCCGGTCTTGGCGTCCTCCAGGTCTCCTTGTGCGGCCATCAGCTCTTTTTCGGCGCTGTCGATCTTCCCGCTCGAATCGCGATGAAAGGCCGCACCGTAGGCATCCTGGAAATCGGCGATGGAACTCTGGCCGCTCTGCCACGCGGCGGCGGCGCCAAAGAGCACGCCGTACCAATCCATATTGAAGAGGCCCTCCCCATCGTCGTTCCAGACCGAGGTGAGCGCGCCGGTCGATCCGAGACTCTGCCCGGCCGCGATGAAGCCCTGAATATTCCACAGGGCCGTTTTGTCCTGCGGGTAAACCTCGTTCCAATTCGAGTCGCCGGGAGCGACCCAGGTCTCGATGCCGTTCTTCGCGAATGGCGCAATCAGCTTGTCAAAGCCTGTCTGGTCCGAATAGTCCCAGGGCACGGCGATCATGTCTTTGGGCAAGCCGGCAACGGCGTCAGGATTGGCGTCGCCAATGTCGCCCCAGAAAAGCAGGCGGCGATTCAGCGGCGCAAGCGCATCGTGAATCTGCTTGACGAAGGCAACATAGACTGGCCCGTAGCCTTGCTGCGCGACCGCGTCGTGAGTGCGGCCCAGGCCGAGGTCGAAGGTTTCGTCGGCGCCAATGTGGATGAAAGGCGACGGGAACTCCTGCGCGACGTCTGCAAACCAATCTTTGATGACAGGCAGCGTGCCGGCCTGGCCCGGCGCGAGCATGTAGCCGTGAGGAGTCTCGGCCTGATCCTGATAGAGTTCCCATTTGAGCACGTGGTGCAGATGGCCAAAGGACTCCTGGTCCGGCACGATGGTGACGTGATACTGGCGGGCGTAGGCGACTAATTCCGCGGCCTGCGCGGGTGTGAGCGAGCCTCCCGCGGGCGCGGCCAGCGGACGATCGGGATAGAGGAGCGTGTGTTCGAAATACGGAGAGTAGATGTTGATCTTGAACGAAGCCAGCACGCGAATCTGGTGCTTCTGGAAGTCGAGCGTGGGAAACGGGCCGCGCGAGAGATCGTCGCTGATGCCTCGGTATTGCATGGCCGGCCAGTCGCGCACCGTGCCCGTGGGAAGCACGCGCGGCGCTCCGGGCAAGGGCAGCAACTGTTTGAGGGTCTGCACGCCGTAAAAGACACCCGAGCCGGTTGCGCCGACGACGGCTGCCTCGCGCGGGCCAACCACGAGTACGTATCCTTCCGGCTCCATGGCCGGATCGAAGGCGAGACTGTTGCCCGCGAGGCCGGCCTTCGCCACGTCGGAGCCATTGCGGAGAAGCGTGATACGGTACGGCGGCTGCGCGGTGCGGGATTGATCGTCAGCCGGCGCGATGCGCTTCAGAGCGTCCTCAAGATCGCGCGCGGCGAACTCGTCCTCAGCGTCGTGGCCGGGGACGGCGACGAGAATCTTGTCCGGCAATTCAGTGGATTGCCCAAGATGTGCTTCGCGCGGCGCGGGAAGAAGGGCAAGCTTCGTCTGCGCTGTGCCGGTCGTTGCGCCGGCAAGGACGGCGAAGAGCGCTGCCCTCGGCAAAGAGAGTGAACCAAATCGAATGAAGCTCTGCAACTCAAGACCACCTTCGGCTCGAGGTCATCGAGCTCTAGTATGCGATGCGACCATTGTAGACTGGTGCATCGCGAGATTCTGCCTGCAGGAAACCGGAGCGAGCTGGTCGCATGACGATGAGCGAGAGGAAGACATTCCCGTGAACTCCGCCGGACTCCCGCATGCGACGACCTCCGCCGCGACGCACCGCTACAACGCGTTCCTACTGTTGGTTGCGGGCCTGGGCGGGCTGCTCTACGGCATCGATGTCGGCATCATCGGCGGCGCGGTGCCCTATCTGCAAGCCACCTCAGGCCTGACTGCGTCGCAACTTTCGTTCATCGTGGCGGCAGTGCTGCTGGGCAGCGTGTTCTCGACTCTTTTTTCTGGCCTGCTGGCTGACTGGATGGGCCGCAAGCCGCTGATGATTGTGAGCGGCTGCGCATTCGTCGTAAGCATTCCAGTGATCGCGCTCTCGCCGGGCTATGGTCCGCTGCTCTTCGGGCGGCTGCTGCAGGGCGCGAGCGGAGGCCTGATCGGCGTGGTGGTTCCGCTTTACCTGGCTGAGTGCCTGGCGGCATCGAACCGAGGCAGAGGCACGGCCATCTTCCAGTGGATGCTGACGCTGGGCATTGTGGCCGCGGCGCTGATGGGCGTGTACTTCAGCTATCGCGTGGATGCCGTGGCGAAGCTAGGCGACGCCGCGGCGCTCTTTCGCTTCAAGGACCACGCGTGGCGAAGCATCTTCTGGGTTTCGCTGCCGCCCGGTGTTGTGTTTGTGTTGGGCAGTTTTTTCGTCACAGAATCGCCGCGCTGGCTCTTCCGGCACGGGCGAAAGGAGCGCGCGCAGGACGCGTTGCTTCGGTCACGCAGCCCCGAGCAGGCCGCGCTGGAACTTGAGGAGATGGCGGCCACGGCGCATGCGGCTCGTGCGAACGCCGGGCAACGGGCGCGAGATTCTCTGCTGCATCGCAAATACGCGATTCCATTCTTGCTGGCCTGCGTGATTCTGTTCTGCAATACGGCCACGGGCGTGAACTCGATCATCGGGTACAACACAGGCATTCTGCTGCAAAGCGGGTTGAGCGATCTCGCCTCGCACTGGGGCTACGTGATCTTCACCGTGGTGAATTTTCTCGCGACCATGATCGGCATCGCGCTGGTCGACCGCAAGGGCCGCAAGTTTTTGCTGGTGATGGGCACGAGCGGCGTGATCGTCGCGCTGGTCTGTGTGGCCATCCTCTTCAAATCAACGGAAAAGTTGAGCGTGGATTGCCGCGACGCGGTGCAGGCTTTGGTTTCACCCAGCCAGGAACTCGCGCTCCGCTTTGATTCCGCCGAGGCGAAAACGCTGCTGGCAGCGCAAGGTGATGCGGGTCAGAATAATGTGGGCCGGAGCGATACAGGCCGAGGAATCGACAGCAGTCGCGCGTCGCTGGCCATCATTTATTCCTACGGAGACTTTACCGCGGCCACAAGTTTTGTTCGCTCGGACGATCCCGCTGCTGCCCCGATCGAAATTACGCGTGCGAGCTGTGTGCCCGCAAACAGAATTGAAGCACTGTTCCGGAATCCTTTCGCCGATCTTGCTGCCGCGCGGACCGCGCCGCTCGTGATTCAAAAAGCGCTTGTCGGGCGCGTACCCGAGGCAGGGCACGGTTGGCTGGTGGCGCTGGCGCTTTACGTGTTCATGGCGTTCTTTGCGCTGGGTCCCGGCGTGGTGGTGTGGCTCGCGTTGAGTGAGCTGATGCCCACGCGCATCCGCTCGAACGGCATGAGCATCGCGCTGGTGATCAACCAACTGGTTTCGACAACGCTGGCAGCAATCTTTCTGCCCTTCGTGAGCAAGCACGGCTACTCGTCGATGTTCTTCCTCTTCGCCGGTTTCACGGTGGTGTACTTCCTCGTGGCGGCATTCTTCCTGCCGGAGACCAAGGGCAAAACGCTGGAAGAGATTGAAGCGCACTTCGAGGGAAAGTCGGCCTCCAGCTTTTAACTTTCAACGCAAACCGCCGCGACCGCCCGCAGAAACACCAAGGGCGCCCGCCGTAGCGGACGCCCTCGTTGTTTCGAGTTGAATTGCGGTTACTTGCTGCCGCCCTGGACGCCGAGCTTCTCTTCGAGCGCGGCCTGCGCCGCTGCCAGCCGCGCCGTGAGCAGGCGGAAGGGCGAGCAGGAGACGTAGTTGAGGTCGATTTTGTGGCAGAACTTGACGGACTCTGGATCGCCGCCATGCTCGCCGCAAATGCCGATTTTGAGGTCGGGCCGCGTATTGCGCCCTTTGGCTACGGCCATCTTCACCAGTTGCCCCACGCCAGCCTGATCGAGGGTGGCGAAGGGATCTTGCTTGAAGATGCCAAGCTTGAGATAGGCCGGCAGGAAGTTGTTGATGTCGTCGCGCGAGATGCCGTAGGTGGTCTGCGTCAGGTCGTTGGTGCCGAACGAGAAGAACTCGGCTTCCTCGGCGATCTGATCGGCGGTAAGGGCGCCGCGAGGAATCTCGATCATCGTGCCGACCTTGTAGTCGACCGTCGTGCCCTTCTCCTTGAAGACCTCATCGGCGACGCGGCGGACGATGGCGGTCTGGTTACGCATCTCTTCGACGGAGCCGATAAGCGGAATCATGATCTCGGGATGCGGATCTCCGCCCTTGCTCTTGACCGAAACGGCAGCCTCGATGATGGCGCGGGCCTGCATCTCGGTGATCTCAGGGAACGTGATGCCGAGGCGGCATCCACGCAACCCGAGCATGGGGTTCTGCTCGTGGAGCTCTTCCACGCGCGCCAGCAGCGTGCGCAGCTCCTTAAGCTTTGGCGAACGCGGCTTGGTGTCCTGAAGGTGCTGGATTTCGACCAGCAGGTCTTCACGTTTCGGAAGGAACTCGTGGAGCGGCGGATCGATGGTGCGGATGGTGACGGGCAGCGAGTCCATGGCCTTGAAGAGACCCACGAAGTCGGCGCGCTGCATGGGCAGCAGTTTCTTGAGAGCCGCGCGGCGATCCTTCTCGTTGTCGGCGAGGATCATGGCGCGCATGTGCTCGATGCGATCTTCGGCAAAGAACATGTGCTCGGTGCGGCAAAGGCCGATGCCCTCTGCGCCGAACAGGCGCGCGTTCTTGGCGTCGCGAGGAATGTCGGCGTTGGCGTGGACGCGCAGACGGCGAACCGGATCGACCCAGCTCATGAACTTGACGAGATCGGGATCGTTGGGCTGCGCATCGAGCGTCTTGAGCCGGCCGGCAATGACGCGGCCGGTGGTTCCGTCGAGAGAAATATAGTCGCCCTGCTTGAAGGTCTTGCCCTTCACGCGCAGCTCTTTATTGGCTTCGTCAACGACGCAGTCGCCGGCGCCGGCCACGCAGCACTTGCCCATGCCGCGGGTGACGACAGCAGCGTGCGAGGTCATGCCGCCGCGCGAGGTCAGAATGCCGTCGGCCACTTCCATTCCCGCGATGTCCTCAGGCGTTGTTTCGCCGCGCACCAGAATGACGGACTTGTATGCGCCGCTGTTGTGCTGCTTGACCGCTTCTTCGGCCGTAAAGACGATCTGGCCGACAGCCGCGCCGGGCGAGGCCGGCAGTCCGGTGGCGAGCACCTCAATCTTCTCGCCTTTTTCCACGAGGCGCGGAACCAGGAAGTCGTAAAGCTGGTTGGGCTCGACGCGGAAGATGGCTTCCTCCTGCGAGATGAGGCCCTCGCGCACCATGTCGATGGCCACGCGAACAGCAGCCAGGCCGGTGCGCTTGCCGTTGCGCGTTTGCAGCATGTAGAGCTTGCCGTCCTGGATGGTGAACTCGAAGTCCTGCATGTCGCGGTAGTGCTTTTCCATGCGCCGCGTAATGTCTTTCAACTGGTCGTAGACCTTCGGGTTGGCCTTTTCGAGCTCACTGATGGGGAGCGGAGTGCGGACGCCGGAAACCACATCCTCGCCCTGCGCGTTCATCAGGTACTCGCCGAAGAAGACGTGCTCGCCGGTGGCGGGATTGCGCGTGAAGCCGACGCCCGTGCCGGAGCCTTCGCCCAGGTTGCCGAAGACCATAGCCTGCACGTTGACGGCGGTGCCGAGCCAGTCGTCGATGTGGTTGATGCGCCGGTAAGTCTTGGCGCGATCGTTTTGCCAGCTCCTGAAGACGGCATCGCGGGCCGCTACGAGCTGCACCAGCGGGTCTTGAGGGAAATCTTTGCCGGTCTCCTTTTTCACCAGCTTTTTATACTCGGCGATGATTTTCTGCAATGCGTCCGGCTGGAGGTCGTAATCGAACTTAATTTTCTTGGCGGTCTTTACGCCGTCGAAGATGTGCTCAAACTTCTTCTTGGGAACGTCGAGAACCACGTCGCCGAACATCTGGATCAAACGGCGGTAGGAGTCATAAGCAAAACGGGGATTATTGCTGCGCTTGGCCAGCGCTTCAACGGCCTGATCGTTGAGGCCCAGGTTCAGAATCGTGTCCATCATGCCGGGCATGGAGAATTTGGCGCCCGAGCGGACCGAGACCAGCAGCGGATTTTCGCCCGTGCCGAGCTTCTGGCCCTGCAACTTTTCCAGCTTCTCCAGCGCATCGAGCATCTCGGTCTCGATCTGCGGGCTCAATTTGCCGCGCATATATTCGCGGCAGGCCTCGGTCTGGATCGTGAATCCGGGAGGCACGGGCAAACCGGCATTCGTCATCTCGGCCAGGCCGGCGCCTTTGCCGCCGAGAACGTCTTTCATCTTTCCGTTGCCGTCAGCCTTGCCGCCGCCGAAGGAATACACATACTTGGTTGTTGTTGAGGTCGCCGCGGCGACCGACTGCTCCATTACGCCCTGAGCCATGGGATAAAGCCTCCCTCACCTGTTGGTTCTTGTAGGATTCCGCCGTGCGGTCCATAGGCAAGGGTAAAGGAACGGACACCCTGCGCGCCAACTGGAAGTTGCGAAGCGGCTGAGCGGGCCAAGCCCTTGAATATGCGACTACGCGTTGCGGCATTCTTGTGTCGTTAGTAGGAATATCGTCCAGGGGACACATTTGCATGTGCTTTTGGTCACAGGGGGAGAGCGAACCGGGGAATGGTCGTTCCGAACGGGAACATCTGGTACCGCATTTTAAGACGAGGAAGCGGCCCGCAGTGCGATTCCTGGGGATTTCCGCCCCAAATCAGGCCGCTGTTGCCTCTGCCGGCGTGCCGAATCCTGAAAGGCCTTCTGCAGGTCGATAAGACACGAGGAGCTTGTCGAGGCCCACGACAGCAAGAATCTCCGCCACATGCGACGACGGATTCTGGATGGTAAAGTCATGGCCCGATTCGCGCGCGGTGCAATAGAGCGTGATGAGGGCGGCAAGACCGGCGGCATCGATACGCGTGACGGCTGCGAGATTGAGCGTGACGCATTGCCGGCGCACCATCGGCATGAAGCGCTCCAACAGAGTGGCTTCGTTCCCTCTCACGATCTCCGTAATTTCGCCCGCTGCAATGGGCGGAGTTTCTGTGCAGCACATGGTGTCATTCATGGCATCCTCCTCGAGAGTGTCGCCCTCAGGGCGAATCATGAGGCGTCCGCTCAATCTCCACCCTGAAACCCACGCGAGAGCTATGCTGAATTCGCGGGGGACCGAGGGAATTCGGGGAATCGAACGGTACATTGACCTATACGCACTCGAATGTTTGGCGGTTCCATGCGAGTTTTTGGCGGTTCCATGGGTGATCGATTCACGATGCCTGAGCGGGCCACGATCCCGGAGCGAGCCCTGACGCGTGAATGGTCGCGGGAGCAGGCGCGTGCATGGGCGCTGGAGGCTGGCTTTCAGGAGGCGGGTCTGGTGGGGCTGCCCCACGCAGAACAGGCGCGCGATGCCGGCCGCTTTCGCGAGTGGGTTGCCGCGGGTCGCGCCGGTACGATGGGCTACCTGAAGCGGACGTCGGAGGACGGGCAGTTGCTGCGCGAGCGCGTCGGCGTTGCGTTTCCCTGGGCGCGTTCGGCGCTGGTTTGTTTTACAAGCTACGCCTTCCCCTCGGCGCCTCTCTCTACCAAAGCGGCAGAGCGCGGGAGCGCATGGATTGCGCGCTATGCCTGGACGAGCCGTGTATTGCCTGGCAGTGTGTTGCCCAGCCGCGGCGACGCCAACAGCGAGCGGCGGCCCAGCGATTATCACAAAGTGCTGCTCAAGCGGATTCGCGCGGTCGAAGCGCGGCTGCACGAGCAGCTTGGCGAATTTGAATCGCGCGCGTACGTCGACACCGGGCCGATTGTCGAGCGGGCGCTCGCGACCGTAGCCGGAATTGGCTGGACGGGAAAGAACACCTGCCTGATTCATCAGCAGCTGGGGTCGTTTGGATTTCTGGCGGTGTTGCTGACGTCCCTCGAAACTAGTCCAGAAGATAAGAGAGCGGAGCTCGTTCCAGATCGCTGCGGCAGTTGCACGCGCTGCATCGAGGCCTGCCCGACAGGCGCGCTCATCGCACCCTACCAGATGGACGCTTCGCGCTGCATCTCGTATTTGACCATCGAGCACAAGGGCCCGATTGCGGAGGAGCTCGCCGAAAACATGGGCCGGCAAGTCTTCGGCTGCGACATCTGTCAGGATGTGTGCCCCTGGAATCGGAGGTCGATCGGAAAGGCCGTGCGTAGCGGGCCGATCATCGCCGACTCCGAGCTCGAACCGCGCCCCGAGCTCGTCAATCCGGCGCTCGAATGGTTGGCCTCTCTGGACGAGCAGTCCTTCGAGCGCGAGTTCAACGGATCGCCGGTGCGCCGCGCGGGATTCCTCGGCCTCAAGCGCAACGTCGCCATCGCCATGGGAAACAGCGGCCAAAGGCAATTTACGCAGCAACTCGAAGCGTGGGCCACGGTGGCCGACGACGGTCTGCGCGCGGCCGCGCGGTGGGCGCTGACGCGGCTGCGTGGCGCTTAATCTATTACTTGATCGATTGATCCATGTGATCCACACATCCAACCGGCATCCAACCGTTTGAAGTGAAAGCTACGGCCGATCGCGGCCCAGCGAGCTTGAGCCGAACCGGCTATCCTTGGGTCAGCACCCTCCTTCATCCGCGCGCGTCCAACGGGATCGGCGGAGCGCGCATTAACGTAAGAAGACCCTGCGAGGAATTAAACCGTGGCCGATGGTTTGGAATCCGCTTCTGATGTTGCAGCCGACATCGGCAGCGCTGCCGCGGCTGTGGTTGCCTCCGCCACTGGCCCCTCCGAGCCGGCCGCGCAATCCAAGTGGTACCGCTGGCGCAAAAGCGGCACCGCGCTCATCGCCTATCTGCTCGACAGCGAAGTGCACACCTTTGCCTTCAGCGTGGCGGCCAATGCCATCATCTCGTTTATTCCCTTCGTCGTGCTGCTTTACACCCTGGCGCTCTCGGTCTTTCACTCCGAAGCGATGAAGGGTGTAGTGGACGACATGGTGAATTACTTCCTGCCCTCGGCCACCAAGCAGTCGGACTGGCTGGCGACTACCATCGTCAGTGAGGCCGTGCTCCCACTGCTGAAGCATCACGGCGCGCAAGCTTTTTCGCTGGTGATGATTCTGATTGCGTGCACGGGCATTTTCCTGCCCTTGGAGGTGGCTCTCAACCAGGCGTGGGGCGTGACAAAAAGCCGCAACTACCTCTTCAACCAGACCATCGCTTTCGGCTTGGCGCTGCTGATGCTGGGACTGGGCGTGGCCAGCATGGTGGTGAATGTGAACGTGGACAAGGCGCTCTCTATTGCTCTCGTACATGACTCAAACAACTGGTTTTTCCGGTTTCTGAACTACTCTTATGACGCTCTGAGCTACGTTTGGCTGGCGGTCTCAACGGGCGTCGCGTCGATCTTGTTCTTCTTCTCGGTGTACTACATTCTGCCCAACCGCAAGGTGCCCTGGCGGCCGGTGATGCGCACATCCATCATCACTGGAGGCGTCTGGCTGATTTCGAGGTTCATCTATGCGGCGGTGTTGCCGCATCTGGATTTCCAGGCGCTTTACGGACCGTTTTATGTCTCGGTGGGGCTGCTCTTCTGGGCGTATATCTCGGGGTTGATCCTGTTTGCCGGAGCGCAGTTCAGCGTGGCGCGCCTGGGAGATGCGAAGAAGTAGCGCTTGCCAGCTTGGAATACATTGGGCAGATGCAAAAGAAACGGGAGGCCCCTGGACTTCGGACAATTTTCTGATCTCTGACCCTTGATCTCTGATCTCTGCCTTTTCGCTTTGTATTCGCCAAGGCCTTTGCGCTACTCTCTTGAGAGCAGCATGTCCCCGACCAAAACCAACCCGACCGAAATCTCCGATCCGTTTGCCTGCTTTCACCCGGTGACGGCTGCGTGGTTCAAGGCCGTCTTCGACGCGCCTACCGCGCCGCAGCGAATGGGCTGGCCGGTGATCGCGAGCGGCGAGAATGCGCTGATCCTTGCGCCGACGGGCACAGGCAAGACGCTGGCTGCATTCCTCTGGTGCCTGGACCGGCTGATGCTGCAAGACAGGGACCAAGAGACCAAGGGACCGAGGGAACAAGAGGCTGGCGCTGAGAAGCGGCAAGGCTGCCGCATCGTCTACGTCTCGCCGCTGAAAGCGCTGGCCGTCGACGTAGAACGGAATCTGCGTTCGCCACTCGCCGGGATGGCCAACATGGCGCGCCGCATGGGCGTTCCATTCCACGAGCCGCTCATCAGCGTTCGTACCGGTGACACGCCGCAGCGCGAACGGGCCCGCTTCGCGCGTCATCCCGCCGAGATTCTCATCACCACTCCCGAGTCGCTTTATCTGATCCTTACCTCGCAGGCAGCCGAGGCGCTGCGCACCGTAGAGACGGTTATCGTCGACGAGATTCACGCGCTGGTTCCGACCAAGCGCGGATCGCACCTGGCGCTGACGCTGGAACGTCTGCAGGCGCTGACCGCAAAGCCGCTGCAGCGCATCGGCCTCTCAGCCACGCAGCGGCCATTGGAAGAGGTGGCACGATTCCTCGGCGGAGTGGAAGTGCAGGGAGCCGGGACTGAGGGACTAGGGACTAGGGACAAGGGACTAGAAGACCAGCGCGATACAAAACCGACTTTGATGAACGACGACGCGTTTGGCCTAGTGGATAAGGAGCTCGCCACCACCGCCGACGAGTCCCTAGTCCCTAGTACCTATGTCCCTGGCGTGGCCGACGCCACGCCGCTCCGCTATCGACCTGTGACCATCGTCAATGCCGCCGCGCCCAAGCAGCTCAAGCTGCGCATCGAAGTCCCGGTGGAAGACATGGCGCGGCTGGGCGAGATGGAAGAGATTCCCTCGGGGCCGGCCTCGCAGACTCCGCGCCGCGTCTCCATCTGGAACGCAATTCATCCGCGCCTGCTCGAAATTATTCGCGAGCGCAACTCGACAATTCTCTTCGTTAACGCGCGCCAGACCGCCGAACGTCTCGCTGGAGCGCTCAACGACCTGGCCGGAGAGCCCATCGCCCGCGCTCATCACGGCTCGATCGCAGCCGCGCAGCGCTCCGTCATCGAAGAGCAGCTCAAGGCCGGGCAGATTCGCGCGCTCTGCGCGACCTCGACGCTTGAGTTGGGCATCGACATGGGCGCCGTCGACCTTGTCATTCAGATCGAGTCGCCGCCCTCGGTGGCCAGTGGCTTGCAGCGCATCGGCCGCGCCGGTCATCACGTGGACGCGGTGAGCGAGGGCATTCTATTCCCCAAATACCGAGCCGACCTTGTCGCTTGCGCCGCCGTCACGCGCGCCATGCACGACGGCCACATCGAATCGACGCGCTTTCCGCGCAACCCGCTGGATGTGCTTGCGCAGCAGTTGGTGGCGATTGTCGCGTCTACGCGGCCGCCGAAGACTGCGCGCCCAGCGAAAGTCCGGCAGAATTCTCGACGGGGAAAGAACCTCACTGCAAATTTAAATTTTGATGGCTTCGATTCGATCGAAACGCTCACCGCCGAAGCTTTGAAGCCCGAAGTCTCCGTCGACTTCCTTTTCAACCTCGTCCGCGGAGCCGCGCCGTTTGGCTCGCTCTCGCGCTCGGCCTTCGACGGCGTGCTCGATCTGCTAAGCGGCCGTTACCCCTCCGACGAGTTTGGCGAGTTGCGCCCGCGACTCACCTGGGATCGTGTTCGCAACGTGGTCACGGCGCGCGTCGGCGCGGCGCGCCTGGCTATTCTGAATGCTGGAACCATCCCCGATCGCGGCCTTTACGGCGTCTTCCTCGCATTCACTGAGGGCAAGCCGGTGCGCGTGGGCGAGCTCGACGAGGAGATGGTCTTCGAGTCGCACCCCAACGAGACGTTCATCCTCGGCGCGTCCACATGGCGCATCACCGACATTACGCACGACCGCGTCCTCGTGACGCCCGCCCCCGGCGAGCCGGGCAAGATGCCGTTCTGGAAAGGTGACGGTCCCGGCCGCCCGCTCGAATTCGGCCGGCGCATCGGCGCCATGGTGCGCGAGCTGCGCGCCTTGCCGCAGCCGGCCGCGCTCACGCGCCTCGTCAACGAGCATGATCTCGATCCCGGCGCCGCGGAGAACTTGCTGCGTTTTCTCGCCGACCAGGCTGAGGCGACAGGCCAGGTTCCCGACGACCGGACAATTGTGGTTGAAAGGTGCCGCGACGAGCTTGGCGACTGGCGCCTCTGCGTGCTAACGCCCTTCGGCAGCCGCATTCACATTCCCTGGGCGATGGCCGTGGCTGCGCGCATCCGCGCGGCCGGCGGGCCGGAGGTGGAAACGCTGTGGGGCGACGACGGATTCGTGCTGCGCTTCCCTGACACCGATGAGCCGCCCGACTCGGATTGGATCCTTGTCGAAGCCGCCGAGGCCATGCAGCTTGTGCTGCGTCAGTTGGGATCGACCGCGCTGTTTGCTGGGCGCTTTCGCGAGGCTGCGGGCCGCGCGTTGCTGTTGCCCCGCCGCCGCGCCGACCAGCGCTCGCCGCTTTGGCAGTTGCGCAAGCGCTCCTACGATCTGCTCAGCGTGGCCTCGCGCTATCCCCAGTTCCCGTTGCTGCTGGAGGCTTATCGCGAGTGCCTGCGCGACGTCTTCGACATGCCGGCGCTCATCGAGACTCTTCGCGCCATTGAGCAGCGCCAGCTGCGCGTGCATGTAGTGGAGACGCGCAAGCCTTCGCCCTTTGCCGCTTCCCTGCTCTTCAGCTACGTGGCCAACTTTATGTACGAGGGCGATGCGCCGCTGGCCGAGCGCCGCGCACAAGCACTGACAATCGATCAGGACCAGTTGCGCGAGCTGCTGGGCGAAGCCGACCTGCGCGAGCTGCTCGACGCCAATGCAATCGCGGAGGTTGAAGAGGCGGCGCAATGCCTTGCCGAGAACTACCGCGCGCGCTCAGCCGATGGAATCCACGATCTGTGCCTGCGCCTCGGCGATCTTTCGCGCGAGGAGCTGGGCCGCCGCTTAGTTTCGCCTGACCTGCTCGCACACGTCGATCGGCTCATTCGCTCGCGGCGTCTTCTGGAGCTGCGCATCGCCGGCGAGAAACGCTTGATCGCCGCCGAAGACGCGGCACGCTACCGCGATGGACTCGGAATTCCGCTGCCGCCCGGATTGGCGGCTGCGTTGCTTGAGCCCGTGGCCCATCCCGTGCTCGAATTGGTGCGCCGCTACGCGCGAACCCACGGACCGTTCACGCTGCGCGAGGCTGCGGACCGTTTTGCGCTGGACACAGAGGCTGTCGAGAACGCGTTGCGGCAGCTTGCGCATGAGGGCCGCGTGCTCGAAGGCGGTTTTCGTCCGGGCGGGTTACATCGCGAGTGGTGCGACGCGGAAATCCTGCGGCAAATTCGCCGTAAGTCGCTGGCCAAACTGCGCCGCGAAGTCGAGCCGGTGGAGCAGCACACGCTGACGCGCTTCCTCACGCACTGGCAAGGCGTGCTTGCGCCGCGCCGCACCGGGACTGCGCATCTCGACGCGCTACTTGACGCGATTGAGAGTCTGCAGGGCGCGCCGCTGCCTGCATCGCTGCTTGAATCATCGATTCTGCCTGCGCGCATCGCCGATTTCACATCCGCAGGCCTCGACACGCTGATCGCCGCCGGTGAAGTAGCTTGGGCTGGCGTCGAGCCGATTGGCGAACGCGACGGCCGCATCGCGCTCTTCCTCGCCGACAAGCTCCCGTTGCTGGCGCAGCAGCGTCCGCTGGTGGAACCGCTCACCGAGCGCGAAGAAAAGCTGCTCGCGGTGCTCGAGTCGACGGGCGCAAGCTTCTTTGATTCGCTGCATGAAGCCGCAGGCAGCGGCTATCCGGGCGAAACAATCGACGCGCTCTGGAGCCTTGTCTGGCGCGGGCTCATCACCAACGACTCGCTACATGCTCTGCGCGCCTACATCGCGCGGCCCGAGAGCGCTCGCACGCCACGCCGCTATCAAACTGGTGCGGTCTTCCGTTCTAGGCGCACCACGCCGCCCACAGCGCAGGGACGTTGGTCGCTCTTACCTCTACGTGCCGCGGATCAAAGCAGCGAATCCATCCGCCGAACAACGACTGAGCGCAGCCACGCTCTGGCGCTGCAACTACTCAACCGCTACGGTGTGCTGCTTCGCGAGTCGGTGGCCGCTGAGAACGTGCCCGGCGGATTCAGCGCGGTGTACGACGTGCTGAAGGCGCTCGAAGAGAGCGGGCGGATTCGCCGCGGCTATTTCGTCGGCGGATTGGGCGCGACGCAGTTTGCGCTACCGGCCGCCGTGGACCTACTGCGCCAGTTACGCACTGAACCGCCAGCCGAGAAGCCCGAATTCGTGCAGCTGGCCGCGACTGACCCCGCCAACCCCTATGGCTCGGTGCTGCGCTGGCCCGAGCTCCCGGTGATGGATGAAGATTCGGAGTCCGCGCCGAGGATTCTCACGCGCGCTGTCTATGCTGAAGTGATCCTGCGCAACGGCCAGCTCGTGGCGTGGCTTAAGCGCGGCAATCCGAACCTGCTGGTCTTTTTGCCCTCAGAGGAGCCGGAGCGCTCGCAAGCCGCCGCGGGCCTGGCGCATTTTCTGTGTACGCTCGGACAGCAGCGAATGCGCGCGAGCAATCATGAGGGCGTGCTGATCACCACCATCAACGGCCAACCCGTAGCCGCGCATTCGATGGCGCGCTTCCTCATGGATGCAGGCTTTCATCCCGGGCCGCTCGGGATGCATCTCCGCCGCATTCCGCTCGCCATCGCGCATTCCGAACCGAACAGGCCCGAGGTTCAATAAACAATGCCTGAAGGCGACACCATTTTTCGCACCGCGCGCAATATCGGCCGCGCGCTCACGGGCAGACCGGTCATCGGCTTCCGGTCAACATTTCCACTCCTCACGCGATTCAATGACGACACGCCGCTCGTCGGCCAGACGGTCGACCAGGTGGAAGCGCGCGGCAAATGGCTGCTTATTCATTTTTCCGGCGGAGGAATCCTCACCTCGCACCTGCTGATGAATGGCCGCTGGCACATTTACCGCCAGGGCGAGCGCTGGCAGGCGCCGCGGTTTCATATGCGCATCGTGATTGAAAACAGCGAATATCAGGCGGTCGGCTTCCGCGTGCCCGTCGCTCGCATGCACACCGAACATTCGTTAGCTCGCGATCTGCACATCGCTCGCTCGGAAAGCGACCTGCTCAGCGAGGAGTTCGATGCCGAAGCCGCCCTCGCGCGCCTGATGGCCCGCCCGCACGAAGCACTCGCCGACGCGCTCCTCGATCAAACGGTTCTCGCCGGCATCGGCAATGTCTTCAAGTCGGAGATCTGCTTCGTCCAGGGCCTTCATCCATTCCGTGCCGTCGGAACGCTGACCCGCGACGAGGCGGCCGCAACGATCGCCAGCGCGCAAAAGCTCCTGCGCGCCAACGTGCTCGAGGACTCCTGCGACCTGATCGTCACCTATCGCGGACAGCAGCGGCGCACGATACATGCATCCGATCCCGGCGCCAGCCTGTGGGTCTACGGCCGCGCCGGCGAACCGTGCCGCCGCTGCGGCGAGCCAATTCGCCGCCACATTCAGGGCGCGGATGCGCGCGTCACCTTCTGGTGCCCGCTCTGCCAGCCCATGCCAGACGGGACCGACGTAGACGGATAAGCTCTCGCTCGAATCAGTTAGACGGCTTGCCGATCCCGAAGATCTTCTGAAAGATGTTGCGATGGTCCTCGCCGTTCAGGCCTTTGTGGTCGCAGGTTTCGGTGGGCGCGGTGCCGTCGAGGAATGCCGCGGTGTAATCGTCGGCGCACGTTTCGTCGGCCAGCAGGTTGGTGGTCTTGTCGATGGAAACAATCTGCACGCCATCCGGCGGCGTGAACTCATTCGTGTCTGAGTACTGCGGCAACTGCACAGCCTGCTTCATAAACGCTGCCCAGATGGGAGCCGCAGCATGCGCACCCTCAAGCTGAATGTCGGTGTAGTCATCGTTGCCCACCCACACCACACAAAGCAGGCTGCTGGTAAAGCCCGCAAACCACGCATCGTGGCTGGTGCCGGTTTTGCCCGCAGCCGGAGAGATGAATCCCATGTTGCGGACGCCGGCGCCAGTTCCGCAGAAATCTCGTCCTCCAATCACGCAGCCATCGCTCCCGTTGCCTGCGAGGACAGCTTCCATCATGGATGTGGTGAGGAAGGCAGCGCGTGGATCGAGCACCTGCCGCGTCGTGGGCGTGTAGTCTTCGATGATGTCGCCGGTAGGTGTGCGCACGCTGGCCAGCATCCACGGGTCGATGTGCACGCCGCCATTGGAAAAGGTCGTATACGCGCCGGCCATGTCGAGCGGCGTGGCGTCATAGGAGCCAATGGCCATTGAAGGCGTGCCTTGCGCGCTTTTAATCCCGGCATCGCGAGCGAGCGACGCCACTCGATCAAAGCCCACCGTGCTCGCTAGGCTAATTGTTGCGTTGTTGTCCGATCGCATCAGCGCTAATCGGGCAGTCATCTCGCCGTAAAACTCGCCCTTATAGTTGCGCGGCGAGTACTCGTAAGAGGTTCCCTCGCCATAGGTTTGCTGCGCGTCGTCGAGCATGGTCACAGGCGAGAAGAGTTTCGTCTGACCCGGCAGCATCGTGCCCTCGACGGCGGTCTCGAAAGCGGAGGCATAGACAAACGGTTTGAAGATGGAGCCCGTTGGACGATGCGCCACCGCGTGGTTCACCTGCGACGTGCCATAGCTGCGCCCGCCCACCAGCGCCAGCACTTGGCCGGAATGGGGATCGAGCGCGATCAGCGCCACCTGCGGATAGACGTACGGCTTGCCTAGCTGTTTGTCGCGGGCGTGGAGCCGATCGACCTGAGTATCCACCTCACGAATGGTTGAATTCACAGCCTCCGAGGCTAGGCGCTGCAGATCGGGATCGAGCGAAGTGTAGATGCGCAACCCCTCGCGGTTGAAGTCGCGGTCGCCGAGCCTTTGCGTGAGCTGGTCGTGCACCAGGTCGACAAAGTAGGGTGCTTCACTTTCATCGACGCTTGAGGACACCAAATGGAGCGGTTCAGCCTTGGCGGTCTCGGCCTCATCCTTGGTGATTGCCCCGGTTTCGACCATCGAGTCGAGCACAAGATTGCGGCGCTCAATGACGCGCTCGGGATGATGGAAGGGATTCAGGCGGCTTGGGCTCTGGATGATCCCCGCGAGCATGGCGCACTCAGCCAGGTCGAGCTGGCTCACATCCTTGCCGAAGTAGGCTTGCGAAGCTTCACCAAAGCCGTCGACGGAAAAACTGCCGATTTGCCCGAGATTGATCTCGTTCGCATACATCGCGAAGATCTGCTTTTTATCGAAGCGATGCTCAAGAATGATGCTGATGATGGCTTCGCGCAACTTGCGCGAATAGGTCCGCTCGGGTGTAAGAAAGAATCCGCGCGCAAGCTGCTGCGTGAGGGTCGATGCGCCCTCAGTGTAGCGATGAAGATGGAAGATGTCGTTGCGCATCGCGCCCAGGATGCGCCAATAATCGATGCCACTGTGCTCAAAAAAGCGCCGGTCCTCAATGGCGATCACGGCGTGAACGAGATTCGGCGGAATCTCATCGTAAGTCAGCACGCGGCGCTTGGTGCGCTGGGTGCCCTCGCTCAGGCCGGTAATAAGCAACGGTTCGAGCTCGTAGCTCGAGAGTGGCTGGCCGTGCGCATCTGTTATCGAATTCACCACGCCGCCGCTGACGTGGATGGTCGCGTTATCCGGCGCGTGATAGGACTGGGGGCCGGGTTGCACCGTAATCTGCTGCACGCCTTCGCTGTAGCTTCCCAGCTGGGAAGGCTGCGCGGCGCCGTCGCCCGAGTAGCCGGCCTCGTGCAACTCATTGGCGATCCAGTGGATGGAGAGCTTTTGCCCCGGACGCACCTCGCGCGGCGCGGCATAGATCTGCGCGGTGCTGGCGAAGATCGGCTGCTTCAGCCGCTCGTCAACAATGCCTTCGTACTTGACGTAGAAATAGGCGAAGATCGAAACGCCCGTCACGGCGGCGGCGACAATGATCGTGAGCAGAACCAGCAGAATCCGCGACCTGAGATGATGCCCCGATGCGGGCCTCGGGATTCGGACTCGTATTGCCATTGTCGCTCCTTAAAAACAGTTTCCAGCTCTCAGCCCTCAGCTCGTTCGTGCTGAAAAAGCCGGCTGAAAAACCGCGCTACGTACCGCAGGAAGAACCCGGTCAGCTAAATGCTTGCTTCCAGCAGCCGCTCTTCTTCCACGCGCTTCCTTACCAGCGCCACCACTTCGCCCAAGGCTACATCCACGCTGGTGGTCGTCGAGCGGGTCACCAGCTCCACCTGGCCTGAGGCAGCCTTCTTTCCCACGTTGACACGGTACGGAATGCCGACCAGGTCCGCGTCCTTGAACTTGACGCCGGCGCGCTCGTCGCGGTCATCCAGCAGCACATCGAGCCCCGCCGCTTCCAGTTCGACAGCGAGTTTTTCTCCAGTGGCGCGCAGCGAGAAGTCGGCCACGTTTGTAACGGTCACGACGACAGCGAACGGTGCGATGGAGGCCGGCAGGCAAAAGCCGTTGGCGTCGTTCGATTGCTCGATGGACGCCGTGAGAATGCGCTCGATGCCGATGCCGTAGCTGCCCATGATGGGCGTTACCTCTTTTCCGTTCTCGTCGAGGACGCGCGCGCCCATCGAATCGGAGTACTTGTAGCCGAGCTTGAAGATGTGCCCAACCTCGACAGCCTTGCCGACGACGAGTTTGCCGGTGCAGCCATCTTTCGGGCAGCCCTCGCCCTCGTTGACGTCGCGGATGTCGGCGGCGATGGTCCATCTAAAATCGCGGCCCGGTGTCACGTTGCGCAAGTGGTAGTCGAGCTTGTTGGCGCCGCAGACCATATTCCTGCGGCCTTCGAGCGCGCGATCGAAAATGACCAAAGGCTTTTGGGCTCCAACACCGGAATGAAGGAATTCGAGGCGATGCTTTCTCGAGGCCTCGCCGCGCGCGGATTCGAGGACATCCTGAGCAAACGCGTCTTTATAGCCCTCTTTGCTCGCCGGATCAAGGCCAATCGGTCCAAGGAAACCTGCTGGCGCATGGAAGACTTCCTCGATCTCTTCCGCCTGCATCGGCCTCAGTTCGGAGGCGAAAAGAACTCCCGCCAATTTCGCCTCGTTGACTTGATGATCGCCTCTCAGGAACACGACTGCCGGCTTCCATTCGCCGGAAATCGACGCCATGTACGCAACGCACTTGATGTCGGAGGCCGGGGAGATTTTGAAGAACGCGGCAACATCGGCGATTGCGCCGCAGCCCGGCGTATGAACAAGCTCCGGCGATCCGCCGCCCGTCGGAGCCATCTCGATCACCGCATCGAGCCGCGACGCCGCCTTCTCAAGATTCGCCGCGTACCCGCAAACGGGGCAGCTTGCAATCAGGTCCTCGCCGGCGTCGGTGTAAACCATGAACTCCTGCGACTGCGAACCGCCCATGGCGCCGGAATCGGCCTCGACGGCAACGAACCTGAGCCCGCAGCGCGTAAAGATGGAGCGATAAACGCGGTCATGCAAATCGAAGCTGCGGTCGAGCCCCGCCTTGTCGATGTCGAAGGAGTACGAGTCCTTCATGATGAACTGGCGCACGCGCAGCAGGCCCGCCTTGGGCCGCGGCTCGTCGCGGAACTTGGTCTGAATCTGGTACCAGATCTGCGGCAACTGCTTGTAACTTCGCAATTCGCCGCGCGCGATCGTGGTCATGATCTCTTCGTGCGTCATTCCCAGGCACAGGTCCGCGCCCTTGCGGTCTTTCAGGCGGAACATGTTGTCGCCCATCGTTGCCCAGCGGCCGCTCTCCTCCCAAGGCTCGCGCGGCAGAATCCCCGGCAGGTAGAACTCCTGCGCGATCTGGTCCATCTCGTCGCGCACAATGGCGATGATCTTGTTCAGCGAGCGCTGGCCGAGGAAGAGATAGCTGTAGATGCCGGCGCCGAGCTGGCGAATGTAGCCAGCGCGGAGAAGAAACTTGTGGCTGGCCACTTCGGCATCCGCCGGGGCCTCGCGCAGTGTGGGGATGAAGAGCTTCGACCAACGATGCATAAGTTTAGTGAACGTGCTTTCCCGTCCGGCGCGGCGAACGCAAGGCAAATTAAAGCAGCTTTCATTCTAAATGTCCGGCGTGTAGAGGAGTTCAAAAGCCGACTTTTGGGGCGCACATCGCTTCGCCGAAGCCATGTGGCATACTTTCAGGCATGAATTTCCACTACATCCCCTGGGGAGAGATCGTGTTTGTTTTGGTCAAGCTCCTCAAGATGTTCGGGATTATTCCGGGCGCACTGGCGGCGTTCGGCGCGCGGAGACTTTATCAGAAATGGCGACAGAACAAGGCGATGGCCGGATGGCCCGCGACCGACGGGACGATCCAAAGCGGGCAGGTTCATAAACAGGGGCTGCGCTATTGGGTCGAGCTTACGTATACCTATTACGTGGGCGAGTACCGCTCAGGCAAGCACGTCCACCATTTTCGCCGCGAGGAAGACGCCGATGAATTCGTGCGCCAGGTTAAAGACAAACACGTTCAGGTCCACTACGAAGCTTCCAACCCGGATAAGTCGGTGATTCTGGATCGCGATTTGGAGGTAATTGCGCTTCTGGCCCCGCAGTTTCGCTGACCGTCGCGGGAATTGCGTGAAGTCTAGCCGCCTTGGGAAAGCACGAACCTCAACCAGCGGTTTTTCCTGTTCCCTGATCCCTGCCTTTAGATCAGCTCCACTCCCCACAGATCGTGCAGGTGCACCACGCCTTCGACGTTTTGCGCAGCATCGACGACGATCAGCGAGGTAATTTTGCGCTCTTCGAGAATCGCCAGTGCCTTTGCCGCCAATTCTTCCGCGCCAATCGTGCGCGGATGCGCGTTCATCGCCTCGCCGGCCGTCTTACCGAGCGCCGCGCCGCCTTCGCGCTCCAATAGCCGCCGCAAATCGCCGTCCGAGATCACGCCGCGCAGCTGCCCCGCTTCCTGCACCGTCGTCATTCCCAGCTTCTTCGACGACATCTCGAAGATCACGTCGGCCATGGGCGTCCTGGGCGCGACGACGGGCACGTCGTCGCCGGTGTGCATCAGGTCGCGCACCTTGGCGAGCTGTTTGCCCAGCTTGCCGCCGGGGTGCAGCTCGGCAAAATCCTCGGCGCGGAAGCCCTTGAGCAGGCTGACCGCAACGGCCAGCGCATCGCCAAGCGCCAGCATTGCCGTCGTCGACGCCGTAGGCGCGAGATTCAGCCCGCAGGCCTCGCGCTCCACGCTGCAATCGAGCGCCACGTCGCTCGCCGCAGCGAGAGTCGAGTGCAGATTGCAGCAAAAGCTGATGAGCGCGTCGCCCTTGCGCTTGACCGTTGCCAGCAGGCGCAGAATCTCCTCTGTTTCTCCGCTGGCCGAAAGCGCGATAACCACGTCGCCGGGCATCAGCACGCCCAGGTCGCCGTGCACGGCCTCAGCCGGATGCAGAAACAGCGCCGGCGAGCCGGTAGAGCTGAGCGTAGCCGCAATCTTCTGCGCAATGATGCCGCTCTTACCCATGCCGGTGACCACCACGCGGCCATTTTGCTCACCGCAGTGCAGGATCATCTCCACGGCGTGCGAGAACGGCGCGGCCATCGGCCCGTCGAGTCGCGCAGCCAGATCCTCGAGCGCGGCGGCCTCGGTGCGCACCAGCGATGCGGGCTTGAACGGTTCGTCTTTCCCGGTGGGGCTCATTGGCATTTCATGCTAACAGCTTGGAAGCAAGCTTTCAGCCCTCAGCTCTCAGCTTTCAGACCGAATCGCGTGTCCCTGGGCTGGCTGCATCTGTCCACTGTTCACTGTTCACTGCTCACTGTTTCCCCCTCGTACAATAGAGCTACGAGGTCGATTCCGTTGCGTCGAAACACCATTGTTCTTATTGCCGTTCTTTTCATTCTGGCTATCTTTGCCTGGGCGGGATGGGCCAACTGGGAGTATCGCCGGCAGATCGCCGAAAAATTGCTCGCCGGCGTCGGGCAGGGCGAACTAGTTCCGGCTCCCGGAGGAGACACAATGAACTATGTTTCGCCGCTGAACGGCAAGCCAGCGCCCGCTTTCGCGCTCCAGAACCTCAGCGGCAGCAAAGTCTCGCTCGCCAGCTACAAGGACAAGGCCGTGATGATCAACTTCTGGGCCACGTGGTGCGGCCCGTGCAAAGTGGAGACGCCTTGGATCGTTGAGCTGCGCAACAAGTACGCGGCGCAGGGCTTCGAGGTGCTCGGCGTCGACACCGAGGGCGATGACCTGCAGGCCAGCGACAAGGCGGGATGGGCCAAGGCTGAGGCCAACGCCGGCAAATTCGTGACCGATATGAAGGTGCCGTACCCGGTGCTGCTCGACGGCGACAGCATCAGCCGCGACTACGGCGGGCTCGACGATCTGCCCGCGTCGTTCTTCGTCGACCGCAGCGGAAAGGTGGTCGCCGCGTCCGTGGGCCTAACCTCGGAGAGCGACATCGAGGGGAACATCAAGAAGGCACTGGCAAACTAGCAAGTCAGCGTGGGAGCAGAATCGTGCAGGAGACTTTGATTGGTGCTTGAGATGAGAAAGACGATTCGCGCAACGGCGGCAACGGCAATCTCGTTATGTGTCCTGGCGGCTCACGCGCAGATCGTCTCTCCCGCCACGCAAAACCGCTCCATCGTTAAGACCGACGCTGTGCAATATCTCTTTCCCGAGCAGGTGAGCGTTCCCGCCGGCAAGCCAAGCCCGGTTACGCTGCACTTCCGCGTCGCGCAAGGGCTGCACATCAACTCGCACACGCCCAGCGACGAGTTCCTGATCCCGACGGATTTCTCCATCCCCGACGGCATGGGAGTCCGGCTCGGAGCGGCCACTTATCCGCCCGGCACCATAATCTCGCTCGCCTTCGATCCCAAAACCAAACTCAGCGTCTACACCGGCGAGTTCGACATTCAGGCGCGCATCGTGGCCACGCCCGGCAATCACCTGGTGCAAGGCAAGCTGCATTATCAGGCCTGCGACCAGAACCAGTGCATGCCGCCCAAAACCATCAACGTTCCCATTGACGTAATCGGGAAATAAGCTCAGGAAACCCGTAGCCGCCGGATCGGCCGCTGCCAGCCTTTCCGGCCTCGCCACCTATCATTGCGTCGAGCCGTTGTCTTCTGCGGGCAGAAACTGGTAGCTCACGAACGCAAAGTGCGCGCCATCGGGAGCCCAGTTTGGCACGTTGTCGCTGCCCGATCCGCCCACAATCTGCACCAGGTCGCGGATCTTCCCGTCGGCAGCATTGAGAATCCGCAAGGTCACGTCTTTGTTGGCCGCATGCCCGGTCACATCTTTGTCGTAGGAGAGGATCAGGATCGATTTTCCGTCCGGCGAGGGATGCGCCGTCCAGTTGTGCTTCTCGTCGAAGGTCACCTGCTCGGGCTGGCTGCCGTCGGGCCGCATGCGCCAGATCTGCATTCGGCCCGCGCGGTCGGAGTTGAAGTAAATCCACTGCCCGTCGGCCGAATAATCCGGATCGTCGCTCACGCCGGCGCCCGAGGTCAGCGCAGTCTCCGCTCCGCCGTCCGGCGAAATGGCAAAAATGTTCAGCGTGCCGTGGCTGGGCCGCGTAAATAGAATCGTCTTCCCGTCCGGTGACCAGCTATGAAAGTAGGAGTCGGGATTCGCGGTCACCATGCGCGGTGCGCCTCCCGTCGCAGGCACAATATAGACGCGCCGTCCGGGATGGTCCGGCGTTGTGCATGTCATCGCGATCCATTTGCCGTCGGGCGAGAGGCCGTGACTGCCGGTGCAGTCGCTGGCGTTGCCAATATCGATCGGCGTGGCCTCGGCGATCGAACCTTCGCCTTCAGCAGCAGGCACGCTCCACAGCTTTCCCGCGCGGTTAAAGATCAACGTCTTGCCGTCGCGGCCCCAGTTCGGCGCTTCCATCTGCCCTTTTTGGGTCTGGATCACGAAGGCCATGCGTGCACTGTTGTCGATGGCGATGGTCTGGAGAGTGCTATAGAGCGCCAGGGGTGTCGGCGTTGACGCGGGTGTTGACGCGGGCGTTACTGGCGCCGCAGGCGCTTGCGTTATCGGCGCCGTGAGCGGCTGCAGTTCCACATGCGCGAAGGTGGCCTGTTCCACTGCGTCTTTGTTGTGCGCGCAGACTCCGAGGCCTGCGTAGAAGTCGCCGTCGAAGTGCAGTTTGATCGACGCGCCCACCTGGTGCAGCGGTTCGCCGTGCGCGCTCAAGAAAAGCGTGATGGTGTCGCCGCGTTTCTCAAGCCGCATCCGCTGCGGCGCGCCGATGTTGAACGCGATGTCCTGCGTCGTGTCGCCCTTGTTGCGCCGGTATTGCAGCGCTGTTTCACCCGAACCGTGAACAGCCGCGTCGGCGTACATGGCGTCGGGGTCAAGCGTCTGCCGGAACATCAGCAATGCCTTGCGATGCGAGCTTGCGCCGGGGCCGGCATCGGCCAGCTTCACGTCGGCGGTCAACGAAACGTCGCCCGAGACCTTCTTCCATACAAAGTGGAACCCGTCGACATTGACCCAAAGATTCGCGCCCGCCGAGCGGATGGTGTAAACGCCGGTCGCGGCGTCGAACGTCGCGACTCCTGGCGGCACCACACTGCCCACATCCGACTGGTTCTCAAAGATGCCCAGCGAATTGCCGGCTGTTTGCGCGGCCGCGATGCCCGACCCGATGAACCCAAACATCAGCGCGGCAACTGCCGCGGGCCGTCCTGCGATTCTCATATTCCGATGCACGATGGTTGTCTCCCTTGTGAACGGAATCACTCTACGGCAAGACGGCGGCTACCCGCCAGCGAGCCGCGGGAGAGACCGTTTGGAGCGAAGGAGACCGAGGGGTCGGAAGTAGCGGGGAGCGGGGAAACGCCCAGATTCGTTCCCAAAAAGGCCATTTTGCGGTAAGATTGTCTTACCATGCAGACCAAGGTATCGACGAAAGGTCAGATCGTGATTCCCGGGCCGCTTCGCCGCAGGCTCGGCATACGAGCGGGCGATACCCTCGATATTGCCGTCGAGAAGGATCGGATCGTGATGACGGCCCCCAAGAGGACGCGCTTCAAGGCCAGAATCATTAAAGACCCCATTACGGGCTTTCCGGTGATTGACGCGGGGCCCGATGCGCCCGTTCTCACCAGCAAGATGGTCCGCGAACTGCTCGTTGACTTTCCATGAGATACCTTTTGGATGTCAGCGCGCTCGTCGCCTATGGGTTCAGGCGGCATGATCTCCATGATCGGGTTGGCGCCTGGATCCGATCCCGAAAGAGCGATCATTTCCTTACCTGCTCCATCACCGAGCTTGGATTCGTTCGGGTGCTTGGGAATGTTCGCACCTATGGCATGGACGTGGCGCACGCAAAATCTCTGTTGCAGGAACTGAAGGCGTGGAAAGAGTTCCCGCTCGAATTCATTCGGGACGGGAATGACATCTCATTCTTGCCGAAGTGGGTAAAATCTCCTGCTCAGACCACGGACGGCCACCTGGTGCAACTGGCGAGCGCGAATGGAGCGGTCCTGGCGACGCTGGATGAGGGGATTCCGGGGGCGTTTCTGATTCCGTAGGGGACGCTGCCGGAATCCCAAGTCTCAAAAGCGGGATCTGGGGTACCTGGCGCCCGGCGTTGACAGACGATCTCCATGCGAAGGATTGAACCTCCTCGATTCCCGGGTCTCAGAATCGAGACCTGGCCACCCACTCATTGTGCTAGAAATGGTGAAGCCAGGGCCTGGGCTACCCGCCTGAAACGTTACACGGAGCTTGACGAACGTGACAACGAAGTACTCAGTCGTAGAGCGCGATCCTAACGAATGGACCTGGACCCCTAGTGGCAATATCCACGAGATTATTTCGGAGTGCGGACACATTCACCGAACCTTAATGGGTGCGTATCGATGCCTACTGCAACAACAAAGGGAAGCTTGCAGCATTAACTTGCGAATTGAGTATTGGGATAAAGATCAGGATAACTACGGTGAGCCTGTAGAGCCCGCAGAATTGCTTCAGGTAAGTGAGAAATATCGGAAGAGTCGTGGTAACTAGAAATCCACCGTCATTCGGAACAATTGCGGTTGTCCCAGCCCTCGATTTGGAGAACCGGGAAAGCAGAGAGTCCAGGATGCGCTATCGCCCCTTACTGAGAATGTCGATTATGATACGGGCGCGACATATCCTCCCTGATCTTTACAGCTAGCTCGCGAAACTGATCGGCAGGGTCATCGCATCCATCCGGCGTGAAAACTTCGTACCATTTCGAGCAGTACCACGCTTCGATTCTGAGGCCCTCACCGAAGCTTTTGTTGCGGTAGAGCGCCGGCTTGCTTGCGTCAATGTTGGCTCCGTCCGAGAGTATCTTTGCAATTTGACCAAGTGGCTTCGGCGCGTCGGTATTTGATTGGGATACGTAGAATTCTCTGCCTCCAAAGCGGCAAGAGTGGCGCCAACCCGGGACGCCGCAATCGTTCGTGTATGGCTCGCTGCCAACGATTTCGACGTTTGGATGCTCTAGTACCCTTGCAAAATCCCTGGCTAGTTTGTGTTCCCAGGCCATGCCTTTTACGCTCCCGCCTTCTTTTCGATCTTCGCCCATGAATCTTTCAGCGCGAGCGTGCGATTGAAGACCAGCTTCTCCGCAGCGGAGTCGGGATCGAGGCAGAAGTAGCCGACGCGCTCGAACTGGAAGCGGTCTTCGAGCTTCGCGCTGGCGAGCGAAGGCTCAAGCTTCGCGCCGGTCAGAACCTCAAGCGACTTCGGGTTGAGATTCGAGAGGACGTCCTCGCCCTCTTCGATGTCGTAGGGATCGGCCTTGGTGAAGAGCTTGTCGTAGAGGCGGATTTCGGCGGAGATGGCGTGCGCGGCCGACACCCAGTGCATGGTGGATTTAACCTTGCGGCCGTCGGGAGAATTGCCGCCGCGGCTCGCCGGATCATAGGTGCAATGGACCTCGACGATGTTGCCCTGCGCGTCTTTCACCACGCTCTTCGCGGTGACGAAGTAGGCGTTACGCAGGCGCACCTCTTTTCCAGGAGACAGCCGGTAGTACTTCGGCGGAGGAACCTCGCGAAAATCGTCATGCTCAATATAAAGCTCGCGCGAGAAAGGCACCTGGCGCGTCCCGGCCGACGGGTCTTCTGGGTTGTTGGCCACTTCAACAAACTCCTCTTTACCCTCGGGATAATTGTCGATGACCAGCTTCAAGGGGTGCAGCACGGCCATGGCACGGCTGGCGCGGCGGTTCAGGTCGTCGCGCTGGAAGTGCTCGAGCATTTCAACATCAGTGCTGCCATTGGTCCGCGAGGCGCCAATGGCTCCGCAAAAGGCGCGGATGGCTTCGGGCGTGAAGCCGCGGCGGCGAAGGCCGGAGAGGGTGGGCATGCGCGGATCGTCCCAGGCGTTCACACGCTTTTCCGTTACAAGCTGTAGTAGTTTGCGTTTAGAGAGCAGCGTGTAGGTCAGGTTGAGCCGGTCGAATTCAATTTGCTCGGAGGGAAAGATTCCGAGCTGGGCAATATACCACTTGTAGAGCGGCTGGTGATCGGCGAACTCCAGCGTGCACATGGAGTGTGTAACGTGCTCGATCGAATCCGACTGGCCGTGCGCGAAGTCGTACATGGGATAGATGCACCACTCGTCGCCGGTGCGGTGGTGCGTGGCGTGGAGGATGCGGTACATCACCGGATCGCGCATGTTCAGGTTGGGTGACGCCATGTCGATCTTGGCCCTCAGCACGCGCGAGCCGTCAGGGAACTCGCCGGATTTCATGCGGACAAAAAGGTCCAGATTCTCTTCGATCGTACGATTGCGATAGAGGCTGTCGGTGCCGGGCTCAGTGAGGGTGCCGCGGTGCTGGCGAATCTCATCGGCCGTGAGGTCGTCGACGTAAGCTTTGCCGGCCTTGACGAGCTGCAGCGCCCACTCATAGAGCTGGCCGAAGTAGTCCGACGCATAGCAGAGGCGATCCCAATCGAAGCCCAGCCAGCGCACGTCCGTCTTGATCGATTCGACGTACTCGGTCTCTTCCTTCTCGGGATTGGTGTCGTCGAAGCGCAGGTTGGTTTTGCCGCCAAATTCATCCGCAAGACCAAAATCAATGCAAATTGCCTTGGCGTGGCCGATGTGGAGGTAGCCGTTGGGCTCGGGTGGAAAGCGCGTCTGCACAACCGCGTCGCCGTACTTTTTGGTGCGCACATCCTCGGCGATCTGATCGCGGAGGAAGTTGGAGGGAGTGCGGGCTTCGGGGTTTTCTGTATCTGAGTTCGTCATGACTGCCATCTTCTTATTCTTCCACGGAAGGGCTGTTCCCGACGCGGCTAGATCAGGCAGAAACAAATAGCGACGGATACATTTCGGTCAGGAATGCGAATACTCCAGACCGAGGAAGCACTCGGTCAACTAAGAACGAATCAACTGCCCCCGAGGCGGGTCCCAGGACAAGTCCGAGTATCGGAATATTGCCAATCAATGTGGTTGCGGCCAGTCGCACGGCCTTGCCGCCGGAGCTGCTCGCGAGTGATCCAAGCTTGTTCCTCATCCCGGAAGCCTGAGCCCGAATTTCAGAATCGCTGATGTCCGCCGCCGTGGAAAGCCACCTCCGGAAATCTCGACACTCCACACTTTCCCTTATCTTCAGGAGCTTTTGAACATCGACCTTCTGGCCGGGCTTGAAGTCTGGCACGTCCGCCACCTCGATCACGCGCTCGAACTGCTCCTCGCCAAGCATAGGATTTTGAGGCAAGATTATTCCGGCAAGTTTGCCAAAGAGCAGGGGCGCTTCAGCTTCCCGAAACCCTGTCAATGCAGAGTACGCCGCCATCTCCGACAGTCTATGCTCCAGGTTTACAACCGCAGTTACAGATCGTTGGAGCAAGTGATGGGTTTCTTCGGGAGACTTCCCGAATTCCTTGGCGATGCCGTTCTTGATATGGAACACCCGCTCTCGCGGCTCTTCAACATTGATTTCGAACTGTCTGCTCGCCAAATCCGCCTGATTGAGCTTTCCTCCGAGCTGGTCCAGGATTGCAGCCCTTAACACTGGTGTGTTCGTGCGCAGATCAGTGTCGATTTGCCTCAACAGGTCCGCACCAAATGTCTCTGGCGGGCGGACTAGCGAGTTCCATACCGCATGTTCTATAGCGCTACGTTCGTTATTCTTGAGCCCCGGCACGCTTTGCAGCCTTACCAGTTCTTTCCTCAAATCCCCATCGCGATCCGCCGCAGTAGCTATTCCAAATGTGAAATGCTCCAGTGGCTCAGATCGGACTCCGTTCCGATGGATGTCGGTGATGATGGTCGTGAATTCGCAGCACAGCTTCAGGACTCCCGAACCCAACAATTCCTGGATCCCGGTTTTTCCGAAAGTCCGCACGAGCATCGGAAGTTCGCGTAACCGGAAGGATTTCACGACGACTCGATCGAAGAGAATCAACCGGCGAATCAGCGCGCCAAGATCGACAGATGCCAGTTCCTGATCAGAACGAATAGCGATCTCGCCGAGAACCGCCTGCCGAATATCCACGTTCATGCCTCCAAGACGCTCTGACGTTGAAACGGGATTTATTGGCTGATGCTAGCACTCAATGCAGCCTCGGGATTTAGGCGAGCGATTCAAGGCTAGCTTCGGCCTTGCGGATGCGCTCGAGGCACACATCGCGGCCGAGGACAACCATGGTTTCAAAAAGTGGCGGCGCGTTCTTGCGTCCGCAAACGGCCACGCGAATCGGCTGGAACATTGGCCCGGCCTTGAGACCGAGCGAAGCCGCGGCTTCGCGCAGAGCCTTGTCGAGCGAATCGTGGTCGAAGGTCGTCGCCGGCAAAACCTCCAGCGCGGTTTGCAAAACGCGCCGCGCGAGCGCGGCATCGCCTGTCGATTCTCCTTTTTTGAGGGGAATCAGCTCCGCCGGATCGTAAGGCGGAAGTTTGTCGAGGAAGAAAAAGTCGGCTGCCGGCACCGCATCGCGCAGCAGCTTGATACGCTCGCGGATGAGCGGAGCGACGGCGAGGATTTTTTCAGGTTTCGGTTTGAAACCGGCCTGCTCGAAGAAAGGCTGCAGATCGGCGCTGAGCTCGTCGACGGGCAACGCGCGAATGTGCTCGGCGTTGAGCCACACCGCTTTCGCATCGAAAGGATCGTCCTCGGCAAAATTCACAACGGCATTCGCGCGGTTGACGCCCTCGAGAGTGAACAGATCGCGAATTTCATCCAAAGCCAGAAACTCGCGGTCGTTCTTGGGCGACCAGCCGAGCAGGCAGAGAAAATTGACGAAAGCCTGCGGCAGAAAGCCCGCATCGCGATAGGTGGTGACGCTGACGACGGAGCCGTGTTTGCGCTTGGAGAGTTTGGCGCCATCGGGTGCGACGAGCAGAGGCAGATGCGCGAATTGCGGCGGCTGGGAGCCGAGGCCCTCCCCCAACGCTTCAAAGATGAGCAGGTGCTTGAAAGTGTTGGTCAGGTGGTCCTGGCCGCGGATGATGTGGCTGATGCGGAGATCGGCATCGTCGACGCACGACGCGAGATGGTACGTGGGCATGCCATCCGAGCGCATGAGAGCAAAGTCTTCCACCTCGTCGGCCAGCTTTTGCTGCGCGCCATAAACGCCGTCAACGAATTGCAGAGTCCGGCCCTCGCCGCGCGGCACGCGATAGCGCAGCGCGAACGGCTCACCCGCGACGGCGCGGCGGTCACTCTCTTCGCGTGAAAGCTCGCGCATCCCGGGATTCGAAAGCCATGCGCCCTGCGAAGAGGAATGCTCTTCATCCGTCGCGTGCGCCGGGGTGAAGTCGCGATAGGCCAAGCCCTTGGCGAAGATGGCTTCTGCCTGCTTGCGATGCAGGGCCAGTCGCTCGGATTGCTTGTACTCCTCGTCCCAGTCGAGGCCCAGCCACCGCAGCCCCTCAAAAATGGACTGGACGCTGGCCTCCGTGTTGCGCTCGAGGTCTGTGTCGTCCAGGCGCAGCACCATCGTGCCGTGATTGTGGCGCGCGTAGAGCCAATTAAAGATAAACGTCCGCGCACTGCCCACATGCAGGAAGCCGGTGGGCGAGGGCGCAAAGCGAACGCGCGGAGTAGCAGCGCCGGAGGAGTTGGGATCAGGCATCGTGTCGTTTTGTTTACCTTCACGATGCTATCGCAAGGCTCCCTGCCTCGCAGTGTTCAGCGTCTCACTGCTGCGGCGGCAGCGGCGGCAGCGGCGGTTGCGGGTACGGCGGCGGATACCCCATCTGCGGCACCGGCACAACCTTCCATTGAGCAAAGGCCAGCACGTAGAGCAGAACCAAGGTACCCAGCGACGGAACAATGCACATGAGTGAGAGCCATGGAGAAAATCCCGCCTTCTTCAGGATGAACCAGCAAGGAATCATGAGAATCGCAACCACAATGATGTAGCCAATCAGCAGAATAGGAACGATCATCATCATGATTCGCTGCGCGAGTTCGGTGGGATCGGTCTGGCTTTGCAATAGGAAGGCTAATTCGTGCATGAGGATCTCCCCGGAAATGAGATATACAGTCGCAGCCAAGGTACAGCTAAACCCAAGAATCTTCAATAAAAATCGGCGAGGCCAGGATTCCCTCGGCGGCGCAGGATTTCACACGAAGAGGATTTCCGGCCCAGTGGCCCGCGAACGTTTACGTGATGTCTTCCGTGTCGTAGACCGGCGTAATTGTCCGTTTCTTGGGCACGCCGTGTACAGAGCTCAGCAAGTCTTCCACAACGTCCTCGAGCTGGCGCTGGCTCTCGACCACTTCGCTCATGCTCTTGAGCTCTTCCGGCTCCTGCACGCGCTCGACCAGCGCCACGGCGTGGCACTGGGCCACGTGATCGAGGTTCAGGCCCTCGGGCGTCTTGGCCTTGATGCTCACCTGATCGATGGATACGCCAAGCAGATCGGCAACTCGCGAGCTCATTTCACCCGCGATCGGCGCGATCTTGGGCGCGGCAAGGATCAGCGTTGTGTCGATGTTGACGATGCAGTAGCCCGCGTGCTGCAGCTCCTCCAGGGCCAGGTTAAGAAAGATGGCGGAATCGGCGTCCTTCCAGCGCGGGTCGCCCGGCGGGAAGAAGCTGCCGATGTCGCCGGCGGCCACGGCGCCCAGCAGCGCGTCGGTGATTGCGTGGAGGAGCACGTCGCCGTCGGAGTGGCCGGCCAGACCCTTGGGATGGTCGAGCGTCATGCCGCCAAGGCGCAAGGGCACACCGGACTTGAATTCGTGCGAGTCGTAGCCAAATCCGATGCGTGTGTCCATCATCCGCGTGGCTCTCCGATGTTTTTCCGGCACAGCGGCCGCGATCCGGCGGCTTAATCGGGACTTCTCTAGTGCGCTCGCTGCCGCAGATAGAACTCGGCCAGCTCTAGGTCGCTCGGCTGCGTAATCTTCAGATTAACCTGAGAACCGTGCACCACGGCTACTGGAATTCCCGCGCGCTCAGCCAGCGAAGCCTCGTCGGTGCCCACAAAGCCGTCAGCGGTAGCCTCGGCAAAGGCTCGCTGCAGCAGCCCAAATCGAAATCCTTGCGGCGTTTGCGCCTGCACCACAAATTCGCGCGGGATGGTCGCCATCACCAGCGCTCCGTGCGCTGTCCGCTCCACCTGCTTGATGGTGTCTGTAGCGGGCATGCCCACTATAGCCGCGCCATACTCGGCCACCGCGTCGATCGTGCGCTCGATGGTGGCCACGTCGATCAGCGGCCGCACCGCGTCGTGGACCAGCACAATGTCGTCGGGCTCGGCAGGCAAGGCTTCGAGCGCGTTGGCCACCGATTCCTGGCGCTTTTCGCCGCCTTCCACCACGTGCACACGCCCGGTAAATCCGTATTCGGCCACCTGTGCCTCCGCACGCTCCATCTCCGGCTTGCGCACGGCCACATAGATTGCCGTCACCCGCGGCGCCGCGGCAAAAGCGCGCAGCGAGTGGATGAGGATGGGAACGCCGCCCAGCGCGACAAACTGCTTCGGTTGCGGGCTGGGCTGCGGGCCGGCCATCCGCGTGCCCAGCCCGGCAGCGGGAACAATGACAAACACTTGCATAACTCCGGGAGTATAGCACCGCTTCACGAAGCTTCTAGCCGCTAGCTTCCAGCCTCTAGCCTTTTCGTGCTTAGTGGATGGACGGAGTCTTCGCTTGAAGAATTGGAGCACGCGGGTTGCGCTACGGGTTTCAGTGCAGCGGAGTGCGTTGACGCCGTATCATCCTCTCGTGCGCAAGCGCTCCAATCCCAAGCCGTCGCATGGCCTTCCTCCACTCGATCTCACACTGCTCAAGCCCGGAATGCGCTTGGCCGTTGCGCTCTCGGGCGGCGCGGATTCGGTGGCGCTGGTGCGCATTCTGGCCGCGCGCAGCGGGGAGTTGGGACTCGCGCTCCATACCGCTCATCTGCACCACGGTTTGCGCGGAGCGGAGGCCGACGCTGATCTCGAATTCTGCCGCGCGCTCGCTGCAAAGCTCGGCCTTCCCTTTCACGAGGCACGCGTCGACACACGCCGGGAAGCACAGGCCGACGCGAAGTCGGGCAAAGCCGCCGAGACCATTGAAGAAGCTGCGCGCCGCCTGCGTTACGCTTGGTTGCGGCAACTCATGGCTTCGGGCCAAATCGACGCAATCGCGACAGCGCACACGCTCGACGATCAGGCCGAGACGGTCCTCGCCAAGTTTCTGCGCGGAGCGTGGACAGAAGGTTTAGCAGGAATCAGTCCAAAACTTGAAGGCCCGGAGGGCGCGGGCCGCATCATTCGCCCGCTGCTGGCCGCCACGCACGCTGAAATCGAAGCCTACCTGCGCGAGCTTGGCCAGGATTGGCGCGAGGACTCGTCGAATCGCAACCTGACCTTCACTCGCAATCGCATCCGTCACGAGCTGCTGCCGCTGCTCGAAGGCTGGAATCCCCGGCTGCGCGAGCACATGGCTCAGATGGCCGCGTTGGCCCTCGACGAAGAAGCGTGGTGGCAGGCTGAGGTCGGCCGCCTCGCGCCGCAGTTGCTGCTGCCGGGGCGTCCCGCGCGCGGGGGCGGCCGCGCCGCCGGCGCCGGACTCGATTCCGGCCTGGCGATTGAAGTGAATCGTCTGGCCGCGCTCGCTCCCGCGCTGCAAAGGCGGCTCATTCGCTACGCCGCCGAACAATTCGGTGCCGCGCTCGACTTCACCGCGACTGAAGCCGTGCGATCGCTTGCGCTCACCGGCCGCGCCGGTCAGAAGCTGGCTCTGCCGCGCAACCTACGCGCCGAAAGAACCGCCCGCGAGCTACGGCTCTCTACTCACCCCGAACCAACTCCAAAACGAAGAAGTGCGGGAGCACTGCCCGACGAATACTCAGCCGCAATCCCGGGCGAGATCGATGCGCCTGCCTTCGGGCTCCGGCTCCGCATCGAGTTTTGCGATGTTGGGGTTCGCGACGCCGCGACCGCCAAAGGAACCCCGAACGGCCGCAGTGGTCCAGCCGGAAAGACGGCGATCCTCCGCAACTGGAAGCCCGGCGATCGCGTGAGGCTTCGCCACTCGTCCGGTCCGCGGAAAGTGAAGGAAGTGCTGGAACGTCTGCGGGTTACGGGAACCGACCGGGAAGTCTGGCCGGTCCTCGAAATTGGCGGGCAAGTCGTCTGGATGCGCGGCGTGGAATTGGAGCCGGACCCAGAAATCGTGATTTCGGCGACTTTCGAGGGCCGCCAGTAGCCCCGAATCGCCCACGCCGCTAAACCCGCAAGGCCGTTGACGATCCGAATCCTGCCCCTTTCGTAGCATGGGCGCACCTCCAACTTCGACTGTCCGGGGAGTACAATCAGGTTACTGCTTCTAGGGCGGCGCGCGATGCGTGTCCCCTCAGAGGCGTTGTGTAGTTTTTGCCACTTTGTTGGGCCGGGGGACGTCTAAGAAAGTGGACTTTGGCCAGGATCGACATGGGGGTCGCGGTAGCTGTTTCGCCTTCGCCGCGAAAAGGAGACGTTGGTGAACTCGAGCGTTAAAACCATAATGTTTTGGCTCTTTATCCTCATCTGCCTCGTGCTGTTGTGGGGCGTGGTGGAGAGAAGCACCGGCATGGCGAAAGAGCCGGAGTACTCCTACTCCGACCTCTATGACAAGGTGGTCAACAATCAGGTAAACGACGTCGCCATCCAGGGCAACGAGCTGCACGGCCACCTCAAGGTCTCGCCCAAAGACGAGTTCCACACCACTCTGCCGCCCAACTACGAAGACCTGCTGAAAGCCATGGTAACGGCCAAGGTGGTCTGCAACATCAAGCCCGAGCAGAGCAACATCCTGATCCCCCTCCTCATTAACGCGGGCCCGTTTGTGCTGCTGATTGCCGTGTGGTTCTTCATGCTGCGGCAGATGCAATCGGGCGGCAACAAGGCGTTGTCGTTCGGCAAGAGCCGCGCGCGGCTGCTCTCCATGCAGCAAAAGAAGGTCACGTTCAAAGATGTGGCCGGCGTGGATGAGGCCAAGGAAGAGCTGAAGGAAATCATCGAGTACCTGCGCGAGCCGCAGAAGTTTCAAAAGCTGGGCGGCCGCATTCCCAAGGGCGTGCTGCTCGTCGGGCCTCCGGGAACCGGCAAAACCCTTCTGGCGCGTGCCGTGGCCGGAGAGGCCAACGTTCCCTTTTTCTCCATCTCCGGTTCGGATTTTGTTGAGATGTTCGTCGGCGTGGGCGCAAGCCGCGTTCGCGATCTCTTCGAGCAGGGCAAGAAGAACGCGCCCTGCATCATCTTCATCGACGAAATCGACGCTGTCGGCCGCCATCGCGGCGCAGGCCTGGGCGGCGGACACGATGAGCGCGAGCAGACGCTGAATCAGTTACTCGTCGAGATGGACGGCTTCGAATCGAACGATGGCGTGATCCTGGTGGCGGCGACCAACCGCCCCGACGTGCTCGACCCCGCGCTGCTGCGGCCCGGCCGCTTTGACCGGCGCGTGGTCGTGGGCCTGCCCGACATTCGCGGGCGCGAGGAAGTCCTCAAGGTGCACGTCAAGAAAGTTCCCGTCTCCGACGACACGAATTTAAACGTACTCGCGCGCGGAACACCGGGATTTTCGGGAGCCGATCTGGCCAACATGGTGAACGAAGCGGCGCTGAGTGCGGCGCGCCTGAACCGCAAGCAAGTCACCATGTACGACTTTGAGCTGGCCAAGGACAAAGTCCTCATGGGCGCCGAGCGCAAGTCAATGTTGCTCAGCGACGAGGAAAAGCGCGTCACTGCGTATCACGAGGCCGGCCACGCGCTGGTTTCGCTCAAGCGCGACAACTCCGACCCGGTGCACAAGGTCACCATCATTCCTCGCGGCATGGCACTGGGCGTCACCGTTCACCTGCCCGACGACCGGCACAACTATACGCGCGAGTACCTGGAGACACGGCTGGCCATGCTCTACGGTGGCCGCGTGGCCGAGGAGATCTTCCTCAACCAGATGTCCACCGGCGCGGGCAACGACATTGAGCGCGCCACGGAGTTGGCGCGTTCCATGGTCTGCGAGTACGGCATGAGCCGCCTGGGTCCGCTCACCTTCGGCAAAAAGGAAGAGCAGATCTTCCTGGGCCGCGAGATTGCGCAGCATCGCGATTTCAGCGAGGAGACGGCTCGGCAGATCGACCTCGAAGTTCGCCGCCTCATCGATGAGGCTTACCAGTCGGCGCATAACCTCGTGGGATCGAACGCCGACGTCATGCACCGCATCGCCGCCGCGCTGCTGGAGCGCGAGACGATCGACGCCGAGGAGCTCAAGCTTCTGCTCGAAGGCAAGGCTCTGCCTGCGCTGCGGTCATCGCTTGCCGGGGGGGGTGATGACGGTACCCCGCAGCAGGTTCTCAAACCCGAAAGCCGCGGCCCAGGTTCAGGCAGCGGTTTGCCCGAGGGTTCGCCTTCACCGGCGTAGCGGGAGTTCGCAGTTCGTAGTTCACAGAAGGGCCGCTCGCAAGAGTGGCCCTTCTTGTTGTTCGAAGAAAATCTCCCGTTCCGTTGAACCTTTCGCCCGATCGCTTCGACATAATGGTTGAACCAACATGGAAAGCAAGAATCGAGCGCCGTACGAGTGGCTCGCGCTCCGTTGCCAGAGCGGTGAAAAGGGTGCTTTCGAAGACCTCATCGCGCTGATGGAGCGGCCGCTGCTCTATTACGCCGCCAGCTTGACCGGCAGCACGGACAGTGCGCTCGATGTTCTGCAGGACGTTTGGATCAAAGCGCTTCGAGGAATCCGGAAGCTGAAAGATCCCGGAGCGTTGCGGCCGTGGATGTACTCGATCACGCATGGAATTGCGGTGGATCGAATCCGCAAGAACTATTCGCGCGAGCAGGCGGAGAAGGTTCAATACGAGGATTTTCAGGAGGCCGAGGAGCCGTCGTTCGCCGAAGAGGACGCCGCTGCGGTTCATGCGGCGTTGAATCGAATCGGCCTCTATCATCGCGAGGTTCTGGTCCTGCATTTCCTTGAAGATCTGTCGCTGGCAGAGATTGCAAGAGTCGTTGGTTGTTCCGAGGGCACCGTCAAGTCGTGAATCCACTATGTCAAACGGCAAATGAAACAGATTCTCGAAGGAGTGAAATATGGCACAGCAAACGAATAACCTGCGCGAAGGTCTGCTCGCGGCCCTGCCGCATCCGGAAAACCTCGCCGCCTATCGTGAAGAGACCGCTGCGTTGCTGGCGAAGCACGCAAGAGCGCTTCGCTGGGACGGAATCACAACAAGGAACATCTTCGCGTGTGTCATTGCCCTCGTGCTCGGCGTGAGCCTGTCCCTGAGGCCCTCGCGTAGCCTGGACGCATTGGTGCTTTATCGGCTTCAATTCTCAGCAGCCTTCGTGTTCCTCGTGTGGGTGATCTACGGCGTGCACGACAGAATCTACAGCAGTCAAGTCGCCACCCTGAAGGAAGTCAAACAGGTCCAGCTGCAGGTCCTCGAGTTGCAGGCCTCGCTTAAAGCAGACGGCCAGCGCCAACCCTGACCCCGAACCGCTGCTCGCCGTTCACTGTTCACGGTCCACTGTTCACGGCCCACGATTCACGGTCTGCGGCTCGTGTATACTTCCCCCGCAGACTTCATCGCCGCTCGCTTGTGAATTTAACTTGAGAGTGCGGACGGCTTCGTCGCTTCCCATCAAGAATGCAGACAGGAGCACTCCGCATGAACGCCCCCGTTGGCCGTTTTGCCCGCCGTTCCACCCGCCGTTTTTTGGTTTTACCGCTTGCCCTTCTCGCTTTCGCATTCGCAGCCCACGCCGCTCCCGTCCTGATGATCTCGATTGACGGGCTCAAGCCCGAGTACATCACGCAAGCCGATGCGCACGGAATGAAGCTGCCCTACCTGCGGACGCTCATTGCCAAGGGGACTTACGCGGACGGCGTCGTTGGCATCTGGCCTACCGTCACCTATCCCAGCCACACCACGCTGATTACCGGCGTCTGGCCTGCCGAACATGGCATCAACAACAACCAGGTCTTCGATCCGTTCTTCCAATTTGGAAGCGCGTGGAACTGGTATGCATCCGAGATTCGCGTTCCCACTCTGTGGCAGGTTGCGCACCACGCCGGCTTGCGCACGGCCAGCATTGGCTGGCCCGTCAGCGCCGGCGCAACCGACGTTGACTATCTCATCCCGGAATATTGGCGCGGCGCCAGCCCCTCTGACTCCGCGAATCCCGACGACCAGCTGATGATGGCGGCGCTGGCGCGGCCCGACACGCTCATCCAGCAGCTCAAGCTCGCGGCCGGCCCCTACATGAACGGCAACGACACCAGCATCGCCGGCGACGAGATGAAGACTCGCTACGCCCTCGAGATTCTGCGCCGGTACAAGCCTGCATTCATGACTCTCCACCTGAGTTCGCTCGACGAAAGCCAGCACATGCACGGGGTGTTCAGCGCCGAGGCCTGCGCCGACCTTGAAGCGCTCGACGGGATGGTCGCTCGCCTCGCGCACCAGGTGTTCGCCGACAATCCCAACGCCGTGCTGGTCATCGTCTCCGACCACGGCTTCATGAATATCTCGAACTCCGTCAACCTTGCCATTCCGTTTGTTCAGGCGGCCCTGATCAACGCGACCATGGCCCCGGGCAAAGCTCCGGTGGTCAACTCATGGAAAGCTGAGCCGTGGATGGCAGGCGGAATGGCGGCGATCATGCTCCACGATCCCACTGACCATGCGACGGAGCAGCAGGTGAAAGCAATGCTGGATAGCCTGGCGGCGGATCCGGCAAACGGAATCGCAGAGATTCTCGATCGCGACGCGCTCCGCAAGCGCGGCGCCTTCCCCGATGCGGCGTTTCTTGTGGTGCTCAAGCCCGGCTACGACACGGGCTCCGCGCTCACCGGCAGCCTGGTGACGCTCATCCCCGGCACGCACGGCGCGCACGGCTTCTCGCCCGAGTATCCCGAGATGCGCGCGTCGTTTTTTGCCGTGGGAGCCGGGATCGCCCACCATCGCGACCTTGGCCTGGTGGATATGCGGCAGATCGCGCCCACCGTGGCCGGAATCCTTCATGTGCCCATGCCCACGGCAAAGGCGACGCCGCTCCACGTGAAGCCGTAGGAGTGTGGCGCCCGTCGCCCGCGGAGCAGAATGGGACCTGAAGTGATGAGGCCTTCCTTGTTCCCTCGGTCCCTTGTTCCCTGTCTTTAGAAGATTTTGTAGCTGATTCCCGTGCTGCCGCCGTAGGGGTAAAGCGTTGGGTTCACCCGCCACTGCTGATATTCGAGGTCAACGACGCGCCAAGTGAGCCTGTGCGTGAGCCGGTAGTCCACGCCGCCGCCGTAGGCGAGCACGAAGGTGCTTCCATTGAGAAAGCTGCCGTTGCCCATGCCGACGAGAAACTTGCCGTAGGGCGTGATGCGGTGGAAGGTGACGATCGGAATGCGCGGACCGATCAGGTAGGTGTTCTCATTGATTCCCTTATAGGTGTTGTAGCGCAGCCAGCGGCCTTCGGCTTCCACTTGCAACCAGCGGCTGAAATGGGCGTCCACATAGGCGCCCGGGCCGTATAAGCGGTTGGGACTGGTTTGCGCGATTCCCTCGCCGGCGTAATCGGGCTGGAACATCGAGCCGAGCCCGCCGGCGGAAAGACTGAACGTGCGCGAAGTGGCCGCAGGTACAACCTGGCCCCGCGCGGAGACGATGGCGAAGGAAGATACGATGCAAATGAACGCCGCAGCATTTCCGATTCTGGTCCACGCGGGAAAGTAGCGGCTAAGTGGGTTTCTCCTAAAGGAAAAGCCACCCCGCACGATCTTAAGACGGCAGCAAATGAATCGGAAATGCTCCAGGATCGCTTTCTTCATAGACAAAGCACAAATCCACTTCCTGTGAATCTTCGTTTCGCAAGGCAATGCCAATCGGACTCACACCCCGGACCGCATTGGGTGCGCTCGCTTAAAGCAGCGCACCGTATGCGATCTCGGCGGGACTCATTTTATCTTACGGCTGCGGGTTCTGTGCTGCAGCTGGTTGCTGCGGCGGCGGCGCTGCGCCGCCGGCCGCGGTCTGCTGATCCGGCGTGGCAGCGGAGCTGCTCGAAGGTTGAGCCGGCGGAGCAGGCTGGGCATTATCGGGTGCCGCGGCCGGTTGGTCATTCGCCGGCTGTGCACCGGGCGCGGCCACAACCGGCGCCGATGCAGGCGGCTCCACGCTGGCTTCTTGATAGTGCTGCAGCTTGTAGAAGATCGGCGTCACCTCGAACGGCATCTTGTCGCGTGCGTTCATCGGCGCATACCGCTTGGCGCTCAACATGTGCACTGTGTCGTCCCAGGGATCGGTCTTGAGCCAGCTTCCCAGCGGCAGAGCGGGCGTTTGCGCCAGGTCGTCCCAGTTCAGCTTGGGAGCCATGTGCTCGACCGCGGCCATCCACGGCGTGCCATCGGCCTTCAGCAGCGAGTCGCCCAGCATCGGCGTATTCAGCGCCTTCAACTCCTTGCCCGAGTACGCCAATTGCTCATAGTAAAGGCCCGCGTTCGCCAGCCGGTCCTTGTACATGGAGTTCTCCAGATACTCCATCGCCTTCTTCGAAGCGCTCTCGTTGTCCACGTCGGAGTGGTTCATATCGATGCGCCGGAAGGTGGACTCATCGGGGAACAACAGACGGTCGTTGAAGGCGTAGCGCGTGTCGATGTGGTGGCCCATGGCGATATGGGCCAGTTCCATGGAGATCACCGAAGCGATCGCTTCTTCGCTGGGCAGGCTGTCGATCAGCCCCTTGCTCAGCAGAATTGTGTTGCCCACGGTCGTGGCTTCGATGGTGTCGGTAAGCAGCACGCGCGTGTGAAGCTGATCGGTGAAGGCCAGGTTGTTGGGCACCACCAGGTTGATCACAATCTGGTCCAGAACCTTGTTCTCATAGCCGCCGGGATCGAGAGGCGCCACAAGGCCTGCTTCCACCAGCCGGTCAATCACGTTGTTCTCGGCCTGCGTGATCCACATCCGCGATGCCTGCAGCGGACCCACATCCTGCGAGTCGTTGCTGTTGTCCACGGCTTCGTCCACTTTCACGCTCACGTTCTCGCTCTCGCGCGTGGGCAGCTTCAGCGAGTAGCCCCAGAAGTGCGTCTGCGCCTTCAGGCCTATTTGCTTGCTGGTCTCGGTGCGCTGCGTCTCCTCGACGTAAACCGCCACCGGCAGCCAGATTCCCGGCTGCACGTTCATGCGCCAGCTGTCGAAGTGGAAGAAATATTTTGAGGCGTCCTCCGAGGTCGGTCCGGTGTAGGTGCCGTTGAAGCGGACTACGTTGGCGCCGTCATCCTCGATCCAGATGCGCCCGTAGAACCGGCCAATGCCTTTAACGTCGGCCTTGGGATGCACGTCGTACACCCAGGTGCGCACCGAGCCCAGAAACTCACGGCGCACAAAACTGAACACATAATGCTGCTGGTCGAATCCCGACGGGTCGATGAACATCATCTCCATGAATCCGTTGGGATTGTAGGTAAACTTCTCCAGGCCCAGAGCCTTGCTGAGTCCAGTCATGGCCGCAAACGAGCCCTTGAAGAAACCGTGCCTGGTCTCGTCCTTCGGCTCGTAGCTCTTGTCGAAAAACCCTTTGCTGAAGTCCACACGGCTGAGCATGTATTGGTCGTCCGTTGGCACTTCATAGAGCTTCACGTCCGGCCGCGTGTCCTGGATGTAGGTCTCCACCAGCGGCGTCCGCAATTGGATGTTCTTGATGAGCACCTTCTCCTGCGCGACGGCCCTTTGTACCAATGCGGCCTGGTCGGCGGTGAGCTGGCGCGCCTGTTCGTACTTTGGCTGCTTCTTCGCGTGTGCGCAAGCAACACCCATGGTCAGAATCAGGAAGGTTAGGGGGATCTTCCGAAACGTCATGTGTAACTCCTGTTGAACTTTGTCCGGCTTTGTTCCCGGCCTGCTCGCCGTTCCGGGCGCAGCGGCTGAGTATCGGGCCATTTTCTTCCTTACCATGGTGATGCTACGGCATTTGGGGCGCGATTCTACGCCAACTGGAAGGTAATGGTAATCTTCGTCATTACGTCCACGGGCTGGCCATTGTTGGTTGCCGGGCGGAATCGGATTTGTTCCGCGACGTGCTTGGCTTCTTCGTCAAGCCCGTGGCCCAGTCCCTGAAGCACGCTGTGCACGACCACCTGCCCGCTGGCCAGGAACGTCACGCTCAGGACCACATCTCCTTCGACGTGCAACTGCCGCGCTTCGTTTGTGTAGCGCACCGGCGGCTTGGAAAGAACCTCCACCTTCGTCGAGTGAACCGCCTGCGCGGTCATCCTTGGCGCCGCGGCCACCTGCGTCATGCCCGGGATCCCGGCCGTCGCCACCTTCCCATAGTTAGACGTGTTTCCGCTGCCCGCCGCTCCGGGAATGCCGGCTGAAGCCACTTTACCCAGGTTGCCGGCGCTGGAACCGTACTTGGTGCCATTGCCGAGGCCGGTCGAGCCCACCACTCCGTGCGGCGCCACTGCCGGGCCATTCATGCCGCCATAAGGATTCCCGATGGCAGCCACCGTGGCCGGACGTGTGGCATTGGGATTGGGCGTTACTCCAAAGGTCTGGCCCAGATGCACGGGCGCCGTTGACGGCTTGACCGTCGAGTTCTGCGCAGGCATCGCGGCCGCCAGAGCTGCCTTGGGCTGCGGCGCCAGGATCACCGTCTGCGGCTTCGGTTGCACCGCCGGCAGCGTCACCTTGGCTTCCATCTGGATCGGCTTCGGCTCAGGCTTTGGCTTGGGCATTTCGATCTGCCGCGGCTGCAGCTCCACCTTGGGTGGCTCCGGCGGCGGAGGCAGCTCCTGCGGCGGTGGCTGCTTGATCTTCACCGCTGGCGGCGGATTGTTGGGGACCACGAGTTCCGTCATCTCGTAGTGCTGTTGAAGCACCTGTTTCGCCGCCATGCCAATAACGATGGCTGTCACGGCGATCAACACGTTGATGCCACCGCTCATGAGGAAGGCTAGCGGACGGCCCTCGGGCTCGGGCAGCAAACCGAATGTGCTCTGTCCAGGGGTATACGATGTCGGCATCTCTTTAAACCTCGCTTGCGGCCGCCGCTCCGGCGGAGGGCCAACTCGGGAAAAATGGCAAATCGGGGATCGCAAACCATCACGCTTACTGACTGCTGCGCCCTTCCAACTCTTTGATGACGTTCAATCGAACACAAACTGCTTCTGCCAACCGGTCATGAGCCGGAAAGTCGATCGCGCCGGCGGCTCAAAACGATGTGCGCGCGGCGCCATCTGCTTCCCAAACTCTCTGATGGATGCGCCTAACTCTTCCATCGCTTTCTGATCCAGATTCCTTGAGGGAAAATTGGAAAGAAATCATTACCATTATACGGAGGAGCTGGTTACTCGCAGATCACCCAAATTGTGTAGGTACTGGTACCAAGGGCACAAGGGAATCCGCTTGAATACTCACCCGAGCCGGGTTTGTTGCCCACGGACATTCCGTTCCTTTTCTTTATCAATCCAAGGCACTTCAAAAGGAATCGGCCGCGGGCCTCGCGACTGAAGATGCGCTCCTGGAATACCAAATCGGAACCTTTCGAACGGCCCGACCATCGTAGTCCCATAGCGCTGTGTTCGAACTCCCGGCGTGGCCAACTGCCCTGCGAGAGATTCAGGCCGGACGGCTCGAATGGCCGCGCGGTCGAGCACTATTCTTATAGACTCAAGGTAAACCAATCTGGACTCGCGAGGGTAGTCTTTTTGTGAAGATTTTTGTGACCGGCGGGGCGGGGTACATTGGGGGTACTGTTGCGGGCCTACTAGCCGAAAAGGGCCACAAGGCAGTCGTTTTCGACAATTTGAGTCACAGCCGGCGCGATTTGCTGCCTGCGGGAGTGGACTTCATCAAGGGCGAGCTGGCCGATCGGCAAGCTCTTGAAAACATCTTTACAGCGGCCCGGATTCAAAACCAGCCCTTCGACGCCGTGCTCCACTTCGCTGCGCTCATTGAAGCCGGCGAGTCGATGGTGCGGCCCGAGATATACTTCCGCAACAACACCGCATCCACCCTTTCGCTGCTTGAGGCGATGCTCGCATGCGGTCCCAAACAGCTGGTCTTTTCTTCCACCGCTGCCGTCTATGGCGAGCCGGAATCCGTTCCGATTCAAGAGGATGCGCGCCTCGCCCCCACCAATCCCTACGGCCAGTCCAAGCTCCTGGTGGAGCAGATGCTGGCCTGGCTCAATCGCATTCATGGCCTGCGTTACGCCTCGCTCCGCTACTTCAACGTGGCCGGCGCGCACGAAGGTCCGGCCGGGATCACCCGCGGCGAAGCGCACGAGCCAGAGTCCCACCTGATCCCACTGGTCCTCGACGTCGCGCTCGGGCGCCGTCCCTCGATCCGCATCTTCGGCGACGATTATCCCACCCATGACGGCACCTGCATCCGCGACTACATTCACGTCACCGACCTGGCCGAAGCGCACCTTCTTGCACTCGCTGCCCTAAACTCCGGCCCCGAAAATGACTCTGGCCCCGAAAATCAAGCCCCTCTCATCTATAACCTTGGTAACGGTCAGGGTTTCAGTGTGCGGGACGTCATCGAGTCGGCGCGCCGCGTCACCGGCCATCCCATCCCCGCGGAGATTCATCCCCGCCGCCCAGGCGATCCCGCCGTGCTCGTCGCAGGCTCCGCAAAAGCCATCCGCGAACTGGGCTGGAAGCCGCGCTGCACCCAGCTCGACGAAATCGTCCGCACGGCGTGGATCTGGCACCAGAAGCGCTATCGCGCATAGCAATGAAGTCACCGAGGAACCGGCGATGCAACGCATCTATTTGCTCTCGACAGGTGGAACCATCGAGAAGGTCTACTCCGAGCAGAGTGGCGCGGTAGAGAATCGCGCTGCCAAGCTCGACCGCTATCTGCGCGCGCTCCGTCTGCCCGACACCGATATCCGCACTATCCACCTGATGAACAAAGACTCGCTCGAGATGACCGATGCCGATCGTGCCGAGGTCCGCGATCGCGTTGCCGAGCTTCTCCCCGAAGGCGTCCCCATCGTCATCTCGCACGGCACCGACACGATGGTTGAGACTGGGCTGTTTCTTGAATCGGCCGTCTCCGGCCTCGCCTCCTCCGGGCTCAAAGCGCCGATCATCCTGACCGGGGCCATGTCGCCCCTGGGCTTCGAGGGCAGCGACGCTCTGCAAAACCTTACCGAGAGCTTGCTTGCCGCACGCTTGCTCTCTCCCGGCGTCTTCGTCGTCATGCACGGCCAGGTCTTTCCCGTCGGCCGCGTCCGCAAGGACAAAGACAAAGCCACCTTCGTCTGGAAATAGACCCGGTTACGATGCGGAATTCGTGCAACCGCGCGCCGCCTTTGTCGATCCAATTGATGGAAAGGCACGAATCGGCGCATGAGGTTCCCCCGATGGCCAACAGCGAAAATAAAGGCTTTTTCCGGGCGTTTCTCGATTTCTTCGTCCTCTTCAGCGGCATTTCAACCGCGTCCAATCTGGCGCGCACACAGGGCCGCGCACTTCTCACGCGCGGCATCTTCCTCTTCCGCGGGAAATGAAATCTCTGCCCCGCCCCATATCTCCGCGTTCTGACCTCTGTTCTCTGATCTCTGTTCTCTGTAAAATCGTTCCATGCCGATCTCGCGCCAGCAGGCCCTCGATTACTTTCAATCCCCCGACCTGATCGGACTGGGATTCGAGGCCGATGCCGTGCGCCGCCGGCTGCATCCCGAGGGCGTGGTCACCTACATCATCGATCGCAACATCAACTACACCAACTACTGCACCGAGTACTGCACCTTCTGCGCCTTCTATCGCCCGCTGCCCCGCGCCGGCAAGCCAGATCCGCGCGCGGACGAGGGCTACATCCTCGACTTCGAAACCATCTACGCGAAAATCGCCGAGACTCTGGAGATGGGCGGCACCGGCGTGCTGATGCAGGGCGGCATTCATCCCGATCTCAAGATCGACTGGTTTGAGCGGCTTTTCCGCGGCATCAAAGAGCGCTTTCCGCAGATCTGGCTGCACTGCTTGTCGGCCTCCGAAGTCCTCGCCATCGCCGAGTACTCCTCGCTCGACCTGCGCACCACCATCGCGCGCCTGCGCGACGCCGGCCTCGATTCCATCCCCGGCGGCGGCGCAGAGATTCTCGACGACGAGGTTCGCCATCGCATCGCGCGCCTCAAGTGCGACACCGAAGACTGGGTGAGCGTGCACCGGACGGCACATCAACTAGGCATGCGCACCACGGCGACCATGATGTTCGGCGTCGGCGAGAATTTCGACCAGCGCATTAATCATTTTGAAACGGTGCGCCGCCTGCAGGAAGAGACCGGCGGCTTCACAGCCTTCATCCCCTGGAGCTTCCAGCCTGGAAACACCGCCCTCGGCGGACGCGGCTGGGACGAAGCCACGTCGGTCGAATATCTCAAAGTGCTCGCCATCGCGCGCCTCTATCTCGACAACATCGAGAACGTGCAGGCCAGTTGGGTCACGCAGGGATTGAAGGTGCTCGAGCTCGGCCTCCACTTCGGCGGCAACGACGTGGGCTCGGTCATGCTCGAAGAAAATGTCGTTCGCGCCGCCGGCACGTCGAACTGCACTACTGAGGAAGAGCTCCGCCGCATCATCCGTGACGCCGGTTTCAAACCCGTCCAGCGCGACACGCTCTACCGGACCATGTTTCTGAATTAGCGCCCACTTCTCTCCAACTTTCGCACAGATCGCGTACCATGCAACAGGGAGATTGGCGTTTTCCCGCCCCGTTGGCCCGTCAGGCAAACCCTGCCTTACTCCACTGGCTTCTGATGAAATCTGGAGGTTATCTTGGCTCGTATCCCCACTCGTATCTTTGGAAGTTTTCTGGCTGCGATGGTCTTGGTCTGCGCAGCGGCACAGGGCTTTGGGCAAATCGAGACCGAATTGGTGAATCGGCAGGGCGCAACCGCGCCTTGCATCGGAATTGGTCCGATCGGTGGTCCCGCGGCCAAGAAATGCGCCACACTCTTTGAGCAGGCCGGCTTCATTGTGAACAACCAGCTCGGATACTCGGGCCTCACAATCGGCACCAAGGGCAATACCGATGGCGCTATCACTGCGATCGATCCTCAGTCGCCGGCTGCCAGTACAGGTCTCAAGGTTGGCGATACGATCACGGCTGTTAACGGTAAGCAAGTCGAGCCAACGCCCGGCATGATCGCGGCCAAGGGCGTGTTCGGGCAACGTGGCGACACTTTGCACTTGACGCTGAAACGCGGCGGTTCCCAAGTGGACGTAAGCCTGGTGCGTGCCGCGCAAAATGCGCCCGCCGGACCGACGGCGTCGGGCTTTATGACCTCGGTCAAAGAGATGATCAACTGGCAAAACGAGTTCGCTCCCTGCATCGGCATTGGGCCGGCTGCCATGGCCGCGATTAGCTACTGCTACGGGCATTTCAAGCCGTTTGGATTCATCAAAGCCGCGGAACTAGGCTCGACAGGATTCCAGATCGACCTCACAAATAAAAGCAAAGCGCTGGTGACAACAGTGGACCCCGGCTCTCCCGCATCCAAGGCCGGCGTGCAGCCGGGTGACGAAATCGTCGTGATCGAAGGCCAGCCTTTAACCGCCAGCAAGGGAGAAGCCGCCACCGAAATGCTTTTCGGCAAGGTTGGCGATCAGATCAAAATTACGGTTCGACGCGGACAGAATGTTTCGACAATCGAATTGGCTCTGGCTGCCAAACCCAAAACATAGTCAATCGAATCGTCAATCCGGGCGGGTTCGCCGAGAGTCTGCGGGATCATCTCCGCGAGTGTCGCAGCGGGGCGCAGTCCCATCGGTGGGCTCTTTACCTGGGTGGAATGAAAGCAGTACGGCGGCAGCGAAAAAGGGTGTGCGGCCCTCAAGGGGTAGGCCGGTTGTTCCGGCAGCGCTGCCGCCGCTCTGGGGAGTGCACGTATCGTGATCGTACGGTTTCGGCGCAATGAAGACTGAGCAATATTGACCGGATTGCTGAACTTTTTCGAAGCGTACCACCTGCCTGAATCATCTATTTTTGTGAGATGACACAAACTGCTTCGCTTTCCCTTCGCACACTCGGCAATTCAGACTTGCATCTGACCCCCATCGGCTTTGGCGCCTGGGCGCTGGGCGGGGGCGACTGGCAATTCTCCTGGGGTCCCCAGGACGACGCGGACTCCATCGCCGCCATCCATCGCGCCCTCGATTTGGGCGTTAACTGGATTGACACCGCGGCCGTCTACGGGCTGGGCCACTCCGAGGAAGTAGTGGGGCGCGCCGTCAAATCGTTGTCGCGCAAACCCTACATCTTCACCAAGTGTTCCATGCGCTGGCATGCCGATCGCTCCATCTACAACTCGCTCAAGGCCGCGTCGCTCGCCGAAGAAGTCGAGGCTTCGCTCAAGCGCTTGCAGTTCGACACCATCGACCTCTACCAGATTCACTGGCCCAACCCCGACAGCGAAATCGAAGAAGGCTGGGAAGCTCTGGCTCGGCTGCGCGAGCAGGGCAAAATCCGCTGGATCGGCGTCTCCAACTTTTCCGTCGACCAGATGAAGCGCGCCCAGAAAATCGCACCCATTACCAGCTTGCAGCCGCCTTACTCCATGCTGCGCCGCGCCATCGAAACGGAGATTCTTTCCTTCACGCTGGCCAACAACATCGGCGTCATCAATTACTCGCCCATGCTCTCCGGCTTGCTCGCCGGTAAGATGACCGCGGAGCGCGCGGCGAACCTGGCCCCTGACGACTGGCGTCGCGGGAACAAGGAATTCAGCGAGCCGCGCCTGAGCCAGAATCTGCGCCTCGTAGACCTATTGCGCGAGATCGGCAGCGCGCACAGCGTAAGCCCCGGCGTGGTGGCCGTGGCCTGGGTGCTGCACAACCCCGCCATTACCGCTGCCATTGTGGGCGGCCGCAGCGCAAAGCAGGTGGAAGAGACCGCAGCCGCGCTCACTTTCCGTTTGACCGAAGAAGAATTCGCGAAGATCGGCGCGTTTCTGGCTACGATGCAGCCGTGAGCCCGCTCCGCTTCATGCGTATAGAAGCAAAAACCCCGGCCGAAGCCGGGGTCTTTGCGTGAAGGAGTAATTCCGATTACATCGCCGCGACAAAGTCCGGAACCATGACGGCTGCGTGGTCCTGCAGCAACTGCGTCATGCGGGCGGCCATGCCGGTGTAGATTGAGGCGGCGCGGAATGCACTCACGCGAACACCTTCGCTGGCATGACGGAATGCATATTGCGCCAGAGCCATCACCACGCAGAGGCGAATCTGCATCGCGTCGCTATGCAATGTCTCGATGAGAAGGCGATCCACGCCATCGCAATGCTTGGCGGCGTAGCCTGCCATCTCCTGCATGATCCGCGCGTTCTGGTACATCACCCACAGGCCCTTCGGACCTTCCATGCGCTGCCATGCGTCTTCAGGGGTGGCGCTCAAACCCTCTTGCCACAGGAAATGGTCGCTCAACTCGCGAGCGCTCCACTCGGGCCTGAGCCGGGCCATCATCGATTCCCATGTCTGCGAATTGCGACGCTGCGCGCTCTTGCGCCAGCGCAACAGAACCATCGCGATCGCAACCACGGCAGCAATTTGGAGTACAAGCAATGCCATCTATCAATCCCCAAAATCAATCTATCGGCAACTGCTAATCCTGTGACTCAACCTGGAACATTTCTGTGTACACCAATACTTGTAGCAGAAATCAAATCGCTTGTCTGCACCAAAAACGTGTTCGGAATAACCCTTTAGTGGTATAAGTTGTCTCTCTCCCGGACAATGCACGAAAGTAATGGTTGGTACGCCGTCGCAGTATTCTCCGCCTGATTTCGCCGCCCCATGCGCCCCATCGCTGCGCTGAAAACCTTCCTCTACAATGGAATACAGAGAGAATTCTCATCGAGGAGCGACCACCAGTGCTCGAGCGCACGTTCAGCATCATCAAGCCGGACGCGGTTGCCGCTGGATTCACCGGCGCCATTCTGGCCGAGATTGACCAGGCCGGTTTCCGCTTCGTCGCCATCAAAAAGGAATCCATCACCAAGCGCGAGGCAGAAGGCTTCTACGCCGTTCACAGCAGTAAGCCGTTCTTCTCAAGCCTTACCGACTTCATGTCTTCTGGCCCGCTTTATCTCATGGTCCTGGAAAAAGAGAATGCGATTGCCGATCTGCGCAAGTTGATGGGCGCCACCAATCCCGCCAACGCCGAAGAGGGAACCATCCGCAAAAAATTTGCCCGCTCTCTCCAGGAGAACGCCATCCACGGTTCCGATGCGGCAGACACCGCGGCCTTCGAGATCGGCTATTGGTTCGCCGGCTACGAGTTGATTTAGTTCTCCAGTTGCGTCGAATCGCAATGATGAGGGGTGCCCCAGGTCCCGTCCGCTGTGGCGGATGGGACCTGGGAAAGCACGAACTATATTCAGGGACTTTCTCGATGACACCGCGTGAAACAGAACTCGCTTCCCTGTTCCTCGAATTCTCGCGGACCAAGCTCCTCGCGCAGTTTTGGCCGCGCATGAAGGAATGTGTAGCGCCGCTCACCGACGAGCAAGTCTGGTGGCGGCCCAACGATGCTTCCAACAGCATCGGCAATCTACTGCTGCATCTCGACGGCAACGTCCGCCAATGGCTGGTGGCTTCGTTCAACAGGAATGAAGACCTGCGCAATCGTCCGGCGGAGTTCGCCGCGCAGGGCGGGCTCTCGGCCACCGAGCTGCTCGCCCGCCTCGGCGCCACGCTCGACGGAGCCGCCAAAGTGCTTGATCGCCTGACCGTGGACGAATTGCTCGCTCCCTACGAAATTCAGGGCTACCACGTGCGCGGCCTCGACGCCGTTTACCAGGTCGTCGAGCACTTCGGTCTCCACTACGGCCAGATTGTCTACATCACAAAGAGCCTGCTCGCCAAAGACCTCGGCTTCTATAAGGAGCTGACCAAAACCGGCCGGGCTTCGTGAAAGCTCTGCGCTTCCCGATTCACGGACGTCGGGCGACGGCCACGCGGGGAATGCCTTGCAAGTCTTTCGTGAATTCGATCTCGGTGAACCCGGCGCCGGCCAGGAGTGCCTCGACCGCCGGCTGCTGGCCGAAGCCGATCTCAAGCGCCAGGTAGCGCTCGTGAAAGAGCGCGGCAAATGCCGCGGGAATCAGCCGGCGATAGATTGCCAGGCCGTCGGCTCCCGCAAACAACGCCTGCGCCGGCTCGTAATCGCGCACTTCAACCGAAAGCGAATCGCGATCGCCCTCCGGCACGTAGGGCGGATTGGAAACGATGAGGTCGAAGTGCCGGCGGGCAACAGGCGTCAGCAAATCGCCTACGCGGCAGATCACGCGAGCCTCTACACCATGGCGTTTCGCGTTGGCTCGCGCCACTCTCAGAGCCGATGCGGAGACGTCTGTCGCGTGAATGTCCGCGTCGGGCAAACTGCTAGCTAGTGCCACAGCAATCGCACCCGATCCGGTACCCACGTCAACGATGCGCTGCTGCTCGAACCCGCGCGAAAGCTCGATCGCCTTTTCCACCAGGTGCTCGGTTTCGGGCCGTGGGATCAGCACGTCGCGATTGACCTTGAAACTTAGCCCGTAGAACTCCGCCTCGCCCGTAATGTATTGGATCGGCTCGCCGGCGCGGCGGCGTTCAACCCATGCGCGAAAATCAGCTGTCGCATGAGCCGGCAGGGTCTCGTGTCCGTGCGCAATCATCCAGGCCAGGTTTGTCTCCGGCGCATTTTTTCTCAGAACGTGAAGCAGCAGACTCTCGGCGTCGCGGCGCGCGCGCTCCGCGTGCGGCCCTTCAACCAGCGAGCCTTCCGCCTCCGACAACAGAGCGCGAATTGTCTTTGAATCATTTGACGTGGGCTGCATAGGAACCGGACGCTCACCCTACAGCGTTTTCGATTCTGCTCTTTACAGAATGAATAATGTCGAGTGGCAATTTCCTTTTCCGGGGCCCCCACAGGCAGGTCTTCGCCTGTGGGGTGGAAGTAATTGCCACCTTTTGCGATGATGGCGATGTTAACAAGTGAATCGAAAACGCTCTAAACAGGATAGCGTTCCAGCTCGATGCACTGGCGGCCCACCGCGCGACTTAACGCCACCGCATTCCCAGGAGTAGCCCGCGCCAGCCGGCGCAGAATGGACAACTGCGTCGTCAGCGCGTCGCCTTCGCCGCAGGCCGCAAGCACCCGCCGCGCTGCCTGTTCGGCCAGCGCCATGGTTTCATCCGCCAGCAGACCCGTCATCGCCGCGGCAACCTCAGCCGAGCTGCGTCCCGTGCGTGCCATCTTCTGCGCGCGTACCAGCGCCGACTCAAGCGCATAGACCTGGCTGATCATGTCGGCCAGCTCGGCCATAATCTCCTGCTGCTCTTCGAGTCCCGTCATAAACCTCTGGCTGGCCACGCCCGCCGCGAACAACGCGATCTTCTTCACCGCGGCCAGCACCGCCGTCTCGTGCGCCAGCGGCTGGCCCGCATCCGCATCGCCGCCGAACGCGGGCGGCTCCGTCACTTCGTCCATCACGCGCTTGATCGCCGCCAGCAGCGGCAGCTTCCCGCTCATCGCGCGTTTCATCATCCATCCCGTGATGATCAGCCGATTGATCTCGTTCGTTCCTTCGAAGATGCGATTAATCCGCGCGTCGCGGTACATGCGCTCTGCCGGATACTCTTCGACGTAACCGAATCCGCCCATGGTGGCGATCAGTTCGTCAGCAACCAGCGTGAGCATCTCCGAGCCGTAGACCTTCAAGATGGAGCACTCCACCGCATACTCCTCAATGCTGCGCGGAACATCGACGGCCTGCGCCGCACTCGCCCCAGCGAGCTTCGCCCCATCCAACCGGGCATCGATCAGGCCGGCCGTGCGGTAGACCATGCTCTCCGCCGCATACAGGCGCGCCGCTGCCGACGAAATCTTGCGCTGAATCAGTCCAAACTCGGCGATCGACTTGCCGAATGCGTGGCGCTCCTTGGCGTAGCGGATCATTGCGGCCAGCGCGTGCCGGGCCCCGCCCACGCAGGCCACTCCTAGCTTAAAGCGCCCCACGTTCAGCACATTGAACGCAATGTGGTGGCCCTTGCCTGCCTCGCCCAGCAGATTGCCGGCGGGGATTTTGCAATCCTGCAAGACCAGCGGGCAGGTCGACGAGCCGCGAATCCCCAGCTTGTGTTCCTCGGCGCCTACCGTAAGCCCAGGCGTGCCGCGCTCAATGAGAAACGCCGAAAACTTTTCGCCGTCAATTTTGGCGAAGACCGTGTAGAGCCCCGCGATGCCGCCGTTGGTGAGCCACTGCTTCTCGCCGTTCAGAACATAGTGAGCGCCGTCCGCCGTGAGCGTCGCGCGGGTGCGTATGTTCATGGCGTCTGAGCCCGAACTGGCCTCGGACAATCCATAAGCGCCAATCCACTCGCAACTTGCGAGCTTCGGCAGGTAGCGCTGCTTCTGCTCTTCGGTCCCGTACCACACCAGCGGCAGCGTGGCGATGCCGACGTGCGCGCCGAACGCCGTGGAAAAACTGGCCAGCACGGCGATGTGATCGGTGATGAGAGTCGAGCTCACCTTATCCATTCCAAGGCCGCCGTACTCCTCAGGAATATCGACCGCAGTGAACCCCAACTCCGCGGCCTTGCGCATCAGCGCCGGCATTGCGCCCGGCTCTTTGGCCTCGATTGCCGCTACGCGCGGCAGGATTTCCTCGCGCGCGAATCTCTCCGCGGTGGCCGCGATCTGGCGCTGCTCCTCGTTCAGGTCTTCGGGAGTGAAAACTTCATCCGGCGTGCGCGATTCGAGCAAAAAGCTGCCGCCCGCGGCGGCAACAATGCCCACGGCGGCAACAATGGGAGATGGGGCGACAGCGTCCATTGGCGTGAGGCGCCTCCTTGTCAGGCGAGCCCGTAGCATTTTCGGAATTGCGGTAAACCGAAAGCACACACTCAAGTGGCTTTTTCCGCAACCGGGGTCCCCGGCGGCAGGTCTTCGCCGCTGGGGTGGAAGAAAAAGCCACCTTTCAATGCACTCAGAAAGTCTACGTGTATTCCGAAAATGCTCTAATGCGCCAACCTTACGCCAGCGCTTCAAGTCTCCGCAACCATCCGCTACAGCAGATTCAGAGTTAGTGCGAGAGAAGTTGACGCGGCTAAGTGGCTTTTTCCCAAAAGAAAAAGCCACTTTGCACGTTTTCTGCAGCAGCAAGATAACTCTGAATCTGCTCTATCGCGTGGCTTCAAACAGGAACCAGGCCCGCCGCTCGGCTTCGTCGATCCACACTTCGATCAAACTCGTGGTCGCGTAGTCGTTGGCATCAGCCGCTACTTCGTGCGCCTCGCGCAGGCTCTGCGCCAGCGCTTTGTTGTCGGCCTGGAGTTCCTCCAGCATGCCGTGCGGCGGAACAAACTCGTAGTCGTTGTCGTTGATGCGCTGCAACCGCGCAATCTGTCCGATGGAGCGAATCGTCTGCCCGCCAATCTTGCGGACGCGTTCGGCAATGTCGTCGCTGATTTTGAAAATTTGATCGGCCTGCTCGTCGAGCAGCAAATGATAATCGCGGAAATGCGGTCCACTCATGTGCCAGTGGAAGTTCTTGGTCTTGATGTAGAGCGCGAACACATCCGCCAGAAGCGCATTGAGCGCGATCGATAATTCCTTGATCTGCTCGGGTGTGAAGCCATCCGGATTGCTCGTCTTGGCCGCCTTTGTTGCGTGGGTTGTCTGGGTTGGCATGAAACCTCCATTGCCGCGGACGGGAATCTGCTCACCTTGAACCGGAGCTTGGCGTCTGGGCAATACACCTCTTTGATGCCGGCGCGCGAAGAATGGTTCGCACAATTGGAACTGTGGAAATCGGAAGTTGTTCAGATCTTCACAAAAGCAGAAAGGGCGCGTGCGAATTCGCCGCCTGCGCCCCTTCTGCCGGACTGTATCTATTCCCCCGAACCTAGGAGTCTGTCGGGCATAGCGTTTTGCTAAGGCCAATTCAGCGGTTTGCATGGTTGGTGTTCGAACAGGGGCGCGCAGGCAGTAATCCCGTTGGTAGTTTATAGCAAGCTTTCTGTGCAGTT
>Ga0224555_1000478_pt1 | contig 60933 bp, 54 predicted proteins | sample 714S23034metaG_FD_180687 | JGI IMG/M metagenome (GOLD analysis project Ga0224555, IMG submission 180687) | Peat soil microbial communities from Stordalen Mire, Sweden - 717 S2 30-34 | ecosystem: Environmental > Terrestrial > Soil > Wetlands > Peat | place: Sweden: Norrbotten County, Stordalen... | reverse complement strand
CCCCTCAGCGCCTTCACGCCTGAAAAGCCCAGCCGCAATCTCGAACCATGCAACCGCCTGCATATCCCCGCCCTGCCGCCACCGTTTCGTAACAGCCTGAGGAGACCGGCGCTACCTCGCCGTCCGTTTCAGAATTCCCTATTCCCTAGTCCCTAGTCCCTATTCCCTAGTCCCTGTTCTTTCCACACGCCCACCCGCCCCCATCTGCGAGAATGATTGCTGACAATGAGCACCGATAACCTACTCTCGCTGAAAGACGATATGGTGGCCTTTATTGAGGGCCACGGACTGCACCGACTCCCCGGTTACGTCACCGAGGACATTCCCTCCATCCTTTGGGAGGGAAACGGCAACCCCGACGCATGGAAAGACTTTGTGGAGATGGCCAAGCACGTGGGCGCTCCCTTTGTTACCTTCAGTGAGATGTCTCTGGAGCGCGAGGAACTCGACGCGCTCATCGAGGAAGCCAGCGAGATTAACTATCCCGACGAAGAAGCCACCGAGCTGGTGGAAGCCCAATGGCTGCGCAAGTATGCCGGCAATCTCGGTTATATCCAGCTTGGATTCGTCTATCAGGGGCTGGTTTTTCTGCACGAGACCACCACCGAGTGGTATGAGCGCTTCCAGATGCTGCTCGAAGAGATTGAGAGCTTCCAGAACATCGTGATCGACGACGCCCATCGGGTAGATGGCGAGGACGAGTAAGCCGGGTGAACCTGGTGGGCACGGCAGTTAACACCCCGGCGTCGCCGCGCAACGCGCCCCGCCGCCGGCCTCGCCAGCATTGGCAACTCGCCGAATCTCATCCCAGCGAATCCGCAGCCCTGGCCGGCTCAGCCCGCCTGCCTCAGGTGCTCGCCGAACTGCTGGTCGCCCGCGGCATTCCCCAGCCCGCTGAAGCCTTTGCCTTCCTCAACCCCACACCGGCCCACCTCCACGATCCATTCCTGATGCTGGGCATGACCGCTGCCGTCGAGCGCCTGGAGCGTGCCATCGCCGCCCGTGAGCCGGTGCTGCTTTACGGCGACTACGACGTAGACGGCACCACTGCCGTGGTGCTGCTGAAGACCGCGATCGAGATGCTCGGCGGCGTTGCCCGCTTCCACGTCCCCCACCGCCTCAACGAAGGCTACGGCCTGCAATCGAGCGTGCTTGAAGCGGCGCATGCCGGCGGCGTGCGCCTCGTTATCACAGTTGACACCGGCATGCGTGCGTTTGCCGAAGCAGAAACTGCGCACAAGCTGGGCCTCGATCTCATCATCACCGACCATCATCTGCTGGATGCAAAAGACGCCGTCCCACTCGCTCTCGCAATCCTCAATCCCAACCAGCCGGGCTGCGCCTACCCGGAAAAATTCCTCTGCGGCGCGGCGATTGCGCTCAAGCTCGCCCAGGCCGTTCTCGAGCGTCGCGACCCGGCCCGCACCCGCGAAAAAACTCTACCCAGTTTTCTGAAGCTGGCCGCCATCGCCACCATCGCCGACGCCGTTCCCCTGCGCGGCGAAAACCGCGTCATCGCCGCACTCGGCCTCAGCGAGCTGCGCCGCCCCGTCGGCGCCGGCCTGCGCTCTCTCTTCGCCGCCGCCGCTCTCGATCCCGCCGCCAGACAGATCACAGGCTTCGACGTAGCCTTCCGTCTGGCCCCGCGCATCAACGCCGCCGGCCGCATGGACGTTGCCTCCGAGGTGATCGAGCTCTTCACCACTCGCTCGCCCGTTCGCGCCGCAGAACTGGCCGCCAAGCTGGAGCGCCTGAACCGCGAGCGCCGCGATGCCGAGGCCGCCGCGCTAACGGCTATCGAAACCCTCCTTGCCTCCAACACGGAGCGGGGCGCCGAAATCGCCGCCGACCGCCTGCTGGTGATCGACGGCCAAGGCTGGCACCGCGGCGTTATCGGCATCCTCGCCTCGCGCGTCGTTGAGCGCACCGCCAAACCCGCTATCATCGTCAACGTCGAGGACGGCGTGGCTTACGGTTCCGGCCGATCCGTCGACGGATTCCAGCTTCTCAACGCCATCGAAAGCTGCGCAGATCTCTTCACCCGCTTTGGCGGCCACGCCTTCGCCATCGGCTTTGCTCTGCCCGCCGATCGGCTGCCCGAACTCAAGCGCCGCCTGCGCCTCTACGCGGAAGAGCATCTGGCCGCCGGAGATCCTGAGCACATCCTGCACATTCACGCCGAACTGCCCCTCGATCGCATCACGCCTGTGCTGGCCGGATGGTTGCGCAAGCTCGAACCCTTCGGCCACGGCAACCCCGAGCCGGTTTTTGTCGCCCGCAACGCTCGCCTGCTCACTGCGCCCCGCATTATGAAAGAGAGCCACATTCGCCTGGAACTGGCCCAGGAAGCGGTGAGCGGCCCTGCCCAGCCCCGAAACCAGGACCCCGTTCGTGCCGGCTCCAGTTCCGCCATTCGCGCCGTCGGCTGGCACCTCGCCGAACGAGCTGCCGCTCTCGGCCTCGCTCAGAACTCCTTCATCGATCTCGCCTACCGCATCCGTGAAAACGACCACCCCGAGTACGGCGGCATCGAGGTGGAGATCGCCGGCATCGAGCTCGCTGGGTCCAGAGAATTAATTCCCAAACGCAGCGAAGCCCACGGCTGACCGCGGGCTTCGCTGGTTTTCATTCTGAATTATGCGCTGAATTTATTTTGTCCCAGCCACAGTCTAATTATGCGTCTGCCAATCATCTGTCGCCGATTTGCCTTTGGTAGTACCGGTTGCCGGCTTCGGCGCTATCGATGTCGGCGCCTGCCAATCGTCCTGTGCCGATTTACCGCTGGTAGGCCCGGAACTCGGTTTCTGCGCAGTCCTCGTCTGCGCCTGCCAGTCGTCCATCCCGGACTTTGACTTAAACTTATCCGCACCAACTGTTCCATTCCCACCGCCGTTGGGGTTCTGAACCATCCCTTCAGTCGCCTGCCCTTTGGCAGCACCGTCGCTGATGTTCTTGCCGGGCGAGCTGGAATCTTGCGTTCTGATGATGCCGTCTGTCGCCTGCCCTTTGGCAGCACCGTCACTGATGTTCTTGCTGTCTTGAACGGAAGAATTGTTTCCCTTACCGCCGCCCGAGCCGCCGTTGGGATTGCGAACCATTCCATCCACAGCCTGCCCTTTGGCGGCACCGTCACTGATGTTCTTGCTGTCTTGAATGGAAGAATTGTTTCCCTTGCCGCCGGAACCGCCGTTGGGGTTTGTGGCCGTCAGCTCGCTTGCGTGGCCCTTTGCAGCGCCGTCGCCGATATTTTTATCCACCGTCCCGGTGCCTGAGCCCGACCCCTGCGGCGGTGCCGCAGTTTTCGTTTGTGAACCCCAGTCGTCCATTCCTGATTTACTCCTGGCATTCCCGGACGGTTGCTGAGGCGCTGTCGCCGTCGGAGCAGTCCAGTCGTCGTGCGCTGACTTGGACTTCATCTCGCCCATTGGGTGCTCGATAGTCTTCCCATCTCCCGCGCCGCTGCTCTGCCCATTGATGACAGTGCTAGGCGAACTTGAGTCGTGCGGCTTGAAATAAATCCCCTCGGTCGCCTGCCCTTTGGCAGCGCCATCGGCGCTATTGTGGTCGCTCACAAAAGCACTGTTTCCCTTGCCGCCGCCCCGTCCGCCGTTGGGGTTTGGAGCCGTCCCTTCGCTCGCCTGGCCCTTGGCCGCGCCGTCGGCGACGTTTTTAGTATCAGACTTCCCGGGCTTCGACCCCTGCGGTTCGGGAGCGGCTTGCGTGGGAGCATTCCAGTCGTCTTGCGCCGATTTACTTCTGGCATCGGACGCAGCTTTCTGCGCCTGCAGCGGAATCGCTGTGACAAGTGAGAGGAGCAGTGCAGGCATCACCCACAATGCTGAGCGGGAAACTCGCATAGAAGACCTCCTGTTTGAATTGCGCTCTTGGGGGCTGAAACGCAATTCAGCGTACAGTCTATGCCTAATCGAACCCCCCGCGCCAGAAGAAGTTGCATAAACCGGGAAAAATCTTTGGCCTTTGTTTTCAAGCCCATCCTGTCCGCCGTCCACTGGAAGACTCGACAGCCACAGAGCGCAAAGAGGCCCACGGCTGACCGTGGACCTCTTGGTGATGAATGAATCGTCGACGTTATCAGCCCTTAGGCTTGGACTCCTCTTGGGGCGCAGCATGTTGCTGCGGCGCGGCGTGTTGCTGAGGCGCAGCGTGTTGCTGCGGTGCGGCGTGTTGCTGAGGCGCGGCATGTTGCTGGGGCGCAGCGTGTTGCTGGGGCGCAGCGTGTTGCTGCGGAGCAGCGTGCGATTCAGCCTTCGGCGCAGTTCTTGCCTCTGCCTTCGGCGCTGTTCTGGCTTCAGCCTTTGGCGCTGTTCTTGCTTCAGCCTTTGGCCCTGTTCTTGCCTCAGCCTTCGGCGCTGTTCTTGCCTCTGCCTTCGGCGCTGTTCTGGCTTCAGCCTTTGGCGCAGTTCTTGCCTCAGTCTTTGGCGCAGTTCTTGCCTCTGCCTTCGGCGCAGTTCTTGCTTCTGCCTTCGGCGCTGTTTTTGCTACAGCCTTCGGCGCGGCGTGTTGCTGCGCTGTCAATGGTTTCGCCACAGCCGTCGTCTTCGGATGGCCGCCATTTGCCTTGGCGTAGGAACTCTTGTCAGTCCTGGCTGACGTAGCATGCTGCGTCTGGACGCTGGTGGGAGCCGTGTGCTTATCGTGCGCGGCAACCAGTTCCGAAGCAGTAGCTTTGTGTTGAACCCCGGCCGGTCCGCCGTTATAGGAGACGTGGTTCTTGTTGGCGATCGTGTTTTGCTCCACAATCGTCCGGTCGTTGTAGGTGGTGTGGATGACGCTCTCATTCACATGCGTGATCGCGGTATTGTAGGCAAACTCGTTGCCGCGCCACTCCCCGCCTGAATAGCCGATGCCCCCGTACCCGAAGCCGTAGTCCACGCCGCCGTAGTAGCCCACGTGCGCTCCCCAATAGCCGCGATGGAACCTGTAGTGGCCCCCGTACCAGTCCCAATAATCGGGAGTCCACAAAGCGCCGTCATAGGGAGCCTCCACCCACGTACCGGGAACCCAGTAGTATCCGCCTTCGTCCTGGTCATAGTCCCAGTAGCCGGGAATCCACATCATGTTGGGATCTGGACAGATGGGTTGCTCATACACCGGCAGCTCGGGCGGAGCAATATTTACGCTGATGGCCAGTTGTGCGTGCGAAGACGCCGGAATGAGAGAGAAAAGCAGCGCCGGCAGCAGCCAGCGCGCGATGCGGATAAGTCGCATAAGAAAATCCTCCTGGCGATTTCGTGCCGTCACCGCGGAGGGAATCCACTTCCCTGTGCAAGGCGAGGGCTTGGGAATCAGCAGAGATGCTATCCCCGGCCCCGCCTGCATATCTGGTCAATACTGCACAAGTTTACTTCTATGTTTCAGTCTTCTCTAACTCAAAAATCAGTAGCGGTAGCTCAGCCCCGTGGCCACAACGTGCCGCGCCTGCAGATTGACCGGCAACGGCGCAAAAGGAGCTGAAGGATTATCGGTTGGAGTCAGGGTTGTGCCGATCATTCCCGCCACCTGTCCTACGCCAATATCAAACGTAAAATGCGGATGCTCCCTCTGCGTTACCCGTATCGCATAATCCAGCGTAGTGGGAATATGCGCCGGGGCAGGAGGTGTATAAGTTGGAGGTGCAGCCAGAATGGCGCTCAGGTTTTGTATCTGCGGCGGCTCCTGCATAAATCCCGCTGAGGGCACGATAGCTGTCTTCCACGGGCCCGGCAGCGGTATCCCCAACCCGCCGAAGAACCGCCCCATAAAGCGTGTGCTCTGGCCACCTATGCCCAGAATCGAAGCATTGGTCATCTTCCAGCCGAAGGTTGCCAGAAACGGCACCGGCGGCTTGAGCCAGGTCTTGGTCGCCACGATATAAGCGTCGCCATTACTGTAGGATTTGGTAGCCGGAATAGGCACCGGTAGGCATCCATATGGTGCTGATTCAATTACGCAGTAGTAATTGTTGGATTCCACCGCCAACTGGGCAGCCGGGCTGGATACGAATCTGTCCTGGGTGCGCGTGATGCCGCCCACCGCAACTCCCGGCATATATTTGTTGAATTGCCCATCCTTGATGGCCACAATCTTGCCGGCAAAGATATTCATCCCGTTAAAGTGCCACAGCGGGCTGAAGTTGGCGCTGTCGCCCGTGAAATGAACGTTGCGGCCATAAGATACCTCGGCCCGATTGCCAATCCCCTCGGCGATGCCGAAGGTGTGAATATCTCCGATCACCGCATTGGCGGCGATGAAGTGGTAGCCCACTGCGGGGTGAGAGAAGAGCTGGCCCTTCTCTGAATTGACGACGTAAGCTGTCGGCGTAATAAACCCGCCCGTATAGCCTTCCAGCGTAAGGTTTTGAGCGTTCAACCGGCCAGAAAGGAGCATCGCCACGGCCAGCAGGCCGCAGACGGAAAGTGTGTAAATCGATCGTATTTTCAGCATCCTGTTCACTCCAAGTGGAGATCTCCCGCTGCGGCGGGTGTGTCTCCAGTCACATTATGAAAGTTAAGCACTTGTAACACACATCAAGCTCATTCGTCAGTGTTTTTGTTACAGTGGTAAACTCGCCTCATGCCGCGCGGTCTCTTTATCACTCTCGAAGGTCTCGACGGTTCCGGTAAAACCACCCAAATCAACCGTTTGGCGGACTGGCTTCAAAAACGCGCCCATCCCCCAGTCCTCACCCGCCAACCAGGCGGTACCCCCACCGGCGACCGTATCCGCGCGCTACTCCTGGACTCGCGCTCCACAGCCCTTTCACCCATGACGGAAATGGCCCTCATGTTCGCCGACCGCGCTCAGGCCATTGCCGAGGTCATTGAGCCCGCCCTCAAAGCAGGCAAAATCGTCCTCTGCGACCGTTTTACCGACTCCACCGAGGCCTACCAGGGCGGCGGCCGCAAGCTCGGCTCCGCAGCCGTCCTCGATCTCCACCGTCTCCTCTGCTCGAACCTCCAGCCCGACTTCACCCTCCTGCTGCTGCCGTCTCTTGAAGCTTCATTGGCACGCGCCCGGCACCGCAATAAGCGCACCGAGGCACAGACTGGCCAGAACGAAAATCGCTTTGAGCAGGAGCAGGATGCCTTCTTCCGCCGTGTCTGGGAAAAATACAAAGAGATTGCCGCCCGCGAGCCCGACCGCGTCGTCCTCATCCAGGGCGATCTATCCGTCGACGAAGTCCACGATAAAATCGTCGCCGCCGTCTCTGAACGGCTAGCGAAAAAAAGCTGATACAGCCAACTCTACAGGCAGCAATTCTCTCCCGCTGTCCCAAAATCACCTGGAGTCGTATCCCCAGCCAGTCACACTAATGTTTCGTCAGTTCCATCTTCCAGCCCGAGCCCGGGTTGATCGGGATGACGATCGTTGTTCCGGCAGGCGCCTGCTCAAACTGATCGGCATACTGGGAAAAATGAAGATCGATGAAGGGCGAATACTTCCAGTCTCGATAAATCCCGATGGGCAACATCAGCAGCACCGCAATGGCAAAGTAGCGGAGCGACAGGGGAGAGGCTCTGCGACTGGCCATCCACAACAGGGAAGCTAGAAATGCCAGCATAGGCAGGAAGTAATAGCGGTTGCCGCAACCGGGGATGCACAGCGACTCCCACTGCGGATGATCCGGCGGTCCCGCCAGGGGGTGCACCAGAGCGAGCGCGAGCTCTGCATAGCCAAACAGAACAAAAAGCTTTAGCTCCGTCTGTCCATAGCGAAGCGCATAGAGCAAGACAGCCAGCCCCACCACGGTGGCAATCCCCTCAATAATGTGCACGTAGCGCAATTGCAAGAGCCAGTCCTGGGTATTCCGGCCCAGTAATGAGGAAAGAAATACCTGCCGTCCCAAAATGGCCGCGAAGCGGGAGAAAGTGGCGCCATTGGGCGCCACCTGTCGCTGGTGGGAAAACAGCGCAACGATGCCGGTAACCAGTGTGCCGGGAAAGAGCAGGGCCACGGAGTACGCTGACCACCTTTGCCGCCGCTTCCACCACATGGCTGCGGCCAAAGGAACAAGCACAATGCCGAGCGGACAGCTGATGGAGGTCAGCACCAGCACAACTCCGTCAAAAATCCGCCACCCCCAGCCGCTTGCCGGTCGAGCCAGCAACACCAGGCAAGCCAACAATCCCAGGTGACACTGTGCGTTTGTAATGTTCGCGTGAATCTCGGCGGCGTTAGGAATAGCTAGGTACAAGAGGCTCCCCAGCAGGCGCGTCTTGAGCGGTATGTTGGAAAAGCGAGACGAAAGGAAAAAATTCACGGGAAGAATCTGGACCACGATGGCGCTCAGATTCATCACCAGCGGAGCCAGATAGAGTGGAAACAGCAGCGTGATAAGAGCAACCGTCCGGTAGAGCGTTTGCAAATAACCGCTGTACGGCATGAACAATGTATGCAGGCCGTGGTAATACGCATCGGGATAGAAAGCCCAGCCGTCTTCAGCGTAAAACTGGGCATTCAATATCGCATCAGGACGGCGGGAGAAGACGATCAGGAACGCGACTGAGAATACGATTGCGTGGAGATCGAAGTAGCTGATCAGGCCCATCGGTCCCAATGCAACGGGGCGAAGGAAATTCTTTGCCGAGGTACCGGACTCTTTCGGCAACACCGGATTGGTCATTCGGCACATCCTCATTTCACCCGAGAGATATTTGAGCAGCCCCTACCGATATCCTAATGTTTCGTCAGTTCCATGGCCCAGCCCGAGTTGGGGTTGATGGGGATGACGATATTTGTGCCGGCGGGCGCCTGCTCAAACTCAGCGGCGTGCCGGGAAAAATCAAGATCCTCGAAGGCTGGATACGTCCAGTCTTGATAGATCCCGATGGGCAACAACAGCAGCAACGCCGCGGCAAAGTTGCGGATCGCTCGGGCAGAGGCCCTGCGAGTGGCCATCCATACCAGGGAAGCCAGGAATGCCAGCATGGGCAGGAAGTAATAGCGGTTACCGACGCCGGGCATGCTCAGCCAATCCCACTGAGGACGATCCGGCGAACCCGCGAGAGGGTGCACCAGAGCGAGCGCGAGCGCTGTATAAGCAAACAGAATAAAAAGCCTTAGCTCCGTCTGCCCATAGCGAAGCGCATACAGCAAGACGGCCAGCCCTGCTACGGTGGCAATCCCCTCCACAAGGTGCAGGTCACGCAATTGCAGCAGCCAGTCTTGTGTATTCTTTCCCAGTAACGAAGAAAGAAATACCTGCCGGCCCAAAATGGCGGCGAAGCGGGAGAAAGTGGCGCCATTGTGCGAATTCTGTCGCCCATGGGAAAGCAGCGCTATGGGGACAGCAACCAGCGCGCCGGGAACGAGCAGGGCCAAGGAGTACGCTGACCACCTTTGCCGCCGCTTCCACCACAAGGCTGCGGCCACAGGAACAAGCAGAATGCCGAGCGGACTGCTGACGGAGATCATCACCAGCACAGCCCCGTCAAAAATCCGCCACCCCCAGCCGCTTGCCGGTCGAGCCAGCAACACTAGGCAAGCCGCCAATGCCAGGTGACCCTGGGCATTGGTAATGGTCGCGTGAAGTTCGCCGGCGTTAGGAATAGCCAAATACAAGAGACTCCCCAGCAGGCGCGTCTTGATCGGTATGTCGGAAAAGCGAGAGGAAAGAAATAAATTTACGGGCAGAATCTGGACCACAATGGCGCAGAGGTTCATCACCAGCGGAGCCAGAGAGATTGGAAATAGTAACGCGATGAGCGCAACGATCCGGCTGAGCGTGTTCAAGTAGCCGCCCTGCGGCATTAACAAGGAATGCAGGCCGAGGTTATACGCATCGAGCCACCAAACCCTGCCGTCTTCAGCGTAAAACTGGGCATTCAGTATGGCATCAGGACGCCGGGAGCAGACGATCAGGAACGCGACTGAGAAGGCGATTGCCTGGAGATAGAAGCCGCTGATCTTGTTCAGCAGACCAATTACATGGAGGAGAAGGACGTTCTTGGTTGCATCGGGTTGCTGGATATTTGTTTTCGAGGTACCGGACACTTTCTGCAACGCCCGTTTGGTCTTTCGGCGCTTCATCATCTCACCCGAGGGACTTAGGAGTAAGCTGGGTGCATCAGAAACTTCACCCACGCTTCGGTCTGTCCGTAATTAATCTCGATGCTAAACGGCGCGTTGCCGGACTCAATAGATTATATGGTGCCGGGAGGGGACAACCCCCACGCCCGCAAGGATCGGCGGATTTTTTGAGTCACCCCTCCCGCAATACTAGCGTTTCGTCAGTTCCATGGCCCAGACCGGATCCGGGTTGATGGGGATAACGATCTTCGTTCCGGCGGGCGCCCGCTCAAACTGATCGGCGTAGTAATAAAAATCAAGATCTTCGAAGGCTGGAAGGTTCCAGTCCTGATACACCCCGATGGGAAACAACAGCAGCAACGCCACGGCAAATTTGCGGAGCACTCGGGCAGAGGCCTTGCGAGTGGCCATCCACACCAGGGAAGCCAGGAATGCCAGCATAGGCAGGAAGTAATAGCGTTCGCCGTCGATACCGGGCCAGCACATCAGTTCCCAATTCGGGAGCTCCGGCGTCCCCACGAGGGGCTTCACCAGAGCTAGTGCGAGCACTGCATAGGCAAACAGAATAAAAAGCTTTAACTCAATCTGTCCATAGCGAAGCGCATACAGCAGGACAGCCAGCCCTGCCACGGTGGCAATCATCTCCACAAGGTGCAAGTCATGCAATTGCAGGAGCCAGACTTGTGAATTCTTTCCCAGTAACGAAGAAAGAAATACCTGCCGTCCAAAAATGGCGTCGAAGCGGGAGAAAGTGGCGCCAATGGTCCCTACCTGTCGCTGGTGGGAAAGCAGCGCGATGAGGCCGTCAACGATCGCGCCGGGAACGAGCAGGGCCAGGGAGTACGCTGACCACCTTTCTCGACGCTTCCACCACATGGCTGCGGCCACAGGAACAAGCAGAACGCCGAGCGGACTGCTGACGGAGATCATCACCAGCACAACCCCGTCAAAAATCCGCCACCCCCAGGCGCTTGCCGGTCGAGCCAGCAACACCAGGCAAGCCGCCAATCCCAGGTGCCACTGGCCATTCGTAATGTTCGCGTGAACCTCGGCGGAGTTAGGAATAGCCAAATACATGAGGCTCCCTAACAGGCGCACCCTTAGCGGTATGCCGGAAAAGCGAGACGAAAGGAATACATTTACGGGCAGAATCTGAACCACAATGGCGCAGAGATTCATCACCAGCGGAGCCAGAGAGAGTGGAAACAGTAACGCGAGGTGCGCAACGATCCGGCTGAGCGTTTGCAAATAGCCGGTATGCGGAATGAACAAGGAACGCAGGCCGAAGTTATACGCATCGAGATACCAAACCCTGCCGTCTTCAGCGTAAAACTGGGCATTCAGTATGGCATCAGGACGGCGGGAAAAGACGATCAAGAACGCGACCAGGAATACGATTGCCTGGAGATCGAAGTAGCTGATCAGGCGCACCGGACCCAATGCATCTCGGCGGAAGAGATTCCTTGCCCAGGTTAAGACCACTTTCGGCAACGTCCACTTGATCATTCGACGCTCCATCCTGCAACCCGAGGGACTTAGAAGTAAGCCGGGCGCGACAGAAACATCACCCACGCATCTGTCCGCTATTTGCCCTGAAACTCAGCAACAACTTATTCTTAGCTCTAAAGATTAAATCGCGCAAGGAGCGGACGGTCAATCCGCCGGCAGATTTTATTTGTCTATGTACCCACTATCCCACTCCCCGCGCGCCCGCAATCCGGCAATCTCCTGGCGAGCCATCTCCAGCGCCCGCCCGTAATCCGGCTTGACCACACGGTTCAGCGGCATCTGGCCGGGTTCCAGTAAGATCCAATGCCGAGGCCGCATATAATTCGGCAAAGAACGCGCATGCCTGTCCAGCTCCTGCGTGCTCAGCTCCGCTCCCGGCTTCTTTTCGACCAGCGCCACCACGGCTTCTGAAACCACCTCATGCGCCACACCCACCGCCACGCAGTTGGCCACCTTTTCCGCCAGGGTACATATATGCGCCTCCACATCGCCGGGAAATATCTGGTACCCGAACGACTTGATCACCCACTTTTCCCTGCCAGTCAGATGCAACCCCGCCGCATCCTTGAAACCCAGATCGCCGGTATACAAATATCCGTCGCGCGAAATCGCCCTCGCGGTAGCCTCGGAATCGTTCACATACCCAAGAAAAGTCTGCGGCCCCAAAAAACATAGCTGCCCAATCTCGCCCGCGGGCAACTCGTCCCCGGCGTTGCCATCATCGCGCATGGGCTTCCGAATCGTGCATGGATAAACCGGCATATCCACCCCAAGTCCGGTGAGAATCGTCTCTCTGTCTTCACCGCCGGCCTGAATATAAGTGCAGAAACCTGCAGCCTCAGTCAGTCCAAGCCCGGTGCCGATCACCGGCGCCATGGCCGCCAGCTGGTCCACAAACGGCCGCGAAACCGAATGTCCTCCATAGGCTGCAAATCGCAAGCTGGAGAGATCGTGGCCGGCGTAGTCCTTCAGCATCCACTCCAGGTTGAACATGGCTGGAATCTGCCCTAGAATTTCGACCCGATGTTTTTGAATGGCGCGCAACGAACGGCCGGCATCGAATATCTCCAGCAGCACCGCCGTGCCTCCGCCAAAGAAGGTGCTCATCATTGCCTCAGTCTGCCCGCCCACGTGCGACGGAGGCAGATTGACCAGTGTGCGGGAGCCGTTATCGCCGCCAAAAAATGCGCCGCACATGCACATGTTCTGCACAGTAATATTGCGGTGCGAAAGGAGTGCCGGTTTTGGCGACCCCGTGGAGCCGGTGGTAAAAATGACCAGCGCGCCATCGTTCTCGCTCACGTCGCAATCAATCTCATCCTCCGCCTCTGCCCCTGCGCGGTTCGCCGCCTCGGTGATCGTCGCAAACTGAAGCGTGCCCGGAATCGCCTCCTCCGAGTCCATTACGATCAAATGCCCAATCCAATCGCATTTCTCCCGCACGGCGTTCCACAGCGGACGAAGATCGAGCGGACCTTTCACTCCCAACCCCGCAAACCCGCGCGGCCGCAGAATCTCCAGCGATCGAATGATCTCGGCGGCGGTCAAACGCAGATCGAGCGGCGCCACAATCACGCCGATTTTGAAGCAGCTATACTCCAGCAGTACATGATCCACGGAGAATGGCAGCAGAGTAACCAGGAAATCGCCCTTGGCAAAGCCCATACGAAGCAACTCCCTGGCCAGCGCCGTAGTCGTGCGGTCGAATTCGCACCAGGGAACAACGCGATCACCCTCCGCGCTGACGATGGCAGCAGTCTCAGGCCGCGCCTTCGCCCACTTCGCAACCACGTGATGCAGTAAATGGCGATCGGCAAATGTTTTTTCGTAATCGTCGAGGGTAAATTGAGGCACGCGCATCGGTTCGCTCAATGATCTTCCAGAACCAGTCCACCATTCGCGGCTGCAAGCGTCAAGGGCCGTCTTTTTCGTAGCCTGCTCAGAGCTTGCCGAATGGCCGCCCTGAGTAAAGAGCCGGACTTTGCAGTTTTTTCCGCCTTCAATAGGAAAAATCCGTAAAGGCTCAATTGCGGAGATTGGTGCATTATGGATGCAATTGCACCATATATACCCGATGCACTTATCCATATTTTGGTGTAAAATGCCCCTATGAGAACCAGCATCACGCTCGACGAAGATGTCTACCAACTCGCATCGCTGTATGCAAAAGGGCGAGGAGTCACTCTAGGCGCCGCCATTGGAGAGATGGTGCGCAAGGGCGCATCCGCGCCGCGTTCCGACTCCCCTTCACCCAGGCTGATGAGAGCGCCAAACGGTCTGCTGATCGCCCGGCCAAGCGGCAGAGTCATTACTCCCGAGATGGTCAAAGAGGCCCTGGAGGAGGACGACTATGAGTAAGCCGCAATATCTGCTTGACGTGAATATATTGATCGCACTTACTCAGCCGGAACACTTGCATCACAGCGTGGTAATGAATTGGTTTAACACGCCCGGTCTCAATTGGGGCCTGTGCGCCTTTTCCGAAGTGGGCTTTCTGCGGATTTCTTCGAATCCAGCGGTGGGAAAATTGACCGTTGAGGATGGAACCAAAATGCTCGCAGCCCTCGCCAAGCACCGCGGTTACCGGTTTTGGCCCATCTCGGCCGGTTGGGCTGCCCTTGCAGCGCCGTTCCAGGAGAGGGTATTCGGGCATCAGCAAATTACCGATGCCTATTTGCTTGGGCTCGCGGTAAAAGAAAACGGAATCCTGGTCACAACGGACAAGGCTATCAGGTTTTTGGCTGGATCGCAGTACAGCAAGAATGTACTTGTTCTCGAATCAGGGTCCGGGTACAACGCGTAATCGGAAAGAAAAATCCATCGAACCCCGTCGTTCCGATTCTTCCCTGAAATCGAACCCTCAAATGCACTAGACTCGAACCGTGGGCTTTCAGGATTTTCTCGGCAACGCGCAAACCGTCACCCATCTCCGCGAGAGTATCCGCGCCGGGCGATTTCCCCATTCGCTCATCCTCGCCGGACCTCGCGGCGCAGGCAAATACACACTCGCCCTGATGCTGGCCAAGGCCTTCAACTGCCTCAACCCCACCGAATCCGACGGACTGCCCGACTTCTGCGGCGCCTGCTCCAACTGCACCCGTATCGCCGGTTCCGCCAACCTCGAAGCCCTGGTCGCCGAAGCCGTCGAAGCCCGCGATGACATGCGCGATGCCGATAAGCGCGAGACCCGCATCCTCATCCAGACCCACCCCGACGTGCTCATCGTCCCTCCCGATCCTCCGCAGTTGCTCATCAAGATGGGCCAGGTCCGCCAGGTCATCCACGTCGCCTATTACCGGCCGCCGGTCGAGGCCAAACGCACCTTCACCATCTTCACCTCCTCGGCGTTCATGAAAGAGGCCGCCAACTCGCTGCTCAAGGTTCTCGAAGAGCCTCCCGAGCACACCTCGCTCATTCTGCTCACTGAAAACCCCCAGGAGCTGCTGCCCACCATCCGTTCCCGCGCCGTTGTTCACCGCCTGGGCGCGCTTCCTGCCTCCGATCTCGAATCCCTGCTCGCCCAGCGCCGTCCCGAGCTCAAGCCGCAGGACCGCGCTCTCGCCGCCCGCCTCGCCGAAGGCGCAGTGGGCCGCGCCCTCACCATCGACCTCGCCGCCTACCTCCAGAGCCGCCAGGATGCTCTCGTTCTGCTGCGCTCGGCCCTCCGCGATCCTGACTACTCGCAGCTCTTCCACGCCACCGAAAGCTACCGCGCTGGAGCCGACGGCCAGGAAAAAACCATCCATCTTCTTCGCGCTCTGGGCAGCCTGCTGGAAGACCTGCTCCTCGTCCACGCCGGCACGCCCCAGCTCATTCGCAATCTCGACCTGGCCTCCGAACTGAGCCGTCTGGCGCAGGATCTGACCATCGACTGGATTGATTCCGCCGCCCGCGCGCTCGCCCAGGTCGAGCAGGGCATGCGCCGCAACCTGCTCCGTTCCCTGTCGCTGGACGCGATGGCCGTCAGCCTGGAAAGAAACTGAATTGGCTCAACGTCCGTCCACAAAATATAAAGAGCAACCGGCGCCCTGACCCGTGCATCTTTTGGGATAACAGTTACCACGTTATTGCGCGAATGACCTATCGGATGCCATACTCGATAGACCATTTCCTCTATCGCATTGTTGTATTCGCCGTTTCAAGAGAAGGGTTGTTTCTAATGTCCAGCGTGCCCGGTCAAGCCATTCCTCCCACCGGTGGCGGCCAGATTGGATCCGAGCCCAACCGGCCACACTCCCGCGCCCGCAGAAACTCTCCCGTTCCCGCTCCCTTCCACTTCCCTGCCCGCAGCGTCGAGGAACCAGCCCTCTACCGCCAGGCCGAACTCTTCTATCTGCAAAAGCAAATCCAGTCCCAAACCCCCATGATCCTTGTGCTCGAGGACGGCGAACACATCGAAGGCTGCATCGAATGGTATGACCGCAATACTCTAAAAGTCCGAGGCCGCCAGAAGACCCTGGTCTACAAAGCCGCAATCAAGTATATGTACAAGTTTGCCGAGAATGGGCAGTGATAAAAGCAGGGAATAGGGAATAGGGAATAGAAAACAACAGCCCCACTCCAGCGAAATCCGCTGACAAACTAACCCGCTAACTTGCAAATAAGGCTGTACCGCTAAGTAAATCGACCCGCAAACTAAGCACCTCTATCTGGAAAAGCAGAAACTGTATTCATACCTCCGCACCCGCCCTATTCCCTGTTCCCTATTCCCTATTCCCTGCCTTTCCCAGCCTGTCCCGAATCGCCGCCCCAATCCCCTCCCCTTGCGGTACTGGGCAAACAATCACCGTGCAACCGGCTGCATCCAGCGCCCGCAGCCCGGCATAAAGCTCTCGCGCCATCTCTTCCGCAACTGCCCACCGCCCCCATTTGAACTCCACTGCGCCCAAATTCAGCCCGGAAAAATCAGCCGGCAGCATCACTCCAACCCGCTCTCCAGGCCAGCGCAGCACTTCTTCGCTCAGCCGCGCCCGCAATTCCGCCAGCTCACCCTCCACCAGAACCAGCCTTGCCCTGGGCGCATAGTGCCGCAGCCCTAACCCGGGCGATGGCAGCGCCTCCCGCGGACTCTCCACCAAATCCCCACCGCGAAATACCTCCACCGGCCCCGCAACCGCCCGAATCTGCTCCTCTGTCACCGCGCCAGGGCGATAAATCACCATTGGATTCTGGCCAGGGTCCAGCACCGTCGACTCCACCCCATGCACCGTCGCTCCCGCATCCACCACCGCATCGATCCGCCCGTCCAAATCCTCCAACACATGCGCTGCCGTCGTCGGACTGGTTCTTGCGAAGAGATTCGCACTGGGTGCGGCCACAGGAACTCCCGCTCTCCGGATCAGCTCCAGCGCCACCGGATGCGCCGGCATCCGAATCCCCACCAGCGGCCGTCCCGCCGTCACCGCATCCGGCACCGCCCCGCTCCGCTTCAGCAGCAGCGTCAAAGGCCCCGGCCAAAAAACATCCATCAGCCGCCGCGCCGCCGCCGGAACCTCCACGACCAACCCCTCCAGTATCGCCAGGCTCGCAATATGCACAATCACCGGGTCCCACGCCGGCCTCTGTTTAGCCGCAAAAATCTTCGCAACCGCCTCCGCATCCAGCGCATTCGCTCCCAGCCCATAAACAGTTTCCGTAGGCAGAGCCACCAGCCCCCCGGCGCGCAAAATACTCGCCCCGCGCTCCAGCGCATCTTGAGCCTCGGCAGTATCCAGATGCGCCGGGTCCACAATCAATCGCAGAGTCTTCACATTTATATTGTCGCTTGTTCGCCGCGCCGCCGCCATCTGGCTCTCTGATTCACATTGACACCACGCCGTTACCAGGCATAGTCTTTTTGACAAATCAAGAAAGACTATTGTCACCTCTCATTCTGGACTCTCCAACTCGCGGAAGTTGATCTTTCGTCAGACGGTGACAAAAGCCTCCAAGTCAGGAGATTCTCATGCGCAGACTTGCTTTGTACGTGGCACTGGCAAGTATCATTCTCTGGCCATTGACTCTGACCGCACAGAATGTAAAGCCTGTGTCAAAGCCCCAACTCAAATCCATCGAAGTAAAACATTTCACCAAAGCCGACGGAGTCCAGCTTTCTCCCAATTTCCAGAAGGTTTTCTACGCGAGTTTTCTCGCCCAGATGCAGAGACTCAATGTTGCCGATCAAACCGTCGAAGATGGGACTCCGGTAGTCGATACAGACAAGCCCCATGCATTTATCCCCCACTTCATGGTTCTGGAAGGCACGTTCATGAATGTCCAGGAGGGCCAAGAAAAAAACGGCAAATTTGAAGATGGATATGTAACTATTAGTGTCCTCACTTTTCGAAGGGACGCCGATAAAACCGATAAGTCGGCCGAAACGACAAAATTCAAGATTCCGCTCACGGCGTCTCTCCAGAATAACGAACAAAAGGCTGCCGAGGCGGCCGGAGTGCAACTGGCAGATGAGTTTCGGAAGAAATGGTATCCGGACCGCAAGATATCGAACTGGTGTTGCTAAAGCGACGACTTTAGCACAATGACCGGCTACCGATCTTGTGAGTTAAGTTCAACTTGCAAAAGTGTTCCACTCACGCGCAATTGTGACAGCAAACCCAGAATGAGGAGATTTTTCATGCGCAGATTTACTTTGTACCTTACACTGGCTGGTATCCTTCTCTGGCCGCTGGCTCTGGCTGCTCAGAATATGAAGCCGGTGTCAAAACCTGAATTCAAATCCATTGAAGTCAAACATTTCACCAATGCCGAGGGAGTTCAGCTATCGCCGAATTTCTCAAAGTATTTCTACGCGAGTTTTCTCGCCGAGATGCAGAGACTCAATGTTGCCGAACAAACCGTCGAAGAAGGAGCGCCGGTAAACGATACCCAAGGCCCCCATGGCTTCAAGCCCCAATTCATTGTTCTGGAAGGCAAGTTTGTGGCCGTCAAGGAAGGGCGCCAGAAGGGTGACAAATTTGAGGCAGGCTCAGCAAACCTCGAGATCCGCTACTTCCGAAGGAGTGATCACAGGGCACTCAGCTTCCCTCCCTGCGCCGCTTGTGAGGTATTCAAGACCAAGGTTGCGCTCAACGGATTGCTCCAAGATGACGAATAGAAGGTAGCGGAAGCGGCCGGAGTCGAGGCCGCGGACGCATTCCGTACTAAAGTAGTACCAGGCAAGGCGAGCTGGCTTAAAGATATAGGCATGTAACGCGGTAATTCGATCGAACCCGCGCTTCATGCGCGCCCAGAAAAGACAACCAGTCCCGGCGTGAGCATACCCGCCGGGGCATCGGACACACATATTTGCGAAGAACATGCCCCGCCGCCTATCCGCATGAAGGCCGGATGTCCGTTTGTAGTCCCGTTCAGCGTCTCCTGCCGTATACTCACTGCTGACGATGCCCATCGAGACCGAGATCAAATTTCGCGTGGAGGACCTGGCCGGGCTGACCCGCCAACTGGAGGCAGCCGGCTTCAGCCTGCAGACTCCGCGCACCTTCGAGAGTAATGTTCTCTACGACACGCCGAACCGCGAGATGCGGGCGCGCACGGAGATTCTGCGCATTCGCAGCTACGCCGGACGCTGGACCGTGACCCACAAGCGTTTGCCCGACGTTGGCCCCGGCGAAGACACTCACAAGCACCGCATGGAGAACCAGACTGAGGTGGCCGACGGCGCGGTGCTGGAAGAAATCTTTCTCTCTCTCGGCCTGGTGGCCGCGTTTCGTTATGAAAAATGGCGCGCCGAGTGGACTTGCGGCCTGGGCCACTGCGTCGTCGACGAAACCCCCATCGGCAACTTCTCCGAGCTCGAAGGCAGCGCCCAATGGATTGATGCAACCGCCGCCCGCCTGGGCGTCGTTCCCTCCCAGTACATTACTCTCAGCTACGGCCGTCTCTTCGACCTCTGGCGCGAACAACACAACTCCCCCGCACAGAACCTGACTTTCGACGACTGTGCCCGTTGAGCGAACGCATTACCCGACAGCTTACCCCGCCCAGCATCCTCTCGAATTCCCAAAAAATAAATTCTAAAAATACTTTAATGTTTTCTTCACACCCACCGATAACAGGTATGTGCTCATACTCGTACTTCCAGGAGGGCCAATGAATTCCACCTACTTTTGCCTTACCGCCGGCAGTGCGCGGCGGGGTGCGGTAAGGCGATGCCGGACTGCCGCGCTCGCGCTTGCGATGCGCTAGCCATTCCAGCCAGAGCAGCCCAATGATCGCGAACTCGTTTCGCGTGTGGCGCCTCAACCATTCGAATGGCCGGGCGCTTGATGATCGCAGGCGCAGAAAAAATTGATGCCGTTGCCGATCCGGTAAACAAATCCGTCGGCAACGGCCGGTGAAGAATCACCAGCTTTGAGCCTCAGCACGGGATCCCGCGCGCCAGTGGAGGTAGGCGCAGGAAATTGATGGCGAAAACGGGCGCGCGTCCGATCCCTCCGGACCCGCGCCCGCTGGTTTTTGAGGTAACCGTCTCTATGCCGCCGCACCGCATTCTGAAAATGCACTCTATCTTCAGTATTCAGATTCTAAAAATGTGCTAACGCAACTCCTTGCACCGCCGATAGGGAAAATAAGCAGTTTATTAACACATGGAGGACCAATGCTGAGAGATCGCTCCAAAATCAACTCCCGCCGCCAGTCCCTCGCAGGGCGCATGCTCTTCCACGCAGCCGTACTGGCACTCGGTCTGGCGCTGGCGATGCCCGCAAGGGCTGCCGATGAGCGCGCTGTAAAGTCACGCGTTCCGCCCGTCTACCCCGAAATCGCAAAACGCATGAAGATCTCCGGCTCGGTAACCGTCGAAGTTAAAGTGGATGCCGACGGCAAGGTCAACGAGGTAAAAACGATCAGCGGAAATCGCGTCCTCTCCACCGCCGCCGAAGAGGCCGTCCGCCACTGGAGATTCGAGTCCGGCCCTGGCCCTTCAACGGTTGACGTATCCATCAACTTCAGCCTCGCACAGTAGCAACTGCGGCCAGGCCATCAGGTGAGGTAGTTACTAGGGTACCCCTGCATTTTTCTTTGCTGGAATTGCTAAGGACGGCTTACCCCTCGCAAGAAAAAAGGTTAGACTGAATGGTGCTGCAACCCTCTTGGAGCAGCAGGAGTTAGATGCGGCCCATTCACCAGATACCTGGCGCCACGGGCGCAGGCGACTTGTCGATTGCGCTGATCGGCCCCGATGAACGGCGCCGCAAGGCGGTAGCAGCATCTCTTGCCGAGTACCAAGCCAGCGCCAAGCGGGATCACAAGGGACTGGGGCGAGGGGCGAGGTCCGGCGCGTCATCTTTGCCGACCGGCGATGCTGGTCAGGCATCCCCGGCCGGCGTAGAAATCTGTGAATTCCCAGCCTACCCGGACGGCATAGATGATCTGCCCCGCATGTTGCAGCAGCATTTCGACGTAGTCATCGTCGACCTGGACTGTAATCCGGAATACGCCCTGGAAATCGTGGAGGGCATCTGCTCCTTAAGCACCGCTGCCGTAATGGTCTATTCCGAGCAGGCCGATCTGCAGTTAGCGGTCCGCTTCATGCGCGCCGGCGCTCGCGAGTTCCTCACTCTGCCCCTGGCCACCGACGACATTGCCGGCGCCCTGGTGCGGGTTTCCATCCGCCAGCCGGGCAATCGCATCGACCAGAAAACCACCGGCAGACTGTTCGTGTTTCTGGGCGCAAAAGGCGGCTGCGGCGTCACTACCATTGCTTCCAACTTTGCCCTATCGCTGGCCCAGGAATCCGGCCAGAACACACTGCTGATTGACTTCGGCCTGCCGCTCGGCGACGCGGCCATTAACCTTGGCATGGCCACCGAATATTCCACCGCCAACGCTCTACAGGATTTCAACCGGCTGGATTCCAACTTCCTCTCTGGCCTGCTGGCCAAACACAGCTCCGGATTGAACGTGCTCGCCGCTCCAAGTGAATTCATCCAGTTGCAGAGCTCCAAGGAAGCCGTCGACAAACTGCTCACCGTCGCGCGCGCAAACTTCGATTACGTAGTGGTCGACTTCGGCTCCCGCCTTGACCTCAAGGACTCCTCCCTCTTCGCTGATTCCGCCACCCTCTATCTCATCACGCAGGTCGGAGTCTCAGAACTGCGCAACGCCAATCGCCTCATCTCGCATTTCTTCGTCAATCGAGGCCGCGATCTCCAGATCGTGCTCAATCGCTATATTCCCCACTCCCTGGGGCTCGACGATAAGCACATCTCCAAGGCGCTCACCCGCCCGGCGCAGTGGACCATCCCCGACGATTACGCAACCGCCCGCCGAACCAGGAACACAGCAAATCCCATCGTGCTTGAAGACTCGCCCATCTCCAGGGCTATAAGGAAAATGGCCAGAACAGCCTGCGGCCTCCCTGCAAACGCGCCCGGTAAAAAACGCTTCAGTCTATTCTCTTAATCGCTCGGCTCTTCCCTAGTCCCTCTTCCCTAGTCCCTCTTCCCTAGTCCCTATTCCCTAGTCCCTATTCCCTAGTCCCTAGTCCCTAGTCCCTATTCCCTATTCCCTAGTCCCTATTCCCTAGTCCCTAGTCCCTATTCCCTAGTCCCTATTCCCTATTCCCTAGTCCCTATTCCCTAGTCCCTAGTCCCTATTCCCTACTATTCCTTCCCGTGGCACTTCTTATACTTCTTCCCGCTTCCGCATGGGCAGGGATCGTTGCGTCCAACTTTTTCTCCCGTCCGCCGCTGCGCAGGCTCACTCGCATCCCCAGCGCCGGCCCTGGTAGCCGCATCCAGATCCCGCTGCTTCTTGCGGTGAAACTCCTTCTCCAGCGCGTCGATCGTCGTCGAGGGCTGCCGCGCGGCGGCGAACGTAATCTCCCGCGGCTCTCCATCCAGCGTCAACGGACCTGCCGCGCTGGCCACCGGCGGCGCCTTCGGAACCTCCCGCCTCGGCCTGGGCGCTGAATCCATCGGCTGCCCGTCCGGCCCCAGGATCTGCATTCGGAACAGGAACCGGACCGTATCCTCCTGGAACTTGAACATCATGGCCTCGAACATATCGTAGGACTCGCGCTTGTAGGCCACCAGCGGGTCCTGCTGCGCATATCCCCGCAGCCCGATCCCCTCCTTCAGGTGATCCATTGAGAGCAGATGGTCCTTCCACAGTCCGTCGATCACGCTCAGCATCACCATCCGCTCGTGGTAGCGCATGGTCGCGCTGCTCAGCACCTTCTCCTTGGCCTCGTACTCCTGCTTCAGCTTTTCAAAGACCGCATCGCCCAGCTCATGCCGGCTGAGTTCATGCGGATTGATTCCCGACGCGCCGAGATTCAGCGAATCCAGCTTCAACCCAAAATGGTCGATCAGCTTCTCATCGAGTCCCTTCATGTTCCACTGATCGGGACGCACCTTCTCGCCGGCAAACTCATCCATAAGGTTGCTCAGAATCCCGCTGACATAATCCTCCAGAATCAGCTCCCGCTGCTCCACTCCCTCCAGCAATTGCCGCCGCAGCCCGTAAACCGCCTCGCGCTGCTTGTTCATCACGTCGTCGTACTCGAGCAAATGCTTGCGGCTCTCAAAGTTCTGTGACTCCACCGCCTTCTGCGCCGCCTCGATGCGGTTGGACATCATCTTCCCCTCGATCGGCACTCCCTCTTCCATCCCCAGCCGCTCCAGCAGTGTGCCCACCCATGCTTTGGCGAAGATGCGCATCAAGTCGTCTTCGAGAGACAAAAAGAATTTCGACTCGCCCGGATCGCCCTGCCGGCCCGCGCGCCCTCTTAGCTGGTTATCGATGCGCCGCGACTCGTGCCGCTCCGTCCCCAGAATGAACAGCCCGCCGGCCCCGATCACCTGCTCGTGTTCGCTCTGCGCCGCTTCCGCATGCCCCTTGTGCGTCTCCGCCCAATCCGGCTCCGCAACTTCGAACTCCTGCCCCTGGTAGTAAAACCGCAAAAATCCCGCCGGAGCCATCGGGTTGATCGCTCCCTCGTTGGCGCTGATGGCCCGAGCCCGGCTCTTCTTCACCAGTTCCTGCCGCGCCATGAACTCCGCGTTTCCGCCCAGCAGAATATCCGTGCCGCGCCCGGCCATATTGGTCGAGATGGTCACCATCCCCACCCGCCCCGCCTGCGCCACAATCTCCGCCTCGCGCTCGTGGAACTTGGCGTTCAGCACCACGTGCCGAACCCCCTTTTTCTGCAAGATCGCCGACAAACGCTCGCTCTTCTCGATCGAAACCGTACCCACCAGCACCGGCTGATTGCGCTCGTGCAAGATCGCAATCTCGTCGGCAACCGCCTTGTACTTCTCCTTCTCCGTCCGGTAAATCACGTCCGGATTTTCCAGGCGCAGTAGCGGCTTGTTGGTCGGAATCACCACGATCTCCAGCTTGTAGATCTTCTCGAACTCCGCCGCTTCAGTCTCCGCCGTGCCCGTCATGCCGCTCAGTTTCTTGTAGAGCCTGAAGTAATTCTGGAAGGTGATCGTAGCCAGCGTCTGGTCTTCCTTGCGGATCTTCACGCCCTCCTTGGCTTCGATCGACTGGTGCAGCCCATCGCTCCAACGCCGCCCCGGCATCAGCCGCCCGGTGAAGGTGTCCACGATGATCACTTCACCGTCCTTCACCACGTACTCCACGTCCCGCTTGTAGAGCGCGAGCGCCTTGATCGCCGTCTCCACATAATGTTTCAGTTCCCAGTTCTCGGCGTCGGCAATGTTGCCGATCCCCAGCAGCTTCTCAATCGTTACCCATCCCTCGTCAGTCACCCCAATCGTCCGCTGCTTCTCGTCCACAATATAGTCGCCCGAGAGATACTTCTGGCCCTCCGCAAGCTGGATTCCCAACTCCTCCTGGCGCTTGTGATCGTGCGATTCGATCTCCTCGCCCAGCTCCAGTTGCGGAACAATCTTCACCACCCGCGCATATTTATCCGTCGTCTCGTCCGTCGGTCCGGAGATGATCAGCGGCGTACGCGCCTCGTCAATCAGAATCGAGTCCACTTCGTCCACGATGGCGTAGTAGTGCCCCCGTTGCACGCAATCTTTGATCTCGAATTTCATGTTGTCGCGCAGATAGTCGAAGCCGAACTCGTTATTCGTTCCGTAAGTAATATCCGCCGCGTAGGCCGCCCGGCGCTCGCTATCATCCAGGTCGTGGACGATCACGCCCACCGTCAGCCCTAGAAACTCGTAGATCTTGCCCATCCACTCCGCATCGCGCTTGGCCAGGTAGTCGTTCACCGTAACCACGTGAACCCCATGCCCGGCGAGTGCATTCAGATAGCAGGCCAGCGTAGCCACCAGCGTCTTGCCTTCGCCGGTCTTCATCTCAGAAATCTTGCCCTGGTGCAGCACCATTCCGCCGATCAACTGCACGTCAAAGTGCCGCATCTGCACCGCTCGCCAGCCAGCCTCGCGCACCACCGCAAAGGCCTCCGGCAAAATCTCGTCCAGCGCCTCCCGCTCGGCCGCTGCCTGCGCTTTGTCGAGCTCTTCCTTGTCCTCGATCCCCTGGGTAGCCTCGCTCACCCGCGCCGCAACCCGTGCCTTGAACTCCGCAGTCTTTGCCCGCAGCTCCTCATCCGAAAGTAGCTTGGTCGCAGGCTCCAAATCGTTGATTGTAGCCACAACCGGCCACAGTTTCTTAATGATCCGCTCGTTCGAAGTACCAAAAATTTTCGTGAGAACTTTATCGAAAGACACAGCTATCTCCGTCTACCAGTGTAAATGGTTGAAGCCAAGCAAGATTCACACCCAGCAGGAGTCTTAGGAGGGATCTGGGATCTTTCGGAGGGAGCAGAGGTCTTCAGACCTCTGAATAATGTCGCATTGATTGAGTGGCCTTCAGGCCTGGGCCTTATTTCGGCTGCGAATAGAAGTCCGGGTGCCCCACCCTCGCCGCGTTCTTGTTTTTGCAGCTAGTGTGGGAAGTAGAACCCGGATCAACGGCGCCTATAGCCCCATCTTCCGTTACAATTCATTGGAAGAACACCCCTGCCGAAAAATCCGCCAGGCGGACGGCGGAAGCGCCGCCCAGTCGATTCTTAAATCAACGGAGATTGCCGACCATGGCAAGCAAATCCCGCCAGCGCAAATCTCAGGCCAAGCGCCCGCCTGCCGGCAAAACCGCTCCCATCCCCACCCCAACCCACAAGCCCTGGCAAATCGCCGCCGTCTGTATTCTCCTCGCGCTGGCCACCGCTCTCGCCTACCAGGGCGTACGCAACAATGATTTCCTCTCCATGGACGACAACAACTATGTCTCTGAAAACTCTCATGTACAGCAGGGCGTGACCTCGCAGAGCGTAGCCTGGGCATTCACGACTTTTCAGGAGGGCAATTGGCACCCGCTCACCTGGATCTCCCACATGATCGACTGGACCCTCTACGGCAGAGATCCCGCCGGTTACCACGAAGCCAATGTCTGCCTGCACATCGTAAATTCCATCCTGCTCTTCCTTTTGTTCCTCTCCATCACTGGCTACCTGGGCCGTTCCGCGATGGTCGCATTCCTCTTCGCGCTGCACCCCGCCCATGTTGAATCCGTAGCCTGGATCGCCGAACGCAAAGATCTCTTGTGCGCATTCTTCTGGTTCCTCGCCCTGCTCGGCTATGTATGGTACGTGCGCAAGCCCTCCTGGAAGCGTCTCCTCTGGGTCGTGATCGCCTTTGCCTGCGCTTTAATGTCCAAGCCCATGGCAGTCACGCTTCCGTTCACTCTGCTGCTGCTCGATTTCTGGCCCTTGCGCAGAATGACCTTCTCCCCGGAAGCAGGCGCGCACCGCTTCTCTTCCCTCTGGAAGTTATGCATCGAAAAATGGCCGCTCTTCCTCATGGCGGCTGCTTCAAGCGTTGTTACCGTCCGCGCGCAGGACTCCGTCGGTGCGGTGGTCAGGCTGCAATCTCTGCCCGTGCTCGATAGAATCGGCAACGCGGCTATCAGTTATTTCCGCTACATTCGCATCTTTTTCTGGCCCGATCCCCTCACTGCCTTCTATTACCACGAGGTAAATCACATCGCAGTCGCAGCTGCGATCTTATCGGCAATTGGCCTTCTTCTTATAACTGCCCTCTGCTTGAAATTCCGCAAGGACAGACCATACTGTCTCACTGGCTGGCTGTGGTTCCTGGGAACCCTGGTGCCGGCCATCGGCATCGTGCAGGTTGGAAATCAGGCCATGGCCGAGCGCTATACCTATGTTCCCTATATCGGCCTATTCCTTGCCCTGGTATGGCTTGCCGGCGATTCCGTAGTCAAATTCCCGCAGCTCAAGGTAGCAGCGCAATTCGTGGCCATCGCCATCCTTCTGGCATGCGCAGTTAGAACCCACGCGCAGGTGCCGGTGTGGAAAGATTCGATAACTCTGCTAAGTCACGCTCTTGAGGTTGATCCGCGCGGAGAGTTTCCCAATTCATTCCTCGGCATCGCCTACATGCGCCAGGGAAACCTTGACGAAGCGCGGAAATACTTCGAGCGCGCATTGACCTATAACCCCACCTGGTACCTGCCTCTATCTTCCTCTGCCTATTGCATCATGCAAACCTCGCTCGCTACCCACGACCAGAGCAATCTTCCGTTAGCCCACCAGCGCCTTGAACTGGCGCTGCGCGACGCACCCAACGATACCTTTGTCCTCACCAACTTTGCGCTATGGTCGGTAATCAAGGGCAATCCGCAGGATGAGGAGATGTACAGCAGAAAAGCCATTGCCGCCAATCCTGAATTTATTGGCGCACGGCTTTATCTTGCCATGGCTCTCGAGACGCAGGGGAAAATCGACCAGGCGATTCAGGTTTACCATCAGGCACTGGCCATCGCGCCGAATAATAGCGATGCGCATAAGTACCTCGGCCTGGTCCTGCTTCAACAGGGAGAATATGATCAAGCCGCCGAGCAGTTCCGCGATACACTAAGGTTGAATCCGGTCGATGCCGGCGCAAGACAAAATCTTGCCCTGGCTCAAGCCCGTATGAAGAGGTAAGGTTTGTGCAGATCAGTGACGCGCCAAGGATCAGCCCCTCCGATGTCGAAGCGAAACGGAATTTCGATCTGACTCAAGCCATGATGAAGAATAAAATGGTTGAACAGGCAGGAAAATAAGGGCCGCAGATTTTCTATCATGCCAAGCAAATCGCGACAGCGCAAATCTCAAGGCAAGCGCCCACCAGAGACGCCTGCAGCGAAGACGGTTCTAACTTCTCCCGCGGCCCATAAGCCCTGGCAGATTGCCGTCGTCTGCATTGTCCTTGCTGTAGTTACCGCCTTTGCCTATCACGGCGTGCGGGCCGCCGATTTTGTTACCTTCGACGATCTCAGCTACGTTCTGGAGAACAAGCAGGTGCAGCAGGGGGTGAACCTGCAGAGCGTCGAGTGGGCATTTACCTCTTTCTATGCCTCTAACTGGCACCCGCTGACCTGGATCTCCCACATGATTGACTGGAACTTATACGGAGATACTCCCGCCGGCCACCACATAACCAATCTTTGCCTGCACGCCGCCAATGCAATCCTGCTATTCCTGCTGCTTTTATATATGACCGGTTATGCGGGCCGATCCGCGATAGTCGCATTTCTTTTTGCGTTGCATCCAGCGCATGTGGAGTCCGTCGCCTGGATCTCTGAGCGCAAGGATGTTTTGTGCGCGTTTTTCTTCCTTGCCACGTTGCTTGCTTACGCATGGTACGTCCGCAGGCCGTCCTGGAAACGCTTTGCATGGGTAATCTTCGGCTTCGCCTGCGCTATCATGTCCAAGCCCATGGCCGTCACGCTCCCACTTGTCCTGCTGTTGCTGGATTATTGGCCGTTGCGCAGAATCACGTTTTCAACGGAGGCGCGCGCGCACTGGCTGCCTTCCTTAGGTAAGTTATGCCTTGAGAAGTGGCTGCTCTTCCTCATGGCTGCAATCTCCAGCGTCCTCACTTTCTTTGCTCAAAGGGCAGGCGGAATGGTGATTGAGCTTCACACCCTGCCCTTGTGGGAGAGACTCTCGAACGCGGCCATAAGTTACTGGCGGTACGTGCGGCTCTTGCTATGGCCCAACCCGCTCAGAGCCTATTATTACTATGATGCGAATAGCATCATGATCTTGGCAGCAGTGTTATCTTGCATCGCGCTAATCCTTGTTACCATCCTCTGCTGGAGAATACGCAAGGAGAGACCTTATTGCCTGATTGGCTGGCTGTGGTTCCTGGGAACACTGGCGCCGGTCATCGGCATCGTGCAGGTTGCGGATCAGGCCATGGCCGAGCGCTATTCTTATATCCCCTCGATCGGCCTTTTCGCTGCCATTGTCTGGTTGGTTGCCGATGCCGTTGCTAAATCCCCGAAGATAAAGGCCGCAACTCTATTGCTTGCAGTTGCTGTCCTCGCGGCTTACGCCGCAAAAACCGACGCTCAGGTAAAGGTATGGAAGGACTCGGTTACGCTTTTCCGCCACGCGCTCGCAATTGACCCGCGCGGCGGACCTCCCAACCTGGGTCTGGCCATGGCATACGCAAGGCTGGGAAATATTGCCGAGGCGGAGGAATATTACGAACACGCGTTGACCTACTACCCCTCCTGGCCTCTGGCACTTTCTGAATCTGCATATTGCATGATGCGATTGAATGATCCGCGCAATCTGCCACTGGCCGGCCAACGCCTCGAGCGGGCATTGAGCATCACTCCTGATGATCCCGGCGTACAGACTAATATGGCGCTGTGGTATTCGATGATGGGCAGGCCCAAGGATTCCGAGACTTACAGCAGAAAAGCAGTCGCGGGAATGCCGAATTCCATGCAGGCACGGCTTTATCTTGCCGATGCTCTCCAGGCGCAGGGTAAATTTGATGAGGCGGTTCAGGAGAATCGCCAGGTGCTTCGAATGAACCCTGACTTATACGATGCGCATAATAACCTGGGCTTTATTTTTGACAGACAGGGATTAGAGCAGGATGCGCTGAAGGAATTCCGGCTTTCTCTGGCCATCAATCCCGATCAGGCTGCAATCCATTCCAAAGTAGGCAGAATTCTAGCGTCCACGCATCAACTCCCTGAAGCGATAGAGGAGTTTACCCAAGCGGTGCGCTTCGAGCCTGCAAATGCTTATTCGCATAACGACCTCGGCGTGGTCTTATTTCAAGAAGGAGATTATGAAAACGCCGCAGTTCAGTTCAGCGACGCGGTCAGAATTAATCCCGCCTATTCCGGAGCAAGACAAAATCTAGATCTTGTCCAAGCCAAATTGAAGAACAAGAAGATTGAACAGGCTGAAAAATAAGGATCGTATTTTGCACATAGAAGGGCTAAAAACGCACTAAAACGCCTGTTTTTGCATCAATTTTGAATGTTTTAGTCCAGACAAAAACGGGCATTTCAGCCAGAAATATACACTCAAACATCCACATTTTTCGAAAGCAGAGATTCCTCTCCAAATTCCGTCCACCTATAACCTGTCAACACTCCATAATTCGTCGGCAAAAACGCAATGAGTTGCACTATTCCCTATTCCCTATTCCCTATTCCCTATTCCCTATTCCCTATTCCCTATTCCCTATTCCCTATTCCCTATTCCCTATTCCCTGCCGCCTGCTCTCTTCCCGCTACAATAAAGAAGAACGCCCGTACCCCCACCCAACGCATGGCAGACGAAGAGCAGAAGAAGCCGCGCAAGCCCGACGAAGACCCGGTCGGCAAGGTCTACGACTCACGCCTGGTCCGGCGGTTGGCCCATTACCTGCGTCCTTACTGGATCCAGTCCACCATCTCCGCTCTCTCCATCAGCCTCAAATCCATCTGCGACGTCACCGGACCCTACCTGGTCAAAGTCGCCATCGACCGCTATCTCACCGGCAAGCCCGGCCCCGCCACCAACTGGTTCACCCGCCGCCTGCCGGCCGATCCCTGGCACGGCATCACCGAGTTGGCCACCATCTGGCTCTGCGCACTGTTCTCCGCCTATCTCTTTCAATTCATTCAGACTTACCTCATGCAGTGGACCGGCCAGAAGATCATGTTCGACCTGCGCCGCGACATCTTCCGCCACATGCAGCGCATGCACATCGGCTTCTTTGACACCCACGCCGTGGGCCGCCTGGTCACGCGGCTCACCTCCGATGTGGACGCCATCAACGACATGTTCACTGCCGGCGTGCTGGCCATCGTCGACGACTTTTTCAACCTGGTCATCATGTCCGCCGTCATGCTCACCATCAACTGGTGGCTGGCGCTGATCGCTTTTGCCGTTCTCCCGCTGATCCTCATCGTCACCCGCCTCTTCCGCGACCACGTGCGCGAAAGCTACCGCCGCGTCCGCGCCGCCATCGCCCGCATCAACAGCTTCACCCAGGAGCACATCTCCGGCATGAGCGTGGTGCAGCTCTTCAACCGCGAGCAGCGCGCCTACGACGACTTTGAAGCCGTCAATCGCCTGCACATGATCGCCTTCAAAGACACCATCTTCGCCTACGCCCTCTACTACCCCGCCGTAGAATTGCTTTCCTCAATAGCCATCGCCCTGGTGATCTGGCGCGGAGGATTCGGAGTGCTCAGAGGTACGGTTACCATCGGCGTGCTGGCCATGTTCATTCAATACTCGCAGCGCTTCTGGCGGCCCATCCAGGATTTGAGCGATAAATACAACATCCTGCAAGCCGCCATGGCGGCCTGCGAGCGCATCTTCAAGCTGCTCGACACACAGCCGGAGATCGTGAACCCGGCGCATCCAATCGCCGGCGACGGCAGCAACCGTATCGAATTCCGCCACGTATGGTTTACGTATCAAACTCTCACAGATGCGCAGAAAACCGCTATCGACGAGGCTGTGCAGTCCATGGATACCGCCTCCAAGCTATCCGCTCTTAAAGACATCGAATGGATACTCAAAGATGTTTCCTTCACTGTCGAGCCGGGACAGACCGTGGCCATTGTGGGACACACCGGTGCTGGGAAAACCACGCTCACCAGCCTGATGATGCGCTTTTACGATGTGACCGCCGGCCAGATTCTGGTGGACGGCGTGGACCTGCGCGAGCAGGACCTGACCGCGCTTCGGCAGCATTTCGCAGTGGTTTTGCAGGACCCATTCCTCTTTACCGGAACACTGGCGGAGAACATTCGCCTGGGGAACGAAGAGATTTCGGATGCCCAGTTGCGCCAGTCTGCGCACGACGTGAATGTTCTGGACTTTATTGAAAGCTTGCCCAAAGGCTTCGACGAGCCGGTGCAGGAACGCGGAAACTCGCTTTCAACGGGACAGAAGCAGCTCATCAATTTTGCCCGCGCGCTGGCCTACAATCCTCGCATTCTGATCCTGGACGAAGCTACGTCGAGCGTGGACACCGATACCGAATTGCGCATACGGGGCGCGCTGGAGAGGATGGTCGAGGGGCGGACCAGCGTGCTGATCGCTCACCGGCTCTCCACCGTGCAACGCGCTGAAACGATTCTGGTGATGCACAAAGGACAGTTGCGCGAGATGGGCTCGCACCAGCAACTGCTCGCCAAACGCGGCCTCTACTGGAAGCTTTATCAATTGCAGTACAAAGATCAGGAAGCGGTTGCACTTGGACATTGAGCGCGACAGCCGTTATGATGAAGCGCAGCATTCGTCCCACAAAAAATGAGAAAATGCGGCAATTCCCACTATGAAGAAAAGAGTAAAACTCGAAGCCTCGCTGGCCTGCGCCAACATCAAAAACCTTGAGGCCGAGATCGCGCAGCTAAACGCGGCAGGAATCGACTATCTGCACATCGACATCATGGACGGAAAGTTTGTTCCCAACTTTGCCCTGGACTTCGGCATCATGCGGTCGGCGCGGGAGCTAAGCAACATCCCTCAGGAATGCCACCTGATGGTGGTCGAGCCGGAGCGGTATATCGACCAAACAGTCGCAGCGGGCGCTGAATACGTCTCCATCCACGGTGAAGCCACTTATCATGTGCAGCGAGCATTGCAGCAGATTCGCGACGCCGGAGCAAAGTCGGGAATCGCATTGAATCCGGCCACGCCGCTCACCACTCTCGAATACATTCTGGATGATATCGACATGATTACCGTGATGACCGTCAATCCTGGCTTTGTGGGTCAGAAGCTTATTCCGGCCATGATGCGCAAGATAAAGGATGTCCGCTCATTGCTCAGTGCAACCGGCCACGACAATGTCGAGATTCAGGTGGATGGAAATGTGAGTTTCGAGCATATACCGGCGATGGTTGCGGCCGGAGCAACCATGCTGGTCGGCGGAACATCCAGCGTCTTTCACAAGGACTATTCCATCGCTGAAGCTGTATCCGCCGTAAGAGAGATATTGAAAGGGGTTGAAGCAAGCCAATGATGATCGTGCATTCGTACCCGATTGCCATAGCACTCTGCGTGCTGACCATGATGTGCTGGGGTTCGCACGCCAACACCCTCAAAATGGAGCCGCGCTCTTATGCTTTTCCGCTTTACTACTGGGATCAGGCTATCGGTTACCTGCTGCTGCCTCTTCTAGCCGGACTTACCTTCGGCTCCTTCGGATCGGGTGGAAGAACACTTCTGGATGACTTGGCTCAGGGCAGCATGAGCAGTTATGAATGGGCGATCCTGGGCGGGTTTGTATTCAACCTGGCTAACATCCTGTTTACCTCCGCTATTCATGTTGCGGGCATGGCGGTGGCCTTCCCTATCGGCATTGGAATCGCTCTGGTTGAGGGCGTAGTGATTAACTACATTGCCCAGCCCAAAGGCAATCCCGTGCTGATCTTTACCGGCGTCGCGCTGATTACCCTGGCCATCATTCTGGATGCTCTGGCCTATCGCAATCAGCAAGGCGAAGAAAGCGAACCGGGCGAACTCGCCAAAGGAGTCTCGCTTGCCCTGGCTGGCGGCATTCTGATGGGATTGTTCTACTATCTCGTGCAGAGGTCGCTTTCTGTAAACTACTCCAGCCTCGATCCCGGCAAGTTTGGGCCGTACGCCGCCGTACTGGTTTTTGCCGCCGGGTCATTCGTCTCCAATCTGGCATTCAATAGCTATCTCATGTCTCATCCTTTCAAGGGATCCAAAGTAAGTTACTCCGATTACTTCACGAAAGGCACGCTCAAGTATCACCTGATCGGAATTTTGGGTGGATTGATCAACTGCACCGGCACAACCTCAAATTTCGTCGCCTCCAAGACCGCAAGCCCCGCCATTGCTTACGGCCTTGGGCAGGGCGGGACCATGATCGCCGCTATCTGGGGCGTCTTTATCTGGAAGGAATTCAAAGGCGCGTCAAAGGGAACTCTGGCCATGATTGCAGCTATGTTTGTCCTCTTCCTTAGCGGACTGGTTCTGCTGGTCACGGCAATGTTGTAACCAAGGATGAACGCAAAAAACAGAACAGGAAAACAAGATGATTGCTATCGGTTCCGATCACGCGGCATTGGCGCTCAAGGAAGAAATCAAAGCTTATTTAACCGAGAAGGGTTATAAGGTTCAGGACTACGGCACGTTTGGGCCGGAGCGAGTGGACTATTGCGACTTCGGTTTTCAGGTGGGCGAAGCTGTGGCCAGCGGCGAATGCGAAAAGGGACTGCTGTTTTGCGGTTCCGGTGTCGGCATCTCCATCAGCGCCAATAAAGTGAAGGGCATTCGAGCAGTTGTGTGCAGCGAACCCTACTCCGCAAAGCTCTCCCGCGAACATAACGACACGAATATCCTTGCTCTGGGCGCACGCGTGGTTGGCATCGGACTAGCTAAAATGATCGTCGATGTTTGGCTGGAGACGGAGTTTGAAGGCGGCAGGCACGCGGGCAGAGTTGAGAAGATTTCGTGCTACGAGCAACAGCACGAGAAGTAGATCGATGTAACACCGGTGCAAGCCGATCAATTTGGCTGTCCGGCATTTCCGATCATTGAACCAGTTTGTTTAGAGCGGAACCAGAGTTGCTGTACTCTATTGAATGTTGTTGAAGTGTGAGTGTGAGTGTGCCGAAGCTGGGTCATTCACACTCACACTCACACTTCTGGGTACATCGACTCTGGTTCCGCTCTAGTCGAAGACCACTGTCTTGTTTCCGTAGCAGAGTATCCGCCGGTCCAGGTGCCAGCGGACTGCGCGGGAGAGAACAATGCGCTCCAGATCGCGGCCACGGGCGACCAGATCTTCCACCTGGTCGCGGTGCGAGATGCGCGCTACGTCCTGCTCGATGATGGGACCGTCGTCCAGCAGATCGGTGACATAGTGGCTGGTGGCCCCGATCAGCTTCACTCCCCGCGTATGCGCCGCGTGATACGGCTTGGCTCCCGTAAACGCGGGCAAGAAGGAGTGGTGCACGTTGATGATGGACGCCGGGTAATGGGCGACAAAGTTGGGCGAAAGAACCTGCATGTAGCGCGCCAGCACCACCAGATCTATCTTTTTGGATTCGAGCAGTTCCAGTTGCCTGGCTTCGGCTTCGACGCGCCGCGCTGCTGAAAACTCGACAAATTCAAATGGGATGCCGTAAAACGCCGCCAGCTTTTCCACGTCTCTGTGATTCGAAACGATCAAGGGAATTTCGCAAAGCAGCTCGCCGGTCCGCCAGCGGTGCAGGAGATCGGCCATGCAATGCAGGTATTGCGAGCAGAACAGAGCCACGCGCGGCAGTTCGGAGCCGGAGCTCAGCTTCCAGCGCATCCCCAGTTCGCTGGCCAGCGGCGCGAAAGCCGCCTTAAAACCTTCCAGATCGAATCGTCCTGCGGGTCCTACGGACGGCGGAATTTTGGATGAGTTCTGAGCGGGTGGAACCGAGAGTTCGCCGTCTGCCTTGCCGTTGAGCGCCCACTCGACGCGCATGAAAAAGAGGCCCAGGCCGTGGTCCTGATGCTGGTCGGCGTGCAATATGTTGGCCCCTCGCTCGTAAAGCAGGCTGGAGACGCGGGCGATCAAACCCTTCTGGTCCGGGCAGTCAATCAGCAGAACGGCTGTGTCTTTCATCTTCACTTCAGCTTAAATCACCCTGTTCCAGTGAGCCCCCTCTTACGCGGGGATTGCAAGTTGGCTCCCTTAGCACGGCCTTGCCAGTGGCAGCTTCATCACTACGCAGGGACAAAATGTCGAATTATGGACAAAAAAGGCCGGAATTAAGCCTTTTTGCTACATTTTCTACTCTTAGTTTTTCGGGTATTATCTTTTATAATCAGTTACTTACGTACCAATATAGGCGAACAAGAAGGGAATGGACCCCCCCGGGGGTGGGCACATTCAAATTCCAAGTGCAACAGATTTTGAAACCGCAGACAGTTTGGAAACCGTAGACGGCACATTCAATTGGGAACACCCGCGACTGAGAGGATAGAGATCGGGTGTGACGGCTACGGCGATGTTTCTTACGGTTCTCATGGTTATGTGTTTGGAGAAGTTGTTCTGGCCCTCTATTGCCAGTGTGCGCTTAAGAAGCGAAATATTCAGCAAAGGTAAGTGCTGGTGTGGGAAGTATTTAGGGGCGGGGGGGGGTTGCGGCGGATGGGCACTTTCTGGAGTCTTTAACAAAAGCGGCAAGTTAGCCCCCGCTACGCGGGGACGGCGAGTTAGCAGGTTGGCGGATTCGTGCGAGAGGGGTTAGCAGATTCATGCAATGGACTTGATGCGGTGCGGAAAAAAACGCCGGGGCTATTGCTGAGCGGTTCTCCAATTTATGCGTCCTGGCCAACTCTGTGCAGGGTGGCTTTTTCTTAAGGAAAAAGCCACTCGGCGGTTGTGGTTTCGGAGTAGTTCAATTGGAGAACCGCTATTGCCCCGGCGATGCGCGTGCAACGCAATAAACTCAAGCGAAAGCCTACCCTTACGCGGCCGTGGTTCCGCGCATCTCGAAGGGCGCGCTTAACTGTTGGCGGAGGCTGCCGGCCAGATCGGCCACCACGCGCAGCTTGTCGGCGATGGGCGAGGAGACATCGCTGCCGGAGAGAGCCAATTGCGAGTTGAGCAACAGGCCGGCGACGGTGGTCTTCAGCTCGGTTTCGATGGCCGCGGCGGCGGCCCGGCGAGCCAGCGTCTGCTCCCGCTCGCGGCGGTGCAGGGCGGCGCGAATCTCGCGGATCAGCCGGGTGGCTCCGGAGAGCGCGAAGTTGATCTGCATGGGAATCGCCAGTCCGGCGTGCTCCCAGATGGCCTCGGCGGCGGCTGGATCGCACTCGGCCATGGTCTCGTCCACCACCACGGCGGCATACTCCCGGCGGCGCAAAGCGGTCAGAGCGGCCTTGCGTCCCGTGGCCAACTCCACTTCCATGCCCATTTGCGTTCCCACCACGGCGGCGCAGTTTTGGGCGCCTTCAATTCCAGTCACAATAAGAATGCACATATCAAGCTCCTTCAAACGTGCCCGGCCTCGATGCGGCTGGGCTGGTTCTGACGGCAGCGGCGGGAAACCTCTCCGCAGGTACCGTGAAATTTCCCGTAATTGTCCTATCGGCGCTGATGGTTCCGGCAATAGTCCGAAGCGGTCACTCGTCCCGAAGCGGGTCGGCGATGCCGTATTCCTTCAGCTTGCGGTAGAGGGTGGTCTTGCCGATGCCCAACAGCTTGGCGGCCTGCAGCTTGTCGCCGTTGAGGGTGCGAATGGCTCCCAGAATAGCCTGGCGCTCGAGATCGGCCAGCGTTTTTACGTCGGGCGCAGCCCCCTCCGCAGCCGGCTCGCCCACAGCCGCCGCCGCGCGCCGGGCCTCAAGACCCTGCTGCTGCAACTGCGTGGGCAGGTCGCCCAGGTGAAGCACGGGACCCGAAGAGAGAGCGCAGGCCCTTTCCACTGAATTCTCCAGCTCACGTACATTACCGGGCCAGTCGTGGCGCATCATGGTGCGCAGCGCTTCGTCCGAGAGCGTGAACTTGACCCCGTGCTCGCGGCTGATGCGGTCAAGAAAGTGCGCCGCCAAGAGCGGTATGTCCTCGCGGCGGTCGCGCAGCGAAGGCAGGCGAAGATTGACCACGTTGAGCCGGTAGAAAAGATCCTTGCGGAAGGAGCCTTTCTCGACCATCACCGCCAGGTCGCGGTTGGTGGCGGCCACGATGCGCGCCTTCATGGGTATGCGATGGGTAGCTCCGACCGGACGGACTTCCTTTTCCTGCAAGGTGCGCAAGAGCTTGGCCTGCAGGTCGAGAGAGAGCTCGCCGATCTCGTCGAGAAAGACCGTTCCACCCTCGGCCGAGACCAGCAAACCGTCCTTGGCGCGGTTGGCCCCGGTGAAGGCGCCCTTCACGTAGCCGAAGAGCTCGCTCTCGATCAGAGTGGGAACCAGCGAGCCGCAGTCCACGGGCAGAAATGGTTTCTGTGAATTGGGCCCGTAGGCGTGGATGGTCCGCGCGACCAGTTCCTTGCCCGTGCCGCTCTCGCCGAGAACCAGCACCGGGTGCGAGGACTGGGCGACTTTGGAAAGGATGCGGTAGAGCTTCTCCATCTCGCCCGAACGGCCGATCATCGCGCCCAGCCCTTGCGAGAGCCTGAGCCGCTCGCGCAACTGGCGCGTTGCCGTATCGGTCAGGTGGCTTTGGGCGGCGCGGTCGAGCACCGTCGAGAGCTCGTCCATGGCGAAGGGCTTGGTCAGGTAGTCGCTGGCTCCGCAGCGCATGGCTTCGACGGCTGCGTTCACCGAGCCCGAGGCGGTCATGGCGATGACCGAGGTAGCGGGATAGAGCAGCTTGACCTCTGAGACCAGTTCCAAGCCGAGGTTCGAGCCCGAGGGCAGGTTGACCAGCAGAATGTCGGCGGCGTGGCCGCGCAACTGGCTGCGCGCCTGGCTCAGGTCGCTGGTGCTCTCGACGGCATAGCCGAGGCTGGAGGCGATCTCGGCACAGGCCGAACGCATGGCCGGGTCCGCGTCCACCACCAGCAGGTGCAAGCGAACCGCCGGCTCCTCGAGCTGAGGGATATACTCCATAGCTTTTGTGTTGAAGACTGTTTCAAGCATTGTATGCGCCTCACGCGTGTTTCGTTAAATGGGTGATCTTTTCAACCGGTTTTCCGGCCTTTTCTTTGCATTGCTTAGCGGTTGCGGGTGGGAAGCTCGATTTCGAAGCGCGCTCCCGCAGGGCTGAGGTTGGCGACGTGAATGCGGCCTCCCGCATCCTCGATAATCGAGCGGCTGATGGAGAGACCCAGCCCGCGATGGGTTCCCGGCCAGCTTCCGGCCCTGGACTCGCTTTTGGCGCGGGTAGTGTAGCCGGAGGTAAAGATCTTATCGAGAGCTTTGCCGGGGATGCCCGGTCCATTGTCCTCCACGGTCAACAGCAGACTGGAACCGGCAATGGAGCCTGCGCCCGGTGGGGCTTGGGGAGAGGCATTACGCTCGTTCAGGCGGAGATGAATCCACCCTCCGGCAGGCATGGCCTCGGCGGAGTTCTTCACCAGATTGATCAATACCCTGGTCAGATCCTCAGCCGTCAGCCGCACCGGCTTGAAACCCTCTTCGGCCTCAACGGTGACGGTAATCGAAGGTCCTGCCAGGGCGGCCAACAGATTCTGGTTGGCCTTGAGCTCGCGGGCGAGATTATCGATGGGTTCGGCCGGCATCAGCTCCCAGATTCGGGACCGGGCAACCCCGGCGCGCTCAGGCCGGCTACCGGCCGTCTCAACCTCAGGCAAGCTTTCCCGATCGCCCAGGCGATCCGGAATGGAGGCGTCTTGAGGAACAAACTGAGCATCCAAAGCCACCAGCTTTTCAACCAGCCGGCGGCTGGCCGCGGCCACCAGCCGCAGTTCGTTTCCGTAGTGAAGATATTGGGTAGCCAGAACCCCCGGCTCCTCCAGGAGATCGCAGTAAAGCCCCAGCGCCGTGACCATGTTTCTGGCGTCATGCGCCACCTCCGCCAGGCTCTCGCCCCGGCTGCCGAGAGTCGCCAGCGTTTCCACGACCGCTTCCACCCTCCTGCGCTCCGCTCCAACCAATCCTGCCGTCTGCTCGATCTGTTGCATAGCGTTTCCTTTCGTTTAGCTGCTAGCTTTTAGCTTTTAGCTGCTAGCTCTACCTGTGACACCAAGTCCATCCAATGCAATTCCTGCGCCTGACCATCTGGAAGCTGGTGGCTGGAATCTGAAGGCTGTTCCCGCTTTTCCGCTTCCCGTTCCTGTTTGCATCTCTGGGTTTTGTCCTCTTCTAATACACGTAGCGTGCCAAACTAGAACACTTCGTCTAAGTTCCTGATAAGGGAAGCGTTCACGGGCAAATTCCAGAAAATGCACAGGGGAGCGATCGGTGTATTCAGTCCCAAATTGGAACAAGGCCTTCGCGGAGCAGTGGCTTAAATGCCTTATATTTCAATGTATTAGGACATATTCCTGTTCTGGTGCTTGCAAAGGCCGGTTTTCCCATCCTGGAACCGGCCCTTGCCTCGCGTTCCGCCCCGCAGTCGCGCGCTCTCCCGTACAATCGCCCTATGCACGCGACCGACAGCTTTTTCCGTCCCGGCGGCAGGTCCCCTGCCCAGCTTCGTCCCCTTTTACTCACGCCCGGCTTTGTCCAGACCGCGGAAGGCTCCGTTCTGGTCTCGCTGGGCAACACACGGGTGCTGACCAACGCCACCATCGAACAGGGAGTGCCGGGTTGGCTGCGCAACTCGGGGCGCGGCTGGGTGACGGCGGAGTACTCCATGCTGCCCCGCTCCACAGTGACACGCACGCCTAGAGAAAGTGAACGGGGGAAGATCGGCGGCCGGACGCACGAGATTCAGCGGCTGATCGGGCGGAGCTTACGCTCTGTCGTGGACATGAAGGCTCTGGGGGAACGAACAGTGATTCTGGACTGCGACGTGATCCAGGCCGACGGCGGCACGCGCACGGCGGCGATTACCGGCGCGGCGGTGGCGCTGGCACTGGCGCTGAACGCTCTGGTCGAGGCGGGAACGCTGAAAGTTTCGCCGCTGAAGCAACTGGTGGCGGCGACCTCGGTGGGCATTGTGGGCGGGACCGAGCTGCTCGACCTCTGCTACGAGGAAGATTCGGCGGCCGAGGTGGATATGAATGTGGTGATGACTGCCGATGGAGGACTGATCGAGACCCAGGCTACGGCGGAGAAGGGTTCATTTTCCCGTTCTGGATTAAATTCGTTGATTGATCTGGCTGAGGTTGGACTGAAAGAGATTTTTGCGGCGCAGCGGGCAGTGCTGGGGCAGTAAGGAATTGACAGCGGCATCCTACCGCAGAAAAGCCGCCAGCAGCAGCGTCATCCCCAGTCCGGCAACCGAAAGCACCGTCTCCAGCACCGACCATGTGGCGAGGGTTTCCTTCACTTCCAGCTTGAAGAAGGACTGGATCAGCCAGAAGCCGGGATCGTTCAATTGGGAGAAGATGATGGAGCCGGAGCCTGTAGCCAGCACCAGCAGCTCAGGACGGACGCCGATATGACCGGCCATGGGCGCCAGCACCGAAGAGGCCACGGCCATGGCTACCGTTGCCGAGCCCATGGAGACGCGGATGACCGCGGCCAGCAGCCAGGCCAGTATTAACGGCGGCAGGTGCGCGCCGAGGGCCAGGCCCACGGTGGATTGAGCGGCTCCAGAGTCGCGGAGAATGCCGCTCAAGCCCCCGGCGGCGGCCAGAATCATGAGCACCTGGGCGATGGGTTCGAAGGACTCCGCAGTGAGTTTGCGGAGGAGTTCGCGGCCGTGCTGTTGGCCGGTCTGGATGCGGCCTCCGAGCGTTACCAGGGCTACAAGCACGGCGATCAGCAGCGCAATATCCGGGCTGCCGATGAAGTGCAGGATGCGGTTTACGGTGGTTCCTGGGGCGGCAAGAGCGTCAGCCCAACTGCCCAGAAAGATGAGAGCTACAGGAAGAAGAATGGCGGCGGCCGCGCGGATGGGACCGGCTGGGGCGGGAATTGGCTTCTGGTGGGATGGGGAAATCCCAGGTCTCAAAGGCGAGATCTCCACCCCACGGTCGAGGACCTGACCGTGGGGACCCCGGTCCTCCACCCCACGGACGAAGACCTGTCCGTGGGGACCCCGGTCCTCCACCCCACGGTCGAGGACCTGACCGTGGGGACCCCGGTCCTCCACCCCACGGTCGAGGACCTGACCGTGGGGACCCCGGTCCTCCACCCCACGGTCGAGGACCTGACCGTGGGGACCCCGGTCCTGGGGCAACCGCTCTGTTTGTTTTTCGTCCGAGTGAGGCAACTGCTCTATCTGTTCGTCTTCAGCCAGCGTGGGCGCGAAGAGCGTCAGGGCTTCATCGGCAGCTTGCGGCGTGGGTCGATTTCCCTGTTGATGCCAGCGGCGCAGCAGCAGCCAGCCAAGGCCCGGACCGGAGAGCGCTGCGGCGGGCAATCCGACGGCGAGTCCCCAGAGAATGGTGCGGCCCAGGTCGGCGTGATATTGCGTGGCCGCCAGCATGGCCGCCGGATGGGGCGGAAGCATTCCGTGGACCATGGAGAGCCCCGCGAGGACAGGCAGGCCGACAAGGATGGCTGGCTTTCCGCTGCGGCGCGCGGCTTCGGCCACAATGGGCATCAGCAGCACCAGGCCTACTTCAAAAAACACCGGCATCCCCACCAGGATGCTCAGTCCCAGCAGCGCCCAGGGCAGGCCGTTGATTCCACAACTCTCGACCATCAGTCTGCCCAGCGCAGCTGCTCCGCCGGAGCCGGCCAGCAGGCGGCCCAGCACCGCGCCGAGGGCCAGAACAATGGCGATGTGGCCCATCAGGTTGCCCACGCCGGTTGAAAAGGAGAGAGGAACCTGGGTCAGCGGCATGCCCGAGGCCACGCCCAGCGTGAACGCGGAGACGGCCAGCGCCAGAGCCGGATGCAGGCGCACCCTGGCGATGAGGACGAGAAGCAGCAGCACCGTCCCGGCGGCGCAGGCCAGCAGGAACCAGTCGTGAGCTGTAGCTGCTTGAAGGGTCACTGAGCGATTATTCCACAGCACGGGCGAGACCCGTTGTGGGACGCGCCGGTAAGAATTCCATTGGGGGACAAATCAGAAAACTGCATTACCCGCGTGTGTTCACGAATACACATTCCTATTGCGCGCCTCTGTTACCATAGACATGATTGAGGTTCCTGCCGCCTGACTGGCTGATTTCCCTCCTACAGGGTGCAAACGCACAGGCAATCGGAGCCAACCCAAACGCACCGGTATATCCGGCCAATAGGAGAATTTATGCCTTTAGTTTCCATGCGGCAACTTCTCGACGAGGCCGCCAAGGGCGGTTACGGCGTCGGCGCATTCAACGTCAACGATATGGAACAGATTCAGGCCATCATGGAAGCCGCGAAGCAAACCAATTCGCCGGTTATCATCCAGGCCAGCCGCGGGGCGCGCCAGTTTGCGCAGGACAAATTCCTCTTTCACCTCATCCTGGCCGCCAATGAGCTTTATCCCGAGATTCCCATCGCCATGCACCAGGACCACGGCAACAGCTTTGAGACCTGCAAGAGCGCCATCGAGCTGGGCTACACCAGCGTGATGATGGACGGCTCGCTCAAGGAAGACGGCAAGACTCCTTCGACATTTGAAGAGAATGTTGAAGTCACGCGCAGGGTGGTCGAGTTTGCCCATCCCCGCGGCGTTACCGTCGAGGGCGAGATCGGCGTGCTGGGCGGCGTGGAAGACGGCCACGGAGCCGGCGGCAGCGGTCTCGATCACATTACCGATCCCGACCAGGCGGTCGAGTTTGCCGAGAGGACCGGCGTGGACGCGCTGGCTATCGCCATCGGCACCAGCCACGGCGCTTACAAATTTACCAAGAAGCCCGACGGCTCGGTGCTCAAGATGGACGTTCTGATCGCCATTCACAAGCGCCTGCCGCATACTCACCTGGTGATGCATGGCAGCTCCTCGGTGCCCAAGGATCTGCAGGACATCATCAACCAGTACGGCGGCAAGCTGAAAGAGACCTGGGGCGTGCCGGTGGAAGAGATTCAGCTCGGCATTCGCAACGGCGTTCGCAAGGTGAATGTGGATACCGACAATCGACTGGCCATCACCGGCGCCATCCGCAAGGTTCTGTGGACACAGCCGGAGAAGTTCGATCCACGCGATTACATGAAGCCCGCCCGCGAGGCCATGCAAAAGGTGGTTGCCCAGCGCATGACCGAGTTCGGCCAGGCCGGCCATGCAGGCGACTACAAGCCGATCCCCATCACGGAGATCGCCAAGGGCTATGCGGACGGCAGCCTCGCTACGCGCCCGCTGGTCGCCGCCAAGTAACTTCAGCTACGAGCCACGACAAGAAAAGGGCCACTTCGCGTTTGCGGAGCGGCCCTTTTCAGCCATTGGGCGGACGGGTTTACTTGGTGGCTGTGCTTTGGGCAGGATTTCTGCCGCACTCGGGTCGAACTCGGGTCTGGCTTTCACAGTGTTCTTCACGGTCAGGGGCAGAATCTTTATGCCCCACGCATTACTCTGTTAATCAGGACTGAAAGAATGATGGCTCACGCGAGGCTTTTGCCGCGGCAATACATGATTCTGCTGCTGGTGGCCCTCTGCGCGCCGCTGGGCGATTCCTGCCTCTCGCGGGGCATGAGCAGCCTGCCAGCCATCTCGATTGGCCATCCTGCCACGCTGATCGCGGCCATCTTTACTCCGTGGATCGCCCTGGGCATCGTGCTGTTGATCGGCTTTTTCGCCAGCTACCTGACTGCGCTCTCCTGGGCCGATCTGACCTTTGTGCTTCCCGCAACGGCCTTCGGCAACGTCATCGTCGCCCTGCTCGCCCACTTCTGGCTCCATGAGCCCATCTCGATCGAGCGCTGGGCTGGAATTGTTCTCATCACCCTCGGCGTAGGCTTCGTCGCAAACGGTCCCTCCCTTACCGAGCGGCCTGCAATCGACCTGCAAGCGCAACCCGCCGCTCAACTTGACCAGGAGCAGGTGCGATGACGATTCCATACTCCAGCATCCATCCATGGTCTGCCGTAGCCATGATCGCCGCCATCGTTCTCTGTTCCACCGCCGGCGAAGTGCTTACCGCCGCCGCCATGAAGTCGGTCGGCGATCTGGATGAGATTCGCGCCCGCTCCGGCTTCACCGGCGCCGTTCGCGCCGTTCTTACCTGCCCGCTCTTCTTTGCCGGAGTCAGCTTTCTGGCGCTGGCCTTCTTTTCTTTACTGTTTGCGCTGAACCACCTCAACCTGAGCCTGGTTGCTCCCGCTTCAGCCTCGCTGACGCTGGTCACCAACGCCGTTGCCGGCAAAATCTTTCTCAAGGAAAATGTGGATCGGAGGCGCTGGACCGCGGCCGTGCTGGTTTGCATCGGAGTTTATTTTTTGGCGCATTGATAAGTGCAGGGAGTAGGGAATAGGGAATAGAAAAACTATCCCGGTTAAATTATTTCCGTGCCCCATCCTTGCGACTTTTTTCTGTCGCAAGGGTGGGAAACCACAAAACCTGTTCGAAATATACTCGAATATCAACCAATCAATCGCATCAAGCCTTGCGGCTTGAGGTCGGGGTTGAGGATTGGCCGCGGTTCACCGATGCTTGCACAAATGGCTTCAGCGGCTAAGTGGCCTGAGCGGGCGGCGCTCTCCATCGTCGAGGGCCAGCCGGTTGCCGTCCAGTCTCCGGCGAGGAAGCAGTTGGGCCACGGAGACTTTGAGGTTGGGCGCGAGGCATCAATGCCCGGAGGAACTCCAAAGGTCGCGTGCATCTCCTTTACCAGCGCGGCTTTTTCGAGCTTTGCATCGGCTGCTGCCGGAAAGAACTCGATCAGTTCACTCACGGCCTGCGTTATCGCGTCCTCGCGGCTGAGTTCGGCAAAATGGCGCGATGCGCTTACTACCAGTTCCACATAACTGCCCTTCGCGTTGCGCCACGGCTGCATGCGGCTCTTGTTGTAGAGCCAGTGAATCTCGCGATCCAGCAGCACGGCGTGATCGAGCGTGGTAATCTCGCGGTCGAACCACAAATGCACGCTGCAGATGGGCCAGTGCTCGTGCTGTTCGAGTTTGGCCGCAAGCGCACCGGCGCCTTCGACGGCGGGCATGTGCGGGAGCAGTTTGGCCGTGGCTTCAAACGGCAGCGCCAGGATCACGAACTCAGAGATGAGCGGGCCATTGCGCGTGGTAAGCGACCATTGCGAAGTCTCTTCATCCCACTCGGCCGATTCCACATTGGTATTGAACAGAACGCTCGAGCCGCGATCTCTAAGGTAATCGGCAGCGCCTGCGTAGAGATCGCTGAGGGGTACCATGCTCATGCCCATGCTGCCTGCCTCGGCCGAATTCATAAAAAGCTCACGGATCACCTTGGCCGCATACGGCAATGCGATGGAATCGAGGTCCGCATTCAGTGCGCTGGCTATCACCAGGCGCCAGAAGCGGTTGAGCGCGCCTTGCGTCTGCCCCTTGCGCCTGAGCCACGCGCCCAGCGACTCCGTCGAGGGCACCTTTTGATCGAGTCTGAGGATCGCCGAGAATGCCCGTCCCAGCGCAAGTTTGTCGGCCAAGGTGAAGGCGTGCGCGCTCAAAAAACTTGGCACGCTGTGCAGCGGAGCCGGGAGCCACGATGGAGCAAGGCGCGACTGCCGTCCGCCGGGCTCGATCATGGTCATCTCGGTGTTCCAGTGAATTTTGTTTGCAACGCCGATGCGGCGATAGAAGCCGGTGAGGTTTGTGCAACAGCCGAAGAGCACGTGCTGGCAGTTATCGATAACCTCATCCACGCCAGGATGCAGATAAGAGCTGGCGCGGCCGCCCAGGTAGCCGCGGCGCTCGACAAGTTGCACGCGCAGGCCGGCTTCGGCCAGAGCGCAAGCCGCGCTCATGCCGGCTACGCCGCCGCCGATTACCGTGACGGTCTTCCCGGGGATTTGCTGCAAATTGGTCAAATTCTCTTCCATCTTTCAACTTTTATAAAAACACTCGCACCCAGCCTATCCGAAACAATCCCACGGCTAGAATTACCAGCTTCTCAAACATTGGTACGCTGGCACGGTGGGAAAAAACATCGTAATCGGCGCGCTCGACTTGCTTGAGAAGCTCATGATAGATGGTGACCAGCACCCACAGCGCAGGGCGGCTTTCTTTGTCGATCAACGGCATTAATTCCTGAGCCGATTTGTAATAACCTTCCGCACGCTGGCCGATTTCACGCAGTAGTGCGCGCTCGTTTTCTGTTGGCAGAGCGGCTGCTTTGCGATGCAACAGAGAATCCAGTGAGACATTGTGGGCGGCGAGATCTTCGAGCGGGAGGTAAACGCGATTGCGCCCGGCATCTTCGGCTACGTCGCGGAGAATGTTGGTGAGTTGGAAGGCGATGCCGGTTTCCTCAGCCAGTTTTTCCGCTCTCGGGTCCTGGTAGCCGAAGATGCGGATACAGACCAATCCCACTACCGAGGCCACCAGGTAGCAATAACGGTAGAGATCGGCGAAGGTGGCGTAGGTATCTGGCACAGAGTTTGAAGCAGCATGGTTCAGATCCATGGTTACGCCTGCAACCAGTTCGTCCAGTAGCTTGAGAGGAATCTGAAAACGCCCGGTTGCATCGCGCGCGGCTATGAAAACCGGATCGGCGGAAGCAATTTCAGAATCTGGGTTTGCGCTAACGCTTCGCCATTCGCTCAGCCATGCGTCCAAACGCTTGCGGCGTTCTTCAATGGAGATGGTTTCGTCGTCGGCCAGGTCGTCGGCCTGGCGCATGAAGGCATAGATGGCGCAGATGGCATTGCGGCGAGGCTTGGGGAGAGCGACAAAAGCGTAATAGAAGTTTTTCGCCTCGCGCCTGGCGATCAGCCGGCACTCGGCATAGGCCGCGTCCAATGTCATTGGAAGTTCCCTGTTCAAGCCGTTTTCTCTGCGCGCCGCCGGCCCAGGCTGAGGAAGGGAAACAGCTTGGCGGTCACGGCTCTGAGCGCCAACGCGGCCTTGGTGTTCTTTGAGATTGCGGGCCTGGAGCTGAGCACGTCATAATCCTGCCGTTCAATGGCTCTCAGAATCTCAAGGCCGCCGCGGCTGAAAAGATCAAGATCGAGCCCCAGATCGCGGTTCACCATTCCGATCAGCGGCAGACCCTCTTCAAACACGCCGCGCGCATACTCGACTTCGCTACGCATCAGACCGCGAAACGCGGGCGTGGCAACACCGTTGGCGATGGTCTCATCGCTGACGCGAAAGAACTCCATATCCTTTTGCGGAAGATAAACGCGGCCGCGGGCGTAGTCCTGGCGCACGTCCTGCCAGAAGTTGGCCAGTTGCAGCGCCGAGCAGGTTGCATCGGACAGTTGGAATCGTTCCTCATCAGCTTCGCCGGTGGCGTAGAGCACCAGACGCCCCACCGGATTGGCCGAGTAGCGGCAGTACTGGAGCACGTCTTCCATGGTCGAGTAACGCGTAACCACCTGGTCCTGGCGGAAGGCCATGAGCAGGTCGGCAAAGGGCTGCTTGGGAATGGAGCACTCGCGGATGGTTCGGGCGAGCGCTACAAATACGGGATGCTGCGTGCGGCCCTCGTAGCAGGCGTCGAGCTCACGTTCCCACAAATCGAGGAGCGCCAAAGCCGCGGAGCGGTCGCCCACTTCGTCGCCAAGATCGTCGGAGATGCGGCAGTAAGCGTATAGCGCGTGAAAATGCGGACGCAGCGCTTTGGGCAGGAACCACGAGGCCACATGGAAGTTCTCGTAGTGCGATTCGGCCAGCCGTTTGCAATAAGCCTGCGCCTCGTCGAGCGTGGGCGCAACCTCAGGGATGCGATAACAGGCCGGCAGCGCTGCCCAGCCGAGGGCCAGCAACGTTTCATTGGGCTGCGCTTCTTTCTTGAGCGCTTCCTCTTGCTTGCCCGGTTGCTCGATTGCCAGGGTCATCGGTTCGCCTCAGGGGACAATGGCGGTCTTGATCTCGCTGTCGCGGTTCATCAGCTTCTCAAAGACGCGGTTCAGTTCGTAAAGGTGAGCATGGCCGGTAATGAACGCCTGCGCTTGGAATCGTCCCCCGGAGATCAAATCCAGCGCCTTGCGACAGATAGCCGGGGTGTGATGAAAAGTAGCGCGCAGCGTGATGTCGTTGTAGTGAATGCGATTGGTATCCAGAGTCACATGCGTTCCCTGCGCGCATCCGCCAAAAAAGTTCACCGTGCCGCCCTTGCGCACCAGTTCCACCGCCTCCTGCCACGCCTCCGGCACGCCCACCGCTTCGATGGCAATATCCACGCCGCGATTCTTCGGCGTCAGCGCGCGCGTATCGGCGATGGCCTTGCGAATGCTACCGGTCTGCACCACATGCGTGGCGCCCAACTGTCGAGCTGCCTCCACCTGGCCGTCGTGCTTGACGATGGCGATGACTTCGCAGCCGGCCAGCGCGGCCACGTGCAGAATCATCAGCCCCAGCGGGCCGCCGCCGATGACGGCCACCATATCGCCGGGATGCGGGTGCGAGTCCTCAAATCCGTGCACTGCGCAGGCCAGCGGCTCGGTGAGCGCCGCGTGCTCCAGCGGTACGTGGTCGAGAACGTGGAGCGTATTCTTGGCCACGATACGAGCGGGAATGCGGATGAACTCGGCATAGGCGCCGTTGTTGAAGAGCAGATCGTCGCAGAGGTTTTCCTGGCCATGCTGGCAGAAATAGCATTGCCCGCAAGGCGCGGAGTTGAGCGCAACCACTCGGTCGCCGGAGACAAACTCCGTTACTCCCTCGCCTACCTCGACAACTGTACCGGCCAACTCGTGGCCGAAGAGCGCGGGAGGCACGATCATGCGCGCATGGTAGCCGCGGCGGAAGACCTTCAGATCGGTTCCACAGGTAAGCGCAGCGCCCACGCGCACAATCAGCTCGCCGACCGCGGCTTCAGGGACCGGTACTTGCTCAATACGAATATCTTCGCGGCCGTGTAGGACTGCTGCCTTCATGGTGCCGCGCCTGTTGAGAAGCGTGTGCTCGACGGTCTTGCGGCCCAGGCTGACGGCGGATTCGACCGTCTGGCGGCCTTTGCCGACCACCGCGTCGACGGTATTCAGGCCGACTTCGACGACCGTTTCGACTGTATTCAGGCCTCCCTCGACGACGTCCTCGACCTTCTTGCGGCCCTCTTCGACTACGGATTCTACCGTCTTGCGGCCACGGAGGATCGCGTCTTTCACCGAGCTCGCCATCGAATCCCTCCTAATGCGCCCCTGCGCCAGATACAGGCTCAATCATAATCTTCATTGAGGCGGCTGTGGGGTGCGAAGCGACTTGAATCGCTTCCGCCGCCTGCTCCAGAGAGAAGCGGTGGGATATCAGTTGGGTCAAATCGAAACCATTGCGATAGCCGCCCAGAACCAGATTGGTGACTTCATCCAGGATCGCGGCGGAGGCGGAATAGGAGCCGAGCAGAGTCTTTTCGTCCATGCAGACCGCGCCGGGGTCGAAGTTGGCCTGTCCGTGCTGGGTTTGCGCAAAGAGCATCACCTTGCCGCCGGGGCGCACTGCGTCCATCGCGGTTTGAATCAGCGCATCGACGCTTACAGCCAGAATTGCGACGTCGGCACCGCGCCCGTCTGTGGCGGCGAGGACGCGCTCGATCACGTTTTCCTCTCCGGCGAGGATGGGCTCATGGAGCCCGAACTTGGCCGCGATGGCGTGGCGTTCAGAATAAAAATCCGAGGTGAGGACGCGCGCTCCGGTGCGGCGGGCAAGAGCTGCGAGCATGAGGCCGATGGGACCCTGGCCAATGACCAGCACCGTTTCGTCGGCGGCAAGATTGAGCAGCTTGATGCCTTTGAGGACGGTATTCACAGGCTCGATGAAAGAGGCCTGCTCAAAGGGAACCCCTGCGGGAATTCTGACTACGCCGCCGCGGGAGACGATCCAGTCCATCACGCGAATGTACTCGGCAAAGCCGCCGCCGGAGGGCTCAAAGCCGGCTGTTGCGCCTACTTTCTTGTAGACCGGGCACTGCGCAAAGGTCTGCTTGCGGCAGTAGTAGCACTCGCCGCAGGGAACGTGGTGGTGGATCATCACTCGCTCGCCGAGCGCGAACTGGGTTACGCGAGGCCCAACTTTGACGATGGCTCCGGCCATCTCGTGACCGAAGATGCGGGGAGCGGAGTGGGAGCCGGTATGGATTTTCTTGAGATCTGTTCCGCAGATGCCGCAAGTGGCTATTTTGACCAGCAGCTCTCCGGGACCGATTTCGGGCACCGGCACCGTCTCCACGCTGATCTGGTTCACGCCGCGATAGACGGCTGCACGCATGGTGGCGGGAATTTTTGTTTCGAGCCGGTTTTCAGCCGGAGAAGTTTGGATAGCCATTACGGTTGTCTGATGCGACCTCGTTCATGAAGAAAATCGAGCAGGGATGCGGCGATGCCTTGAGCAGCCTTCTTACTATTTTCGCCCATCCGAATGAGTGCGGGCCACTTCCAGGGGCGGAAGACGCTGGAAACTATAAAATGGCATAGTCTAAATTGCCCATTCGCCGTTATAAAGCGATTGAAATCAGGTAATTGATCATTATAGCCGTCGCTGATTCCCTTCACGCAATAAAAGGGGATGCCGCGCATTTGGGCCAGGCGCGCAACACCGGCAGCCTCCATATCCACCAGGCTGGCCTGGTAGGTTGAGGCGAGGCGCAGCTTTTCGTGGGCGTCGGCGACTCGGGAGCTAGTGACCAGCCAGCAGTCGTTGGGAGGACCGGCGGTAAGAAAGCGCTCCCCGGTACGGGCATCGATGACGCAGGAGACGTCGCAGACTTGGCCGGGAGCAAGTTCCTCGCGCAAGGCTCCCGCCCAGCCGGTGGAGATGACTGCATCGAGGGCTCCGCCCTTCTCCGCTTCGGTAAAGGCTCGTGTTGCCGCTTGGACGCCGACTCCGGCGCAGGCGGCAATCCACTCGCCCTGGTCGAGAGGCCAGATCAAGCGCCATAACTTCACATTGCCGCGCCTTTCATGAATCCAACCCTCCTTCGCGTTTGCATCAAGGAAGGGCTTCAGTTCACCAGGCATAGCGGCGATGATGGCTACTCTGGCCATATATCCCTCAGGGGCTAAAGCCCACACTTCATTTTGCTGCAATTCGGCACGGCTAAAGCCGTGCCCTTTCAAAGCCTCGGTTTGTATAAATCGTCAGCTTGTTCAAAACCTCAACTTGTACCGTGAATGGCTTTACGGCGCACAGCCGTTTGCGCGGAACCACTCGATGGCGGCGCGCATGGCGGGGTAGATGGGCAGGATGCGGAAGCCGAGTTCCTGCTGCGCGCGGGCGCTGGAGGCGTACATTTTCTTGCGGCCCATGCGGACTTCTTCGAGCGTGGCGCGCGGCTCGCGGCCACGGATGCGGCCGGTGATCCACTCCTCGAAGAAGGCGTAGGTGGCGGCTACGGCGAAGGGAATCTTTACCGTGGGCGAGGGGATTCCGGTGATGGCTGACATTTTGTCGAGAATCTGCTTGAGGGTAAGATTTTCGCCGCCGAGAATGTAGCGGCGGCCTGGTTTGCCCTTGGTAAGTGCGGTTACATGAGTGCGGGCGACTTCAGATACGTCGACGAGATTGAGGCCGGTATCCATGTAGGCGGGAAATTTGCCGTTGAGGAAGTCGAGAAAGATGCGGCCGGTGGGCGTGGGCTTGGCGTCGTTGGGGCCGATGGGCGAAGTTGGATTGAGAATGATCACTTGCTGGCCGTCTTCAGCGGCAGCGATGGCTTGCTGCTCGGCCAGGAACTTGGAGCGCTTGTAGTGGCCCACCATATCCTTGATCGAGACCGGCGTATCTTCGTTGATGACAATGCCGTCGGTGCGGAAGTGCATGGTGGCTACGCTGGAGGTATAGACGAAGCGCGGGACGCCGGCTTCGCGGGCCATGCGAAGGAGATCGCGGGTGCCGTCGACGTTGGCGCGGTACATTTCATCGGGATTGGGAATCCAGAGGCGGTAGTCGGCGGCTACGTGGACTACCGCGTCGCAACCGGCGAGAGCGGGACGGATGGACTCGGGTACGCTGAGGTCGCCTACGTGAGTTTCGCCGTCGATGCCTTCGAGATTGGAGAGCTTGCTGGTTTTGCGGACCAGCATTCGTAACTGAGCGCCCTGGGCGGCAAGTGCTTTGGCCACATGATGGCCTACGAATCCGGTTGCGCCGGTGAGAAAAACTTTCATAGTGAGCAGGTCAGCAAGTCAGCGGACTTCTCGATCTATCTTATACTCTGCCTCTCGCCAGCATTGCGCGCGAGGGGCAGATTCAAAATTGTCGCGGCAATTTGTGTTGAATTGAGTTCGCTTTCAGCGCGCACCAGACTGCTGACTTGCCGACTCGCTGACTCGCTGACTCGCTGACTAGCTGACTAGCTACTCCAACGCATCCGGGACCAACGCGATGTTCTTTTCGCCGGCGGCTTTCTTTTCGTTGTAGGCTTTGACCCAGTCTTCCCAATGCTTGCCGGCGGCGCGGTCTTTGCCGCTGAATTCTACGCGGGCGATATCGGTGTAGCTTAGCTTGCGCTTTTCATTGGAGCTGGGCGTGTAGTACTGCAAGAATGAGTCGGCCAGCGTGGGGCCGGTTTGGCAATTGAAGATGAAGGCCTCGATGCGCTCACCGTTTTTTAGAGTCAGCGTTATGTCGCCGCGGTAGTCGAGGGCTTTGTCGAGTGCCTGACGGAGATCTTCTTCGTTGGCCAGAGTGGGAATCCAGCCTTCAAGCTGCTGGTGCTCGGTGCCGGGAGCCAGTTCGAGGGCTTCGACTTGCTCGATGGTGTATTTCGCTACTTCGGCGGTCATCGGCCGGTCTCCATCAGGCTGGACTCAGGCTCGGCGATCTGGACTAGCGGAACACGGCCGTGGGGCATGGGTTCGTTTAGTAGCTTGAGCGCGTGCTCATCGCGATACATGCTGAAGGTGCCGCGGATCATGCCCCAGAATCCTTTAATGGACCCAAAACCTTCGAACACTGCCGAGGGCTCGTAACCGCAACTCACCATGCAGTTGGCGCACTTGGGGTTGCCGCTGGCCACACCGTACTCTTCCCATTTGGTGGTTTCGAGCAATTCCTTGAAGGTTTCGGTGTAGCCCTCCTGGAGGAGGTAGCAGGGACGCTGCCAGCCGAAGATGTTGTAGGCGGGAGAACCCCAGGGGGTGCACTCGTACTTGCGGTCGCCCATGAGGAATTCGAGGAACAGCGGCGACATATTGAACTTCCACGTGGGCTTGCGGTTGGACAGAATGGCGCGGAAGAGCCGGCGGACACGGGCGCGGCCGAGGAAGCGGTTCTGGTCAGGCGCCTTGTCGTAGCTGTAGCCGGGCGAAAGAACGATGCCCTCGACGCCCATATCCATCACTTCGTCAAAGAAACCGCGGACGCTGTTGGGGTCGGTGCCGTCAAAAAATGTGGCGTTGGTGGTGACGCGAAAACCCCGCTTTACGGCCTCCTTGATGCCTTCGACGGCAATATCGTATCCGCCTTCTCGGCAGACGGAAAAATCATGATGATCGCGCTGGCCATCGAGATGGACGGAGAAGGTGAGGTACTTCGACGGCGTGAACTCCGGAAGGCGGCGCTTGAGTTCGAGCGCGTTGGTGCAGAGGTAAATGTACTTTTTGCGCGCGATAAGGCCGTTGACGATTTCGACGATTTGCGGATGCAGGAGCGGCTCGCCGCCGGGGAGGGAGACCATGGGCGCGCCGCATTCGTCGATGGCGCGGAAACATTCTTCGGGGGTGAGTTGCTTTTTGAGAATGTGGGGCGGATATTGCACCTTGCCGCAGCCGGCGCATGCCAGGTTGCAGCGGAAGAGCGGCTCCAGCATGAGCACCAATGGATAGCGCTTGTTGCCGGTAAGGCGCTTCTTCAGTACATAGGTGGCGACGGTCCACATCTGGGAGATTGGAACTGCCATAGTTTGTTTTTCCCTCAGGGGCTAAAGCCCCACGTTTTTTGCTGCGTTTGCGGCACGACTAAAATCGTGCCCTTTCAAAAATTGAGACGACCAACACAGCGCGGGGAATTCAGGCCACGCGGCTCATGGCCCGCCGGTAGCCGTTCAAGGCCAGCAGCGGGAAATATTGACGGTACATTTCGTAGGACAGGTAAAAGACTCTGGGGAAGCCAGTTCCAGTGTACAGTGCCTGCCGTGTAATGGCGGAACCGGTGCTCTCGTCCCAACTGCCGTCGGGCTGCTGGCGGGTGAGCAGCCAGCGCACGCCTTTGGCGATGGAGTCGGAGCGGTCGTCGCCGGCAGCGAGAAGCCCAAGCAGCGCCCAGGCGGTTTGCGAAGGAGTACTCGGGCCGATGCCGCGCGTGTTGGGATCGTCGTAACTGCCGCAGGTTTCGCCCCATCCGCCATCAGAATTCTGCACCATGCGTATCCACTCCGCGGCCTGCTGGATCTGCGGCTCGTGATTGTCGATGCCGATGGCTTCAAGGCCGCGCAGCACCAGAAAGGTTCCGTAGAGATAGTTCACGCCCCAGCGGCCAAACCAGCTTCCGTCCGGCTCCTGCTCGCGGAAGATGAACTGGACGGCCTTTTCGACGCGCTTGTCGGCGCGCGTGTAGCCGTAGTTGGCCAGCATCTCCAGGATTCTTCCGGTAATATCGACCGTCGGCGGATCAAGCATGGCGTTGTGATCGGCGAAGGGAATGTACTGGAAGATCATCTTGGTGTTGTCTTTGTCGAAGCTGCCCCATCCGCCGTTTTTGCACTGCATGGCCAGCACCCACTCGACGGCGCGCCGCGCCACGTTGTGCTGGTAGCCTTCGCGGGGATTGTCCACCTTGTTGAGCGCCAGAAGCACCTGGGCGGTATCGTCGGTATCGGGATAGAACTCGTTGTTGAACTCGAAGTACCAGCCGCCGGGCTCCACATTGGGAACCTTCACGGCCCAGTCGCCCTTGTGGCGGACTTCCTTGGCCAGCATCCAGTCCACGGCTTTGAGCATGCGGGGATCGTTGCGCGCCACGCCCGCCTCGCCGAGGACAAAGACCGCCTGCGCTGTATCCCAGACCGGGGATACGCAAGGACGCATGCGGAAGGTGGGCTCGGGCAATTCGGCGTTGGCCGGCTGCTCGATGCCGAGCTTCTCAAACTCGTCGCGGGCACGAATGACCTGGGGATCATCTTCGGAGTAACCCAGGCAGCGCAGGGCGATGATGGCGTTGAGCATGGCGGGATAGATGGCGCCCAGGCCGTCGGTCATCTCCAGGCGCTCCAGCAACCACTTTTCAGCGCGCTTGAGAGCGAGAGTGCGCAAGGGGCGGATGTGAACGGCTTCTGCCCAGTGCGCGATACGATCGAAGATGAGAAAGAAATTGCGCCACGAGAGCGGAGACTTACGATTCATCCGCAGGCGCAGGATGGAGTTGGCGCGGCCACCGACGAAGAGCTCATCGATTCCCTGCTCGGGGGGAATCTTTTTGTAAGGTTTTTTGGCGTAGATGATAGCCAGGGGCACGAGGATGGAGCGCGACCAGGAGGAGATTTCGTAGATATTGAAGTAAAACCAGTTGGGAAAGAGAACGATCTCAGGGGGGATGGCGGGGACTGCATCGTAATCGTATTGGCCGAGACCGCAGAGATACATCTTGGTGAAGGTGTTGCATGCCACTACGCCGCCGTGCGCCAGGACCCATTCGCGGCACTTGACGAGGCGCGGGTCGTCGGCGCTGGCGCCCATCAGCTTGGCGGAGAAATAGCACTTGACGGAGAGCGAGATATTGCCCGGACCGCCGGGATATAGGCTCCAACTGCCGTCCTCGTTCTGGTAGCGCATCATCTCGGTGAATGCGCGCTTGAGCCGGCCCGGATCGCCGCTTTCCAGTTGAGTATGGAGATAGATGTAGTCGGCTTCGAGCATGGAGTCTGCTTCAAGCTCTCCGCACCAGTAGCCGTCAGTATGCTGCCGGGAGAGAAGGTACTCGCGCGAGCGGACGATGGACGACTCCACATCGGCCAGGTCCGCGTCCAACCTGCCGAATCTGGGCGCCGAATACTTGGTTGCCGAGAATTGCGTATTCGCCTGCTCTGGACTCATGCGGTTTGAAATGCCTCAGTACAAATTAGCTGTTAGCCTTCAGCTTTTAGCTTTCAGCTTTTGATTTCAGCTGCTGGCTGAAAGCTGAAGGCTGAACGCTTATTTTTCAGCGCACTGGAACGGACTCTGCTCCGCCGGCGCTGCCGATGGCCTGGACGATCTCCGGCGGAAGCCCGAAGCGAACATTCTCGGGCATCACTTCTACCTCTTCTACGTTGTCAAAACCATTTTGCCGCAGGTAGTTCACCACGTCTTCGACCAGCACTTCAGGGGCTGATGCGCCGGCTGTAACCGCAACATTTGTCACGCCTTGGAGCCACTTTGGATCGATGGCCCGGGAGTTGTCAATGAGGTAGCCGATGGTGCCCAGGTTGCGCGAAACCTCGACCAGGCGGTTGGAGTTGGAACTGTTGGTCGAACCTACCACCAGCACCAGCTCAGCGTTGTGGGCCACGTTGCGGACGGCCACCTGGCGGTTTTCAGTGGCATAGCAAATGTCCTGCGAGTGAGGGCCTACGATGTTTGGAAACTTGAGCTTGAGGGCGTGGATGATGTCGCGCGCTTCGTCAAGACTGAGGGTGGTCTGGGTGAGATAGGCTACGCGGTCGGGGTCGGGGACTTCCAGGGCCGCAACCTCCTGAACGTTTGAAACTACCTGAGTTGCCTCCGGCGCTTCACCCAGCGTGCCCTCGATTTCGTCGTGGTCGCGGTGGCCGATGAGTACCAATGAGTAACCCTGGCGCGCAAACTTGACCGCCTCGATGTGGACCTTGGTGACCAGCGGGCAGGTGGCGTCAATCACCTTGAGGCCGCGGCCCTTGCTCAACTCGCGGACCGCGGGTGAGACGCCGTGGGCGGAATAGATGACGCGCTGGCCGTCGGGGACGTCGTCGATTTCGTGAACGAAGATTGCGCCTTTTTCAGCTAACTCATTGACTACATATCGGTTGTGTACAATCTCCCGGCGCACGTAGATGGGGGCGCCGAAGGTTTCAAGAGCGATCCTGACAACATCGATCGCGCGCACCACGCCAGCGCAAAAACCGCGCGGCTTGAGTAACAACACCCTTTTCTGACTGGGGGAAGTCTCGGCGTGGGGACCGTTCGAGATGGAATCGAGCACAGTAGGGGTCACACTGCCAGTATACCAATTTCAGAGATCAGGGGTCAGAGATCAGAGATCAGGGACTAAGGGACTAGGGACTAAGGACTAAGGGACTAGGGACTAAGGGACTAGACCAGTGATGAGTGATCTGTGGTTACGGGAGCCTTACCCAGGTTTCGGTGCGGCCGAAAAGGGAGATGCCTATGAAGCCGCGCATACCTAGCTTGTCGTTGCCGACGGCCCAGATCTTGCCTTTATATTCCTTGCCGTTCTCCGGGTCTACTACGGCGCCGTCTACCCAGTCGTCGCCGTCGGGGTGGAAGTTGCGCATGAAGACCATGGTCAGGATGGGCTGGTTCTTGTATTCGCCGGAACATTTGTCGCAGAGGTCTTTGGGAGTGCGGCCAGGGCGGACCTCGGTGACCTTGCCGAAGAGCTTGCCGTTTACCAGGTAGGTTTCGGCTTTGCCTCCGGGGGCGCCGTCACTGTTGACGATCTGCCAGCGGCCTACGGCGTTCTGGAGTTTCTGGGAGAGTTGCTGCGAGTGGGCGGAGGGTAAGGTTGCCAGCGCGAAGAGTGTGAGCGCGACGGCGGAGAGGTACTTGGACAGAGTCGGTTTCATGATGTTCTCCCTTTGTGTTGGATTGATTATAGGGGGAATTAGTAAGAAAAGAACGTCTATTCCCAGGGCTCTGAAGCGAGAGATAGGACGCAAGGCAACCGGCTTCTGTGGTATCCCACCCAAGCCGTAAAAATCCGCCGCGGCGGACGACGAGGGTGGGGCACCCGTATGTTGTGAGGGTTATTTAATTCACTACAAATCCACTTAATTGTTACAGGATTGAAGCTGTTGTTCAAAAGTGAACACCCTCCTGGAATCTTTCAAATTGCAGCCACATCTAACTTTTCGAACGGCCTTGGAATGATTCGATCTCAATAAGACTCGCAATCTACTCCACTGTCGCTGTGGTGATCGGCGCCCCCGCTTTATGTCTTCCACTGAGTGGAAATCGTAGCGGTAAGGCAGAGCACTTCATTGACAACAATCAACAAGGAGGATTTATGAACACGCTCAAGTATTTTGCTATCGCTGCCGTTGCCGGCCTTTGCTTCACGGCAGGAGCTTCAAAATCAGCAGCTCAGGTCTCCGTCAATATCGGAGTCGCTCCCGAGTGCCCATACGGATACTACGATTACTCTCCGTATACCTGCGCTCCGTATGGCTACTACGGCTCAGAATGGTTTACGGGAGGAGTCTTCATCGGCGCCGGCCCGTGGTTTCATGGCTCTTCCGGCTTCAAGGGCCATGTGAATAACCACTTCGATACTGCGCACGGCTACAAAGGTTCTGCGCCAGCCCGTGGCGAGAAAGCGGACACACACAACAGCGTGGCTCACGTTAACAACTTCAAGGGCAATGAAGTGCGGGATGGAAAGGGCCACGCTCGCTAAGATAGCCGATGTGAAGGACCCGACACGGAGCCGGCAACCGGCTCCGTGTAACTCATCTAAACTTACCTAGAAGCTCTCACCGGCTGGCGGCGATCATTTGCGCGGCGTGCTGGAGGCTGGTTTCGGTGACTTTTGCGCCGGAGACCGTGCCGGCTACTTCCTGGGTGCGGGCTTTGTACGGCTCCAATCGGCGATGGGCGGCATTTCGGTGGTGTCGATCTCGCTATCCGGCATTGCGGCAAGAGCATCTAGTTCGGCCTGCAACTTCGGGGTCAGTTCTCTGGTATCCTTCAGCCCTTCAAGAGGCATGACTTTGAGAGCTTTCCGCACACGCTTCTCCACGCGGGCGCTGCGTTGCGGGTCCATCTTTGCGCGAAGTTCTTCGAAGTTGCGAGCCATATATTTCGCTCTTCGTTAGTTGTGCTGAAGGTGGGGGAGCATATTGACGTGGATTTTATTGCGCTTGCCGATCTGCCAGAGGTCGTATTTCGCCTGCATGCGCAGCCAGACTTCAGGCGAGGAAGTGCCGAAGGCGGCGGCCAGACGTATGGCCATCTCCGGCGAGACGGCGGCTTTGCCGTTGAGAACGCGGGAGAAAGTGACCCGGCTGACGCCCAGATGCTTAGCCGCAGCCGAGACGTTCATTTCGCCGAGATATTCCCGGATCACCTCGCCGGGGTGCGGGGGGTTGTACATACGCATGGGGCTCTCTCCTCTCAGTGATAGTCCTGGTAATCGACCAGGACGGCATCTTCACCTTCAAAGCGCAGTTCCCGCCTAGACCGCGATAGCCAACTTTCGGGAGACAGGGTGCGCACTTGACCGGGCAAGGGGTTTTGACTGGCGCGGCTTCGCTACCACCGGACGCACGGCGATGCGGGTCTCAAGATGCAGACGGTCGGCATAGCGCAACAGCCTCTCGATGCTCACCTGCGCGATTCTTCCCTTCATCAAGTTACTGACTGAGGGCTGATACTCATCTAACAGGTTAACGAGTTGCGCCTGAGTGTAGCCCTTGGCCCGAATATGCTCAAGGATGGCGGAGAGAATCTCCGCCTTGATCTTCAACGCACTAGCCTCGGAGGCGGAGAATCCCAGAGCATCGAAGATATTACCCTTGACGACGTGAGTTGGTTTATTTTCCACTGCGTTTTTCATCCGCTCTTTGCTCCTGCATTCTCTGCTTCACCAGCTTCAATCGCTGGCGCGCTATGGACGGACTATACAAGATTTATTATACGGCCAAGTTGGGACGCGGGGAGATCAAATCCTGGTCTCCAAGGCGAGACCCTTCGGCAAGCTCAGGGCAGGCTCTGGGGCAACCTGCTCGAAATTGCCGATTCAGGTTACAATCGAGTTGTGGAAATTACGTTCGATCCACAGAAACACGAGCGCAATCTCCGCGAGCGCAACCTGGGCTTCGACGAGGCTGCCCAATTCGATTTCCTTTCAGCTTCGTACTTTGGCGAGGTCCGCAACGGAGAAAGCCGAGTGGTGGGCATTGGATATCTGGGCAAGCGGCTCCATGTGCTCTGTTTTATCCCAACCCACAACGGAATTCGGGTGATTAGCTTCAGAAAAGCCAACGACAGGGAGGCGCGAAAATATGGCAAGCCGAAAACCATTGACGAATGATGAGGGTGAGGTTCGCGAACTGACCGAAGAGGATTTCTCTCGCGCTGTTCCCTTCTCCGCATTGCCCGACAAACTCAAGGAGCTGCTGCGCTCGCCCGAACGTACCGTCGCGCCCGACGCGGAGCCGAAGAAGAGGAAGCGGACGGCGGCGTGAGAGTACGTGCTTTCCCAGGTCTCAAAAGCGAGACATGGGGCGGCCGGCATCCGGCTACGGCCCTGAATCATGCTTTGCCCGTCAGAAGGCTGAGCCTCTTTCCTTCAATATGCTCTCTCATTAGCACCTCAAGGTTGTTCATTCCATCGTTGAATTTCTCCAGGCACTTCGGCCCGTTATCTCTATATTCGCGGCGCACCCCAGGATCGTGATGCTCGTGAAACAGACTATAAAAGTTGCATTCCCTGATAGC
>Ga0224555_1000477_pt1 | contig 61020 bp, 57 predicted proteins | sample 714S23034metaG_FD_180687 | JGI IMG/M metagenome (GOLD analysis project Ga0224555, IMG submission 180687) | Peat soil microbial communities from Stordalen Mire, Sweden - 717 S2 30-34 | ecosystem: Environmental > Terrestrial > Soil > Wetlands > Peat | place: Sweden: Norrbotten County, Stordalen... | reverse complement strand
TCGGATACTTCGTTTTCAGTTGCGGGAAAAGATCCTGCACGTAGCGCTCAGTCTCGACCAGCGCCTTCCAGATCTTGCCGACGATCTCCTTTAGGAAATCGAGATTGCGTTGGTCGGCGGTGATGGCGCGTTCCCAATCCCACTGGTCCACGTAGGCGCTGTGGTCGTGGTCCAGGAAGTAGTCCTTGCGGACGGCGCGCATGTCGGTGCAAAGGCCTTCGCCCGGTTGCATGCCGAAGCGCTTCAGGGCAACGCGCTTCCACTTGGTGGCCGCCTGCACGACCTGCGCATCGATGGGATGCTGGTTGTGGTCGTTGGAGATGTGGAACTGGATGGGAGTACGCGAGCCATCGCGGTCCAGGTAGTCGTTGACGCCGCTTTCGACGTCCACGATCAGCGGCACCGTAACCATCATCAGGTTCAGCGCCTTGCATAGATTTTCTTCAAGGTAATTCTTGGCCGCGAAGATGGCCTTTTGAGTCTCCTTGGGGGTCAGCAGGGAAGTGTAGTCCTGGGGAAGGATCTTCTCCAGTTCCTCGTAGTCACCGATGCCAGGTCCTGCGAGGTCGGCACGCTTATCGACGATCATGGTCGCTCCAGGCATATGGTACACCACTGCATGGTGGTTTACTAGCGGTTTCTGCGCGTACGGCTATCGACGCCGCAGGAGGAGGTATGGCGGAGCAGACGCCGGTGCATCGCTGGGTCGCGGTAGATGCTGCCTCTCGGCTGGTCGATGATCCGCTTGTTTTTGAAATCGGCGGCCAAGGCGTTGTCATCTGTGGCAAGAGTGCGCGCGCCGCTGACGATCGCCAGAGCCAGCACGTGGGGATCGTTGGACGCGCATATTGCTTTGGCGCGGAGACGTTGCTCCTCGCGCCGCAGCTTATCGGCGTCGGCGGATATCAGGCGTCCCGCTCGATCAAGCTGCACCAGTTGCCGTTTCACATCCTGGTTCTTCGCAAGTTCTTCCCGCAGCTTGCCGGCGGCGACGAGGCGGGGCGCGCCGCGTTCGCCAAAAAGCCAGTCGATGATCGCGCTGGACTGCACGAGGAACTTGGGGGCGACGTTTGCGTCAACAATGAGGCACACGTCAGATACCCAGGAGGTCGCGTTCTTCTTTGAGGAAAAACTGCCGGAAGCCGGGCGGCGGATTCGTGATGCTGCCGTTCGCGTCAAGTTCCAGATTGTGGATCGTGGCGCCGGATTTGCCGCGTTCGAAGTAAAGCAGCGAGACGTGTTCGGGCTTTAGCAGCTCCCGCCGGACTTCCATGCGAATGCGGTCGACTAGATAATCACTGTGGGTCTCGACTATAAACCGCCTTCCCGCCTCGGCTCGCTTGGCGAAGAAGCTCCCCAATTCAGCCTGCGCTTTGGGGTGGAGATGCACTTCCGGCTGCTGAAGCAGAAAGGATGGGAAGCCTGGGAAACCCTGACCTTGCTGCAATGCATCGACCAGGATCGGAAGGGCCTGACTCACGCCATAGCCGACGTCAATGAGGTTGAATGTTCTCCCGCCACTCTTCACTCCAACCTGGAAAGGATCGCCCTCCGTTCTGCCTTTATCCACGATGTCGATCTCCTGAAACAGTCCCGATTTAGCGCCAAATTCCCGCAGAGCCGACTTTAGCTCAGCCCACTCCTGTTGTTTGGCCGAGCGGGACAAGGCGGCCAGGTGCATTGGTACGTGTGATCCTTCGGGGTTCGGCTCCACACCGATCGGATCGTAGGTGCGCTTGGGGCTGGTTCGGATCGGTGCAAAGGCATAGGGACTCTCGGGAAACTGGCCGCGGATGCGGTAAAGTGCGTCGCCAAGTAAGCGAAGGTCGGATTGCGACAGAGCCGACTCCTGCACGACATTGGCGGGCCACTGGTCGGGCCGGAAAAGCATGACACCTTCAAGGTTCAGCCGGGGGTACTTAACGTTCGCCTTGCTCAGGGGGCTTTCGAAGGAAATAGATCCCCCTTGGAGGTCCTCGTTGTTCGCCTGGATGGCCAACCGGCCCGCTTCCAATCGACAACTGCGAGGCGATGGCTGGCCACGCCGCGAGAGGTATTCTGTGCGGAGCGAGCAGTGGCCCGCGTCGTCGTCCACCGTCGCCGCAAGGGAAAAGGATTTGGCACGGCCCCTGCTCCCACCACGATGCGATGCAATCTGGTCATACGCCCCCAGCCAAAACGGATCTGCATTGAAGGGCGGGTTGTTTACAACGCCGTTCGCGATTGCGGTAGCGATGCGGTACAAAGCCAGGAAGGTAGTCTTACCCGAGCTATTCTCCCCCACCAGGAGCGTGATCGGACGAATAACCGCATCCTGCGGCTCAGCGAAGCACCGAATCCCCTCGAACTGTAATCGCACAGCCATCGTTAATGTCCAGCTTACCGCGCCGCTACCTTCATGCCCAGCGCATTCAGATACCCTTCGTTGACGCGGCAGTTCTCCAGCTTGATCTTCGCCAGCAAATCGGCCAGCGCCGCGCGCGAGTGATCCACCGGTGGCCGCTTCTTCATCTTCTCTTCCGCCGCACCCATGCCGCCGGGCAGCGCCGCGTAGGTCACGATTTCATCCCAATGCGGGGGCCGCGGGAAACTCACCGGCGACGACGTCGCATCCATCTTCTTATACGGCCAGAATGCCCAGCCCACATCGTTGGTCTCCAGCATGGCGCGGAACTGCGCGATCCAGGAATCCTGGTTCTCGCCCGATTCGCCCATCCAGATGGGCGCCTGGTAGCGCTCGCGGAAATCCAGGTAGGGCTGGATCACGTCCTTGGTGGGCGCGGTCCAGTATTTGTGGAAGGTGTAGATCGCGTTGGGATCGATGGGCGGCCCGAACACCGCGAAGTTACTGTCCCACTGCGCGCCGCCCAGGATGACGGCGTGATTCTTATCCACCTGGCGAATGGCCTCCGTGATCCTGCGGTAGAGCGGCTCCAGGCGCGGATTCAAACGCGCCACGGTTGGCGGAAGCGGCTCGTTAAGCAGGTCGTAGCCGAGAACGGTGGGCTCGTCGGCGTAGCGCTGCGCGATGCTGCGCCAGAACCCGGCCGCCAACTGCTGCTGTTCTTCGCTCTCGAACAGCCACGGATAGCCCCAGCTATCGTCGATATTGGTGCCCGTCTGGCCGCCGGGCGCGCAGTGCATGTCGAGGATCACCCAGAGGCGCCGTTCCCGGCACCACGCGATCACCCGATCGAGTAAAGGGAACGCGGTGCCGTCCTCGATCAGCTTGGAGTGAAACGGAATGCGGACACTGTTGAAGCCGGCTTCGTGGATGAAGCGGATGTCGGCTTCCGAGATGTAAGCGTCGCGATACTGCTTCCAGAAACGCGCGGCCTCGTCCGGACCGACCAGGTCGTTGAACAGAGCCGAGATCTCGCGGTAGGACGCGGGCCCCTTGTCGAAGTGGAACATGTAGCCCTCGGGCACCAGCCAGTTGCCCAGGTTGATGCCGCGCAGCAGCAGTTTCTCGCCGCCGGGCGCAACGATGTATTTGCCGTCGGTGTGCACGAAGCGGTTGCCGGCGGCAGCCAGCCCGGCAGTCAGCAGACCAGCCAGGATGACGATTCTCGGAATGATGCGCATCATCCGCTATGATACAAAACAGTATGCACGATATCGAGAACAGCAGGCGCTCTTTCCTGGCATCTTTCGCGACAGGGGCACTGGCATCCGCCGCACTGGCTCCCACCGCGGCGCGCGCCCAGCGCGACTGGACCGGCAAAGATCCCATACGCTACCCCGACCCCGACATCCTGGCGCTGGACAAGCGCTTCGCCAAATACAAGGTCAACAACACGCCCATCCGGCGGCTGCGGACGGGCATGCTGTGGGCCGAGGGTCCGGCCTGGTGTGGGGCAGGACGCTACCTGGTGTGGAGCGACATCCCCAACAACGCGCAGATGCGCTGGCTCGAAGAGGATGGCCACATCAGCGCCTACCGCAGTCCCAGCGGCAACAGCAACGGCAACACGTTCGACTACCAGGGCCGCGAGCTTTCCTGCGAGCACCTGAACCGGCGCGTGGTGCGCTACGAGCCGGATGGCGTGGTCACCGTGTTGGCCGACAAATGGAATGGCAAGCCGCTCAACGCGCCCAACGATATCGTGGTTCACCCGGATGGCGCAGTCTGGTTCACCGACCCCGGCTACGGCATCCTGGCCGCGTATGAAGGCGCGCGCGCGGAGATGCAGTTGAAAGAGGCGGTGTACCGCATTGATGGTCAGACCGGCAAGATGGATCTGGTCCTCGACGAAATGTACAAGCCCAACGGGCTGTGCTTTTCGCCCGACTACAAGAAGCTCTACATCGTGGACACCGGCGCCACGCACTATCCGGACGCGCCGCGGAACATACGCGTCTACGACGTGGCCGATGCGCGCAGCCTGCGCAACGGGCGCGAGTTTGTGTCGACCAAACCCGGGATGGCCGATGGCATCCGCGCGGATGTGGATGGCAACATCTGGGCCGGCTGCGGCTGGGTGGGCGCGGGCTACGATGGCGTGCAGGTTTTCACGCCCGCGGGCGAGCGCATCGGCCAGATCCTGCTGCCGGAGCCGTGCGCCAATCTGTGTTTCGGCGGCAGCAAGCGCAATCTGCTGTTCATGGCCGCCGCCCAGTCGCTGTACGCGGTGTATGTGGAAACGCGCGGGGCGCACATCTGCTGAAGTGCGGGGTAGAGTCGAGGATCGGCGCAGGTACTGACGCAACTGGCCGACCCGTTTCTCATCCCCGCTCATCAAACCGGACGTGCCCATTTTGGGCATCCGGCTCTCCGGCTGGCTTCATCGTAGACTGACGTACGCGCGGCCCGTGGTCCTTGGAGTCGAAGTACCCCGAGGTCCCATTCCGTTCCGCAGGGAACTGGCGAGCGCCTTGCGAGGACGCCTTGTGCCGCGGCCTCAGAAAGTTCCGCACACGATCGTAAACGTGCTCGTCAACCGCCCGATACGCCCGGCTCGTGCTCCCTATGCCGAAGTACTGCCGCCAGCCTTGCAACTTCCGATTCAGCTTTTGACGGACTGTCCCATGTACCTACCGCCCCCGCGCGGACTGATATGCGGTCCGAATGTGTACCCCAGAAAATCGAATCGCTCCTGGGATCGGAAAGGATCCCGGACCATCTGGGCTTTCGAGGCCTGCTCAGTTTGCAATTGGAGGGCGGGCAATTCTGCCCGCAGCCGGCTTTCAGCCGGCTCTGGCCGCCTAAAAGGCGGCTGCGGCCACGATTGGCCGCCCTCCAAGGCGATGCTACGCAAATTGACCCACTACCCAAACTTCAACTCGGCAGGCGGTAACGCGTGGGTAATCTGCCCCTTTAGGGCACACGCTAAAGTCCCGCCCCACATGCTTACAACAGCGTCAATTCCAGGGGTGCACCGGCGGCGCAGCCTAGCAACTTGGCAGCGGACGCCTGCCCCACGGAGATCTCGTAATAGCCCGCGCTACCCACGATCAGGAACGGCTCGCCGGAGCCACGCTCGGCGTAGTGGTGCGCGAGCACGCCGATGCGCTGCGGACCGGCGGCCATCTCGAACGCGCGTTTGCCCAAGTCCGGAAAGTCTTCCACCGGGAAGTTGGTGACGATGTTGCCGAAGCGGTCCACCTTCAGGATGGCGCCTGTCCAGGTGCGGCGTCCGGTGCGCGCTGGCTTATCGAAATCGAGGCGCAGATAGTCCGCGATCGCCTTGCCGAAACGCGCGGGTGCCACGCCGCCCGCCAGATGCGCGGCCACCGGCGCGAAAATATCGCGGCCGTGAAACGTGTTGCCGACCGGCTGCAGAAAGTAGCGGACGCCCGAGATCGCGCGCACTTTGTGTTTTTCGCGCGCGTAGATCATGGAAAGAACGCCGTTATCGGGCGCGATGAAGGATTGTCCCGCGGCCTGCGCCAGGATCGGGCGGCGGGAAGTGCCCACGCCGGGGTCGACCACCACCACGTGCACCGTGCCGCGCGGAAAGTAGCGGTAGGCCTGGGAGATCGTGAAGGCGGCCTCGGCGATCTCGAAAGCGCCCACTCCGTGGCTGATATCCACGATGCGCGCGCGCGGGCAGATCGAGAGAATGACGCCTTTCATGACGCCCACGTAATGGTCGGACAGGCCGAAATCGGTGGTCAGGGTAATTAGCGGAGCGGGCATTGTTAGAATGAGAAGAAGTGCAGCGTTTCTACTTCGATCACAACGCGACAACCCCGGTGTCTCCGGAAGTGCTGGAGACCGCGGTGGAGTGTCTCGGTCAAGTGTATGGTAACGCTTCCAGCATCCATCATTTCGGACAGGCCGCCAAGCAGCGGCTGGAGATGGCGCGCCGGCAGGTCGCGGCGGCGATCGGCTGCCAGCCGCGGGAGATCGTGTTTGTAAGCGGCGGCACCGAGGCGGATAACCTCGCGCTGTTCGGGACCGTTCGTCAGGCTTTGCACCAGACGGGGCGCGCGTCGCGGCACGTCGTCACCACCGTGATCGAACATCCGGCGGTGCTGAATGCCTGCGCGCAGCTTGAGCGCGAGGGCGTTGCCGTAACGTATGTGCCGGTGGGCGCGGACGGAATCGTGGACCCGGACGAAATCCGGCGCGCGCTGCGTCCGGACACGGTGCTGGTCTCCGTGATGCACGCGAATAACGAATTGGGAACCGTGCAGCCGGTGGCGGAGATTGCGGCCATCGCGCGCGAGGCGGGCGTGTACTTGCACGTGGATGGCGTGCAGGCCTTGGGTAAGATTCCGGTGGATGTGGATGCGCTGGGCGCGGATCTGTACAGCATGAGCGGCCACAAAATCTATGCGCCCAAGGGGATCGGCGCGCTGTACGTGCGGCGCGGCACGCGGCTGGGCGCGATTCAGTTTGGTGGGCATCATGAGCGGGAGCGGCGTCCGGGGACGGAGAATGTGCCGGGTGCGGCGGCCTTCGGCTGCGCGGCGGAGTTGGCGGGGGCGAGCTTGGAGGCGGATGCGCGGCGCATCGGCGAACTGCGCGACCGCCTGGAATCCGCGATTTTGGAGCGCATTTCGCACACCGGCGTGAACGGCAATCGCGCGGCGCGCACGCCCAATACGGCGAACATGTACTTCGACGGCCTGGAAGGCGAAGCGCTGGTGATCGCGCTCGACCTGCGCGGCTTTGCCGTATCCAGCGGCGCGGCCTGTTCGAGCGGGGCCGTGGAGCCGTCGCACGTGCTGACGGCTATCGGGCTGCGGGCGGAGAGGGCGCGCGCCAGCATCCGCTTCTCGCTGGGTCGCGCCAACACGGCCGAACAGGTGGATGCGCTGGTGGAGGCGGTGGCGGCGTCGGTGGCGCACCTGCGCAAGCTGTCTCCGGTGACGGTATGAGCGCCGCGCCTGTTACCGTGCCTATTGCCGTCGCCATGAGCGGCGGCGTGGATAGCTCGACGGTGGCGGCGCTGCTGGCGCGCAGCGGCCAGTCGGTCGTTGGGCTGACCATGCAACTGTGGAATCAGCGGCGGCTGCCCGAGCTTGCCGTGGAAGGCGCCACCGGACGGTGTTGCTCGCTCGACGATGTGTACGATGCGCGGCGGGTGGCGGAGCAGATCGGCATTCCCTACTACGTGGTGAATTTCGAGCGGCAGTTCGAGGCGCGCGTGATCGAGCCATTCGTCGCGGAGTATCTGGCGGGCCGGACTCCGATTCCGTGTACGCTGTGCAACAACTTCATCAAGTTCGATCAGTTTCTGGAGATGGCGGATGCGGTGGGCGCGGGACAGATTGCCACGGGGCACTATGCGCGCATTACATTCGATGCGGCCGCCGGGCGGTATCAGTTGCGCAAGGCCGTGGATGAGACCAAGGACCAGACTTACTTCCTATTCGGACTGACGCAGGCGCAGCTTGCGCGCAGCCTGTTTCCGCTGGGCGAGATGCGCAAGGCCGACGTGCGGCGGCTGGCGCGGGACATGCAACTGGCCGTGGCGGAAAAGGGCGAGAGCTTCGAGATCTGCTTCGTGCCGAACGGCGATTATGCGGCGTTCATGGACGCGTACTTGCGCGACAAGGGTCTGCCGGAGACGCGGGCGCGCGGGGAGATCGTGACTGCCGATGGGCGCACGCTGGGCGAGCACGGCGGCGTGCATCATTTCACCGTGGGGCAGCGCAAGGGATTGGGCATCGCGACGGGCGAGCCGCTGTATGTGATCGCGACGGATCCGCTGTCGCAGCGGGTTACTGTCGGGAGTAACGAGCAATTGCTGCGCGCCAGCCTGACCGCCCGCGACGTGAATTGGGTTTCGGTTGCGGGGTTGCAAGCGCCGGTGCGCGCGGCGGTGAAGATTCGCAATAAGCACGTGGCCGCGCCGGCTACGGTGTATCCTACTGCCGAGGCCGCGTGCGTGGAGGTGCGGTTCGACGAACCGCAGCGGGCCGTGACGCCGGGCCAGGCTGCGGTGTTCTACGACGGGGATCTGGTACTCGGCGGCGGTTGGATTGAGTGAGTCGCCTAAGCCTCACAACAGCAGGTGGGATGCCCATCATCCTAGCTGCGCTATACTGAACCTGTGGCCAGAACCGCGCCGAAGGCGGCGCAGATTCGGAAGACGGTCGATGAGACCTTCTATCTGAGCCGGCCCAGACATGGCGCCGTCCTTAAAGAAGAGGTCTGGCAGGATGAGGACGGGACAGTAGCGCGATACAGCCTCGCGTACCTAAATCCACGCATTTGTGGCGTGGACAACGGCCGCGTGCTCGGTTACGACAACGCACATGGCTACCACCACCGTCACTTCATGGGTCAAATAGAACGGATCGAGTTCAAGACGTATGAGGATCTGAACCGCCGCTTTCTCAAAGAAGCACAGGAATTGTGGAGGCAGGAAGATGAGAACAGCCAGTAAAGCCGCGGCGAAAGCCGGCGTAGTGCTGACGACAGGCACTACAGACGAGTTCTTCGCACGATCCCGCGAGCGCGCGCGCAAGCTGGATCGGGGTGAAAGGATACCGGCCGGGATCAGAGTAACTTTTGAAGACCCAGCGGACCTGTTGCAAGTACTCTCGACCGAACGCATCCGATTGCTGCACGCTGTTCGTACAAAGCCGATACCCGTTTCGCAACTCGCGCGCGAACTGAAGCGGGACAGGCAGGCGGTGATGCGCGATGTGCGGCTGCTGGAGTCGTTCGGATTGCTGAAGACGCAGGAGGCGCCGAATCCGGGACACGGACGGCAGAGAATCGTCGCGCCGTTGGCCGCCAGGTATCAACTGGTGGCGAATATCTGAGTCGGCGGCAAGCGGGGCTAAAGCCCCGCGCGGGCTGAAGCCCGCCCTCCACTAAGCCAATTCCGCGGCGGCGGCCTGGTCCAAAAACCACGTGACCCGCTTTCCTTGCCGCGAAATCAATTGCGCGGGGTAATGTTTGGGATCGAATTCCTGGTGGAAGACGTCGCCCACAGCCGGCGCTTTGTCCGTTCCGGTCACCAGGAAGACGGTATTCTTGGCGGCCAGCAGCGGGGCGGGCAGCAGGGTGACGCGCCACTTGCTCATCATCTTCTGGACGTGCACGGCGCCGGCGATGTGCTCGCGGTCTTCGATCGACGCTTCACCGGGAAAGAGGCTGGCTGTGTGCGCATCCGGTCCCATGCCGCACTGCACCACGTCGAAATGCGGCATCTCCCCTTCTTCGAGGCCGAAGAAGTTGCGGATGTCGTCGGTGTACTGTTGCGCGGCGGTCTCCGGTCTGATCTCTCCGTGAATGCGGTGTACCTGGGCCGGCGATATATGGGCGGGCGTGATGAGGTTTTCGTTGGCCAGATGGAAATTGCTTTCCGGATCGTTGGGCGGCACCGAACGCTCGTCCACGAAGAACAGGTGCACGCGCTGCCAGCGAAAGCCGGCGGCCACCATGCTCTGGAAAAGCAGCTTCGGCGTGGAGCCACCGGAGACGGCCAAGGTTGCCTGCTCCTCAGAGGCCAGCGCCTGTTCCAGCAGCGCGCTGATATGTTGCGCGCAAGCGGCGGCGGCCGCGCGCGGGTCGGGGCGAGTGAACCACTGCACGCTCATATTTAAGGATCACGATAACGCAAGTTTGGCGGCGGCGGCCAGCGCGCGTTCGAACGCGGGATCGCGGCCGGGAATGGCAAGTTCCTCGCGCATGAGCGAGTAGTCGGTGAGCGCGGGCAGCAACGCCTTGCTCACCAGTCCGCCAGTCTTGACTTCTGCCGCGCCGGGCCCCGCGGCGAGAGCGATAGACGCTATGGCGTCGGGGCGGCCTTGCGCGCGCAGTTCCACGAGGCTGAGACGCCAAGCCGGCTCGCCGCCATCGGAACGAAACTGAACACGCGGATGGGCGCCGATCTTGTCCAGGCCCTCCAGCAGCCAGGCGGCCAGATAATACGCCGTGGTTGGCGTAGCCACGGCGCGGTGCGAAATCAAGATATTGGAAACCAGCGGCAGGTTCGCCAGTTGAGCGCGGTTTTCGAATATCTGGGCGATTAACTCGCGCCAGCGCGTGAGACGGGTCCAGGAGAGATCGGCGAGCAGGGGTCCGGCGGCGGCTGCGCCGCACAGATCCCCGAGCGCCGCGGCTGGGTCGCCGAAGGCCGCGCTATCCAGCACTAACTTTTGCGCGATCGCGGCAAGCTGCGAGAACGCGGGTAAGAGAAAGAGGCGCGGGCTGCGGCACCACAGAATCACGGGGAGATCCGGCACGGTCAGCGGCAGCACCACCGCGGCCAGATCCGGCAGGCTGGCGTCGGAAGCGGTGATTTCGATCTGCTCGCAGCAAATCTGCTGGCGGTGTCCGAAAGGCATCCAGCACTGCGCGAAGACGCGGGCCGCGAGCGAGCGCTGGTCTTCGGAGCGGAAGCGAATCACGATGGCGCGGCTGGGATGTTCGGGCATGAGGGCGGCCAGCGTCTCGCCGATGGCTTGCGCGTCGTCGGACTCTTCGGCCGCCACCACCAGGGTCATGGAGCAGGCGCGCAGCACTCCGGCATCGCCTTCGCCCTGCTTGCCGAGCGAGACCCACAGGTCCGCCATGTCATGCAGGATGCGGTCGGGCGCGATGGTGCCGCCGGCGGCGCTCATCAGGGTTGCCTCCAGACGTGCCCGCGGCGCGCCAGCATGTCGTCGGACGCTTTGGGTCCCCAGGTGCCGGAGGCGTAGTTGGGGAAATCGAAGCTGGTCTCGTCCCAAACATGCTGGATGGCGTCCACCACGGCCCAACTGGCTTCCACCATGTCCTGGCGGGTGTAGAGCGTGGCGTCGCCAATGATGACGTCGAGCAGCAGCGTTTCGTAAGCGGAGGGCGAGCGTTCGCCGAAGCTGGAACCGTAATTGAAGTCCATCGAGACGGGCCGCAGCTTCATGCCCGGGCCGGGACGCTTGGAGAGGAACTTCAGCGAAATGCCTTCTTCCGGCTGGATGCGCAGGATCAGCAGATTGGGCGCCGTAGTGGTTTCGCCGCCGTTGAAAATCGCCAGCGGCGCGGCATTGAACTGGATGGCGATTTCGGTGACGCGCTTGGGCAGCCGCTTGCCCGACCGCAGATAGAACGGCACGCCGGCCCAGCGCCAGTTGTCCACGAAGAAGGTGATGGCCGCGTAGGTGTCGGTTTGCGCGTCGGGTTTCACGCCCTGCTCCTGGCGGAAGCCGGGCACATCTTCGCCGCCGATGTGCGCCGGCCCGTACTGGCCCGAGACCGTGTTTTGCAGCACCTCGTCGGGCTTCATCACGCGGATGGAACGGAGCAGCTTGGAGCGCTCGTCGCGCACGGATGTGGGACGAAAGGTGGCGCTTGGTTCCATGGCGATGGTGGCCAACACCTGCGACAGGTGATTCTGGATCATGTCGCGCAGCGCGCCGGCTTCCTGGTAATATGCGCCGCGGTTTTCCACGCCGATCGATTCGGCAGCCGTGATTTGCACATGATTCACGTAGCGGCGGTTCCACAGAGGCTCGAAGATGCCGTTGCCGAAGCGGAATGCCAGGATGTTCTGCACGGTCTCTTTGCCGAGGTAGTGATCGATGCGGTAGACCTCGGATTCCTCGAAAGCGCTGTGCAGTTCGTCGCTCAACTTCCGCGCGCTGGCCAGGTCGTGGCCGAACGGCTTTTCGATAACGATGCGGCGCCATCCCGCGCCCTTGCCCACGTTGGCCGCGCCCAGGCCCTGCGCGATGGGGATGTACTGGCTGGGCTGCGTGGAAAGATAAAACAGCACGTTGCCGCCGGTGTGGCGGGCGGCTTCGATCTCCTTGAGACGGGCCTCCAGCGCCGGAAAGATGGCTGGGTTGTCGATGTCGCCCGGCATGTAGAACAGGCCTTGCGCGAAGGCGGCCCAGACGTCGGCGTCGAAGGGCGAGTCTTCCAGGAATTCTTTCACGGACGCGAGCATCTTCTCGCGGAACTGATCGTCGCTCATGGGTGTGCGCGAGATGCCCAGGACGGCGAATCCGGCATCCAGGCGGCGCTCGTAGGCGAGCCTGTAGAGCGCGGGCAACAGCTTGCGTTTGGTGAGATCGCCGTTGGCTCCGAAGATGACCATGGCGCACTCGGGTACGCGACGCTCGAAGCGCAGGGGATCCTGGAAAGGATTCTCCAGAGACATGTAGTCAAAAATAGCACGAAAAAGGTATCAGCTATCAGCTTTCAGTTTTCAGCTTTCAGCCAGGCGGGCGGCTCAGCCTGATGTTAAATTAGCGGTCAGCGATCAGCCCGGCTGCGGTAGGGAAAGCTGATTGCTGAAAGCTGACCGCTGAAAGCTGATTGCTAAAAGCTGACCGCTATGCTTGTTGCCGGAGTTGACTTTGGGACGCTGAGCGTCCGGGTTTCGATTTTCGATAGCGTGAAAGGGCGGCTGGGCTCGGCCACGGGCGAGTATCCGCTGACCCGCAAGAAGGAGGACCCGGACTATGCCACGCAGTCGCACCGGGGCCACATGGCGGCGCTGGTCACCGCCATGCGGCGGGCGCTGGAGGCGGCTGGCGTCGACGGCGGGCAACTCGCGGCGCTGGCGCTGGACACCACCGGGTCGAGCGTCATTCCAGTCGGCGAAGGCATGGAGCCGCTGGACGATTACTACCTGTGGTGCGACCACCGCGCCAAAGGCGAAGCCGCCGAGATCACCGCGGCCGGCCGCCGCGAGAAACTGGAAGCGCTCGAATGGTGCGGGGGCGTGTACTCGTCGGAGTGGGGATTCTCCAAGCTGCTGCACTGGCTGCGCGCCAATCCGGACAAGCGCGCGGCGATGGTCACGGCACTGGAGCATTGCGATATGGTGGCCGCCGTGCTATGCGGCATCATCGATGCGCGCCAGGCGCCGCGCAGCGTCTGCGCCATGGGGCACAAATGGATGTGGAACCGGGAACTGGGCGGATTGCCCTCCGAGGAATTCCTGGTTGGTGTGGACCCGCTGCTTGCGGGCGTGCGCGCCAAGCTGGACGGGCGCTACGCCACGTCCGATCATATTGCCGGCCACCTTTCGGCGGAGTGGGCCGGGAAGCTGGGGCTGCGCGCCGGTATTCCGATACCGGTGGGCGCGTTCGATGCGCACTGGGACGCCATCGGGGCGGGCGTGCGGGAAGGCGATGTGGTCAACGTGGTGGGCACGTCCACGTGCATCATGGCGATCTCGAAGCAGGTGGATTTGATCCCCGGCGTGTGCGGCGTAGTGAAGGGATCGATCCACCCGCAGTACTTCGGCATCGAGGCGGGTCTGTCGGCTACCGGCGATATTTTCGACGCTATCGCGCGGCGCGCGGGCGCCACTGTGGCGGAGCTTTCGCGGGGATTGGAGCATTATCGCGGCGGCCAAACCGGCCTGCTGCGGCTCACTTGGGATAACGGCGACCGCACCGTACTGGTGAATGCGGAACTGGGCGGCGCGACGCTCGGCTGGAACCTGACGCACACGGCGCAGGACGAGCTTTTCGCGGCCATCGAGGGCACCGCGTTCCACACCCGCGTGATTTTCGAGCGCATGGCCGAGCATGGCGTCGAGATCCGGCGCGTGATTAACGGCGGCGGGATTCCGCAGAAGAACGAAACGCTGAACCGCGTGTATGCCAACGTGCTCAACAAGCCGGTACTGGTGCCGGAAGGCGATGTCACCAGTCTGGGTTCGGCCATCATGGCGTTCATGGCGGCGGACGCGTTCGAGTCGATCGAAGCGGCGCAGCAGGCGCTGTGCCCGCGTTATCGCATGATCGAACCGGATGCGCGGGATCGGGTGGCGTACGAGCAACTGTACGGGCTGTATCGCAAGCTGTATTTCGCTTTCGGCAAGCCGGGCTCCGAGGCGGTAGAGATCGGCGATGTGTTGCCGGCGCTGCGGGGATTGGCTGCGCAGGTGAGGAAGGAAGAGGCGGCCTGAGAGGCCGCCGCAGGCTGGGAGCCTGCCCCACAGGGAGGACAAGCATGATGAACAGCAGCAGGCGCGAGTTTCTACGCGCGGCCGCCGCCGGTATGGCGTGCGCCACCGCGCTACGATCCGCCGCGAGCGAGGGCCTGATCGAGGTTTTGATTGACGAACCCATCGCGACGATTGCGCCGGAGATCTACGGGCACTTCGTCGAGAATCTGGGCGGCGTGGTTTACGACGGCATCTGGGTGGGTGAGAACTCGGCGATCCCCAACATCGGCGGACTGCGGAAGGCGCTCGTGGAAGCGTTGCGGCGCATCAGTCCGCCGGTGATCCGTTGGCCGGGCGGCTGCTTCGCCGACAGCTACGACTGGCGCGACGGAATCGGGCCGCGCGACAAACGTCCCAAGCGAACGAACTTCTGGGCAGGCGCGGCGGAGTGGCCCGCCAATGCGCGCCACACCGGCCCGCAGAGCTATGATCCGAACCAGTTCGGCACCGTTGAGTTCACGCGGTTCTGCAAGGCCACCGGCGCGCAACCGTATTTCGCGGCCAATATGCGCGGGTCGAGCGCGCAGGATTTCAACCGCTGGGTGGAGTATTGCAACTCGCCCGCGGGGACCACTACGCTGGCCGATCAGCGCGCGGTCGATGGAGAGCGGGAGGCGCTGAACGTGCGGTATTGGGGCGTCGGCAACGAAGCTTGGGGCTGCGGCGGATCGTTCACCCCCGAAGACTACGCCACCGAGTTCCTGCGGTTCACCGCGTGGGTGCCGGGATTCAACGTGCCGCTCGCGTTCGTCGGTTCCGGGCCCAACGGGAACGATCTCGACTGGACCCAGCGCTTCTTCGCGAAAGTGGCGCAGAAGGGCGAATTGGGGCGCGTGTGGGGCTGGTCGATGCATCATTACGCGTGGAACGCGAGCGGCGGGCGCACCACCGATTGGGCGGCGGGCAAAGGGGATGCCTTGCGGTTCGACGCGGAGCAGTATTACGAGATCCTGCGCGAGGCGTACCAGATGTCGTCGTTCATCACCAGCCAGTGGGCCGTCATGAGCGAGATGGACCGGCGGCATCGCGTGAAGCTGGTGGTGGATGAGTGGGGCGCGTGGTACGCTCCCGGCACGGAGCCTTTCGCCGAGGCGCTGCTAGGGCAGCAGAGCACCATGCGCGACGCGGTGCTGGCCGGGCTGACGCTGGACACCTTCAACCGGCACTCGGACAAGGTAGGCATGGCGGCGGTGGCGCAGCTTGTGAACTGCCTGCAATCGCTGTTCTTCGCGCACGAGGACAAGTTCTGCGTGACGCCGACGTATCATGTTTTCGATATGTACCGGGCGCATCAGGGGGCGCAGGCGCTGCGCACGCTGGTGTCCGCGCCCGCGATTGCGTACGCGCGCGATAAGGGGACGGGGTCGCTGCCGGGCCTTTCGTGTTCGGCTTCGCTGCGCGACAGAACGCTGACCCTGACGGTGACGAATCCGAGTCTGGATCAGGCTCGCGAAGTGGATATTGAGCTGCGGGGCGCGCGCGGGCCTTCCGCAAATGGGGCCAAGGCGGTCACGCTGGCGGCCGCGGATGCGCATGCGCATAATAGCTTCGAGAGTCCGCACGCCGTGGAGCCGCGCGAAGAGCAGGCGCAAGCGGGCGGCGCACGGTTTACGCGGCGGTTTCCACCGGCGTCGGTCACCAAGCTGGAGATCGCTTTGGCATAATTGAGGAACATGCTGGAAGATCTTCGCAAGCAAGTGCTGGAAGCCAACCTGGAACTGGTGCGCAGGGGGTTGGTGCTGTACACGTTCGGCAACGCCAGCGGGATTTCGCGCGCCGAGGGCCTGGTGGCGATCAAACCGAGCGGCGTTCCCTACGAAGGAATGCGGCCGGAAGACCTGGTGATCACGGACCTCGACGGACGGATTGTCGAAGGCTCGCTGCGTCCGTCGTCGGACCTGGCGACGCACCTGGTGCTGTATCGCGCGTTCGCGGGGATCGGCGGCGTGGTCCATACGCACTCGCGCTATGCCACTTCGTGGGCGCAGGCGCGGCGTCCCATCCCGTGCCTGGGCACCACGCACGCGGATTACTTTCGCGGCCCCGTACCGGTGACGCGGGCGATGTCCCCGCAGGAGATTGAGGCAGCTTACGAGGCCAACACGGGCGAGGTGATCGCGCGCCACTTCGCCGGCGGCGATGCGATGCAGGTGCCGGCGGTGCTGGTCGCGGGGCACGGCCCGTTTTGTTGGGGACCGACGGCCGCGGAAGCGGCGCATAACGCTGTGATTCTGGAGTATGTCGCGGAGATGGCGTATTACAGCGTCACACTGGCGGATGGGGCGGAGGAGTTAGATCCCGCGCATTTGGACAAGCACTTCCTGCGGAAGCATGGAGTTAGTGCGTATTACGGCCAGAAGTGATATCGCGCTCTACGACGTCATGAGCTACTGAATCTCGACCCTGAAGCGCTCACGTGCACTTCTGCTACCTACCCGGACCAGCTCTTTGCCTAGTATCAACCTATCTGGGCCGAAGAGATAGATAATATCGGAATGCCCCGAGGCATCTGTCGGCCCCAGCACCGAGGGTTGGAGTTCTGTCCTTGTGGCAGCACGGTTTTCATCCCTTAGCCTGAAATCTCCAGACGCTGCGAGATTGCCACGATCGTCCCAGGCCCAGCACACATCCACATCGCGCTCTTCGTCAACCTTGCAGTCGAACCACGTTGCCGTTTTCCCGAAGATGAAAACGTACGTTGCCCTATCCGAGACGGTTCGCGGCCGGATCAGGGGATTCCACCATCTGTTCGCCAGCCCAACAACATAGGTGCTCCATGCCAGAACTGACACCACCGCGACCAGTATGGTCGCTAGCGCCACTTTAAGCATAACCTCTGTTCAATCAGCCATCACGATCCGACGGAGAAACGGAAGACGGTCGTCGTGTGATAGGTCGTGCCCGGCTTCAACTCGGTAGACGGGAAGGCCGGGTGATTGGGCGAGTCCGGGTAGTGCTGGGTCTCCAGGCAGAAAGCAGAGCGCCGTCCGTACACCTTGCCGCCCTTGCCATGAATCTTGCCATCCAGGAAATTGCCGGTGTAGAACTGGATGGCCGGCTCGGTGGTCAGCACCTCCAGCACTCGGCCCGACTTCGCCTCGGTCACTTTCGCGGCCAGCGACAGCACGTCTCCGGCGCGGTTCAGAATGAAGTTGTGATCGTAGCCGCCGCCCAGCACGATTTGTTCGTCGCTCGAGCCGATGCGCTCGCCTATGGCGTGAGGCTGGCGGAAGTCGAACGGCGTGCCATCTACGCTGCGCAGCTCGCCGGTGGGAATGAGCCCTTTGTCCACCGGTGTGTAGCGGTCGGCGTTGAGAGTCAACTGGTGCGCCAGGATGTCGCCCTCGCCTTGCCCGGCCAGGTTGAAATACGAGTGGTTGGTCAGGTTCAGCACGGTGTTTTTGTCGGTGGTCGCGGTGTAATCGATCTTCAGCTCGTTGTTATCGGTCAGCGAATAAACAACCGTTACTGATAAGTTGCCGGGAAAACCTTCTTCGCCATCCTTACTCAAATAGGTCAGTTCCAGAGACTGCCCGTCTCCCGGTTTGGCTTTCCAAATCACCTTATCGAAGCCGCGAGTTCCACCGTGCAGGGTGTTGTCGCCATCGTTCTTGGCGAGCTTATACTCGACTCCATCGAGCGTGAACTTGGCATGCGCGATGCGGTTGCCATAGCGCCCAATCAGAGCGCCGAAGTAGGGCGGGGGCAGCAGGTAGCCCTTGAAGTCATCGAAGCCCAGGACGATGTCGCCCAGCACGCCGGCGCGGTCGGGGACTTTGAGCGAGACAACCACGCCGCCGTACGTCGAGATCGCGGCTTCGGCGCCCTTGGCGTTCTTTAACGTGTACAGTTCGACGGATTCACCAGACGGTGTCTTGCCGAACTCGCGGCTGTTTGACGAACAGTTCGTGGTCATTAGCGTTAAGACAATTATAAGCGGAATCGGGATACGCGTGGTCACACAAGCCTCACCTTCAACATGGTATACGAATGCGGGGGAAAGTTGTAGGCCAGCCGGTTCCCCTGCGCGGCGGCGGAGCGTTGGACGGCGCGCACCTTGGTTGAGTCGAAGTCGTTTTCCGCCTTGATATCGGGGCCGTTGACCTCCCACGCTTCGACCGCGCCGGAGAATTTCTTGTCCTGCGCCTCGAAATCCGCTTCGATGGCCCGGTCCGGATGGCGGTTCACCACATTCAGCACCAGCGCGCCATTGTCGTACGCGGCGGAGGTATCGAGGTAGGGCACATCTCCGAAGCGCTTGCTCGCATACTTCGGACTATCGACGAACAGCTCCAGCGACTTACCCTTGCTGTTATTGGCGAAGAGCTGGAGCGGATAATAAATGGTCTGCAGGAACAGACCCTTCTCGCTGGCGAACATGGGCGCGATCACGTTCACCAGTTGCGCCATGTTGGCGATCTTGACCACGTGGGAGTGATTCACGAAAGTGTTGAGGAAGGTGGCCACCACCAGGGCGTCTTCCAGGTTGTAGCGCTCCTCCAGAATACGGCGGCCCTGTTCCTTCCCCTCCCCGCGGGCGCGATACCAGACGTTCCACTCATCCCACGCAATGTAGATGCGGCGGCTGGCCGGCTCGCCGGAGAGCGCGGCGTCGATGATCCCGGCGGCGGTCTTGATGCGGCTGTCGAGTTCGACGGAGCTGGCCATAAAATCGCCGAAGTCGTTGCCCCGATTTCCGACGTACATGTGCAGCGAGAGGTAGTCGACGTGATGCTTCAGATGCTCCAGGACGGTGCGATTCCAGCCGGTCCAATCGGCGTTGGGGCCGAAATTGGAGGAGCCCGCCGCGATCAGCTTGATGCCGGGGTCGGTCCACTTCATCAGCTTGGCGGCTTCCAGCGCGAATTTGCCGTAATCGTCCGCCGAACGATGACCCATCTGCCAGGGACCGTCCATCTCATTGCCCAGGCCCCAGTAGGTGACTTTCCAGGGCTGCGCGCGGCCATTCTGTTTGCGCAGGCGGGTCATGGCCGTATCCTCGGATGAATTGCAGTATTCCACCCATTGCTGGGCCTGCTGCCAGGAGCCGACACCGAGGTTCGTACAGAAGTACGGCTCGGCTCCGAGTTTCTCGATGTACTGCATGAATTCGTGCGTGCCGAAGCGGTTGTCTTCGACAGTGCCCCAGGCCATTTCGAGTCGGCGCGGGCGCTGGTCGCGCGGACCGATGCCGTCGGTCCAGTTGTAATTCGACGAGAAGTTGCCGCCTGGCCAGCGCAGCAGGGTGACGTTCAGCTTTTTGGCGGCGTCGAGCACGTCGCGGCGGAAGCCGTCGGAGTCGGAGAGCGGCGAGCCTTCGTCGAAGATGCCGCCTTCGATACAGCGTCCCAGGTGTTCGATGAAGTTGCCATAGATTTTGGGATCGATATCGCCGATCACCCGTTCGGTGTCGATCTTGATGCGGGCGCGGGCGGGGGCCGGTTGAGCGCGAAGGATCCAGGGCGCGGCGGCCAGGACTTTACCAAAACTGCGGCGGGAGAGCGACGGGAGTGTTTTCATGGGATGGCACTAGAACCGCAGTATGTCATACGGCGCCGGGCTATGCAAACGCTTGCAGCGGACCATTACTGAACATCGTTCCCGCTGTCGGCGGCGGGGTCCGACCCGGCAGCATCTTCGAAGAGTTCCCGCTGCGAGGCGGGCACCGGAAGGCCGGCAACGCGCTTGGTGGCGAGGCCGCAGCTTGCTGCGAACCTCTCAACTCCGTCGTCGTCGGAGTAGAGCACTCGAGCGCCGTTGACCAGCGCGATCGCTACGATCTGGCGGTCGAACTTCATGGCGCTCTTGGTGATCTGCATTCCTTGGCGCGAGTCGCCGGAATTGATCGCGGCGCGCAGGCGCATGGCGAGTTCCACAGCGGCGCGCTCGTCGAAGTCGCCGATCCGGATGAAGGCGGACCCTCGCAGTGTGGTGAGCACATCCTGAACGTCCACGCCCTCGGTCACCAGGACCTCGGCTAACGCCGGGGTTGGCACAAGAACCTGTTCTTTACCAGCTTCGAGTTCCCGGATGAGTCCCGCTACGCGCTCGTGAGCATACTCGACGGCCTTGCCCCCCTGTTGAAGTTCGGCGTCGGGGAAGAGCAGCAGGGAAAGGATCGTACTGTCGAAGGCGACCGTAGGGATGTCACTCCTCTCGAAGCTGACTCAGCATGTCGGTCGGGTTGAGACGCCCGCCTTCCGACGGTGCCAACCGCGCCCGCAGCCCCTCGAACATCTTCGACAGAGGAGTCTCGTCGAGCGTCTCGAAGCTCTCGATGTCGAAGCGGTGAAGCTTCCACCCACCGGATTCAGCGCGAGACCAGGTTCCTCTGCCGTGGACGCGTACCGGCGCGCCGAAGATGTGTTGCGCCAAGTGGCGAGCAATCATCTTGGTGGTTATGCAGTGGTGGATGTCGTCGCCGGCCTTGATGTGAATGTTGATCGTCTCATCGCGCCCGCCGACCTGAATCACCTCGCCATCCAGTGTACCCGGCTGGACAATTGGGCCAACGCTTGACTCCACCGGTCGGTTCCGGCCGGGGAATTCCATGACCCTCGCCTTACCGTGGACGACTCGGCCGACCGCATTGTCTGCTGCTAGATTCTCGTCGATCTGCCGGAAAGCGTCCATCGCAGCCTTGGGCCCGGTTCCGAAGCGAACTTCGTCGAGGCGCCGCTGCACTTTGTTCCACGCGACAGGCTCGACGCGAGAAACCACCGTCACACTGCCGGACTTGAGTTGGTCGAAGTGCACGTGCTCCTCGTGGCCGAGCAGCACGGCAAAGCCGGCCATGTATTCGGCCAACCGCGACATCGGGATCGATGCGGGCGTGAAAGCGTCGATGTAGAGTTCGTAGGTGTCGTCCCCGCTCATACTCGCGCCTTGCTCCCCGAACAGCATTATGACAGATCCGGAGGATTCTATTCCAGCCTGTCCGAAGTCAGTGGCGCCGGCCGAAGGACCTGCCTCCGGACGGTGGCCGGAAACTGGGGCGGAAGCTGGGCGCGCTTCTGGGTTTGAAGCCGGAACTGGGCGGCTTCGACCCGGAGCCGAACGAGCGTCCGGCACTGCTCTGGCCGCTCTTCAAGCCACCCGAGGCATACTTCGAGCTGCCGTAGCCGCCCGAGCTGCGCATGTAGCGGCTCTCCCCGTAGTGCTGCTGGGTGAAGGTGCCGTGCGTGCCGTACTTGGGCGCGCCGCCGGCTTCGTCGCGGCCGTAGTAGGTCTGGCCGCTGGAGCGCGCGGTGCGGTAGGACTCCCATTCATAGGATGGGATGGGCCGGTAGCTGTGTCCCCACAGCAGATCGCGCATCAGCGCGTATTGCCCGTAAAATACCCAGAAGTTGCCGCCGCCCGAGTGGTCCCAGTAACCATACTGGTTGCGCTGTCCGACCGGGGCCATGTAGGCGAAGCCCGCCGGCTCGGCCATCTCGTCCGCTTCGGTATCGTATTTGCCCTCGGGCTTGTGCGCGATGGACATGCCGATGTTGTTTTCGCAAACCTGGTAAGTGGCGCGCGGAATCTCGACCCAGGACTCATCGGAAGTAGTGACCCCGTCTTTGCCGGCGGCATCCGGGAACTTCGTTTTGACGGTGCGGATCTCTTCTTCGTAATCGCGCGAGCCACCGGACTTGCGGTCGCGCAGGTCCACCAGGAGCTTGTCCCAGGAGGTGTAAAGCTGGCCGTTGAGCGACTCGAGTTCCTGGGTGCGCGCCGGCAGAGTGGCGACGTCGGTGTGCAGCGTCTCGGCGGAGCTCAGCAGCCCGGCGTAATCCAGGCCGGCCAGATCCTTCGCTTCGGCCTTGCGACGCGCGGCGTCGCTCGATTGCCAGGCTTTCTCGCCATCGGCGGGAATGGCGCGCAAGGCGGCCAGGCGCGGGTCGAGATCGGATTTCTTCTGCGGCCAGTCCGTTTCGGCCCGCGTGACGACGGCGGAGATCGGCGCGAAGTCCCAGTGCTGCAATGTCTGGTGGTCGGCGGCCATCTGCTGCAGCTCGGTGGGCAGATTGCGCTTCATGTCCACCCAGTGCTGCGCTTCGGTCTGAACCGCCGTGGCTTCGTTCAACGCGGCGGCCCGCAGCGCGCGTTCCTCTTTGAGGAGCTGTTCGGCCTGCGGTTGATCCTGGCGGCGGTTGGTCTTGAGGAGTTTGTCGAGCGCGGCGGCGTCGCGTTGCGCACCCTGGAGTTCGCTGGCCGCGATGCGGAAGCGCTCAGGGAAGGCCGTCGACATGTCATGCGCGCGGAACAGATCCGGGTCGGAGGACAGATCCTGGGTGACTTCGCCCTGCGCGGTTTGGAACTGCTTTTGGGTTTGGGGGAGCTGTTGCGCTTCGGCGGCGATATCCGCGCGCACTTTGCGCGGCAGATTGTCGAAGCCTGCGAACAGGACGATGACAATCAGGAAAGTGAGAATGACGGCTAAGACTTCGAGCCCACGGCGGCTCATATAAACTCCTTGACCGCTCCCTTACGGTCGCGGCTCGGTAAACGGCGTAACGAACGGTAAACGGCGTAACGGACGGTAACGGCGTTACGGACGGAAGACTGCGATATCCGCCGGATTCAGTTTGACGGCCACGCTGGCGCTGAACGGTTCGCCCTCGCGCTTGCGGATCGATAGATAGCGCTGGCCGGTTTCTTCGAAGAACTCCCACCCGTAGAAGCCGGCGCCCTGCGTCTGGCCGTCGTGAAATGCGCCCACCTCTTTGCTGAGGCGGTAATACCAATTCTTGCCGTCGAACTCGAAATTGTCGGCGGTGTTCTGGCGCTGGTCCATTTGCGCGAGGTCATCCTCGGAGAGGCCCAGATCTTCGAGTGAGAGCTTCTTGCCGTCGAGGAAGCCGCGCACCTCCAGTTCGTCGTCTTCGCTGCGCACTTCCAGGGCGACGCGGCGCTCGGCGTGCTTTCCACTGACGTCGAACCACTGCTTTTCGCCGGCTTCATAGCGAGTGCTGTGGTCCACCGTAAAATCGAGATCGCTGAGGTTGTCGCCGGCGCCGGGGATGGAAATGTTATCGCCCACGCGCGCGTCGGCCACGGTCAGGCTGGCGAGATCCTGTTGCGGGGTGGGCGGCGCCACAGGGGCAGCCTGGCGTTCAAAAAGCTTCTTCAGCACCATGATGAGCAAAGCTCCCAGGACAACTAACAGCGTGACAGTGATGGGGCCCATAATGCGCGGCTACTGGCCCGCGGGCAGGGACAACGGGATGCTGGGCGGCTTCAACTGGCGCTCACGCTTCAGGGCCGCCAGATCGTCGTCCACGCCGTGGCCGTGGCTTCCCAAGGCGGCGAATTGCTTTTCCAGGTCATCGTCTTTTCCCGTCGAGGCGAGTTGATTGAAAGCCTGGGCGGTGGCCTCTTCCTTGGACACGGTTTCCTCGAAGCGGTTGAGGGCCGCGAAGGCGTTGTCGGCGTTGCCCACTCCGGCCAAAGCCTCGGCCACCTTGCGCTGCGCCTGCGCGGCGTTCTTGCGGGCAACCAGGGTGGTGGCGGTGCGCTCGGCCTCGTCGATCTTGCGCTTCAGCTCGCCAACCTGCTGCTTGAGCGTGTCGCTGGCCTTCTGCGACTGATCCACGGAGGTTTGCATGGAAGCCACCTGCTGATCGCACTCGGCCTTCTTGGCCAGGGCCTTGCGCGCCAGATCTTCGTTGTTGGCGTCCAGGGCCACGCCCGCGCGGTCTTTCCAGTCCTGCGACTGGCGGACGTATTTCTGATATTCGGCGTCCAGGCGGTTGTAGTTGCTCATGGCCACGGCGGACGCTTGCACGGCTTTGTTCAGCTCGTTGCGCATGTCCGCCACGGTTTGGCGGACGGTGGCGTCGAACGTGGCGTCCTCCACGGCGCTCATGCCTTCATTAGCCTGACCGCGGGCGACGCGGCCGGCGCGATTGAAAATATCCGATAGAAATGCCATTTGCGATTTGCCTCCGGTTACACCAAACCACTCAGAATGCGGCGCGCCACCATGACGTCGACCAGCAGAAAATGCACGCAGGAGAGGATATCGTCCTGGTCCTCGGGGCCAAGGTCTTCGAGCTTGCAGAAGTTGTTGAGCGTGATGGCGGTCTGGCCCTGGCTGGCATCGTAGAGCTGGAAGTAGGAGGTGGAGATGCCGTTGTGCGCGTCGAGCATGCTGCGCATCATGGGCGGCGTGATAGCGGCTTCCGGCGTCACCGTGCAGGTCAGCGACAGGTACAGGACGTCCCCTTCGAGCACAGCCTGGACAGCCACACCGCTCTGGAGTTCCTGCACGCGCAGGACACCCGGTGTGGGCTCGGTTACTTCGTAGCCTTTTTCGGCCAGGAGCGCTTTAATCCGATCGGCGTGGATACTTGCGATTTGAGCGGTCATATTTTGGTTGGTTACTCTTTAGCAACTACGACTCGGCCGCGGGAAAAGTTCAATGCAGCCATGCCTAGTATAGCCGATGGCGGGGGTGGTGGGCGGTCTTTGCTTTTTGGACAGACGAAGCCAATTTTTTGTAACACTTTTGTAATCATTGGCCTGCGGGGTATTTTGGGTTTTGTCAGGCGTTGGGTGAGCCTTCCAGGCCGGTAAGGCGATGCTCGTGAATTTCAGCGATCCGCGCGAGGGTCGTGGCGTTCGGTGAGTCTTTCAAGCCGTTCGTCGATGGTCAGGCTGCCTCCAGTGTAGCGTGAGTGGCGTTCGCTGGCCAAGGGGGCTTGCCGCTCTTGTTGAATCCGAGCACGCCCGTGGCGCTGGAGGCTTCGTCAGCCGACGCCACCGAGATAGTGCAGCGAAGCTGTGCAGCACCGTCTCGTGTCCAGATGGATCAACTCTGTAGACGGCGCCCACGCCCCTGCCGGCGAACGGAGTTGCGTCGTTCGCCGGGCTTCCAAAATTGTGCAGCACCACTTCGGTCGGCTGGGCCGCTGCGGCCACGGCGAATGCGCACGCGAGCCATATCGGGCCCATGCGCTGAATTCTCTCCGCCTTGAATATCATTTCGATTGACGCTCCTCTAACTCACTTTACCGCCCACCCACCGTCATCTCACCCACCACCAGCGTCGGCGCAGCCATAGACCCCCTGAACTCCAGGTCCGCCCCAACAGCCTCCAGATTCAGCAGCATCTGTTGCAGCGTTCCCGCGATGGTCACTTCGGAAACCGGGAATGCCAGTTCGCCGTTGCGGATCCACAGGCCGGCCGCCCCGCGCGAATAATCGCCGGTCACGATATTCACGCCGAAACCCATCAGCTCGGTCACGTAGAAGCCGTCGCGAATGCCCGCGATGAGTTGCTCGGGCGGTGCGCTGCCTCTCTCGATATAAAGGTTGCCATTGCCTACGCCCGCGTTCCCCGCCAGGCCGCGCGAGGCGTTGCCCGTGGTGCGCAGCCCCAGCTTGCGCGCTGTGTAAGTGTTCAGCAGGTAGCTGCGCAGCACGCCGTTCTCGATCACCACCGTGCGCCGTGTGGGCACGCCTTCGTCATCGAACGGCGAGGTGCCGAACAAGCCGGGGATGGTGCCGTCGTCGATCACCGTCAGCTTTTCGGACGCCACGCGCTCGCCCAGCTTGCCCGCCAGGAACGATTCGTTGCGGTAGACCGCGCCGCCATGCACGGCGTCGAAGATGTTGTCCAGCAGCGTGCGCGCGGTGCGCGGCTCGAAAACCACCGGCACTTTCTGCGTCTCCACCTTCCGTGCGCCCAGCCGCCGCACGGCGCGATGCGCGGCGATGCGGCCCACGTCTTCGGGATTCTCCAGGCCGGCGAACGCGCGCGCCGTCGTGAACCAGTAATCGCGCTCCATGGATTCGCCCTCGCGCGCCACCGGCACGGTGGATAGCGAACAGTAGCTGGCCCGATACTCGCCCGCGAATCCGCGCGAATTGGCGAAGGCATGCCGGCCCAGGTGCGTGTCGAACGATGCGCCCTCGGAGTTGGTAATGCGCGGGTCCTCGCGCAATGCGGCATCTTCGGCGCGCCGCGCCATGTCGATCTTCAGCTCCGTGGCCAGACCCTCCACATCGCTCGAGTACATCCCCAGGTCGCCGGCGATGGAGCCCAACTCGGCCGGCTCCGGCAGGCCTGCGTGCGGGTCCGCGGTGGTGATCTCGGCCAGCTCGATCGCCGAGCGCACCATGTGGGCGATGCCCTCGGCCGACAAATCGGAGGTGTACGCCGAACCGGTATGCTGCCCTCTCATGATCCGCAGTCCCGCGCCCCGCGACCCGGCTTCCTTCAGAGTCTCCACTTCACGCAGGCGCACGTTGGCGGAGAACTCGTCGCCCTCGCTGATGGTGCATTCCGCATCCGTGGCGCCCGCCGCCAGCGCCTGCTCGACGATTTCCGCCGCCATGCTTGCATAATCGCCCGCGTAACCGTTCCCGCTCACGCCGTGCCCCCCACCGTCATGCGATCGATCTTGATGGTGGGAATCCCCACGCCCACCGGCACGCTTTGCCCCTCCTTGCCGCACACCCCGATGCCCTCGTCCAGCTTCAGATCGTTGCCCACCATGCTGACGTATTTCAACGCTTCCGGCCCGTTGCCGATCAGCGTGACGTTGCGCACCGGGCGGGTCACCCGGCCACCCTCGATAAGATAGCTTTCCGCGGCCGAAAAGACGAAATTGCCGCTGGTGATATCCACCTGGCCCCCGCCGAAGTCGGGGCAATAGAGGCCTTTCGGCACCGAGCGGATGATCTCCTCGGGATCGCTTTCGCCCGCCAGCATGAACGTGTTGGTCATGCGCGGCATGGGGATGTGTGCGTAGCTCTCGCGGCGGCCGCTGCCGGTCTCCGCGGCGCCGGTGAGGCGGCTGGACAACTTGTCTTGCAGGTAGCCGCGCAGGATGCCGTTCTCGATCAGCACGTTGCGCCCCGTAGGATGGCCCTCGTCGTCCACGTTCAGCGAGCCGCGCCGATTGGCGATGGTGCCGTCGTCGACCACGGTGCACAACGGGCTGGCCACCTGCTGGCCGATCCGTCCGCTGAACGCCGAGACGCCCTTGCGGTTGAAGTCGGCTTCCAGGCCGTGCCCCACGGCTTCATGCAGCAGGATGCCGGGCCAGCCGGGCCCCAGCACCACGGTCATCTCGCCGGCGGGTGCGTCCACCGCGTCCAGCATCACGATGGCTTCGCGTGCGGCCTGCGCGGCGAAATGTTCGGGCGTCTTTTCGTTGAGGAAGAAGCTCAGTTCCACGCGTCCGCCGCCGCCCGCATGACCGCGCTGCGGGGTCCCGCCGTTGTCGCGAGCCAGCGCGGCCACGTTCAGGCGTGCCAGCGGCTGGCGGTCCCACGAAAGCACCCCGTCGCTAGTGGCCACCAGCACCTGCCGCAGATTGTCGGCATAGCTGGCCTGCGCCTGGAAGATGCGCGAGTCGTAGGCGCGCGCCGCACGGTCGGCGCGTTTGACCAATTCCACGCGCTCGGCGAAGGCCGTCTCGGTGGGCGCAGTCAGCACGGGATACAGATTGCGCCGCCCGCCTTCGTTGAGCGAAACTTTCTGCACGGTAGCCGGTCCCGCCGCGATGCACGCCGCCACGCGCGCGGCCTTGCGAATCTTCTCCGGGCTGAGGTCGTCGCTGTAGGCGTAGCCGGTACGCTCGCCCGCGATCACGCGCACACCCACCCCCAGCGACACGCCCTGCAGCGCGCTCTTCACGATGGATTCATCGATGCTGATGGAACTGGTGGAAAGATACTCGAAGTAAAGGTCGGCATACGCGCCCCCGTGAGAGAGCGCTTCAGCCAGATAATTCTCCAGATCCCGCGCGGTAATGCCAAAGCGTTGCGGGAAGAAGGACTCGGAAAAGTGCATACAGGGCTAGGCTAACATGCGTTGGTGGCACACCACGGGCTGATATATAATAGTCCTCATAATACAGAAAGGCGGAATCGATGGCCCTAAGCATCAAACACCCTGAAGCCGACCGCCTGGCGCGTGAGCTGGCCGCAGAGACCGGCGAAACCTTGACTGAGGCCGTGGTCAACGCCTTGCGCGAGCGCCTGATGCGGCAGCGTGGAAAGTCCCGAGGTCCACGCGTGCGGGAAGAACTCCGTGCCATCCGCGAAAGGTGCGCCCGGTATCCGGTCCTGGACCATCGCAGCGCCGATGAGATCCTCGGCTACGATGAGCATGGACTGCCGCGCTGATGGTGATCGACACCTCCGTGCTGATCGCTATCCTGGCCAATGAGCCGGAAGCCGAAGTGTTCGAGTCTGCAGTCGACGCCGATCCTATTCGTCTCATTTCAGCGGCCTCGGTCCTGGAAGCGGCCATCGTGGCTGAGGCGCGCTACGGCGACATCGGGGGCAGAGAACTGGACCTCCTGCTGTACAAAGCTGAGTTTGAAATTGTCGCGGTGACTGCGGACCAAGTGGATGCCGGCCGCCGCGCATTCAGCAAGTATGGCAAGGGCCGTCACTCAGCGGCATTGAATTTCGGGGACTGTTTTTCATACGCGCTGGCGAAGACTTCCGGCGAGCCGCTTCTGTCGAAGGGCGACGATTTCCCGCAGACCGATGTCGCGATCGCTCCTGTGTGATTTTGCGGGGACCCGCGTGGTGATGCCAAAGCGGGGAAGGCTCGCAGTTGGGCGGCTGTCTGCGTGGCTTTCCCGCAGGATCACCAGATCGTGGCTGCACCATATTGCTGAATCCGGCCATCCTTGGTCACCAATGGCATTCTCTCTACGATGGCTTGCGCTATCAGAATACGGTCGAAAGGATCTTTGTGCAGTTCCGGAAGATGCCCGAGCGTCATCACGTGAGACGTCCTGATCGCAAGCGTGGGAATTCCCGCCTGGACTACGTATTTCTCCCACCATGGGAGTGGATCTTGGAGCAAAGCGTCCTTCTGACCGCTTTTCAAAACCAGCTCCCAAAGGCTGGCTACGCTGACAGCAACTTCCGACTCAGCCAATACCTGGCGGACCGGTACGCTCAAGCAACGACGAGCGCATGGGTGTCTGCAAGGACCCTCACTGCCCCTGAACCCAGTCATCTGCTTCTTCGGCGGTCATGGGCTGCCACCACTCATCGCCAGGAGGCGCAAGCCGGTCTTGTTGGGCGATACCAAGCGGCAAGCCGGTTTTGCGGGCGCGGACCAATTCTGCCACGGGCTTTCCGTGCCGGGCTATGACGACACTTTCGCCCTTCTCGACCAGTTCGAGGAGCCGGCAGAGCTGGGCCTTAGCTTCGTGAATGTCGACCTGCACACCCAAAGGTTAGTCTATCTTTCCAGCTAAACGCAACGGCGGGTGCCCGACGCAGCCGCACCGTCCTCGCCTGCCTTGCTATGCTTGACTTGGCGCTATGCCCAAACCGGTTGCTTCTCACGCCCCGCCTGCTGGCGGGCCTGGCCGTCTTTACGCGCTGCGGCAGATCCGCGGCCTGGAGGATCTGCAAACCACCACGGTGGACCGCAACCGCAAAGACTCGCTACAACTGGTGCGCATTCAGAAACGACCTGAACGAACTGGGCATCGCCAAAACAACCCGGAATTCCCAGTTCGCTACGGGCCCGGAGGCGTGTACATACTCGTCATCCGCCAGGCGCGATAGGCACTCGGACTCTGAATGTTCAGCACCTGCGTGCCGGTGGTAGTGCCGGAAGTGGGTAGGATCTCGATGAGCTGAGTATCAATTATGGTGGCAGTCACCGGCACATACCCAGTCGCAAAAAAGTAACTGTTGTTATCCAGAATTTGTGTGCTTCCCAACGCACGTGAATAAACTCCCAGATCCACACTCATGACCGGCGTAACTTGCATGGTGGATTCGTCAAAGGTCAGAGCCATGCCGCGGCTGTGGCAGTCACTCGGCCCGCAACTGCTGCCCAGGTCGGTAATCCGCGTATTGCCATTGTCGAACATGGTCATGGGGCCGTTTCCACTTTGGGCGATTTCCGCGTCATGCTGGTGCGAATTCCACGGCCAGGGGTCGTTATCGATGTTGTTGAAAGTGAAGTCGCCATCCGGGCCCAACCGCCACAGAATGTTGCCCGTGCCCGTGCCGTCCTTGTAATCGATGCGCATGACCCAGTCCTGATGCCGCGACGACCAGATGATATCGCCTTGGGAGCTACCATTCTGGGGCGCGGGCCAGTAATAGAGGCTGTTGGAGTGCAGCCAATCGTGCGCCAGCGGCGCAATGCCGGCGCCCAGCAGGAACAGGGGCGGACAACCGAACGCAGACGATGTGCAGGTTTCCCCCAACACCGCCGGCCGGTTGATATCCAATTGCGTGCCGCCCCCATCGTGCTCAAAGGTGTCAAAATACCAAACCACCTGCCAGTTCGGATCCAGCACGATGATCATGTCTCCGATAATATCCACGGGGAGGCCGCTGGTGTCCCCCTGGGTCCCCGCAGGAAAGATCTTTTCAATATTCGCAAAGGCTGCGCTATAACCGTTCGGCAGGGTCTGGATGATGTCGTGGTGAAAAATTCCCATACACGCCGACCCCACCGGCGCGGGGTGCGGAGCCGCTTCGCACGGTTGCGCATCGGTAGCGCCCATCGCCAGCAGTTGCTGCTGGATGACGCCCATATTGGTTTCCTTGACGAGGTTGCCGGCCAAGTCCACCTGGTGCAGGAACTGGTTATACCTTGTAAGCGGATTCCACGCCTCACCGAAGCCGTCTAACAGGAAGGTGCCATTCGGGAGAGGCCACGTGATCAGGTCGACGTTCGGCGCAGGCGGATTGTAATACCAGAGAATTCTGCCGCTAAGGTCCGTCGCCACTCTTGGGTAGTGCACCCCTTCGGCAGCCGAATAGTCGTTGAGAATCACCGAATCGTTTGTGTCCGTGTCGGCGCCGGGCGGCACGAGCGTTGTGAGGGGTGGGATGGGAATCGAGCCGGGAATCGTCCCCGTCGTGAAACTGACAGTCGGACCATTCACGACATTACTTCCAGTATGCGTTTGGGCGAACATGGTGTAGGCAGTGTGTTGGTACATGCCGGCCACTTCAAAAGTCATGCTGGCGGGCGGGTGGCAGGCCATCCACGGTGTTGCCGTGCTCCTCTTGGCGCCACTGGGCTGAAAGATCACCCGCATACTGCTGCCGTGGGGGCAGGAAGGCGCACTAAACAGCGCCACCAGCGGATTGGCCGTTGGCACCACCGCGGGAGTGCTGCCCGTCACCAGCGGATTCACACTGAAGTTTACCGTGCTGCTGGCGGTTTCACCCGACGTAAAGTCCTTGGCCACTACGTTTATTTGATAAGTGCCTTCGATCCCCGTCGGAGTCCACACGAACGGCTGCGCAGTCCAAGTGCCGGAGCTGAGCGTACCTACATTGAAATCTTTCACCATGTCATTCTGCCCGCCCGGCGCAGTTACATTGAACTGGAAAGTCAACGGACCGGCATTGCTGTCGTTTGCCGTGACCGTCCACGTGACGGTCTGGCCGATCGCCTGAGGCGATGCGGGCGACGGATTCACGGATTGAATCTCGACACTGGCGTGAAGCGGCATCCATAGCGCGAACAGCATTGCAGTGCTTGCCAGTAAACAGTTCTTAGATAGAATTTCCATTTTGGCCCCTCGTCTGCGCTAATATATACCCGTCTTGCTTAACTTGCAACCGTTGAGAGCAGGTTTTTTCTCCCCCTTGGAATTTCAGTACCTACGGTACGCTAATAACCCGTGATGCGGCTGTTCTACGAGACCTTTGGTGACGATCCGGCTCGGCGCGCCGCCCCACCGGAGCCGGACCGAAGGCCGCCTCGGCGCACGGCGCTGCCCCACTCTGAAACGGTGCATTTAGGCCTGGGCCAGCCGCACCGTCCGCGCCCGCCTTGCTATGCTTGACTTGGCACTATGCCTAAACCGGTTGCCTCTCCCACGCCCCGCTTGCTGGTGGGCCTGGCCGTCACTCTGGCGGCGGTGGGCGTGTTCTCGTTTTACGCGCTACGGCAGATCCGCGGCCTGGAAGATCTGCAAACCAGCACGGTGGACCGCAACCGCAAGGACTCGCTGCAACTGGTGCGCATTCAGAACGACCTGAACGAGCTGGGCATCGCCATGCGGGACATGCTGTATGGCGACGAGCCCTACCCGCTGGTAGCCTGGAAAAAGCCGTTCGACAATAAGCGCGGCGATCTGGACGATGCGCTGCGCCTGGAGGCGCAGTTCGCCCCCATCGAGCGCGACCCCAACCGGCAACGCCTGGCCGAATCTCTGGCCCAGTTCTGGACTTCCGCCGGGCGCGTTTTCGAGGCGGCCGCGCAAGGCCAGGATCGCGCCGCGCGGGACATGATCCGCACTTCTCTCGAAGCCCGGCAGGGCGCCCTCACCAGCATCGTGGCCCGCCTGCTGGTGCAGAATAATGAAGCCGAGCAAGAGGCAGCCGCCCGTATCCAGGGCATCTATCTGGGTGTCGAGCGCAACGTCTACCTGTTTCTGGCCGCCGTGCTGCTGGCCATCTTCGGCACCACGCTCTACCTGATTTACTCCAACCGGCGGCTCTTCCAGCACCTGGCCGCCGTATCCGAACATCGCAGCGACCTGGCGCGCAAGCTGATCACCGTGCAGGAGGAGACGCTGCATTCGCTTTCGCGCGAGCTGCACGACGAATTCGGCCAGGTGCTGACGGCCATCGGCGCCATGCTGCGCCGCGCCGAGAAGCGCCTGCCCGCCGATTCGCCCTTCTGCGTGGACTTGCGCGAAGTCCGCGAGGTGGCCCAGGCCACGCTGGAAAAAACCCGAAACCTGTCGCAGTTGATGCACCCCAGCATCCTCGACGATGGCGGGCTTGAGAAGGCCATCGACTGGTATCTGCCGGTATTCGAGAAGCAGACTGGAATTAAGGTACGATACGAGAAAAAGGGAACCGGTCCGGAGATCAAGGACCGGGTGGCCATTCATGTTTACCGCGTACTGCAGGAAGCGCTGAACAATTTGGCGCGCCATTCGGGTTCTTCGGAGGCCATCGTGCGGCTGGATTTTCCGCCTGGGCGGCTGAATCTGGAGGTGGAGGACCGCGGCGCCGGGATGCCTGAGCCGCGCAACGGCGTTCCGCGCAAGGGCATCGGCATGACCGCCATGCGCGAGCGCGCCGAGTTGCTGGAAGGTACTTTCGAGGTGTTGCGTCCCGGCGAGGGTGGTACGCTGGTGCGGCTGGATGTGCCGTTAACGGATAACTATGAGTAACGAAATCGCGGTAATGCTGGTGGACGATCATGGACTGGTGCGCAAGGGGTTCCGGCGCATGCTGGAAGACGATCCCGAAATTCGCGTAGTGGGCGAAGCCACCAACGGCCAGGAAGCCATCAAACTGGCGCAGGAGTTGCGTCCGCGGGTGATCGTGATGGACATGGCTATGCCGGGCCTCGATGGCGTGCAGGCCACGCGCGAAATCCTGAAACAATTGCCGGACACCGCCATCCTGATTTTGAGCATGTATTCCGAGGAGAACTACGTGCGCAACGCGCTGGACGCGGGCGCGCGCGGATACGTGCTGAAGGAAGCTTTGGACGTGGACCTGGCCGGCGCGATCAAGGATCTGGCGGCCGGAAAGACCGTGATAGGACCCGGTGTGCTGACGCCGCACCACGAGCCCGATCCGGATTACGAGCGCCTGACGCCGCGCGAAAAACAGATTCTGGAGCTGATTGCCCAGGGGAATTCGAACAAAGAAATCGCGGCGATTCTCAATCTGAGCGTAAATACGGTTTCCGTCCATCGCGCCAATCTCATGTCCGCGCTGGGCATCCATCGCACCACGGATCTGGTGTTGTGGGCCGTCAAAAAGGGGCTGGTGCATCTGCCGTGAACCGCCGGGAGTTTTTGTGGGGCGCGCTGTCGGTGGCGAGCCGGGCTCAGGGGGTACCCCGTCAGGGAGCGGACATTAGCTTCCGCTTCACCGATGTCACTACCTCAGCCGGCATCCAATTCCGCCACAACAGCGGCGCGTTTGGGGAGAAGTATCTCCCGGAAACGCTGGGCCCGGGCTGCGCGTTTCTGGACTACGATAACGACGGCTGGCAGGACATCCTGCTAATCAACGGGATGGACTGGCCCGGCCACGTGAAGCAGCGCAGCACCATGCACCTCTACCGCAACAATCGCAACGGCACGTTTACGGATGTGACGCGCGCCGCGGGGCTGGATGTGGAGATGTACGGCATGGGCGTCGCGGTGGGGGACTTCAACAACGACGGCTTTCCGGATATCTACGTCACCTGTGTGGGCCAGAGCCGGCTGTTTCAGAACACCGGTAAAGGGCGATTTCTGGACATCACGGAGCGCAGCGGACTGGGCGGCCGGCTGGGCTTCAGCAGTTCCGCGCTGTGGTTCGATTACGACGGCGACGGGCTGCTGGATCTGTTCGTTTGCAACTACGTGAAATGGTCGGCCGCGCAGGATGTGTTCTGCAGCATGGACGCCAAGCACAAATCGTACTGCACGCCCGAAGCCTATCGCGGCGCGACCTGCTGGCTGTTCCGCAATCGCGGCAACTGCACCTTCGAGGATGTCACGGCGAAGAGCGGCATCTTCGACCCCAGTTCGAAATCGCTGGGGGTGGCCATGCTGGACTACGATCAGGACGGCTGGATCGATCTGATGGTGGCCAATGACACGCAGCCCAATAAGCTCTATCACAACCAGCGCGACGGGACCTTTCAAGACATCGCGGTGAAAGCCGGCGTGGCCTTCAGCGAAGACGGCAAGGCCCGAGCGGGCATGGGCGTGGACGTGGCCGATTACGACAACTCAGGCATCGCGGGCCTGGCCATCACCAATTTCGACAACGAGATGATCGGCCTGTACCGCGGCACTCGCGGCGGTCTGTACGTGGATCAGGCGGAGCGCTCGGACGTGGGCCGGCTTTCACGGCGCAGCCTGGGCTTCGGCTGCTTCTTCTTCGACGCCGACCTGGACGGCCTGCTCGACCTGCTGGTGGTTAACGGACACATCGATCCGGGTATTCGCGAATCGCGGCCCGAAACGGGATATGCGCAGCCGCCGCACTTGTTCCTGAACAAAGGCAGTGCCGGTTTCCAGGATGTGGCCGGTGCGCTGGGAGGCGGGTTCGCCGACCCCAAAGTGGGGCGCGGCGCGGCCTTCGGCGACTTCGACCGCGACGGCGATCTGGATGTGCTGATCACCACCAACCAGGGGCCGGTGCATCTGTATCGCAACGATCAGTCCAACGGGCACCACGCCATACGCTTCCGGCTGGTGGGGACCAAGTCGAACCGCGACGGCATCGGCGCAACCGTGCGCGTGACCAGCGGCGGCGAGACCGGATCGCGCATGGTGAAGAGCGGCTCCAGCTATTTGTCGCAATCGGAAATGCCGGTGACCTTCGGACTGGGCAAGCGGGACACCGTCGAACGCGCTGCGCTGCATTGGCCCAGCGGCGCGGTCGAGGAGTTCAAAAACCTGCGCGCCGGGCGCACCTATGAGTGCGTGGAAGGCAAAGGGATTCGCGACACTGGCGGGTTCTAGAAAACCAGCGGAACCACAGATGAACACAGATAAACACAGATAAGACCAAAGGCACGGCCGCCGCTGGGTGGTTTGGTTTTGCCTTTATCTGTGTGCATCTGTGTCCATCTGTGGTTCCGTTTTTTTTGGCGAGGATTGTCCGCGCCGCGCCACTGATCAATTAGCTTTCCCTGGAAGGTGAAGAAGCGGGTTCCTGCGCGAAGCACTTGAGCTTCAAAACAGGAAAGCCCGGGAATTAGGCCCGGGCCTTCGCTGGAAGCGGAAAGGAGGATCCTTTATGATCCTTTTGCTGATAATTCGGCTGACGTTCGTCGGTCGGATCTCGGCGTTGATCGTTTGGACACGTAAGAGTCCGCGGTAGACGCCGTAGCGGGATCGGCCACGCAATGCCGGTCCCGTTATCAGCATCATAGCAGGTTTTCTCCCGATACGGAAACGGGCTGAAAGCCACCGATTTGCGGCCATCCTGCAACTTTTCGGGGGCTGCGGGCGTCATATCTCTTCGGCCATATGGCTGTCGGAATGAGAAGTAGCGTGAAAAGCAAATACGAGACCTATAGAAAGATACTAGAGAAAAAGGCGGAAGAGGTGCAGAGCAGCATGTCCGCCCAGAAAGCCGCTCAGGTGCTGGCGCGCGAGGAGCACCCGCACGACGAAGGCGATCTCAGCCAGCAAAGCCACGAAGAGTGGATTTTCCTCAATCGCAACACCCTGGATATCAAGCTCCTGCGCGAAGTCCAGGGCGCCCTGCGGCGCATCGAGGAAGGCACCTACGGCGTCTGTTACGAGTGCGAAGAGCCCATCTCCGTCAAGCGGCTGGATGCCGTGCCTTGGGCCAAGTTCTGCGTCTCCTGCCAGGAACGCATCGCCGCCGGCGCCGAGATGGGAAATGAGGAGGCTCTCCAGGAAGCCGGCCGATGAAACTATCCGACCTCCGGAAGGTTACGGTTAAAAAGCGTCTTCGCATCCGGTTTCCTCTTTCCAACGGCATGGAATGCGTGGTCAACGAACACGGCATCGCGCAAGTGCCGGCCCTCCGCGGCGTTCCCGCCTTCAACCTGGAACAGGAACTGGCGGGCGCGCAGACGTTTGTGGTGGAACCGGCGGACGCCGGCGAGAAGGACAAAGGCAAACCTAAGGCTCGCAGTTATGCGCGCGGCGAGATGACGGCGTTGGCTATGGCTGGCGCCGGAGTCGAGGCCGCGCCCGGCGAACACGAAGATTGAACCCCGGCCTGCCCCATATAGCTTAGCGCCTGACCGCAATCGTCGACGGTTAAGTTAAAGTGGGGCGGACGCCTCGTCCGTGCGCGACCCCCTGGTCGCGCTGCTGCTTAATCCGTTCCCTCCAGGATGCCGCCGCCCGCCACTCGTGCGATAATCCCTTGAGCATGCAAAACATTCTGATAATCACATGTTTTTTGTTCGGCCTGGCGATTGGAATGGTGCTGGCCTGGGTGGTGCTTCGGCCGGCGGCGCACCAGGCCTACGAGCGCGCCAAGGCCGAGTGGGAGCCGGAGCGCGCTGTCCTGAACGAGCGCCTGCAAAACAAGGGGCAGCAATACAAGGAACTGCAGTCCGCCCTGGATGACGCGCGCCAAAAGCTCGCCGACACCTTTAAGGCGCTCTCGGCCGATGCGTTGCAAAGCAACAACCAGGCGTTTCTGGATCTGGCCAAGGCGAGCCTGGAACACACTCACGAAACCGTCCGCGGCGATTTGGACCTGCGCCAGCAGGCCATCGCCGACCTGGTGCGGCCGGTCCGCGAATCGCTGGAAAAGGTCGACAGCAAGATTCAGGACCTGGAGACCGCCCGCGCCGGGGCCTATGCGGGACTCGTCGAGCAGGTCCGCGCGCTGCTCGATAGCCAGGCCCAGCTCCGCTCGGAAACCAGCCGGCTGGCTACCGCCCTGCGCGCGCCCAGCGTGCGCGGCCGATGGGGCGAAGTCCAGCTCAAACGCGTGGTCGAGTTGGCAGGCATGTTGGAGCACTGCGACTTCTACTCCCAGCCCGTCGCCACCACGGAGGAGGGCAGATTGCGGCCCGACCTGCTGGTCCGGCTGCCGGGCGGCAAGAACATCGTAGTGGACGCCAAGACGCCGCTCGAAGCCTACCTGGCCGCCAGCGAGGCCCCCGACGACGATGCCCGCGCCACGCTCTTGCAAGATCACGCGCGCCAGGTGCGCGCGCACATCTCGACGCTCGCCCGCAAGCAGTATTGGGAGCAATTCGACCCCGCGCCCGAGTTTGTGGTTCTCTTCCTGCCCGGCGAGAGCTTCTTCAGCGCCGCTCTCGAAAAAGATCCGTCGCTGATCGAAGCGGGCGCCGGACAACGCGTCATTCTGGCCACACCCACCACCTTGATCGCGCTGCTGCTCGCGGTGGCTTACGGTTGGCAGCGGGAGAACATCGCGCAAAATGCCGCGGAGATCAGCCGCCTGGGCAAAGAACTCTACAAGCGGTTGGCCTACATGACCGGCCACTGGGACCGCCTGGGCAGAAGCCTGGAACGCGCCGTGGAGGCTTACAACGAAGCCACTGGCTCCCTGGAGTCGCGCGTGCTTGTGACTGCCCGCAAGTTCGAAGAGCTCGAAACCAGCCCGTTTGGCTTTGTGCTCGAGAGCCCCCAGCCGATCGATACCCGCGCGCGAACCCTGCCCGCGCCGGAAATCGCATCGCCAACCGAAACCGCCTGAGCCGAGCGGGTTGTCGAGCGCGGCGGCCTAAGAGGCCGCTGCAAGCTGAGAGCCTGCCCCACATCGGCAAGCCGCCATCGGCATCTATGGCGTGATGGCCTACGCGGTCACGCGGCGCACCGCGGAAATCGGCCTGCGCATCGCGCTCGGCGCGGCGCCGGCCAGCATCGAGTGGATGGTGCTGCGCGAAGGCCTGCTGCTCATCGCGCTCGGCGTTGCCATTGGGCTGCCGCTCTCGCTGGCAGCGGGGCGCATCGGCGCGTCGCTCCTTTACGGGATCAAACCCAACGATCCGTTGAGTTTCGGATTGACCATAGCTATGCTTCTGGCGATCGGTGTCCTGGCCGCGTTTCTCCCCGCGCGCCGCGCCGCCGCGGTCGAACCAAACCAGGCGCTACGCCACGAGTAGGCACGCGTGGGCATGAGTCGGAAGGTTGCCGGGTTAGCGGGCCGAGCCGGCCATAGCTAAGATCAGCTCTTCGCACAGGACCCACTTTGGGCTGTGGTCCTTGCTGGGGCATGAGGGAAACGTTTCCCCAGCCTGCACGTGAACCTCGCCGCCGCATATCGCACAACGATAGCGGCCGCTCTCAGGGCTGGTTTGACCAATTTCACGCATATGTTCAGGTTACTCCAATTCGGGCCTCGGCGCGCCGCCGTAACCGCTACCGAGCCGAGACCGCTACCGAGCCGCGACCGTCAGGGAGCGGTGGCGAAAATGTTTTCGAGCGCCAGATCCAACTGCTGATAGCGGAACGCGTAACCCGCGGCTTCGGCGGCCTTGGGCAGCACGCGCTGGCTGGCCAGCATCACTTCCGACATCTCGCCGAACATGAACTTCAGCGTGAAGGCGGGCATGGGAAAGACGGCCGGCCGCGAGAGGCTGTGGCCGAGTGCCTTGGTGAAATCGGCATTGGTGACGGGGTTGGGCGATGTCCCGTTCACCGGCCCGCGCATGGGATTCTCGAGCGCGTGCTGAACGATGCCCACCAGATCGTCGATGTGGACCCAGGACATCCACTGATCGCCGTGCCCCATTTTTCCGCCCATGCCGGCCTTGAACGGCGGCACCATCTTGGCCAGTGCGCCGCCGTTGGAGCCCAGCACCATGCCGGTACGCAACTTCACCACGCGTATGCCCAGCGATTCCGCCAGGTCGGCTTCCTTCTCCCAAGCCACGCAGACATCCGCCATGAAACCGCTCCCCGGCGCGGACGATTCGGTGAGGACTTCATCGCCGCGCGAGCCGTAGTAACCGATGGCCGATCCGCATACCAGCACGGCCGGGCGCCGGCGCGTGGTGGAGAGCGCCTGCACCAGGTTGCGCGTGCCCGTGACGCGGCTCTCGAGAATCTTCTGCTTCACCTCGTCGTTCCAGCGCTGCGCGATGGGCTCGCCCGCCAGGTGTACCACTGCATCGGCGCCATCCAGGCTCTCTTCCGGCGGCTGGCCCTTCATGGCGTCCCAAACGTAGAGTTGCACGCCAGGAGGCAGGTTCGTTCCGGCGTGCCGGCTCAAAACTCGCAGCGTGTGATTTCCGTTGACGAGCGTCCTCATCAGCCGGCGCCCGATGAAACCGGAAGCCCCGGTAATCGCGATGGTCATAACGTTAGGGTACCGCAAGTGGTGAGGCGAACTTTTAGTCTGCGCGGGTTGTCCAGGACCCGCTCCCCTCTATCGCCCAGCACGCGCTAGAAGGCCGCCTAACGGCCGCTATTGTGGGCGAAGCTTGGTTGCCTGGCCTTGACGTTCGCCATCTGTGGCGAAACTGGCCGCGAGATCTTTCCATAGTCCGGCATGTAGACCAGCAGCCCGCCGGTTGCGGTGGTCTTGGAGTAGCCCGCCACTAACTGATCCTGGTAATGGTCCGGAAAGAAGTCGAACGGATCGGTGGGGTCTGCATCGATCAACTGCATATCGGTGTCATTCATCGTCAATTTGCCAAACCGCAGCACACCGCCGCGATACCACATGTAGTTGCCGGAAAGCTTTCCGGCCTGTGGTTTTCGCACTGTTCCGAATGTTTGGATAATCTCGTCGCCCTGAATTCTTACGGCAGTGATACGGCCGCGCATCTTGGGGGGCGGCAACATCTGGGCCGCATCCAGGATGATGTCGTTCCCCTCTACGCTGACACCTTTAGTCTTGCGGGTGTTGATCAGCTTAGCCATATCCAGCCCGAACAGCTTCATTACGCCCTTAACCGGCAAATGAGCGGCCTTCATCTGCGTAGGTTGTATGCGGATTCTCCCGTCGGCCGTCGCGCTCATGGTGCCAGTCATTTCAAAGGGAATTCCGATGCCCTTGTTCAGGGTACCGGCCTGTTTAATCTGGCTGCCTTCCAGGGTGAGCGTCAGATTCTTAAGCGGCGCGTCTGGCGCGGCAAACACGTACGTGTTGAGGACATGGCTCATGCCGGCGGCGCTGACGCCCACTTCGGCGGAGTCGATCGCTACAACGTAAGACAGCTTGTCGTCGAATGCGGGCGGCTGCCCCTTCCTGGTTGAAAGAAACTTGCCTGACAAATAGTGTATGTGCAGAATCAAGGCCGCATCGAGGTGAAGATTGACGTTTACCATCTCCACATGCGTTTGGTTATTCCCCCGTACCTGGACGACGTCCGGCGCGATGTCTTTGCTTTGCTCGATAGGCGCGCTCACCTTATCCTTGCCGGCGCCGCAGCCGCCAAGAAAGAGAGCTGTGCCACACAGGCAACAGATCGCGGGATAAATTCTAGGACTCATAATCCGGCCAACCCGGCACCCACCTCTTACCGCGACGGATCTCTTCCCCGCGTGGCTTGGACGCCTTTTAGAATCGCAAGGCCCACGAGTATAATGGCGCCCACCGCGATCCAATGCGCCGCGACATGCAGTATCACGGCTCCATAGATCAGCCCGCCAATTAAGATCAAGAAGCCGGCAAGGTAAATTCCAAATGACATGGCAATTCCTTTATTCGGAGGAGGGCGGGCAATTCTGCCCGCAGCCGGCTTTCAGCCGGCTCTGGCCGCCTAAAAAGGCGTCCCCAGAGGGGACCCCAGGCCAAGATTGGCGCCCTCCAAGACCAAGTCCGCCTTTTCTCCATCCACGTCAGTGCAGGTTGGGGACCAAAGCTGAATGTATGCGAAACCCCAGGTAGAACCGGAGGCCATGCAAGTCTTGCCCTCCATTAGGCAAGAATTGCCGATAGACGGCCGTCACTCAACCGCCCTGGCTTCAAACTCGCAGACCGCGTCATCCTCCGCCGTGTAGCGCACCTCGATCGGATGGCAGCAAACCTCGCAGTCTTCCACATAGACCTGGCCTTTCACCGAGGTGTCCAACACCATTGAGATCCGCTGCCAGCAGTATGGGCACGCGAAGAAGTACTCCATTCCGCCCCAACTCAAGCGCACAAACGATACGTAGCGAGACGGCCAACCCGGGTGAGCCGGAACAGCCACGATCCCGGTATTAGCGCCGCCAAATGTTCTGCGCAGCCCGCGTCGAGCAGCCCGCGAAATAGCGCCGATGTCCAGTATGGTTTGCCCAGCAAAGCGCCGCAGCGTGCAACACATCCCTGGCTGGAAAGCCCTCGCGCCGCGGCCGATCCGGACAACCATCCGGTTAGTAAGGCATTTAGAATTCCCGATCCGGTGAACGGGTCCACAAAACCGAGCGCATCGCCGGCGGGGTAAGTATTCGGATCGACCCATGTCCGGACGGTGCGGGAATAGACCAGCGGCCCGACGGTGAGCCACTTGAACTTGCGCGAAAGCGGCCGGAGTCTTTCGGCCAGCGCCTCCGACCGGAGCACAAACTCATCCAGGCGGAAACCACAAGTGTGCAGAGCGCTTTCCGGCGCGATCCCGCATACATTGGTGATGCCGCGCTCCACACAGCTAACTCCAACATAGCTCCCGTCAAAGAAGAAGAGTTCGACCGCATCGGCTGCGGGACCTTCGAAGTGGGCTTTGAAGCCAAATAAGCGCTTCCCGGGAGGCGCGGCGACCTTGCGGCCAGTCGCCAGAACTATGGCTGTTTTGTCCGCCGCACCCGGTGCATCGGTTGGAAAATGGTTCCCAAGGGAGTTGTTTGTTACGGCTTCGTGGCCGACTGTCGCGCCCAAGGCCACCGCCCGTTCCAGCAGCAGTCCGTCGAGTTCATACCGGCTGAGCCCGTATCCGCACTCGGGCAAGGTCCATTTCTTGGTTAGGCGACCGAAGTGCAAGACGCAGTCGCGAATCCGAGTCGGCTCGAGGCGCAAGAATTGTTCCCACACTCCCAATTCAGCCAGTATTCCACATGCCTCCGGCGAGATGAACTCCCCGCAGACCTTGTGCCTCCGTTGCCGGGACTTTTCCAGTATCTTGACAGGAACAGATTCAGCGAGCGCTGCTATGGCGGCCGCCGACCCTGCCGGCCCGGCCCCGAGAATCAGAACGCTCCTCATCTGTGGATAGGTGCAAATCCGTCACGCGCGGTGCCAGTGTGATCGATCGCCCAGAAGCCTTCCTTGCATAGCGCGCGATGGAACCCTGCTGCCATATATGCCGATGAACCGCTCAACTCAAAAGGAAATCCTGGAGCTGTCGGAAGTCCCCGAGGCCCACGTAAACCAGGTGTATCGCCAGCTCACCCGGATCCACCGTTTTCTGGGCGACACTGCATCGGTGCTGGCGGCTCTGCGGCGGGATCCTCTTCCGGTCCGTCGCGTCATGGACATCGGTTGCGCCAGCGGGGGCGTTTTGCTCGATATCCGCCACAAACTCCGCGTCGAGGTTGTAGGCGTCGATATCAGGCCCCCGAGAGTCACAGGCATGCCGTTTCCGATATGGCGCGCCGATGCCGTGCGAGACCAGCTTCCACAGGCCGATGTGGCGTTCTCCATGTACCTTGGGCATCACCTTTCCGAAGAGGACTTCGCAAATCTCATCAGAAATGTAGGCCGGTTCTGCCGGCGCTTTATCCTGCTGGATCTGGTCCGCCATCCTTTGCCGCTGGGCCTGTTTCGAGCTTTCGTTGCGCCCTTTGTCTGCCCCATCGTATTCGCCGACGGCCAGACATCCATCCGCAGATCCTATACGGGTAAGGAAGTGAGGCGCATTGTGAGCCATGCCCTCGCCGGATCGAAGGCCGTTTTCCGGCACTCTGTGGCGCCTCTCTACGTACGTCAGGTCATCGACATATCGTACAGCCCCGAGGTGGCGCCTGTAGCGCGAAACGGTTCTGCCAGGAAGCCCGTTCCACTTACTCCGCCCCCAGATACTTCAGCAGCGCCGCATTGAACGGCGCGGCGCACTCCACCTGCGGCACGTGTCCGCACCCATCCAGGATCACGCTGGCGGCGCCGGGGATGTCCTCCGCCAGCGCCTTGCCCGCCGCCAGCGGAACCAGGGCGTCGTCGCGCCCCCAAACGATCAGCGTCGGAGCTTTGATCGCGCCCAGCCTGCCGTCCACCACGTCCTCGCCGCGCAGAATGGAATCGATGAAGCGGTCGATGGTGTAGCTGTCGTTCTTGCGCAAGTGCGTGGTGAACGCCTGTTCGGCAAACTGATCGCTCGAGTATATCTTGTTGTGGAAGACCAGAGCCATGAGCTGCTTCTCGCCGGCCACGGTCGACGGATTCAGTCCTTGCAGCATTTCCCGCGTCAGGGGCTGCCCGCCCATGCGCTTGGATGAGTACCCCGCGCTATCCACCAGCACCAGGCGGTTCACCTTTTCCGGATGCGCCAGCGCAAAGTCCATAGCCACCCAGCCTCCCATCGAGTTGCCCACCAGCGAGGCCTTGGCGATGCCCACCTTCTTGCAGAACGCATCCAGAAAGTCCACCAGCGTGCCCACGCGATAGTCGATCGCCGGCTTGTCCGATTGTCCGAAACCAACTTGGTCCGGCACGTAGACGTGGTACTTGGCGGCCAGCGCGGGCACGGTAGCCGCCCAGGCGCTGCGGTCCGCTCCCAGCCCGTGCAACAGAATCACGTCGGGGCCGGAGCCGGCCTCCTGATAGTAGATCTTCTGGCCGTAGATCTCGACCTGTTTGGTGGCCGCGTCCTGGGCCCACGCGGTGGCGGCCAGTGTGCAAAGTAAAGCGATGCGTGAGAGCATCTCTGTCACATCCTCCTGGTGAGTTTTGATTGTACGACAAGCGACGCACCCGAAAAATTATTGGCCGCTGATGAACGCGGATGAACGCGGATTCTCTTCGAAACGAAAGGTGACGCAGGGCGGAGTCTGGGCCGAGACCACCCTTCACAGCTTTCGCGGGACGGCGCGAGCAGACACCAGCCTTATCCACGTTCATCCGCGTTCATCATCGGCCAATAATGAATGCTCCCGAGAGGTATTAATGGGGTTTTCGTTTTCGCGTTGGACCGGAAGAAAACATCGGGCCGCAGGCTGAGGTGCTGCGATCCGGCGGCTCAAGTGGCGTTGCCGGAATCTCCACTTTTATGCCGCGCACCCCCAGCGGGGTTAGATCCCGCCCGCCACTTTGTTTTGAAAAGTACTTGCGCCGGGCGGGCCTTCGTTCTATAATCGGTTCGTGGCCCTTGTCCGCCCTATCCGCCAGCCGCGCCCCGAACCCATCGCGATGCACGCGCACGCCATCGATAACCTGCAGTACATCCGCTCCGCCATGGAGCGGGCCGGGGCTTTCACCGCGGTGCCGGGCGTCGGCGGGATTGCGCTAGGGTTGACAGCCCTGGCGGTCGCGGCGCTGGCGCGGCGCATGTGGAATGGAGATTCCTGGCTGGCGGCCTGGCTGGGCGAGGCCGTGGTGGCCTGTCTGATCGGTGTGCTGGCCGCCGCGCGCAAGTCGCACAAAGCCGGCATGCCACTGCTTTCCGGACCCGGCCGCAAGTTCCTGCTGGGCTTCGCTCCGCCGCTGTTGGCGGGCGCGTTGCTCACCGTGGTGTTGTTTCGCGCCGGCTTTGTGGCGGCCCTGCCGGGCGTCTGGATGCTGCTTTACGGAACCGGCGTGCTGTGCGGCGGCGCGGCTTCGGTGAAGGTGGTGCCGATGATGGGCATTTGCTTCATGGCCATCGGCTCGGCGGCCCTGTTTGCGCCGGCCGCCTGGGGCAACGCTTTTCTGGCGGCGGGCTTTGGCGGCCTGCACATCTTGTTTGGCATTTTGATTACGGTGAAATACGGTGGCTAAGCAAAACGCACTGCGGCGCGAGCGCGATAAGAAAATGCGTCCCACGGAATTGGTGGGCGGCGCGCCCAAACTCGACCGGTTGATTCACGAGCGCCTGCGTCTCGGCATTCTGAGCGCGCTGGCGGTGAACGAATCGCTGACGTTCAACGAACTGAAGAAGCTGTTGGAGACCACCGACGGCAACCTCAGCGTCCACGCGCGCAAGCTCGAAGACGCGCAGTATGTGGCCTGCAGCAAATCGTTCGAGAACCGGCTGCCCAAGACGGAATATCGCCTGACGGCCGTGGGACGGCGCGCGCTCGAGCGTTACCTGGATCACATGGAGGCCCTCATCGGCACGATGCGGGAGAGGTAGGCCCCTTTTTTGGAACGATACTTTATGATGCAAAGTACTCATAGCAAAGTAGGCCGCTTGCACGCGGCCATCATCATGGACGGCAACGGCCGCTGGGCCCTGGCGCGCGGATTGCCTCGCCTGGCGGGACACCGGGCTGGCGCCGAAGCGTTGCGCCGGACCGTGGAAGCGGCGCCGGGCGCGGGCATCGGGGTGCTGACGTTGTTCGCCTTCTCGTCGGACAATTGGCGGCGGCCGCCCGAGGAAGTCGCCGGCCTGATGCAATTGCTGGCCGAGCATCTCCGCTCGGAGACCACCCGGTGCCTGGAGAACGGCGTGCGCATCGAAGTGATCGGGCGGCGCGACCGCCTGGGCGGCGAACTGCCCGCCGCCATTGCGACGGCCGAATCGGCCACCGCCGCCGGAGAGAAACTGCAGCTTCGCATCGCGGTGGACTACTCCGGGCGCGACGCCATCGCCGAGGCGGTGCGGCAGGCCGCGCACGCCGGACTGGTTTGCCGCGAGTGCCTGGAGGAGCAGTTGGGTCCGCCGGTGGACCTGCTGATCCGCACCGGCGGCGAGCAGCGCCTCAGCGACTTCCTGTTGTGGGAGTGCGCCTACGCCGAACTGATCTTCTCGCGGCGGATGTGGCCGGATTTCGATGCGTCCGATCTGGAAGCCGCGGTCCGCCAGTTCCATGCGAGGCAAAGGCGCTTCGGCGCACTCCCGCCCCTGCCAGCGGTCGTCCCAACAGGAGCGCAAGCCTGGCTAGACTGATGGGAAGCGAGGAGTCAGAAGTCAGAAGTCAGAAGTCAGAAGTCAGAAGCAGCGTGCAATTTTCGGTCGCAGGCGAAAACGCGGGCAAGCGCCTGGACCAGGCGTTGCACGAGCACCTTCCCGAATTCAGCCGCGCGCGCCTGCAGGATTGGATCAAGCGCGGACGCGTACTGGTGAACGGCGCGCCCGCGCGCTCCTCCCGCGTGCTGCGCGAGGGCGACCGCGTTGAAGTGGAACCCGCCGAACTGCCTCCGCTGCGCGCGGAACCCGAAGCCATTCCGCTGCGCGTGCTCTACGAAGACCAGGACATCGTCGCCATCGACAAACCCGCCGGCATGGTGGTGCACGCCGGCGCCGGAGTGAATACCGGTACGCTGGTGAACGCGCTGCTCGGCCGTTTCCAATCGCTTTCCGCGCTAGGCGGCGATCTTCGCCCCGGCATCGTGCATCGCCTGGACCGCTTCACCAGCGGCGTGATTCTGGTGGCCAAGAACGACGCCGCGCATCGCGCGCTGGCCGCGCTATTCGCCGGCCGCCAGGTGGAGAAGACCTACCTGGCGCTGGTCCATGGCAACGTGAAGGAGGATCGCGGCCGCATCGAAAAGCCCATCGCGCGCGATCCGCGCCACCGCACGCGCATGACCGCCCGCCTGGGCCGCGGCCGCGCCGCCTGGACCGAATACCGCGTCTTGCAGCGCTTGGCGGACTTCACCTTCATGGAGGTGCGCATCGGCACCGGCCGCACCCACCAGATCCGCGTGCACCTCTCCAGCATTGGCCATCCAGTGGCCGGCGACCGTCTCTATGGCGCGCCCGCCAACCACGCGATTCAACCGCCGCGCGAACGCTTTTTCCTGCACGCCCACCGCATCCGCTTTCAACATCCGCTCAACGGCCAACCGGTGGAAATCGAGTCCCCCTTGCCCGAGGACTTGAGGGGCTGGATGGAACAGCTATAATTGATCCAAATGAGAGCCTTCTTTTTCCTGACGGCCATGGCCCTGTGCTGCGCCGCCGTTCACGCGCAACAGGTGGTTGCGCCGGCCGCGCAGAAGCCCGAGGTCGTCGAAGATCCCGGTACCCGTATCATTCTGGACGTCACCCGCGTCAACATGCTCTTCACCGTCACCGACAAGAAGGGCCGCTTCGTCACGGACCTGACCAAGGACGACTTCCAGGTATTCGAAAACAAGACCCCACAGACCATCGCCGAGTTCACCGCCGAAACCGACCTTCCCCTGCGCCTCGGCATCCTGATCGACACCAGCAACAGCATCCGGGAACGCTTCAAGTTCGAGCAGGAAGCCGCCATTTCATTCATCAACAGCGTGGTGCGCTACGGCCACGACAAAGCCATGGTGGTGAGCTTCGATACTTCGGCCGAGTTGGTGGCGGACCTCATCGACGATACCGAGAAGCTGCAGGCGGCCATCCGCAGCCTGCGCCCGGGCGGCGGCACGGCGCTCTACGACGCCATCTACTTCGCCTGCCGCGACAAGCTGGCCAAGGACCAGCCGCGGCACAAGTTCCGGCGCGCCATCGTGCTGGTCAGCGACGGCGACGACAACCAGAGCCAGGTCTCGCGCGATCAGGCGCTCGAAATGGCGCAGAAGGCCGATGTGGTGATCTACGCGATTTCGACCAACGTGATCCGCGGCGAAACCGAAGGCGACAAGATTCTGAAATACCTGACGGCGGAAACCGGGGGCCAGGCCTTCTTTCCATTTAAGGTGGAAGACCTGGAACAGTCGTTCGAGAATATCGCCAACGAGCTGCGGCATCAGTACAACGTCTTCTACCGGCCGGAGCCGTTGAAGACCGATGGCCTGTATCACACCGTGGATCTGAAGGTGAAGGGGCGCAAGGACCTGGTGGTGCGCTGCCGCAAGGGGTATTACGCGCCGAAGCTGTAGGCGAATCTGGCTTACCGCGCTTCTGGCCGCAAGCCGATCCAACCATTCGCTTTTCGAATGCGCCTTGCACGGGCGGCCCTTGCCGCGCGTCTGCATTTAAAGGAAACCGCCATGTTGCGCCGCTCAGTCACCCTTGGGTTTGCCATCGCCGCTGCGCTTTGCGCGCAGCCTGACCGGCAATTCACAGATGTCCCCGATGTCCCCACGCCGCCGAACGTGGTAGATGCGATGCTCGATCTAGCCGACATCAAACCAGCGGACGTGCTGATCGATCTGGGCTCCGGCGATGGCCGCATCGTTATCGCCGCCTGCAAGCGATTCGGCATTCGTGCCACAGGCGTCGAGATCGACCCCAGTCTTGTGCGGCAGTCGGAAACGCTGGCCCGCCAGGAAGGCCTCGCCGGGATTGCCACGTTCGTCCAGGCCGACCTGTTCGGATACGACCTGCGTCCGGCGTCTGTCGTTACCATGTTTCTCACGCCCGGCGTCAACCTGCGTCTGCGTTCCAAGCTTCTCCGTGAGCTGCGGCCGGGAACGCGCATCGTCTCTCACCGGTTCGACATGGGAAGCTGGACGCCCACCAAGACTGTCCAACTCGCGGACGACCGGATATTCCTTTGGGTGGTTCCAGCGAATGGACTGGGAGCCTCCGGCGCCGCAAGTGCGCACGCGGAGCCGGCCGCGGAAAATCCGGCATCGATGTTTTCGTACGATTCGGCCGCGCCGCTCAATGCCCGCAGCGAAGAGCCCGAGCAGGCCGGCGGATCGTATCTGACGGCGCTCTCGTACTCCGGCGCCCTGGGACCGGTTTCGGCGGCTCTCGTAACTCCCGCCCGGAACGGGAAGTACCCGGCCGCCATCTTCGCGGCCGACTACGGGAGGCGCGACGAGTTCCTCCCCGAGGCGCTGCTGCTGGCACGCGCGTCGCCGCCGATTGTCTCGTTGCTTATCGATGCGCCGCCCGAGAGACCGGTGGGTTGGCGGCGCAGTTTCAATTCGCTGAGCGACAGTGATAACGACCGGGACATCCATATTCAGGCCGTGATCGATATCCGGCGGGGCATCGATCTGCTGGCCGCGCGGAGCGATGTCGACGCCAGCCGCATCGCCTATGTGGGTCACGGTTATGGGGCGAACTGGGGCGCCATTCTGTCGGGCATCGAGCTGCGGCTGCGCGCGTTCGTTCTGGTGGCGGGTTTTCCGAGCCTCGCGGAATTGATGGAAAGCGACGATCCCGACATGGCGAACATGCGGTTCTCCATGGGTAGCGAGCGTTTTGCCCGCTACCTCGCATCCGTATCCGCGGTGGACCCGGAGCGTTTCACGCGTCTTTGGCTGGGAGCCCCGATTCTGTTCCAGTTCGGGCGCTTCGATCGGTTCGTGCCGCGCGCCGCGGCGGAACGTCTGACGCACTTGATCCCACGTCCACAGAAAGTGGTCTTTTACGATGCCGGCCACTCGGTCAACGATCCGCGCGCGATGGCCGATCGCGCCGAGTTTCTGGCCCGCTGCCTGCGCCGCGACGCGCCGTAGTGGGGAGCCGCTCCTAAGCGACTGACTGATCTTAGCAGGACGGGCTAGCCGGCGTCATGCACGCTTGCCGAAAGGTCACGATGATCATGGCGTCTTCGAGGACAGATTCGTGTTTGATTTGCTCCTCCGTCGCGACATCGGGCAGGAGTTTGTCTGACAGTCCCCGCACGGCCATCTTCCGTTAAGGTGAAGGCATTCGATGCTGGTTACGACGTTCACGAGGTGATCGTCAATTCCCACACCCTTCTTGAGGCGCTGCAAGGCGGCCGTCCGCAGTCTGCGCTCTGGAGCAGTCGTTCGAGAACATCGCCAACGAACTGCGGCATCAGTACGACGTTCTTCTACCGCCCCGAGCCGTTGAAGACCGATGGCCTGTATCACACCGTGGATCTGAAGGTGAAGGGCCGCAAGGACCTGGCGGTGCGCTGCCGCAAAGGGTATTACGCGCCGAAGCTGTACGACAGGCCGCCGGGCTTAACGAGCTACCAGACGAACATGCGGACGCCGTCGCCCGATTGGCGGATCCGTCCGGTTTGGGTGGTATCGTGTACGGGCGGCGTGTTCGCATCGCGCGAAAGAGGCAGGTGCCCGCCAGCCGCCGTGCCAATACCCGGTTCGCGGCCGATGAGCTCTTCAACCTTGATCGCACAGTGCCGGTTCATGATCCCGGCCGCGTTGTCCACCTCTTCGCTTGATCCTGTCGCGAAAACGAGGACTCCTCCAAGCCGCACTTGTTGGACGTAAGCATTGGCCTCCCCTTCGCTTGCCCCGATGGCCTTGAGTTCCCGGCCCAAACCCACCTCGAAGTCGGTGTGTGGGATACTCGTGACTCCGGTAACCGCCATATCCAGCGGTTCTCTTAGAATGCGGATCTTCGTCCCAGGAAAATCGCCGAGGCCGAGATCGTGGGCGACCAGGTCCGCCACGCCCTGATTCTCAAACAAGCCAACTGCAGTTTTCGACATATCGCTCCTCCACTAAGTTTGCGTATAAGTAAGATCGTGAAGATCTCGTCTTGGTGGCAAGCACGAGAAGGGCCGAACGGCTGCAGCAAAAGAATCACGGTTTGTCGCTCACGGCGTCATCGGAGTATCCGGGCGCGAGCGATAGGTTATTGTTCACGCGGACTACCTGCTGGACGCTGCGGGCAATTTCACCCGCCTTGGCCCTGGCCCGCTTACTTCCCACTTCTCCGGTGAGGGTGACCACTCCATGGATCGAACTCACGGAGATATAGGTTATCGTCTGCCCATTGGCGCCCCGGTCGAGTTGACGAACTTGCCTGTCTTCAATTGGCCCAAACGCCACAGCCAACCCGGCTTTAACGCCCTTCGCGATGGCCGCATCGTCGATCGATCTCTGCGGAGCCCGGCAGCCTTGGCACCCGCTGGAGAGTGCCAGCGCGCAGATCGCGATGGAAGAAACAATATGCCGGCCCTGGCCGCCGAATCCTTTGTACGTGGTCACAGTACGATCCCTCTGCCAGTATTATATTCACTGCGATTCAAGCCTCGTATGCGCAGCGGCAAAACATTGTGCGAACGCGCACGAATTGTACGGTACCGGGGCCTAAGCCAAGCTGCGATCGCGACCTCCCGCACCCGGCTGAACGGCCATGCGCGTGCTTCTTCCAAATGGCCGCGGGTCCGTTTTCGGCTGGCAGTCGGGAGCGATTATTAGCCAGGATAAAGCGGAATACCGGCTCAAGACGAAAGACGAAGGGATAACTTTAATGAGAATGAATTTAGAACATTGTGTTCGGGTGCTGGCGGTAGCGGCCGGTGTTGGTATCAGTGGATGCATGGCACAGGCTGTGGGTGCTCCATTTTTCCAGGACCACGACCAGAAACAAGACCAGAGCCAACAAAAGGATTATTCAAAAAACAAAACATACCAGCAAGGTATGCGCGAGGGTCAGGACGACCATGCGCACAACCGGGACCACAGCAAGAAGAGGCACTTCAAGAAAGACGAAGACCAGAAGGCATATGAGGCCGGCTACCAGAAGGGTCACGGCAACTGATGCAATCGGACCGCCAACGAAGGCCGTCGGCGCTCATTCCTGCGACGCGCCCTTTGTTGGCGGAGTCCGGCCGCCGTGCACTCATACCGGGGTGCCGGGAGTTTCACAATTCGCGGTCGACTGTCCCGTGCCGCGCCTGACGCTGCTCTTCTTCGGCGCGGCCAAGGATATCCCGGAAGCAGCAGAAATGGTCACCGCCAGGACAGTCAGCCCACATTTCGCAGTGCAAGCCAACGGCCAAACAAGAAACTCAGACGTCGGAACATTTTCGGACTTCCTCTAATTCCACTGGAGCCGGCCAACTGTGCCCCTGTTGAACCAGCAGACCCTGCGTGGCGTCCGGTCCCCAAGTGCCGCCTGCGTAATTCGGGAAATCGTTGGGAGGGCCGGCTTTCCACGCATCGAGCACTGGCATCAATATCCGCCAGGCAGCCTCCACCTGGTCGGCGCGCATGAATAACGTGGCGTCGTTGTCGATCACATCCCAGAGCAGGGTCACGTAGGCCTCCGGCGATGGCGTGGCGAAGCTTTCGCGATAGTCGAAGCGCATGTCCACTGGCTGCAACATCATCTTCGGCCCGGGATGTTTTGCCTGGAAGCGCAGGACGATGCCTTCGTCGGGCTGGATCGACATGACCAGGCGCGCCGGTTGCCAGTTGAGGGTCGCCTCGGTTGGAAACGCCTGATGGGGAACCGCGCGGAACTGGATGGCGATTTCCGAAACTTCACGGGGGAGGCGTTTACCGGTGCGCAGATAGAATGGCACGTCCTGCCAGCGCCAGTTGTCCACGAACAGCCGCAACGCCGCGAATGTCTCCGTGCGCGAATCGGGCGGCACGCCGTCTTCTTCGCGATAGCCGCGCACTTTCTTGCCGCCGATCCACCCCTCGCCATACTGCCCGCGTACCACACAGTGATGGACCATCTCCTCCGGAATCGGCCGGACCGAGTGGAGAACGTCCACTTTCTTATTGCGAATCTCATCCGCGTCGAACGACACCATCGGTTCCATGGCCACCAGACAGAGCAGTTGCATCAGGTGATTCTGCACCATATCGCGCAGGGCGCCGGCCCCGTCGTAGTAGCCGCCGCGATGTTCCACGCCCACCTGCTCGGCGACAGTGATGGTCACGTAGTCCACATAACGCCGGTTCCAGATCGGCTCGAACAGTGGATTGGCAAAGCGAAACGCCAGGATGTTCTGCACGGTCTCTTTGCCCAGATAATGGTCGATGCGGAAGATCTGGGATTCGTGAAAGCCGCCGGCGAGTGTGCGGTTCAGCACCAGTGCCGATTCCAGATCGTACCCAATAGGCTTCTCGACGACGATGCGCGACCGCTCCCGGTCGGCCGCCAGCCCTGCATGGGCGAGGAAGGAAGGGATTTCGCCAAACAGGGACGGCGGCGTGGCCATGTAGAAAATGCGCTGGGCCTTGGCGCCCCACTCCTTTTCCAGCTTCGTGCACTGGCCGCTGAGTTCCGCATAGGTGGCCTTGCCTTTGAAATCGCCCTGCAAGTAGTGGATATGGCGGGAGAACCCGTTCCACTCCTTGACTGCGGTTTTCGCGCTGCGGGCGAACTTCCGGACTCCCTCATGCAGACGCTTGCGCAGAGCGTCCTCGCCGAGTTCGACGCGGTCCACCGCGATAATCGAAAAATGATCTGGAATATTATGGCTCTGCGAAAGGTCGAATAGGGCGGGCATCAACTTCCGCCAGGTCAGGTCGCCCGCACCGCCGAAGATGACGAATATGTTTGGTTCGAGTCGATCGCTTGTTTCCATCGCTGTCTCAGCAATTCCAGCCGGTTTGGAATGCGCCGCTGAATGTCATCCGGAAGTTCGACCGTGTGGAGAGCAAGAACTGCACTCGTGGCGGCGGATTCTGCACGCCGCCTTCGAGGCGGACAGTCGCGCGCCAAGTCACAAGAGGAGCAAAGCCAGTCGCCGCCGGCACTGCTCCCCCTCGATTGCACCACGCAAGCCAGCGGCTAAATATGGTGCTGGGTTCAAGCCGCGCTGCGGCCCCTGAAGAGGTGAATCACTAAAGAAATCACCGCCAGAATTATCAGAAGGTGAATCAGCCCGCCGGCAACGTGGAACGCGAAAAACCCGAGCAGCCACAATACCAGCAAAATCACAAACAGCCCTAGAAACATTCGAAATCTCCTTTGTACCTACTTTTTAACCACCTGCATTCGTCGGTAACGCTCAAAACGGCCAGCTAGGCGGCGGGCAAGCCTGCGTGCGCCCTGAGCGCCTCGCCGGTGGATTGCTGCCAGTACTTCCGGCCACGCTCATACCCCCGCTGAAACGGCTCGGAATCCCAAACATCCGGATACCACCACTTCAAGCAGTCGGTCTCCTCGTCGATAGACTTGCCGCGGCATTCGCGGCGCAGGGCCGAAGTAAACCCGTCGCGATAGACGTCCTCGTCCAACTCGAAGTTGTGCCCCAAGGCCCGATAGTGTTCCTGTTCGGCGTCGCGCAGTCCAAGCCACCAATCCTTCCGCGCCGCATCCAGGCTCTCGGCCCCGGCGTCCGCCAATACCTTGTGCGCGCGCTGCTCTTCCGAGTGATCCGCGGCTAGCACCAGGACGACCGACCGCCCCTGCCGCAAGGCATCTTCGTAAAAAAAGATCTCATCCGATGGGACGCCCTCGTTGCTCCGGTCATCGGCCGCGTTTCCCAGTGCGGCGCCGCCTACCGCGCCGCCCGCTCCCAGCAGAGCCGCGCCGGCGAGGCCAAACGCCAATACCGGTCCAACGCCGGGAATCAGCACGGCCGCGGCCATTCCCAATTCGAGCCCCCCAGCCACGCCCAGCGCGCCACCCAGCATGCCTCCAATCGCGCCGCCGACGCCCGGCTGTTCGGTACCCGACGTCGGAATGGTATGGATGTCCCGTTCCGACGAAGCCGGAGATAAGAGATTGACCTGCTTCTCCGAGAATCCGGCGCGCCCCAACGCGTCCGCGGCGTTTAGCGCCGTCTGATAAAGCCGGAATACGCCGGCGACAGTTTCCATGCCGGGATCGAAGCACGTTGATTTCCAATGTGCGGATCGTCTCGGGGAGTGCCGCATGGCAGTGGGGCGGGCGCCCTCGCCGGTCCACCGGCCGCAGGCCGGCAGGGGCCCGGTTTCGTCACCGCGGAGCCTGCTAGCCTGATCTAGTGGAAACGGGTACGTACAGCAAGCGGCTCCTACCATGGCTTGTGGCAGTGGCGTTCTTCATGGAGTCGCTCGACACCACCATTCTGAACACCGCCGTGCCCGCCATCGCGGCGGCGCTCAAGGTGGCGCCGCTCAGCATGAAAGCGGTGCTATCCAGCTACACCTTGAGCCTCGCCGTCTTCATTCCAATCAGCGGCTGGATGGCGGATCGCTTTGGAACGCGGCGGGTGTTCGCGTCCGCGATCGGCTTCTTCACCTTGGGGTCGTTTCTCTGCGGTATATCGGGCAGCATCCACGTATTGGTCGCCTGCCGCGTCCTGCAAGGCTGCGGAGGCGCCATGATGGTGCCAGTGGGGCGGCTCACATTGGTGCGGACGTTCGCCAAGTCCGAACTCATCCGCGCCATGAGCTTCGTCGCCATCCCCGCTCTGATTGGCCCAATGCTCGGACCCATCGCCGGTGGGCTGATCGTCGGATATTTTCATTGGCGAGTTATCTTCTTCGTGAACCTTCCGATCGGCCTCATCGGTTTGTGCCTGGTCTATCTGCATCTGCCGGACTACCGCGAAAGGTCCGATCCGCTCGATGTGGAAGGCCTCATCCTGTTCGGCTCCGGCGTCGCGCTCCTGTCGTATGTACTGGAAGTGTTCGGTGAACATACTCTGAGCACCGGCGAAATCCTGGGGCTGCTGGCTATTTCCATCGCGCTGCTGGCCGGCTATGGACTGCACGCGTCGAAGGCCCCCTTTCCATTGCTGCGTCTCAGCCTGTTTCGCATTCGCACCTTCCGCGCCGCAGTGAGCGGCAGCTTCTTCACCCGCCTGGGCATCGGCGGAATCCCGTTCATCATGCCGCTGCTCTACCAGGTTGGCCTCGGGTTCACGCCGGTACAATCCGGCCTGCTGATGACGCCGCAGGCGATTGCCGCCATGAGCCTGAAGATGGCGATGCCGCGAATCCTGGCCCGCGTAGGCTACCGCGGGGTGCTGATTTCCAATACGATGATCCTGGGTCTGCAGATTGCGCTGTTCGCAACCATCGGGGTGGGCACGCCGGTCTGGCTCATGGTGGCGCAGACGTTCTGCTTCGGTTTCTTCAGTTCGCTGCAATATACCAGCATGAACACGCTGGTCTATGCGGACGTCAGCGAGGTCGAGACCAGCAGCGCGAGTTCCATCGCCGCCACGATGCAGCAGATGGCGATCAGCTTCGGGGTGGCAACGGCGTCGCTGGCCACCGCGTTCTTCATTCCGGATCGCTTCCATTCGAGCGCGCCGCAAATGATTCGGGGCATCCACCAGGCGTTCTTCGTCCTGGGCGCACTAACCGTTTTGTCCACTATCGTTTTTCGCGAATTGAAAAGCGACGATGGCGCAGCCGTGAGCCAGCATAGGATCCTCACGCACGCCGGGTGACGGAATGGCAGTTGGCCCCAGTGCCGGTGACAGTTGCCAACCTGCCCCATAAAAACCTAGTGTAGTGTCCGCGAATTAACTGTACAGTTCCGGCGCCCGGCGTGGCGCGGACGATCGTTGTTTGTCGTCTGCGCACCGTGCTCGAACTCGGCAGGCCACGAAAAACGATGGCCTGCCCCACAGCGAATCTGCTGTACAGCTATTTCTTGGACACTGCACTAGTGGTGCGCTGTGGAAAATGCAGCTTCGGCGGTGACGGGTGCGGCAACTGGATCGCCGATGCGCATCTCGGTCCAGTTGTAGCCAAACTCCTTGCCGCAATCCAGACACACGACATAAGTAGAGTGCCGCGGACCGGGAGCCGATGAAAAGCCAGCTTTCCGCGCGGGAGTGATGGGGAATGTGGTCCTGCGGTGAGAGCATCCCAAGAGAAGATTCATCAAATTGTTTAACATGGCCGCTACCCCCTTCAACTCCTTAGATACGAAAACATGGCTCCTGGTTTCAAAGTGCGTAGTGAGACGAGTTTCGCGAGCCGCTCACATTGGGTAGTGAGAGTTACGGGGCAAATGTTTCAGGTGAAAAGTTTGGCGGCGACGGATTCGGCGATTTGCTGGCCGTGGAAGCGTCCGTTCTCGATGAAGATTTCGTTGGTGTGCATACCCGCCACGATGACGCCGGCCAGGTAAATTCCGGGCCGCTCGCTTTCCAGCGTTTGGGGGTCGGTGCGCGGCCTCCGGGTCTCGGGATCGAGCGAAATCCCTATAGAATTCAAGAAGTTGAGATCGGGACTGTAGCCAATCAACGCAAACACGAAGTCGTTCTTGAGGGCCACTTCGCCCTGCGGCGTGGCGACGATAATGGCATCGGGCCGAATTTCCACAACCTGTGAATTAAAGTACCCCTGGATCTCTCCGCTCTTGATGCGGTTTTCAATATTGGGCTTGATCCAGTACTTCACTTTTTCGGAGATTGCAGCGCCGCGGTGGATCAGTGTGACCCGTGCGCCGGTCCAGAACAGTTCCAATGCGGCGATGGCAGCGGAGTTCTTGGCGCCGACCACCGCTACGTCGTGGTTATAGTACGGGTGTGGCTCCTTGTAATAGTGCAGTACCTTACTCAACTCCTCGCCGGGAACATGCAATAAGTTAGGCACGTCATAGTATCCGGTCGCCAGGACCACTTTGCGAGCGGTATAAGTATGATGACACCCCAGGCGATCGGTGGTGAACACCTGAAACGCGCCATCCTGGCCGGCGATGTTTGCGACGCGCTCGTAATCGTGGATATTCAGCTTGAAATGGTCCGCCACGCGGCGATAGTATTTGAGCGCCTCATGCCGGTTGGGCTTTTCGTTGAGGCTGGTCATGGGGATGTTGCCGATTTCGAGCAGTTCGGGAGTGGTGAAGAAGACCATGTTGGTCGGGTAGTTGTAGAGGGAATTCACCACACAACCTTTTTCGATCAACACGGTCTGGATGCCACGCTGCTGCAGTTCTATGCCGCACGCCAAGCCGGTAGGGCCTGCGCCGACTACGATGACGTCGAACCGATTCACAGCTTGCCCTCGATCTCGGTGTAGATGCGCTGGAGCGCGGCGGGCAGAGCCGCGGGGTCTTTGCCGCCGCCTTCCGCCATGTCGGGACGGCCCCCGCCCTTACCCCCGACCGCTTGCGCCAGCGCGGCGGCGAGTTTGCCCGCGTGCACTTTGGAGGTGAGATCCTTGGTTACGGCCGAGACGATGGACACGGTGGAATCTTCGACCGATGCCAACACCACCACGGCGCTTCCCCATTTGTTGCGCAACGCGTCCACCAGTTCACGCATCTGGTGGCGATCGAGCGCGTCGGCCTGGGCCGCCAGCACACGGGCGCCGTTTACGGTGTGCGCCTGGCTCTCCAGGCCGCCCGCCGCCGCGTGCGCCAGTTGGCTGCGGAGATCGCGCTTCTCGTGTTCGAGGGCTTTCTCGCGGGCCAGCATCTTCTCCACGTGCTCGACCAGTTCCGGCTCGGAGGCTTTCAACAATTCGGAAAGCCGATGCAGTGTTCCGGTAAGTTCCTGATATTGGCGCACGGCGCCCTCGCCGGTTACGGCTTCGATGCGGCGGACACCGGCCGAGATGCTGCCTTCGTAGACGATCTTGAAGACGCCGATATCGCCGGTGCGTTGGACGTGCGTGCCGCCGCACAGTTCCTTGCTGAAATCGGGCACCGAGACCACGCGCACCTGGTCGCCGTATTTTTCGCCGAACAAAGCCATCGCGCCGGTGGCGACGGCCTGTTCGAGCGGCAGCACTTTGGTTTCGACGCCGCTGTTGCGCAGGATCTGCTCGTTCACCAGCCGCTCGACTTCCTCGATTTCGGCCTTGTCCATGGCGGCGTAGTGGGTGAAATCGAAACGCAGCCGGGGCGGCTCGACCACGCTGCCCGCTTGCTTGACGTGCGTGCCGAGCACCTGGCGCAGCGCGGCGTGCAGCAGGTGCGTAGCGGTATGGTTGCGCATGGTGGAGAGTCGCAGCGGCCGGGCGACTTCCGCGCGCAGTTCGTCGCCCACGCGGATGGGCGCGGTCGAGACGATGCGATGCACGGTGAGGCCCGGCACCGGTGGATAAGCCGTCTGCACGTCGGCGGCTTTCTCGCCGCTCAACATGAACAGGCTGCCGCTGTCGCCCACCTGGCCGCCGGTTTCGGCATAGAACGGCGTGCGGTCGAGCACCAACTCGGCTTCCACGCCCGGGCCGATTTCGTCGCGCAGCTCGCGCTCGACGAGCAGGCCCGCGACGCGCGAAGTGGCGGTGAGGTCTTCGTAGCCCAGGAACTTCGTGCGGCCCTGCTCGACCAATTCCTGATAGGCCGGGGCGATAGCGCCTTTGTCTGCGCCTTTCCAACTTGCGCGGGCGCGCTCGCGCTGGCGCTCCATTTCGCGGTCGAAGCCTTCCCGGTCGATGGACAGGCCGCGGTCGCGCGCCATGTCTTCCTGCTCGTCGAGCGCCAGGCCGAAAGTGTCGTACAGCTTGAAGGACAGCGCGCCGGGAATCACATGGCCGGCGAGCGATTTCACTTCGTCGTTGAAGACGCGCTCGGCCACCAGGAAGGTGGTCGCGTAGCGATGCTCTTCGTCCTTCACGATGCGGGCGATGCGCTGCACGCTCTCCATCAGCTCGGGATAGGCGGGCTTCATCAACTCGGCCACTGCGCCGGTGAGCTTGTAGAGGAACGGATCTTCGACGCCGATCAGGCGGACATGGCGCATGGCGCGGCGCATGATCTTGCGCAGCACGTAGCCGCGGCCGTCGTTAGCGGGCAGCACGCCGTCGTCAATCAGGAAAGTGGTCGCGCGGCAATGGTCGGCCGCGATGCGCAGGGCCGTATCGACGCGCGCATCCGCGCCGTAGGATACGCCGAACATGTCGGCGGCGCGGGCGATGATGGGCAGGATCAGGTCCGTATCGTAGTTCGAAAGCTTGCCTTGCAGCACGGCGGCGACGCGCTCGAGGCCCATGCCGGTATCGATGGAAGGCCGCGGCAGGGGCGTGAGGACGCCGTTCGTGTCGCGGTTGAACTGCATGAAGACCAGGTTCCAGATTTCGACGAAACGGCCGCCGGCATCGCTGGGAAAGGCTTCGTGCTCGTGGCCGGGCTCGGAGGCGGCGGGACCCATGTCGTAGTGAATTTCGGAACAAGGGCCGCAGGGGCCGGTGTCGCCCATCTGCCAGAAATTGTCCTTCTCATCGCAGCGGAAGATACGCTCCTTGGGCACGCCCGCGACCTTCTGCCAGAGCTGCTCGGCGTCGTCATCCTCGCGGAAGACGGTGACGTAGAGGCGATCCTTGGGCATGCCGTAGTCCTTGGTGACCAGGTCCCAGGCGTATTCGATGGCATCGGCCTTGAAGTAATCGCCGAACGAGAAATTGCCGAGCATTTCGAAGAAGGTGTGGTGGCGGCGGGTGTAGCCGACATTCTCCAGGTCGTTGTGCTTGCCGCCCGCGCGCACGCATTTCTGGGAGGTAGTGGCGCGCGAGTAGTCGCGCTTTTCGAGACCCAGGAAGGTGTCCTTGAACTGGTTCATGCCGGCGTTGGCGAACAGCAGAGTGGGATCGTTCGCGGGGACCAGCGAGGAGCTGCGCACCACGCGGTGGCCGCGCGCGGCGAAGAAGTCGAGGAAGCCCTGTCGGATGTCGTTACCTGTCACGTTTTTATTGTAGCGGTGGGGCGGGGGAGTGTGCGTGGTTGGAAGGATGGGAC